>Ga0233423_10000613_pt1 | contig 18341 bp, 12 predicted proteins | sample Watercolumn_Mata_FD_180713 | JGI IMG/M metagenome (GOLD analysis project Ga0233423, IMG submission 180713) | Freshwater microbial communities from Lake Matano, South Sulawesi, Indonesia - Watercolumn_Matano_2014_112_MG | ecosystem: Environmental > Aquatic > Freshwater > Lake | place: Indonesia...
GAACGAGACAAAGCAGCTTGTGAACTGGACGAAGACCGACGCGGACGGAGTCGTAAGATTCACCAACCTCTGGAACGGGTCTTACTGGATGACGGTTTCAAGCGGCGAAGTCGTCGATGAAAGGATTATCAGCCTCCAAACAACGAAATCCATCGTCGTCATCGGCCAAAAAACCCTAATGTCCCTAAGTTTCGTAACGAGAACGAGCCAACCTCTTTCAGGAGCACTCGTCAGAGTCTTCGACAGCCAACAGAACCTAGTATTTTGGGAACACACTGATTCGAATGGTCGAATCACGCGTCAAGGTCTTCGCCTCGGAACCTACACAGTGAACGTTGAGTGGATGGGGACTCAGGTTGCATCCCAATCAGTGAACATCCAAACCGATTATGGCGAGACAATAATGTGCGGCGTCTATCGCCTTTCGCTTCGTTGCTTGGACCAGTTCGGCAACGCTTTATCGAAGGCAGACGTCCTGCTGGTTGCGCCGAACGAACGAATCAGGGCGGACACGGATACGGACGAGACAGGCAGCCTCACACTGCTGCTTCCTCAAGGCTCGTATAGCATAACTGTTGAGCACGGAATCTTCTCGGGCGCACAAGCAATTGACCTCAACAGCGACCAAGGCTACACTGTGAACTGCAGCATCAAATCCCTCATCTGGATATCGCTTGTGCTTCTCATCGTTCCCTTCGCGTCGTTCACCGTTGTCCTGGAAAGAAGGAAGCTGAGGACGCCGTTAGAAATCAGGAGATACAAGACCATGCTGTCGAAGCTGGAAGCGATGTACAAGAACGGTCAGGTTGAGTACAAAATCTACAGGAAGATAAGAGAAGAGTACGAAGCACGAATAATGGAACTAGGAGGCAGAGAAATGCGATGAAGGTCCAACGAACAGCCATTCTGATTGTTCTGCTTGCGTTGTGCGCATCCGTCGTTGCCGTTCCAGCCCAAGCAGCCAACGTCCTCCAGGAGAATGAGACGGTACCCATTTATATGTCCATTCAGGTCAGAGACTACAACACAGGAATCGCCGTGGCTAACCTGTCCGTGGTATTCGACGTCGTCACAGACTGGGGTTCTAGGAGAATCACTAACCGCACAGACGAGGTTGGAGTCGTCCAAATGTACCTCGGGACCGTTGACGCGACTTACGTTCCCAGCACAATGACACTTAGGAACGTTAACTTGGCAGACAACTATACACTGATCAAGGTCCAAAACGTGTTCATAGAGCAACTCCAATACTACTTCTTTAATTGGTATTACTACGCGAACCACACGACTTACAACCAACTAGGCATCGACTTGTCGAGTAGAACCACAAACAACAAGCAGTACATCGAGGGCACGGTATGGGTCCTTAAGGGAAAACTCGTCAGGGTCATCGACAGCGACCCAGTAAGCGGCGAATCGCATGACCTCATCGTGTCGCCAGCAATCCTGACGGACATAGAAAGTAACGCCAGCGTGTTTGAGCGGATGTACTTCTTCCCGATGAATTACGAGATAACAATCTATGACGGGACAACGAAATGGTCAAATATTAACACTGAAAAGTTGAGGTACGGGACGGACCCCATCTCGCCGATGCTAGTAAAAGTTTACGAGAACACGACCTCGGTCAACTGGATGTACCACGCGGCCGTCGAATACGTGGAACGCGCAACCTACGGCATGGACAGGGAGTTCGAGTTCTTCAACTCCACGGGATACCCGCTTGACAAGGAATTGGAGGAGTACAACGCAATAAAGAGTCTGTGGAACCGAGTTCTCAGATTATACAACGAGGGCGAATACACGTCAGCCTTCGGCGGCGCCAGAACCTCAGCCACCAAGTTCACCGACCTCATGAAATGGCTGTCCGACAACAAGATAACAGCCGTGTTCACAGCCGTCGGCATAAGCTTGTTCGCGTATGGACTGGGGTCGCTGCTTGCGAGCTTCGTTTTCGACGAACCCTCCCAAAACAGGATTCGGTTATTAGTAAAAGTCACGATTTTCTTCCTCGTCATGTTGATGTTCTCGCTTTCGCATCCTTCCCTTAAAATAACCTTCGCCATGATGATTGGGAGCAGAAGCGTCAGCCTACCTTTGTCTCTAATCGGCTGCTTCGTTATAGGCTGTTTAACATATTTCGCCATGCAGTTGCTATCCGTGCGACAGAAGACGATGACAGACCTTGCACTCCAGCTGGGTGTAAGGAGCCTGAAACGCCGAAAGTCGCGGACCCTGCTGACCCTGATTACAATCGTGATCATCGTTTCCTCGGCCATAGTCTTCGTGAACATCTCCATGAGCCGGGAAACCAAATTCGAGAACCAGTGGGTAGGCACCGACACATCAGGCGTAATGATAATACCGGACACGACGAACGCCCCCGTATCCGAATACGATGTGAACTGGACCCGTCTACAGCAGTGGTGCAAGGACCTCATCTACACCGAAACAATACAGCCACAGGAGAGATTGTTATCCGAATCTATCCTGACTAGGAGGGTTTCTATCGCCACTGGTGATGACAGCTACACAGTTGATTTAGTTTTCGTTGACCCGAATTCTGTGGAAGAATACTTCAGCTTCTCCAGTCGCATCACGGGATTCTGGAACCAATTCGTGGAGGGGGAACCCGTGATCATCGTTCCGTCTGATTTCGGTTTCCTAGTAAACCAAAGGGTCAGTATGTCAATTACGGAGACGGTGATGTTCCCCAGCACCAGGGCGGTAGGCGAGTTCCGCATTGTGGGAGTTTTCGACCCGCAGACAGCCTTCAGCGACTTGGTAAACATAGATAACACTCCCCTGTTCGAGGACGCTTCTGCCTTAGTTCTAATTCCGTTGAAGTCACTCACGGACTCGTCAATCGTCGTTTCTGGGGTGACAATATTCACGAACGAAGGCTACGACCCAGTTGACATCGCGAAGGAGCTTGCGTACTCTCTCGCAGTCCCGACCATAGCCAACATAGACGGGATTTCCCAAGAATTTGTCTGGTCCACGGAGTTTTCAGTCACAGGGCTCATCCCGTACCTTCCGCCACTCGTTATTGCAGGGCTGATGATGTACACGACGATGGTTTCGGTGTACGAGGAGAGGCGGAGGGAATTCTCAACGTTAGCCACGCTTGGGCTTGACCCGAAGAACGCCTTCCAGGTTTTCGTCGTCGAGGCTCTTCTGCTTGGCTTGATGGGCACGTTCATCGGCTTCTTCGGCAGCTACCTGCTGGGGGCTGGGCTGTCGTTCATATCAAGCTTCATTGTTACCCCAGGCTTGGAAACTCTGACGTTGCCGCTGGCTCACTGGTCGATGCCCTCCATCCTCGTCGCGCTCCTGACAGGCGTGGTCATGGTGTTCCTCGGAGGATACATCCCGGCCGTCCGGGCGCGCGGAGTAAGCCTCATGGGCAGGGAACAGAAGCGCGAAATGGTCGGGGAACTGATAAGCTCCGGTGGCTACACCACTTTAACGCTGCCGATCAGGGAAAGCGTCCAGAACGGAGAGATGCTATACACCTACATCAGGGAGACCATCGGTAAATTCAAGACGTCGCTCGTGGACCCCCACTCGGTAAAGGGAGAGCTGTACAGGGACGGGGCGTTCACCGTGTCCTTCGTCGCGCTGGGCGAGATGGCCCGGGTCACCGTGCCATGCGAGATAAAGGGCGTGAGGGAAGGCGACGTCATAATACCAGTCATCCAGTTCCCGGCGGGCTACCGCAGCTACGAGAGAATCAGGCTGATCACCCGAGACTTGGAGCAGTACATGATAGGGTTCTCTTCCTGGAAGGAGATGCAGCTGAAGATGACGATCATCAGGGAGGCCCCGCGGAAAGTCAAGACAATAGAGGAGATCATGGGCGAAATCAAGGAAATCGTGGACCAAGTTAAGGACTGCAGCAAGAAGATCAAGATACTGGACGGGCAGAAGACCAAGCTTTCGGACGAGATCTACAACGAGTTCAGAGAGAAGTACATCAGCATGATCGAGGAGAAGTCCAAGAGGCTGAGGACGATGACGATCAACCTGGAGCCTCACCACAAGCAGATACATGACGACATCGGGAAAATCGAGGTCGAGGTTGAAAGGATCACGACTTCGTACAATTTGGGCGAAATAACGGAAGAGGAATACGTGAAGACGTGCGGACCCCTGCAGGCAAGACTCGCTGAGCTGAGGGGCAAGATTCAGGAAATGGAGGAAATATTCGACTTCCTGAAGAGACCACTAGGCGTAGAATACACGTAGCCCGAAAGAACCTTTTATTCACTTATTATTTCTTCATGTTGTGCGGAAGGCCTTACTCGAAGAACACCTTCGCTTCGTCATACAGCTCTTTACTGACGGTCTTCGTCTTTCCAGTCGCCTTCGAAAGCGGAACCGGCACGATGTCCCCAGCCCTCAGCGCCACCATGTAGCCGAACTTTCCCTGCTTCACGAGCTCGACGGCTGCAAGCCCGTATCTCGTAGGGATGATCCGGTCCATGGCAGTCGGCGGACCTCCCCTTATCGTGTGCGCTGGGACGACGGCTCGGGTCTCCGCGCCCGTTGCCTTCTCGATCTCCTTCGCCAAAAACTCTCCTATGCCTCCGAGGCGGACGTGGCCGAACTGGTCGACGCTGGCGTCCTTCGCCATGGGTCCTTCATAGTCCTTGATTACGGCGCCTTCAGCCACCACGATGATGACGGATTGGCTTCCCTTGCTTGACGTTTTCCTCTTTACGAGATTGACGACGTCCTTTATGCTGAAGGGCTCCTCGGGAATGAGGATCAGGTCGACGCCTGCCGCCAGCCCGGAGTAGAGGGCGATCCAGCCTGCGTGTCTCCCCATGATTTCGACGACGAAGACTCTGTCGTGGGACTCAGCTGTGTCCTGAAGGTTCTCGATCGTCCGCATCGCCAAATTGATCGCGGAGTCGAAGCCTATGGTGAACTCAGTTTCGGGAACGTCGTGGTCAATCGTCTTCGGGACGCCGACAACGTTGAGTTTTTCGTTGCTCAGCGCAGCTGCCACGCTCAGTGTGTCGTCCCCGCCTATCGCTATGAGCGCGTCCAGCCCGAGTTTCTTGAAGTTTTGGGCTGACTTTTTGATTCCGCCCTCCATTTTTTTGGGGTTGGTTCGGGAGGTCTTGATCATCGTTCCGCCCTTGTGAATTATGTCCTTGATGTCATCGTACTTCAGTTCCATCGTGTCGAGTTCAAGCAGGCCCGCCCAGCCGTACCTGATTCCGACAACCTCGTACCCGTATTTCTCGCATTTCCTGACCACCGCCCTGATTGTGGCGTTCAGTCCCGGAGCGTCTCCCCCGCCAGTTAAGATTCCGACTTTCAAGCATGATTCCGCCTATATGCTCATTTTTCTCAATTACATACGAAGCAATCAGAGAAAAGGTTTTCGCTTTAAGCCCGCGAACAGAAGTCAGATTTCGTCGATTTGTGTTGTGAGCCGTTTCAACACTATTTTTTCGCAATACAGGATTTTATGAACCCATCGAAAAGCGGGTTCGGTTTTAACACTCTCGACGTGAACTCGGGGTGAAACTGGCTTCCAATGAAGAACGGGTGCCGGGGGAGCTCGCCTACCTGCATTATTCGGTTGTCAGGCGTCATTCCCGAGAAGACGAAGCCATGTTTTTCGAGGGTTTCGACGTATTCGGGGTTTATTTCATACCTGTGCCGGAACCTTTCGACGATTTCTTCTCGACCATACAGTCTGTAGGCGAGGGTGCCCGGCTCTATTTTGACTTTTTGTCCGCCCAGCCTCATCGTGGCTCCGTACTTGGACTTTTTCAATATTTCCTTCTGTTCAGGCAACAGATCAATCACTGGATAGGGCGTTTCAGGAACGTTCTCAGCCGTGTCGGCTCCTTCCAACCCGCAGACGTTCCTCGCGAACTCCACGACAGCTAATTGTAATCCTAGGCAAAGCCCAAGGTACGATATGCCCTTCTCTCGGACGTACTTTATCGCCGTTATCTTGCCTTCGGCTCCAGTTTTTCCGAAGCCTCCGGGAACAATTATGCCGTCGACTTTATCTAATGTTTTAAGTTTTTCCTTTTTTTCTTCGAAGAGCTTCGAGTCAATCCACGAAATTACGGGCTTTCGGTCGTTGTGCCACGCTGCATGCTTGACTGCCTCGATGACAGAGACGTATGAGTCGGGGAGCTGGAACTTCCCTATGTCGAAGTATTTTCCGACGATTCCTACCTTCACTTCCTTCCTAAGGTCGTCCACCTTTTCGACGAACTCGGTCCACTCCCTGTTCTCGGGCTTCGTCAACTGCATGTTGAGTTTCGCGAGGATTTTGTCTCCGAATTTTTCCTGCTCGAAGATGAGCGGCAGCTTGTAGATGTTCTCGATCTCGGGGTCCGAAATGACGTCTTCCTCGTTGACGTTACAAAAAAGCGCAATCTTCCTCCTCCTCACGTCGTCGAGGTACGTATCGCCCCTGCCGATGATGAAGTCGGGCTGAATGCCGATCTCCCTCAGCTCGCGGACCGAGTGCTGAACCGCCTTAGTCTTCATCTCGCCAAGGCTCTTTGGAATGGGCAGATAGGCCACGTGAACGTAGAGGACCGGCTCCTTTTCCCTCCTCATCTGCCTCGCTGCCTCAAGGAAAAGGATGTTCTCGTAGTCGCCCACGGTTCCGCCTATCTCCACGAGGAAAAACTCAGCCCCTGAATTTGTGGCGTTTTCCCTGATACGCCTCTTTATCTCGTCGGTGACGTGCGGGATCGGCTGGACTGTTTGTCCCAGATACTTTCCTGCACGCTCTTTCATTATGACTTCGTTGTAGACCTGACCCGTCGTGATGTTGTGGTTCTTCGGGATGATGACGTCGAGGAACCTCTCGTAGTGCCCCAGGTCCTGGTCGATTTCCCCGCCGTCATCAGTGACCCACACCTCGCCATGCTCTGTGGGCCGGAGAGTGCCAGCGTCGAAGTTGATGTAGGGGTCGATCTTGCAGGCACTTACCTTGAAGCCTCTGAATTGCAGCATTTTGCCGATAGAAGAGGTGACGATGCCCTTCCCTAGGCCGGAAATGACGCCGCCTGTAATAAAAATAAACTTCGTCTGCATACTCTATGTTTCTGTCTCGGATTAAAAAGGATTTCTGAAGAACTTTTTATAAAAATTCTGTTTCTTAAGCGTAAAAACTGGGGCACAGAGGACGTTGAATGCATAAACTTAATTAATCATTGTTTCTACCTTTATTTTCGAAAACCAACCTTTGGAATGATGCATATTGGGTTTCAGAAGGCAGAAAAGGAAGGACGCGGCTCCGATGCCGTCTGCTGGCGCGGGCCTGCTGAGGTTCTTCGAGGAAGACTCTCCTGGGATACGGGTTAGGCCAGAGATAGTCGTCGTCTTTTCCGTAGCACTCATCGTGATATGCTCTCTCCTGCAGTTTGCCGCATAGTAACATTAAAAGAAATTGGGCTTTCATCTGAATAATGAAGAATATTCTTTAAGGTTTAAGGATTATTTTTATGCCCTCTCTGCGTCTCATTTTTTCGAAGCCCTCTTGCCACTTGTCCAAGGGTAGGACGTCCGAGACAAGCTCCTCGGTCTTGACCAAGCCTTTTTCCAAAAGCTCCATGCCGCGGTTCCAGGACGTCCACCTTTGCCCCAACATCCCCTTTACGGTCAGCTCCTTGTATGCGACGAGGTCGAAGTCGACGTCATACGGGTGCCCAACTAGGCCAAGCTGAGTGTATTGTCCCCCGCGCCTGATGAGGTTTAGTCCCATGCGGACAGCGCTTTGAGAGCCTGAGCACTCGAGGAAGACGTCACAGCCTTCGCCTCCCGTCAACTCTGACACCATTTTCTGCGGGTCTTCGGCTTCGACGTTTATTGCTATGTCTGCCCCCAGCCTCCGTCCGAGAGCTAGCCTGCTTTCGTCTGCTGACGTCCCGCACAGAACCACGGACCCGCCTTCCGCCTTGACCAGCTGCAGGCTCAGAAGTCCAATTGCGCCTGGACCCGCAACGACGACGGTGTCTCCGGGCGAGATGGCTGTTTTTTCAAGGACGCCGTTGACGCAGCACATAAGCGGCTCGCACAGTGCGCCTCCGACGTAGCTCACGTTGGCGGGCAGTCGGTGGACGAGTCGGCTTGGGACGACTACGTACTTGGCGAAGGCGCCGTTGAACCAGTAGCCGATTAGGCGCTTCTGCTCGCAGACGTTGTAGTTCCCCGTCCGGCAGGGGATGCAGGTTCCGCAGACCTGGGCGGAGGTTTCGCTGCTGACCCTTTCTCCAGCCTTGAACTCGGCCACGTATAAGCCGACTTCGGCTATGACGCCGCTGAACTCGTGGCCTATGACTACGGGCGGTCTCATGAGGAGCCTGATGTCTCCGTCGTGGATGTGGAGGTCCGACCCGCAGATTCCCGCCGCCTTAACCTCGATCTTGACCTCGTACGGTCCGGGGAAGGGCTCAGGCACGTCCCTGACCTCGACGTTGCCGTATCCAGAAGCGTACTTGACAATTGCCTTCAAGCGTCCCAGCCTTCTTTCCAGCCTTTTCTTCTTGCCTTTTCGGGCTTAAAAGTTTCTACTAATCTGTTTTGTTCAACATTAAGTTTTTTTGTTTGACCAACAAACGGTTATGCCAGATAGAGCTATCTGATTTGCGTGACAAAATATTTTTTAGTTTGCGTGACAATACGCCGTTGACCTATCTGTTTTGCTCAGCACATTTCTTTTTTGTTTGAACAACATACGGTTGAAACCCGTCTGTTTTGTGTAACATCGGCTTTTAGATTTTGTCTATCATCCCCTGAGCTCGTGACCCCTTCTGATTTGATCATCAAAATTTTTTCAATTATGATTATCAAATTGTGTCGCGGCGAATCCTGTCTGATTTGGGGCGCAATTTTCTTTTGTTATGGGGCGCAAACCTTGGCTTCGTCTGTCTGTTTTGTGTAACGATTCGATTTTTCGTTTACGTAACAATTTGGATTTATCTTTCTCCGAGACTCAGGATTCACGGTTTGTGCGCCGAAGCGTCATTGGTTCTCGGCTTCTTTTGTCCACTCGAACGCGAGCATCCTGAACGCTGAACCAATCGTTTCTAGGTACCTGTCCATTCTCTGCGCGAGCTTAGGGTCATTATAATCCAGAACCTTGATGGTCAGCATAATCCTGATTTCGTCGCTTCCAGGGCTTTTCGTTGCGACCAAGGTGTTTGCCGCTTCAAGCGTGTGGGTGCCGTCGTCGTAGGAATACTTGAAAGCGAGTTTCCACGTTGCCTCACGGTTGGATTGCTGGGGGTCTGGGTATTCGAGCCTTAGGTCGTAGACCCTTTCAACGTTCTGCGTGAACCTTTCGTACGTGGGCAGCCTCTTCATGTAGAAGAACAGAAAGTCGTCCACCTTATCCTCCGTGACCTTTACGGGCACCGCGAAGGTCCACTTGGGAGGCCACTCCTGAGAGGGCTGGGCTTCGCGCCACCACTTCTTGAGCAGGGACGGGGTCATCATCATCGAAGCCCTCGACGCTGGGATGATGGACGCTGCGAAGCCGACCGCGTTGGACACGATGATCACCTCGACCATCGTCGCCAGTGACAGTCCGAACTCCGCCGACGGAGCCGTCAGGTACCTTATCCAGAAGCCGACGCCGAAGCCGATTCCCCCGCCGACGAAGCTCATGATCAAGGATTCGGCGAAGACGAGGCCCACGAAGTTGTCAGGGTTTAGACCCACCACGGCGAGGGTCAAGAACTCGCTTTTCTTCTGATGTACGTCGCCGAATATGGTGTTCATTATCACGCAGACCGCTATGCCCGAAACGAGGAAGAGGCTCAACGAGTCGAAGGCGGAACCCATCACAGTTATACTCGTTGTGTATAGTGATATTGAAAGCAGGCTCAAGGCTATCCGCAATTTTCTCATTTCGGTGAACCTTTTCGCGAGCTGAAGGACTCTCGTAATGGGCGATCTTCGAAGCCTCTTTTCCAAGAGGGATGCAGAAATGGTCACGATGGTTGCTGAAAAAACGGTGAACACCAGCATTTCCTTAACCTCTTCTGACCAAAAATTTTTCTTCGACAAGATAAGAGGCGCAACGAGAACGGCATTGAGCACAAAAGACAGACCCATCTTCCACCGCCGCTTCTTGACCGAGATGTAGCTGAACACGATAGAAACGACCGACCAGACAGCTAACGCAGAATGGAATGGGTACCAGTAGCACACGAAGACGGCGACGAAGCAGATTGCCGACAGGAGAGCCGTGAACATCGTGGCGAGCTGTTGCTGCCGATACAATTATTCACCTTCTCCGAGCGTTTACTAGAAAGACACTTCCAATTTATTGTTAATATTATAAATCTAGTCGGATATATAACCTAAAACAAGAAGGGAGATAATACGCATGCCTTTAAAATCTACAATAATAATGATTGTATTATTTTTGTGCGCCCAAAAAGTATTTCTAGCAGTCGCAGAGCCCGATTACACAGAAAGCATAACATTACTTTTGGATATTGACTCTTCATTGGATTGTAGTGCAACGGTATGGTTTACTTTCAGGGATTTAGGTCGCCCACTTAATTTATTTTATTTTCAAAGCGAACCAAGCTTCTTGGGCTTGGGGATAACGGTCCAATTTTCATCAGGCATTAAGTCCACTGACGTTACAATCGATTTGAACGAGTCTTTGGTCAGTGAGAATCAAGGGATGGCCATTGCTTACAGGATGGTTAATGAACTCGAGAGTGATTTTGGTCTGCCTCCTTTGTCTTTCGCTGCTCCTAATTCGGGCGAGGTTGGAGTGTTATATTTTAATTTTGTAGCGAACTCTTCCGCAACTGAGTTGAGAGACATATTCGTGGATAGTCTGCCTTCTCAGGGGTTCGGGGAGGTTCTGGCTCCAATGCTGTCGGGTAATTACATCTACACCATGTTAATAGGCCTAGAGAAAGAGGGCGGCTGGTCCCTTCAAGTTTTCTGCGGCGACGGAACCACGAAATTAGTTCTCGACCAAGAACAAGCCTTCAGCCTGAATGGAATTGCGGGCCACTCGGGCAGAATCGTCTCCGCCACTGAATCTTCCTCCTCAACAATTTACATAATGGTCAATAACGAAGTTAGAAACCAGTACGATCTTGTCGTCACACCCATCGTGCCGTCGCAGCTGATGGGGGGATACACGCAAGACGGGATGACGCAATATGAAGCCGTATACGATGCCACGGGCAACAGCCTGGAAGACTTCTCGGTTAGCCTGAAAATCGCGTTCTCCAGCATCACGACCACCGTCCTGATGGTCCTCGCCATGGCCATTACGGCTACAGTGTCAATAATCATTATAATTAGGCATAGAAGGAAACCATAAAGACTGTAAAAAGGCGCAAGGTCAAAGCATCTAGCTAACTAGCTTTGTATGTGATGATATGGTCATTTCTTGATTGCTGGCCACTTGGGTTTGGGTCGTTCTTGCCTTTCGCGTGTTCTAGCTGGGTTTGCTGCCTCGTTTCCTCATCATTACTAAAACGACTACGACGACAACTGCTGCGGCAGCGCCTCCCCCGATTATTATGTACGTAGTCGGGAAGCCTCCTCCTTCAAGAGGAGTAATCGTGACTGTTGGGTTGTCGCTGACCGTTTCGATGCTTGGAACCGCTGTTCCGGTGAACCATAGTCCCTGGTAGTCAGGTTCGTCAGGCCAGAAGTTGATCTGGAGAACCACGTTTCCGTCGGATTGGACAGTGTGTGTTCCCAGCGCGGTGTAGACAAATGGCGAATCGGCGTGCACCGTGTGGGCTTCGCCGTCGATTGTCAGCTGGGTGTCCTCGCTGACGAAGAAGTACGCCTCGTCGTGCGCGTTTATGGGCATGTAGAACATTGTGTCTTCGTTTGGCTGAATGCCGATGAACATCACTCCGTTGCCGTACCCCGAATATTCCCCTCCTTTGTTGCCTGCGAGGGGACGTGACTGTTCGATGCTACCGTTGTGGACAAGTGCCAACGTGATTGGGGCGTCGCTTTGTACAGCTATCGCGTATGCTTGGGGCTGAATTGAGATGCCCGTTCCTCCCCCCACTGAGTACTCGTTCATCAGTTGCATTGTTTCGAGGTTAAACACTTTTACCCTCGCATTCTCTAGAGCCTCTATTCGGTATCCGTAGTCCCTATTGGGGTCCCAGCCGCCAATGGTAGATTTTGTCAAGAAGAATGTTCCCACAAAGCCTCCCTCGACAGAGGGAACGGGAAAACAGCTGACCTCTCCTATGCCTTCGCCGCTGTTGGCTGTGACTGGAACCACGGCTGTTTGTATCATTATGTTGCCGGTTGACTCGAACTTGTAGACTCTGAAAGAACTCAGGAGAATGTTTTCGTACGAGTTGGCATTAATGTTGTACGTGTTTTCGGTGCCGTCATCTTTGGTCACCGTGACCGTTGACTTTTCCACAGCCAGTATCGTGTAAAGGCCGTTCTGGTTAACGGAATAGTATGAGAACGTAGATGCCATGAAAACGAATTCCTTGCCAACGTACAAGCCATTGACGTCTGTGTAGAAGGTGTGCAGCATCGGTCCTTCCGTGGCACTGTCAGCTGGGAGAGTTTGGTAATTGAGCAACAGCACAGAGACTTGATTATTTGACACTACTTTGAAGATGGTGCCATTGTCCACTAACACGAGTTTCTTCTCCATGCTGGCTAAGGTGCCCTGCGCCAATACCGTGTCATGTGTTAGGTCATCAACCTCGTATGTTGTGTCATCCTCCGAAGCAGCAATTGCTAGTAACGCCTTAGTCGCAACTGCCACACCGTTATCATTAAACGGAGACGCCGTCACAATCGTGCTGTTGGCGAGTCTCCAGCCTGAATCGGGGTCGCTCATGTCATTTAGCATGTACTCGTAAATTTTGGACGGGACAACGCCATAGTAAGTGTAATCGGGGTCCGCCGAAGACGAGTGAACGGACATAAAATACGGGAAAGAAAGGAAAATTATAAACGCAGAGATAATCAAGCAGGTTGCACTAATTTTCAAGACTTTCCTAAGATACATGCCACATAATCCTCCTTACTCTTAGGAAATAATCTTTTTATCCGTCTTACTTTAAGAAGCTTATCCCTTTTCCGTAAATAAAAATTTTATTTATTTCTAAAATTTCCAGCAACCATCATAATCTTGGAGCTCGAATAAAGCATCTCGCCTTTATTTTTTGGTCCTTTCGCTTAATAAAAAAATTATTATTCAATGAATGTGCGTTAAGGTCCTTGGAAGCCCGCATTCACCAGCATAAGTAAAGATGTCTCCCGCAAATCCCCTCTTATTAGGATGGTTAATATCAGACCCTGTACCTAAATTGACCCACCAACCAGGCAGTTCATATTTAGTGGTATCAATTTGAGTATTCAAAATAATTCACCAGGATTCATAATGACTTCAGAGCTTGGATCCTTCGCCCAAGAGACGATATTGCGAAGAAAACCACAAATTATAGATAACGTAATCGCTGATAATGCTTATCCGTTGTCTATTATCAAACGGTTAAAACATTTTAAAAAAGAGATTGCTGAAGGCAAGATTCAGCCATTAACTGAGGACGCTAAAGATCTTAAAAAGTGGAATAGAACTTGGTTAAAATATAAGGATAAGACTTGGTTGGAACTACCGTGGTACTTCGCAGAGACTTATTTTTACCGTCGACTGCTGGAAGTTGTCAATTATTTTCAGCCTGGGTCGTTAGGAAACCACGATCCCTTCTTAATCCCTAAAGGAAAACAGATGAAAGAATGCTTGACTCCAATAAGCTTAGCAGTTGATATACTAAATGGAATTGAGGACCCTCGCCTGTGCTTTGAGAACCTTTTACATGCTAGTTTATGGGGTAACCGTATAGACTTGAGCAACTTCACAGTTTCAGATGAAATTAAGCGAAGACAAGCTATGATTGAAAGGGAAAACCTTCTCATTAATGATTTTCCTCAAGTTTTAGAGATTTTTGAGGAACAGCCACTGAATATAGCGTTCATTAATGATAATGTGGGGATGGAGCTTGGATTCGACCTTTGTTTAGCTGACTTCCTCCTAAGAATGGGGTGGGCTAAAAAGGTAACCTTCTATTTGAAGCCATACCCTTTCTTTGTCTCAGATGCCATGCCTAAGGATTTATTAGGAACTGTCCAAGCTTTCAATAAAACCTCTGGACACTTGAACCTTTTAGGAAAACATTTACAGAATGCCTTTCTAAATAAAGAAATATCTGTGTCAAGCGATTGGTTTTGGGCGTCACCTTACCATTTTCCTGAAATGCCATTATCTCTTTATAGGGAAATTTCACAGTTCGACATAGTCATCGCTAAGGGTGACGTTAACTACCGTCGACTTTTAAGCGACCGCCACTGGCCTCATACAACACCCATTTCTGAAATCCTTCGCTATTTTCCCACGTCGCTTCTAATTCTACGCACCCTAAAGGGAGAAATTATGGTCGACCTTAAGGAGGGGCAAGCTGAAAGGCTAAAAGCCGAAGATTCAGATTGGTTAATAAATGGCAAACGAGGAATCCTACAATACATTGAACAAAAGAAGAAAAAAAGGTAATTTTTCCCGCATGTCTATGCCCTTATTTCTGGGCGTTGCTGGAAAATTTTATCCCATAAAACCCCTAAAACGTCCCTAGGGTCCTATGAAGCCGCATTTCGGGCACTTGTAGGTCCGCCTGAACTCTCGGCACTTGGCGCAGCGCCAGATGGTGATTTCTCCGCAGCTCGGGCACGGAAACTTGGTCGCCTCCGCTCCGGGGCTGATTATCCTGTTGCAGGACGTGCACATGGGCATCGAGACCGTTTTGGCTTCGCTCACGGGCTGCACCTCAAACGAGACGCCAATACTACAGAAAACCTCCATATATATGCTATTCTGTGCCAGCCCACGGTACAACGATGCATGGATGCTGAAGAGTTGCGTGAAGCTAGAATGGGACGAGAGCCCTCAGGAAGGACGGCATGACGCTTAGGACCTCCCTCTTCCTCAGCAATTTCAGAATGACGTCGCTCTGGAGGTCCATGTCGCCCTCCGCCGAGAATAGCCCCTGAAGGTTCTCCTTGATGACGGCGCTGAAAAGCTTGTCCAAGGCTTTGTCCGAGAGGCGATCCGCGACCCTTCTAGCCAGCAGCATCGACCTGAAGTCCCCGCCGAGCTCGCCCCTCCAAGCGTCCTCGTATCGGACGAGAAAAGACGAAGAACAATCACCGCTCCTCACGGCTTCGGCAGCGACTCGCCCAGCCATCGAGGCGCACATTCCCCCGAGGATGACGCCGCCGCCCGTCGTGGGCTTCACCTGACCCGCAGCGTCTCCGACGACGAGGAAACGGTCGCCGAAGCTCCTTTCAACAGGACCGCCCGTTATGATTAGGCCAGAGTGGACGTCCTCGCGTACCAAGCTTTTACCGATTCCGAAACGTTTCTTGACGAACCAGTCGAGGCACTCCTTCGGGTTTCCGCCTTTACACCCCAAGCCGACCCTTACCACGTTTCCGCTTAACGGGATGACCCAAGCGAAGAACTTGGGCGCCGTCCTGCTGCTGAAGTGGGCTTCAACGTAATCCGGGTCCACGCTGACGTCTCCGAGGTCGCACTGTATGCCGAGAACAAGCGAGTCGCGGCTAATCGGCTTGAACCCCACGTTCTTCATGATTCTTGAGGACGCGCCTTCCGCGTCAACAACCACCTGCGCCCGGACTCCCCCGCCTTCCGAATGGATAAGGACTCCCTCTTCCCCGCGTTCCAATCCTTTTACTTGCTCATCCAAGAATATTTGGGCGCCTGCCCCCGCTGCCTCCTGAGCCAAGTGCTTGTCGAAGGCGCCGCGGTCGACGACGCACGCCACGGGCTCGGTTTTTTCGACAGAAAACGTCAACCCCGACGGCGAAAAGAACCTTGCGCCCCTGACCTTGTTCTGAACATAGGCTCCGTCAACAGGCACACCCAACCGTTCCAAACCCTTAAGGCTAAGCAGTCCCGCGCAGTGGCACGGCTTCCCAACTTCCCCATGCTCCTCGAGGACGACAACGTCAACCCCCCTGCACGAAGCTTCACGTGCGGCGATTAGCCCAGCTGGTCCTGCGCCAACCACGGCGATGTCTACTCCCACGGTCTTCGATGCGTCGCGCATGCTTCGGCACTCAACAACCAAAGGTCAAACTCCGTATATAAAAGATGAAAGTTAATCCCGTTGGTCTGCAAACGCTTATTTCAGCAACCTGTAACTCATTGTAGGGTAGCAGAATTGCAGGCTGAACGCGAACCTTTAAAGTCGCTGATTAAGAAACGGGTCAACTTCAACTTCAGCAAGGTTTCGCTGCGCCTCGACCTGTGCGAGTCGCTTTTCAGCTCGTTCGCCGTGGACCTGGGGACTCGGGCGTTGCTGAACAGCCTCCGAAAAGACGAGGCGATAGACTGCTCTAGGACCCTCGACCTCGGCTGCGGTTATGGACCGATAGGACTCTTCCTTAAGGCGCAGGACCCCTCACGCGAGGTCCACATGACCGACCGGGACGCCCTTGCCGTTGAATTTGCTCTGCACAATGCAGCCCTGAACAGCCTTGACGTTAACGTTTACCCAAGCCTAGACTACGAGCATGTTAAGGGAGCCTTTTCTCTGATTGTTACGAATTTCCCCGCAAAGATGGCGCCCAAGGGGCTAGCGGCGTTCGTTTACGGTGCTTCGAACTGTTTGTCCAAGGACGGGGTCTTCGCCGTGGTAGTCGTCCGCGAACTCGCCAGTGAGCTCGACGTTATCCTCAACAACAGTCAAATCCGCGTTCTTTACCGAGAAGACAAGAAGGGATATGCCGTCCGCCACGTCGCCTTCAATGGAAGGATTCCGCCACCCGCCGACAAGTACGAAAGACAAACGATGAAGCTTAGACTCGCGACGACCCACACGGTGAGGACAGCCTACGGTCTGCCTGAGTTCAACACCTTGGGCTACGGGACGAAGAGTCTGCTGTCCATTTTGGAAGGGATGAAGGATTACGGCTCAGTTCTCATACTGGAGCCGGGGCAAGGTCACGCCGCCGTTGCCGTCATGGACTTGCTGAAACCGAAGAGGTTGGCGCTTGCTTCCCGAGACCTGCTATCGTTGGCTTTCTCTGGGCAGAACGTGGCGAAAAACTTTGGCTTTGAGCCTCCAACGGCGCACGCTCCGTTCCCCAAAGACCCGCCTGAGCAGGAGCTCACAGTCTGGAACGTGGCTCACAAAAGGGATTTTCAGCTCAACGCCCTGAACCTCGAAGTCCTCCTAAAAGGCGGCAGACCCCTGCTGGTCTACGGAGAAAGAAGCGTCCTCCGAGCACTGTTTCACAAAGAACCCCTAGTTCTCCGAAAGGAAGTGGTTCAGAAGAACTATTCCGCAATGCTGGTTGAACCGAAACGGTAACTGGTCACTTTCTCCGCGTAATGGTTTTCCAGGATTCAGAACATAATTCTAAAATAGGCGTATGTTTTCTATTGAGCCATCAAAGGTGAATACTCGTTGGCTAAGAGGGTCTTGGCTTCGCTCAAGATTTTTCCTTCAGACATCAACCTCGACCGCGAAGTCATAAAGAAAGAGATTGAGAAGACCATCCCGGAGTACGCTTCGGTCTACAAGTTCGAGGAGGAGCCCATAGCCTACGGGCTCGTCGCGATAATCGCCCACGTGCTTGTGCCCGAGGACAGGGAGGGAGCCATCGACGAGGTTGAGTCGCGCCTGAAGAAGATGGATAAAATCAGCGACTTCCAGACCTTGATGGTGCGGAGAGTCTAAGTTCACTACGTTTATATAGGATTTTTACCTTTCAAGTAATGAACGCCAAAAACTTTTAGACGGTGACTCACGTGGCTGAAATCTCTCTGAGGGTAGGAGACGCCAAGCAAAGGGACGTTGCCCGGGGAATCGCCCGAATCGACCAGAAGACGATGGAGAAACTGAACGTTTCAGCAGGCGACGTCATCGAAATCCTCGGAAAACGGCGCACCTCAGCCATCGCCTGGCCAGCCTACTCCGAGGACCAGGGCAGGGACATAATCAGGATTGACGGGTTCACGCGGAAGAACGCGGGCGCATCCATCAACGAGTACGTGGTCGTCACCAAAGCCGAGGTCAAGGACGCCCTGAGCATCGTCCTCGCGCCGATTGACATGCGCCTCAACGTGGACGAGGACTTCACGAACTTCGTCAAAAACAGGCTCATGGAGAGAACGTTCATCGAGGGAGACACGACCCTCGTCATGATGCTCGGACACCCCGTTCAATTCACCGTCATGAAGACCAGGCCCCACGGAATCCTCAGGCTCACATACGATACGAAGCTCCAGATACTCACAGAACCCGCCC
>Ga0233423_10000614_pt1 | contig 18307 bp, 19 predicted proteins | sample Watercolumn_Mata_FD_180713 | JGI IMG/M metagenome (GOLD analysis project Ga0233423, IMG submission 180713) | Freshwater microbial communities from Lake Matano, South Sulawesi, Indonesia - Watercolumn_Matano_2014_112_MG | ecosystem: Environmental > Aquatic > Freshwater > Lake | place: Indonesia...
CAATATGTGGTTGGGGGAGGGGGTTTGGGGGAGGGGGCAGGGGCCTTCGGCCCCTGGCCCCTCCCCCAAACATCTCTTAAAAGAATAAAGCCGGGCCATGGCCCGGCTTTACTTTTATAAAAACCCGATCCGGCAGGGATGGGGGACCGGAAGTTGGGTCTGCTTTTACAGGCCCGGAAAGACCTTCACGGAATTCATGGCCAGGTTATAGATAAATCCGGGGAAGACGCCGATAAGCATGATGCCCAGGGCGGTGAGGGCCAGGGTCGCGGTCACCGCGGGCGCAAAGCTCACGGGGCCTAAATCCGCTTCCGCGGGTTTCATGTACATGAGCACGGTGATGCGGAGATAGTAGTAAACCGACACCACGGAGTTCATCACGCCGATGATGGCCAGCCAGATGTAGCCCGCTTGCACCGCCGCGGAGAAGACGTAGAACTTGCCCACGAACCCCGCGGTGGGGGGAATGCCCGCCAGCGCAAACATGAACAGGGCCATGCTTGCGGCCAGTACCGGGTGCTGGGCCCCCAGGCCTGCGTAGTCGTAAATGCTGAGGTAGCTGTCTTTTTGGCGGCCTATCAGAATGACCACCCCGAAGGCCCCTAGATTCATCAGGGTGTAGGCCAGGAGGTAGTACATCAGGCTCACCACGCCCAGTTGGTTGGCGGCAATGATGGCCACCAGGAGGTAGCCGGCATGGGCGATGGAGGAGTAAGCCAACATACGTTTGATGTTGGTCTGGGCAATAGCCACGATATTTCCCAGGGTCATGGTAGCTACGGCCACCACCCAGAGAACCATGGTCCAGTCGGGTTGCAGGGCCGGGAAGGCCAGGAAAAAGACCCGGGCGAACGCGGCGAACGCGGCGGCCTTCACGCCCACGGCCATGAACGCAGTCACCGAGGTGGGCGCCCCTTCATAGACGTCCGGGGTCCACATGTGGAAGGGCACGGAGGCCACTTTAAAGCCGAAGCCCACGATCAATAAGGCAATGGCGAGCAGGGTCAGGGGCTTGAATCCCCCTGCCAGCTTGGCCGGCAGGTCATTAAGAAAAAGCGTTCCCCCTGCGGCCCCGTAAAGCATGGCCATACCGAAGAGCAGGAACGCGCTGGCGAAGGCTCCCAGGATAAGGTACTTCAGCGCGGCCTCGTTGGAGCGGGCGTCTTCCCGGAAGAGCCCCGCGAGGACGTAGACGGCGATGGACATCACTTCCAGGCCCAGAAAGATCATGATCAAATGGGAGCCTGCGGCCATGAGCATCATGCCCACGGTGGCGAACAGCAGGAGCGCGTAATATTCCGCCAGATTCTTACCATAGTCTTTCAGATATTGGAGAGAAATAAGCACGGTGAGACCGGTGCCCAGGATGAAGACCAGGTAGAAGAAAAAGGAGAAATTATCCACATAGACCATGCGGGCAAAATCGGTGCCGGTCTTGCCCCAGAGGGAGGCGGTCTGGATTCCGGCTACGGCCAGGCCCGCCAAGGCCAGTATCGGGGCGGCGGCCCGGTTCCCCTTGGGCGAGAGGGCATCCGCCAGGAGGATGGCGATGGCGAAGATCGACAGGGTAATCCAGGGGCCGATGGACTCCAGGTTGAAGGTCGGAATGGTAAGGGTCATCTGGCGTCCCCCTTATCCCCATGAAATAAGCTGACTTTGGTGGCTTTGGCCTTCTCCATCAAGGCCACGAAGTTATCGGTGGTGGCTTTGGTCTTATTCAAGAACGTACTGGGGTAAACCCCGATCCAGACGATGAACAGGAGCAGCGGCACGAAAATGGCGATCTCCCGGCAGGAGAGGTCTTGCAAGTCTTTGTTCTTCTCGTTGGTCACTTCCCCGAACATCACCCGTTGGAACATCCACAGCATGTAACAGGCCGCGAAGATGACACCCGTAGCCGCGATGGTGGCATACGTCATGTTAGTCTTAAACGCGCCCAGGAGGATGAGAAATTCCCCCACAAAGCCGTTCAAACCGGGCAGCCCGATGGAAGATAGGGTGACGATCATAAAGATGGTGGCATAAATGGGCATGGGGGTGGACAGCCCGCCGAAGTCGGCGATCATGCGGGTGTGCCGCCGTTCGTAAATCATGCCCACGATCAAAAACAAGGCCCCCGTGGACAGTCCGTGGTTGATCATCTGGATGATGCCGCCTTGGACCCCGGGCGCGTTGAAAGTGAACAGGCCCAGCATGACGAAACCCAGGTGGCTCACGGATGAGAAGGCCACCAGGCGCTTCAGGTCTTTTTGCACCATGGAGACCAGCGCGCCGTAAACGATGCCGATGACCGCCAGGATGCTGAACAGGGGCACGAAGTAATGCGCTGCCTGGGGGAAGAGCGGCATATTGAAACGCAGGAAGCCGTAAGTCCCCATCTTCAGGAGCACTGCGGCCAGAATGACCGAACCCACGGTGGGGGCTTCGGTGTGGGCGTCCGGCAACCAGGTGTGGAAGGGGAACATGGGCACCTTGATGGCGAAGGCCAGCCCGAAGGCCAGGAACATCCAGAACTGCATCTGGAAGGGGATGTTCAGGCCATAGAGTTTCAGCAGATCAAAGGTATAAGTGCCGGTGGCCTTCCCCGCATAGAAGTAAAGGACCAAAATGGCGACCAGCATCAGCACGCTGCCGAACATGGTGAAGAGGAAGAACTTGATGGCCGCGTAGACTCTGCGGGCCGGGTTGCCCCAAATGCCGATGAGCAGGTACATGGGGATGAGCATCACTTCCCAGAACACGTAGAAGAGGAAGAGGTCCAGGGCCACGAAGACGCCCAGCATACCGGCCATCAGAGTCAGCAGGCAGATCATGAATTCCTTGACCCGGTGGTTGATGTCCGTCCAGGTGGCCAGCACGCAGATGGGGGTCAGGAAGGTGGAAAGCATGATCAGCAGCAGGGAGAAGCCGTCGATGCCCACGTAGTAGCTGATGCCGTATTGGGGCAGCCAGTTATAGCGCTCCACGAACTGCATGGCCGCGGTCTGGCTGTCAAACCGGAACCACAGGGGCAGAGAGAAAACAAATTCCGCCAGAGAAATCCCCAGGGTTACCTGTTTCAACAGTCTGTGGTCCTTCCGGTTCAAAAAGCCCAGAAGCACCGCGCCCAGCACGGGGAAGAAGACCAGGATGGAGAGGATGGGTAATTGCATAAGCCCCTCTAGTCGTTAACGTCCAATAAGGTAGCCGGTGATCACCACCACCCCCAGGAGGATGGCGAACGCGTAGTTCTGCACAAAGCCCGTCTCCAGCTTGCGGAGGTGGGCGCTCAAATAGGCGATGATTCCGGCGCTGCCGTTCACTACACCGTCCACACCCTGGGCGTCCACCACCGTCCACAGGATGTTGGAGCCTTCCTTGATGGGCTCCACCACCGCGGTATCATAAATCTCATCCACATAGTACTTATGATAAATGAGGTCGTAGATGGTGCTGAACTTCTCGGACACGTAAGCGGGCAGATCGGGCACAAGAATATAAAACTTGTAAGCCGTATAAATCCCCAACGCGGCCACGCCCATGCTGAAGAGCATCATGCCGATTTCAAAGGAGTGGCTGGGATGAGCCGCTTCCCGGAAGGCCACCGGGGTGATGGCGGGAGACAGAAAATCCTTGAAGACATGCCCACCCTCGATGAGGGGGATGCCCACGAACCCGCCCACCACCGACAGGAAGGCCAGGATCATCAGAGGCACGGTCATCAGGGGCGGAGACTCGTGGATGTGATGGGCCACGTGGTGGTCAACCCGGGATTTCCCGTGGAAGGTCATGAACACCGCCCGGAACATGTAAAACGCGGTAATGAAGGCCGCGGTAGTGGCTATGGCCCAAAAGATGACTTTACCGTCCACCAGGGAGTGGAGCAGAATTTCATCCTTACTGAAAAATCCGGCAAAGGGAAAGATACCGGCAATGGCCAGGGTGGCCAGCAAGAAGGTCCAGTAAGTGATGGGCATGTGTTTCTTCAGGTCCCCCATCTTGCGCATGTCCAGCTCGCCGCTGAGCCCGTGCATCACCGAACCGGAGCCCAAAAAGAGGAGGGCCTTGAAGAAGGCGTGGGTCATGAGATGGAAGATACCGGCCACGTACGCGCCCACGCCGCAGGCCAGGAACATGTACCCCAACTGGCTGACCGTGGAGTAGGCCAAAACCCGCTTGATATCGAACTGGGCCATGCCGATGGTGGCCGCAAAGATGGCGGTGAGCGCGCCCACCGTGGCCACCACGGTTAAGGAAATGGGGGATAGAGAGTAAAGGGCGCTGCACCGGGCCACCATATAGACGCCCGCGGTGACCATGGTGGCCGCGTGGATCAACGCGGACACCGGGGTGGGGCCTTCCATGGCGTCCGGCAGCCAGGTATACAGGGGAAGTTGCGCGGATTTGCCGGTGGCGCCGACGAATAGACAGAGGGTAATAACCGTGATTATCCCCGCGCCCACAGGGTACTTGGCGGCCAGCGCGAAGACCTCCCGGAAGTTGATGGAGCCGAAGGTCCAGAAGATGAAAAAGATGCCCAGGAGAAAACCGAAGTCACCGATCCGGTTGACCACGAAGGCTTTTTTGCCGGCGTCGGACGCGGACTGCTTCTCATAGTAGTAGCCGATGAGCAGGTAGGAACAAAGACCCACGCCTTCCCAGCCCACGAACATCAGCAGGAAGTTATTGGCCCCTACCAGGATGAGCATCATGCTGACAAAGAGGTTCAGGTAAGTGAAGAAGCGGTAGAACCCCGGGTCGTCGTGCATGTAGCTGACGGAATAGATATGGATGAGGGTGCTCACGCCGGAGACGATCAGCAGCATGATCAGGGACAAGGGATCGATGAGAAAAGCCACCTGCGCCTGGAAGGAACCGGCCGCGATCCAGGTAAAGATCACCTTTTCCACCGGCCGGGCTTCGGGGGGCAGCTTCAAGAATTGAAAGAAGATGCACACCGTCACCAGGAAGCTCAGGCCCACGGCCAGGGAGCCGATGGTCCCCACCACGTTCTTGGGGAGATTCTTCCCGATCAGGCCGTTGATCAAAAAGCCCACGAAGGGGAAAAGAGGAATCAGCCAGACATAGTCCATCATGGGTTATGCCTCACCACTTGAGGATATTGAGTTCGTCCACGTACACCGTGGCCCGGTTGCGGAAGATGGCCACGATCAGGGCCAGCCCCACCGCCACTTCGGCCGCGGCCACGGTCATCACGAAGAACACGAACATCTGGCCGTCCACCGCCTTGAAATAGTCGGCAAAACCGATGAAGGCCAAATTCACGGCGTTGAGCATCATCTCAATGCACATCATGATCACCAGGACGTTACGCCGCACCAGCACCCCGATCACCCCCAGGGCGAAGAGGGCGATGCTCAAAGCCAGATAATAGGAAACGGGCACTACCATTGGTTATTCCCCCAAGGGGTTATTTCAGTTTCGACTTGGCCAGCACCACTGCGCCCACAATGGCCACCAGGAGCAGCACCGAGGTGACCTCGAAGGGCAGCAGATAGTCGGTGAACAACAGCTTGGCGATGGATTCCGTGTTGCCCAGCCCCGGGGCGGCCTCTTTGCCAGGGGGCAAAACCACTTGCATGACGCCGTAAACCAGGAGCAGGACAGTAAAGACCGCCAGGGTGATGCCTCCCACCTTCTGACCCAGGTGCAGGAACCGTTGCTCTTCCTCGGGCTGGCGCAGGTTGAGAAGCATGATCACGAACAGGAACAGCACCATGATGGCCCCGGCGTAAACGATTATCTGGATGGCGGCGATGAATTCCGCGTGGGCCAAGAGATAGATGCCGGCCACCGCAAAGAAATTGACGATGAGCCAGAGGGCGCTCCGCAAGGGGTGTCTCTGAAAGACCACCAGCCCCCCGGAGACCAGGGCCACCCCGGCCAAGATGAAAAAGATCATCTCCATCCCTCGAGCCTCCTATATACACCGCAGGCAAAAGGCCGCATCACAGCCAATCCGCCATGCGGAGTTCGGACTTTTTCTGCGTAGCCCGGTCGATATCAAGATAGAGCAGGTTCTTATCGTATTGAGCCAGTTCGTAAAGATTGTTCAGCTTGATGGCCGCCTTGGGGCAGGCCTCCTGGCACAGGCCGCAGAAGATGCAGCGGGTCAGGTCGATCTGGAAGGCTACCGGATATTTTTCGTGTTCTGAGCCTTCGGCAGCCACAATGCCTTTAATGGCGTTGCTGGGACAGACCACCATGCACAAGGTGCAGGCCACGCAGCGGCGCCGTCCGTCTTCGTTGACGGTGAGTTCCGGGTGCCCGCGCCAACGGGGCGCCACCGGCCTCTTCTCCTCCGGGTATTGGAGGGTAATGGGCTTGGTGAAAACATGGCGCAGGGTGGTGGCCAGGCCTTTAATAAAGGGGATAATCATGTACTACCTCTGTAAAAACTGGATGATAATGCCGGTGATTAAGATGTTCACCAGACACAGGGGCAGCATCACTTTCCACCCCAGTTTCATAAGCTGGTCGAAACGGAACCGGGGAAAGGTGCCCCGGACCCAGATAAAGAAGAAGACCAGGGCAAAGGTCTTGATCATGAACCAGGCGATGGGGGGCAGCACCGGGCCCTGCCAGCCGCCCAAAAACAGGGTGGTGGCCAGGGCGCTAGCCACGAGGATATGGCCGTATTCCCCCATCATGAACACGCCATACTTCATGGAGCTGTATTCCGTCTGGTAGCCCGCCACCAACTCGTTTTCGCACTCAATCAGGTCAAAGGGGGTGCGGGCGCATTCCGCAAATGCCGCGATCATGAAGAGCACAAACCCCAGAGGCTGGTAAAACACGAACCACATGGACTTTTGGGCTTCCACGATCTTTACCAGGCTTAAGGAACCGGCCAGCATCAGCACGCCGATGACGGAAAGGCCCAAGAATATCTCATAGCTGACCATCTGCGCTGCAAGCCGCAAGCCCCCCAAAAGCGAATACTTATTGTTGGAGGCCCAGCCGCCCAGGACCGCGCCATAGACCGCCAGGGACCCCATGGCAAAGACATAGAGCAGACCCACGTTGACGTCGGCAATCACTCCCTGGTTAAGCGCGGCCACGGTCAGATCCACCTTCTGGCCATAGATGGTGAGGCTATCCGGCAGGATCTGGGAGGCAAAGGGAATGGCCGCCAGGGGCAGAAACGCGGGAACCGCGGTGATGATGGGGGCCAGGACAAAGAGGACCTTGTTCCCCCCCGGGGGGGTAAATTCTTCTTTGAAGAGCAGCTTGATGGCATCCGCCAGGGGCTGCAGCAGACCCCAGGGACCTACGCGGTTGGGGCCGTAGCGCAGCTGGATGAACCCCAGGACCTTGCGTTCCATGAGCACCGTATAGGCGATGCAGGTGAGGAAGACACCCAGGACCAGCATGATCTTCACGGCGGTCGCAATTATCAAAATGGGCAATTGATTCATCATATCAACCCTTCTGGATGGTTACCCTAACCAGGTTGGAGTTGAGGGTCAGGAGATGGACCGGGGGCTCGGCAAAATTCTCCGGCAGGAAGACCACCCCTGCGGGCATCTCCGGGGCTAAAACTACGGGCACGCTGATCTCCCCTTGGGAGGAGGTGACCTTGGCCGTATCTCCGTCCGCCAAGCCCAAGCTCTTGGCGTCTTCCGGGTTCATGCTCAACTCCGCCCGGGGAACCAGCTTCAAGGTGCCGTCCGGAGCATGGGTGGTGTATGATCCGGAATGGTTCAGAACCTTGCTGACAATCAAAGTGTGGGGACGGCGGCCCGGCAGACTCAGGTCCGCTTCAAAGGGTACGAAAGTTCCGCTAACCGCCCCCGGCATTTGGGGACCACTGGCCTTGGGGCTTAAGCCTGCCCACAGGGGCATATTTTTGGCCAATTCCCGGAAGACCTGCTTGGGTTGGCTGGGGCCTAATTTATAACCCATCTTGTCGCCCAACTGGCCGATGATCTGCCAATCCGGGCGCACGCCATTGGTGGGCAGGGCCTGGGGCAATACCCCCAGGGTGCCGTCGCTGCTGATGAAGGTGCCTTCCTGCTCCGCGTGCACCGCCACCGGCAGCACCACCTGGGCCAGCTTGGCGGTTTCGGTGAGGAACGCGTCCTGGACCACCAGGAAAGGCACCTTTTTCAGGAGCTTTTCCGTGCGGCTGCGGTGGGGCAGGGCCCGGAGCAGGTCGCCGCCCAGCATATAAACCGCCTGGGGCGCGGCCGGGTCGTTGGCCTCCAGTTTATCCAGCATATCCGCCAGATTCATCCCCGCAGAGGCTTCGTCAATGGGAGCAAAACCTGGGAGGTAGTCGGACATGACCCCCACTTCGCAGACGCCCCGGGAGTTGTTCTTCTCGGCCACCGGGTAAATCGCGCTGCCCGGGGTTCCGGGCTTGCCGATGAGCAGGAAGAGGTCGGCCAGGGCCAGGGCGTTTTGCTCGCCTTTATCCTGGGCCAGGAGCTCGGTGCCGCAGATAATGGCCGGGGCTTGGGCCTGGGCCAGGAGGGCCGCGGTTTCCTTAATCAGGGCCTCATCCACTCCGGTCTTGGAAGCCACGTCTTTCAGAGTAACTTTCTTGAAGCTTTCCTTGAATTCGTCCAGCCCGTTGGCGCTCACCGCCGGGGCATAGTCGGCATTGGCGGCAAAGAAGGCTTTGAAAATCCCGGAAAGGAGAATCCGCTCCGTGCCGGGCTTGTAACGCAGGCTCAGGTGCGCGTAACGGTCGAACTTGGTGCGCCGAGGATTGGCCAACACCAGGCGGAAATTCTCATTATCCAAAGCCCGGAGCAGTTTCCAGCCCAAAGGCGGCATCTCCGGGGTCACGTCTGCGCCCAGCACCAGGGCCAGGTCGGCCTTGGGGAGGTCGTCAAAATGCCCTAAAACAAAGGGAAAGCCGCTGCCTTGCGCACCTTCACCCAAAGCCAGGGGCGAGTGATAGGGCTGGGGCAGGGCGGTGGACGCTTCCACCCCGGAGACCTGGGGCTGGCCGAAGACCGCGGCCAGGCCCTTCAAGGCCCGAGCGTAAGTATAGCGGCCCGGGTTGTCCAACTGGTTGGTGCCCAGACCTTGGCGGAAGAATTTTTGGAAGAGGTAATTGGCCTCATTGGTGGCCCGGGCAGAGCCGATGCCGTAAATGGCGTTGGCGCCCGCGCTCTCCGCGCTCTCCTGGAACTTGGCGGCCACCAGGTCCAGGGCCTCGTCCCAAGAAGCCTGCCGGAAATTGCCGTTTTCTTTGATGAGCGGGGTTTTCAGCCGGTCCGGGGCTTCCACCACCGGGAAACCGAAGCGGCCCTTGGAGCAGAGCAGGATGCTGTTTTCATTCCGTACCCGCAGGATACGGTCGTCTTTGGTGTGCAGCTCATAGACGCAGCCGCCGCCGCAGAAGGGGCAAACGCTCTCCGTTTTGGTCACTTCCCAGGCCCGGGCCCGGTACTTCCAAAGCTTGTTGATCAGGGCCCCCACCGGGCAGATGTCGATGCAGGAGCCGCAGAATTCGCAATCCAGGGGCAGGACGCCGGAGCCCAACTCCGTGAAGTAGCCCCGCTGCATGAAGTTGATGGCCATGGCGCCCACGTGGTCCCGGCAGACGTGGACGCAGCGGCCGCAGGTGACGCAGCGGTCCGGGTGGCGCTCCACGAAGAGGGACTCGTAATCGTGGTTGGGGGCCAGCTTTACCGCGTCCAGGTCCACCTGGTCCACGGCCAGGACATGGGTCAAATCCTGGAGCTCGCACTCGCCGCCTTTGTCGCAGATGGGGCATTCCAAGGCATGGTTGATGAGCACCAGCTTCATCAACTCGCTGCGAATCCCCTGCAGGCGTTCGGAGCTGGTGTTGACCTCCATGCCTTCGGTGACCACGGTGGCGCAGGCCGGCAGGGGCCGGGGAGGGCCGGGTTTGACTTCCACCACGCAGATGCGGCAGGCGCCGATGGGCTTCAGGGCCGGGTGGTAGCAGAGCCTGGGGATGAAGATACCGTTGGCGTCGGCTACTTCCAGGACGGTTTTCCCCTTGGGAGCTTGAATCGCCCGGCCGTCGATGGTCAGATTCACCATAAGTCGTTCCTATGTTTTCGCCATGTGGGTGGGTACTGCCCACCATTTCTCATTTATTGGCGGGCTATGCCCGCCCAACATTTTTTAAGCTGAAAGCTGACCGCTGAAAGCTGACAGCTTCTATCAATCCAGCCTCTCCAGCTTGGTTACCAGGTAAATGGGTTCGGACATGGAGGTCTTCTTGTCACAGGTCAACCTTACTTTCCATCCCTGCCCTTTGATTTTGCCGGGGGTGGGGACCGCGGACGGCTGATCAGTTTCCATCAGTCCGAACCTGGGGGCGTCTTTAAGATTAACGCGAAAATCGAGCTTCGGTTTGCTGTCCAACTTTATAGACAGGGATTTCTCCATGCTGCCCACAGGCCCCACGGAGGTCTTCATGGCAATCTCTTCGATCCTCCCCACGAAGGTCAGGCCGGTGTCTGAAGCCGCGTCGGCTGACACCGCCAGGGCGGCCAACAACAAAACCAAGGGGAAGATTTTTTTCAGCATGTTAGCTCTGCTTTTTACCGAAAACCGTCTTTTACCTATCCACGTCCGCGAGCACGATGTCCATGGTGCCGATCAAGGCGATGGAGTCAGCCAGGAGCCGCCCTCGGGCCAGTTTGTCCATAGCCGAGAGGTTGATGAAAGACGGGCCCCTGATCTTCAGCCGGAAAGGCTGGGGGCTGCCGTCGCTGACGATATAGAACCCCATCTCTCCTTTGGGGGCCTCGATGCACTGGTAAACCTCGCCCACCGGTGGGGTGATGCCTTCCTGAATCAACTTAAAGTGGTTGATCAACCCGGCGATGTCGTTATAGACCGCGTCCTTGGGCGGCAGGCTGACCCTGGAGTCTTTGGCCTTGATGTCCCCTGGGGGAGTATCCGCCAGCTTTTCCAGGGCCTGGCGGACGATGCGGTTGGCCTGGAGCATCTCTTCCATGCGCACCAGGTACCGGTCGTAGGTGTCGCCGTTTTTCCCCAGGGGCACGACAAAGTCGAATTCTTCGTAACTGGAATAGGGGTTGTCCCGGCGCAGGTCCCAGTTAATCCCGGAGCCCCGGGCCATGGGACCGGACCAGCCCCAATCGAGGGCCTCGTCCGCAGTCATGACGCCCACGTCCTTGGTGCGCTCTATCCAGATTTCGTTCTTGGTCAGCAGACTATGATAATCCTGGTGTTTTTCCGGGAAGGACTTGACGAACTCCCAGGCCGCGGGGATGAAGGCCTCGGGCAGGTCCGCGGCCAGGCCGCCGATGCGGAAGTACAACGGGAACATGCGGGCCCCGGAGACCATTTCGCAAAGGTCCATGATCTTTTCCCGTTCCCGGAAGGCATAGAACAGAGGCGTCATGGCCCCCAGGTCGTGGCCGTGGGTGCCCAGCCAGAAAAGATGCGAGGCGATGCGGGTCAGCTCCGCCAGCATCACCCGGATGTACTGGGCCCGCTTGGGCACCTCGATGCCCAGCAGCTTTTCCATGGCCAGACAGAAACCGAAGAGGTTGACTTCCCCGGCCAGGTAGTCCAGGCGGTTCATCAGGGGCATGCAGCGGTGATAGGTGCGGTATTCGCACATCTTCTCGATGCCCCGGTGCAGGTAGCCGATATCCGGGTCGGCCCGCAGGATGAGTTCGCCGTCCAGCTCCAGGAGGACCCGGAGCACCCCGTGGGTGCTGGGGTGCGACGGCCCCAGGTTGAGGAGCATGGTTTCGGTGCGTTTCATGGTCTCAGCGCTGTTCATCAGGTATTCCTACTTGCCCCGTAAGGGATAGTCTTTACGCTGGGGATGGCCCACCCAATCATTGGGCATCAAAATCCGCCGCAAATCCGGATGGCCCCGGAAGCGGATACCCATCATGTCGTAGGCCTCCCGCTCATGCCAGTTGGCCGTGGACCACACCGGCACCACCGAGTCGATGGCGGGCGAGGCGTCGTCCGTCAGCAGGGTCTTTAAGGTCACCCGGTTTTTGTTTTTATGGGAGTACAGATTATAGGCCACGCCGAACCGGGGGCTCTGAGGGAGGTAATCCAGGCCCGCGATCATGGAAAGGTAACGGTAGGAGGTCCGGTTATCATCCCGCAGGGCCTTGCAGATGTCTACGATCCGCCCGGGTTTGACAACGATGGTGGTCTCGCCCCGGAATTCCGTGACTTCCACCACTTCTTCGGGAAATTTTTCCTGGAGCAGTTCCGCGGCCTGGCTCATACGGCCTCCTGGCGCAGCGCCAGCCCTTCCTTGTACCTCTTGGTCAGGAAGGGGTCTTGCAAGATCTTTTCATGGAGCTTCAAAATTCCGTAGAGCAGTCCTTCCGGCCGGGGCGGGCAGCCCGGGACATAGACGTCCACCGGCAGGTAATTGTCGATACCCTGGACCACCGCGTAGGAATCGAAAATGCCCCCGGAGCAGGCGCAGGCCCCCATGGCGATAACCCATTTGGGCTCCGTCATCTGCTCATAGATGCGCTCGATGGGGGGCATCATTTTTTTGCACACCGTGCCGGCGATGATGATCACGTCCGCTTGGCGGGGGGAAGCCCGGAAAGCCTCCATGCCGAAGCGGGCGATGTCCCAGCGGTTGGCCGCGGTGCAGATCATCTCGATGGCGCAGCAGGCCAGCCCGAAAGTGGCGGGCCACAAGCTACTCTTCCGGCCCCAATCCACCAGCTTTTCCAAGGTGGTGGTGAGGACATTGTATCCCAGGTGTTCTTCTATTCCCATTCCAGTGCTCCCTTACCCCAAACGTAAGCCAGTCCCACCACCAGGATGGCGATGAACACGCCCATCTCCCAGAGGCCGAACCAGCCCAGGGGTTTGAAAACCACCCCCCAGGGGTAGAGGAAAATAGCTTCAATGTCGAAGACAATGAAGAACATGGCGATGATGTAAAACCGCACCGTATAGCGGCTGCGGGCGTCGCCGATGGGGTCCATGCCGCACTCATAGGGGATGTCTTTCTGGGGAGTATGCGTCTTCTTGCCCAGCAATTCGGACAAGAGCACGATCACCCCCACCAACCCCACGGCGATGAGCATGTAGATCAAGATGGGCAAGTAATCAATCAGCATGGTTGAACCTTTACTAAGGGTTTGCTGAATTTGGTTGCGGTTTTTGGCTGTTTAATATTGTTTCACTTAATGGTGCGTCTCGGCCTTACACACCCCCAGCGGACAACTTCCCGCCAGGTGCGCGTCGTATTCCTCTTTGAACCGCTCCATGGTGGTCTTGATGAAGGAATGGGGGCTCCACCCTAAAGCGCAGTTGGCGCTCTCCACCATGGCCTTGGACAGAGAGTACATGCGGTCCAGGTCCGCCTGGGTGCCGTGGCCCGCGGCCACCTTGCAGATTAATTCATAGAGCACCCGGGTGCCCCGGCGGCAAGGCAGGCAGAAGCCGCAGGATTCGTGCTGGAAGAAGTAGAGCAGGCACTTCACCACGTCGATGATGCAGGTGGTGTCGTCCATGACCATCATGGTGCCGGAGCCCAGGCCCCCTTCCACCTTGGCCAGCGCCCCGTGTTCAATAACGGTGTTCAGGTGTTCGGGCAGGAAAAAGCCCACGGACGCGCCGCCGGGCTGAACGGATTTGATTTTATGGCCGGAGCGGACGCCGCCGCCGTACTTATCGATGAGTTCCTGCATCGTCATGCCCAGGTTGGCTTCCACGATGCCGGGCTTATTGACGTGGCCCACGACCTGCAAAATCTTGGTACCCGCGGTGTCCTGGGTGCCTTTGGATTTGTACCATTCGGAACCTTTAAGGACGATGCTGGGGACGTTGCTTAGTGACTCCACGTTGTTGACGATGGTGGGCTTATACCAGACCCCCACCTGGCCGGGGAAAGGCGGCTTGACCCGGGGATTGCCCCGCTGGCCCTGAATGGATTCGATGAGAGCGGTTTCCTCGCCGCAGACGTAAGAGCCGCCGCCGGTCTGTACTTGGATGTGGAAGGAGAACCCGGAGCCCATGATGTTGTCGCCCAGCAGGCCCTTGGCCTCCGCGGCCTTGATCGCGCTGTTCAGGCGGTGCATGCAGAGGTAATATTCACCCCGGACATAGATGTAGCCGAAATTGGCCTTCACCGCGTACCCGGCAATGGCCATGCCTTCCAGCACTTTGTGGGGGTCGCCCTCCATGATATAGCGGTCTTTGATGGTGCCCGGCTCCCCTTCGTCCGCGTTGCAGACGATGTACTTGGGGAAGACGGGGCTGGGCAGGGTGAAGGACCATTTCAAGCCGGTGGGGAAGCCCGCGCCGCCCCGGCCTCTGAGACCTGATTCCTTGACCACGTTGACTACTTCTTCAGACGTCATGGACAGAGCTTTTTTCAGGCCCTCGTAGCCGCCCTTAGCCTGGTAGTCCTTCAGGCTCATGGGGTCGATCTGATCCACGTTGGCCAACAGCACCAGCTCATCCGGGCTGGGGGGATAATCGCTCAGGGCGTTGGTGGTGCGGGCCAGTTTCCGGTAGTCCGGGGCCTTGCCGGCCCGGTAGTCGCCGAGGATATTTTTAATGCGTTCGGGGGTGAGGCGGCCGTGCAACACTTCGTTGATCTGCATCACCGGCGCGACTTCGCAGCAGCCCAGGCAGGCGGTGTGCTCCAAGGTGAAGAGGCCGTCGCCGGTGGTTTCCCCCACGCCGATCCCCAGTTCGGCCTTGAGCACGTCCACCATGTTGCCCACACCCAGGATATGGCATTGGGGCGACTCGCAAATGCGGATGATGTACTTGCCCCGGGGCGTCGGCGAATACATGGTATAGAAGCTCATGACGCCGTAAAGGTAAGGATAGGGGACATCCATGCCCTGGGACACAAGTTTCAGGGCCTCCAGGGGAAGCCAGTTGCCGCATAGACCCTGCACGGCGTGCAGCGCGGGCAGCAGGCCGCCCTTGGTGGCGCGGAAACGGCGGCAGGTTTCCTGAATGGCGGAAACTTGCTCGGAGCTTAGGGAAGCGCTGACGGGGCGTTTGATTTCCACGATTATCGACCCATTTGAATTTTTCTTGTGAAATTTTTCTTTATTTCTAACAACAGTGACTTTTGTAATCCCTTTGCGCCCCCCCTGTCAAGAACTTTTTTATTTTTTTATGCAGGCATGCAACCTTTAGGGGAGTGGGCCGGGGGGCCAGTGGTCAGTGGCCGGTCGGGAATTTTCAGTCCGCGTTTTGTTATCATCCACAAAAATAAGGATTCAAAAAAAGAGGTTGACATATATAATACATTGAATTATAGTTTATAGTGTCAGAGGGGGTGGCGTGCGGATTTTTAAAACCAAATGGTTCGTGCGCTATGCGCGGCATGAGCAAATCGGTGATGATGGCTTGCGCCACGCCATAGAACGAGCAGAGCGTGGGATCGTGGATGGCGATTTGGGCGGCGGCGTTATCAAACAACGGGTGCCGCGGCAAGGGCAGGGGCGCTCGCGCGGCTACCGGTTTCTGATTGCCTACCGCGCCGGTGATCGGGCGGTGTTCCTCTACGGCTTCGCGAAAAACGAGCGGGATACCAATTCGCAATCAAACGACAATTTTTTGTAGGGGCGAACCTTGTGTTCGCCCCGAGCGTTCAGGGCGAACACAAGGTTCGCCCCTACGATTTAACGCCCTTTGATTCCGAATTGGTATGAGAACATCGGAGACGATGAACTGGCGACTTTGAGAGAAATTGCCGCGGCCTGGCTTGAGGCGGATGACGAACGCCTTGAGCACGCTATTAAAGAAGGGATTTTGCAGGAGGTAACATGACGGCTAAGAACAAAAAACCTTCCAGGCTGACGCAAGCGCTGCTGGAAACAGCCAAGGACATGCAGCAAGCGGGGATTCTGGATGAGGCGGCTTACGGGAAAATAACCATGCGCCATCTGGGCGTGGCAGACAAAGCCGAAATCGAGCCGCTAACCGGGGAAGATATCCGGGCCATGCGCGAACGGGCACACATGAGTCAGGCGGTGTTCGCGCATTACCTGAACGTGACGGTTGGGTATGTCTCACAGTTGGAGCGGGGCGCCAAGCGTCCCACCGGCGCGGCCCTCGCGCTGCTGAACGTGATCCGCCGCAAAGGGATTGAAGCGATCCTTTAAACATATCGACCATCTAAATAATTTTTTAGAGACCGGCTTGACAGCAGAAAATCAATGGTCTATATTACTATGAAATAGTACTATAATATTATTAGAAAGGGGTATCGGAAATGCAAACCATCGAAATCGACTTCGATGTGTTCAAGGAAATCACCGCTCGCCGCAAACATGCAGAAATTACCCCGAATGACGTCCTCCGCGAGGTTTTTGGTCTGGAGCCGACAGAAAAGCCTTCGAAGCAAAAAATTCAATCTGGAAAGCCTTGGATTACAAAAGGTGTGGTATTTCCCCACAGAACAGAATTTAGGAGCTTTTATAAAGGCCAAATGTATTACGCGAGGGTTGAGGATGGCTTTTTGGTTCTTAATGAAAAGAGCTTTTCTTCTCCATCTCCGGCTGCCATGGCAATAACTAAAAATTCGGTAAACGGATGGAAATTTTGGGAATGTAAAATACCCGGAAAAGAGAATTGGCAAATAATGATTTCTCTAAGGAAAGATATTAGAGCACACTCTTTTACGGCTGAAAATCTGGCAGAGTTTGATTGAGCAGCGAAAAAGACCTAAACTTAAAAATGACCTATTTCGTCAAAGAACCATTTTTTACTGTGGAGGATTTTGCTAATGAATAAAGTCCTTTTGAAAATTTTGCGTATCGATGTGCTCTGCCCAACGTGCCAGCAAGTTAACATGCAAATAGTCGCTGACTTAATGGCATCGCTACAATTTAATTGCCATTTCTGCGAATCATCTATCGATGTTAGCTCCAACCAGGAAGTTAAAGCTGTGTTGGATGATGTCAAAGATTTTGTTGAACATTCATATATCCCTAAATAAATTTTGATCATATTACGGAGGAAGAAAAATGAAATCTGAAAAGGGGTGCCCATTTTGTCGGGAGGATATAATAGAAATAGTAAAATCAGCACCGCAAGCGATGGAAGGGTTACAAGTTGAATGTGATAACTGTGGTGCCCGTGGACCTATTTATGAGAGTAAAGAAGAAGCGATAGCTGGTTGGGAGCATGGTATCCGCGGTTTAGGCGGAGTAAGGCAGAGGAGAAGCTGACAAACCGTCCAGCGTTTTTGGCAAAAGCTGGGCTTTTGTTCCGCAGCGGTTCGTAGATGCGGTAATGTCCCTTTGTTGGATAAAGATATTGACACTGACCACTTCCTCCTCACCTGCCCACTATCCGCTTCCCCAACACCTTCACCCACGCGCCGCCTTCCCGGAGCAGCATTTTCCCCAGGCGGAGGAAGCGGCGGCGCTGCCAGTAGTCCCGGAGCAGGCCCCGGAAGGGCAGGGGGTGCAGGGCATGCAGGTGGGCCGGGGCCTGCCGCCGGAAGAGGTAATGGGCCCGGCGCATGTGCAGGTGGTCGGTGACCAGGCCAAGCCGCTTAAGGCCCAGGTTTTGCGCCAAAGCCAGGGCGTTTTTGGCCGCGGCCGCGGTGTTGCGGCTGGCCTCCTCCAGAAGGATCAGGGCGGCCAGGCGCTCCCTGGCCTCGCCCCCCCAGTTCTCCTCCACCCACTTCAGGGACCACTCCGCCATGGCCCGGGCCTCGGAAACCGGCGCGCCCCGGGTTTGACCGCCGCTGAGGAGGAAGTAAGCCTCGGGATGATGCTCCCACCATAGGTGTAGGGCATGGAGCAGCCGCAGCCGGGTGGGCCTCCCCGGATACCCGTCCGCGCCCACCCGGCCGCCCAGGACGATAAGGACTTCCAAGGAATGCGGAGACCTGGATGTCATAATGCGCAATTTGTGCCTAGAGGTTTAGAAAACTTTTCAAGACCTGCTTCAGGCGTCATCTTGAATCAACCACGCAAGAGTACGCCAGGGAAAATACTCCCCCTTTTCTAAAGGGGGCCGGGGGGATTTTATAAGCGCCTGAAAATCCCCCTAAATCCCCCTTTAAAAAAGGGGGACTTAAAGCCGGGACTGGCAGTTCTTAATATGCCAGCGCGCACCCGAAAAGTTATGTAAAACTTAGCCCCCCCTCACCTCGGCCCTCTCCCCCCGCAGGGGGAGAGGGAGAAATTCCCAGCATGGTTTTTGAAGCGCATTTACCTGAGGTTTATCGATATTCCCTCTCCCCCAATGGGGGGGAGCGACTGTCTTTTTTGTCAAGCTGCAATAGGCAGCTGTGGGTTCCAGTGAGTACGATTTTTAAGCATGGCGTTAAGGATGACCAGGAGTTTGCGCATACAGGCGGTGAGAGCCACCTTTG
>Ga0233423_10000615_pt1 | contig 18295 bp, 11 predicted proteins | sample Watercolumn_Mata_FD_180713 | JGI IMG/M metagenome (GOLD analysis project Ga0233423, IMG submission 180713) | Freshwater microbial communities from Lake Matano, South Sulawesi, Indonesia - Watercolumn_Matano_2014_112_MG | ecosystem: Environmental > Aquatic > Freshwater > Lake | place: Indonesia...
CCAGCCTCAGTAACAGGTTCTTGCATTCCATCTGCTTGGCCAGCCACTCGACGCCCGCCCCGATTTCGATCGTGTTTTCCCATTCCAGGCCGAGTTCGTTGATCTCCTCGCCGTTGTACTTCACGATCACCTTGTCCCATGCACTCCAGTTGGTGTAGGTGGCGTCCGCGGTCAGGGTGAGTCTTCCGCTGGGCTTGAAGGCGATTCCGCCGCCAACGACCAGGGGCAGCGGGAGTTCGGCCTCGACATCTTCGTAACTGCCGAAATTATGGTTCTTGCCGTCGAAGGTGCCATTCAAAACAGCAGCGGTATTGGCATCAATCTGTCCAGCTTGGGCAAGAGCTGCAATATGGGGCAGTAAATTGGGCATTCCTGCGGTCAGCTTATAGGTGCCCTTCAGTTTCAGATCCGTCGAGTATCTTCCGGAAACACCGATGGAGAGTTTTTCCGATACCTTGAAGAGAAGGCCGAGATTCGCTCCCATGGCTGATCCATCGCCTTCGAGATTGTTCTCCACAATAATGCGGGAAGGATCAACCGGATTCTGAATCAAGGATCCGATTTGGGCGATTCCTCCGAGTAGTAGATCAATCTGGGCGAGCGGCATCGCCCCGCCTGCGTTCTGATACATGATCAGTCTGGTCTGGGGCAGCATCACCTGGTCGATTGCCATCTTGCCGATGGTGTACTTGAGGCCGAGACCGACGGAAAGCTTGTCCGTGATCTGGTATGCGACCGTGGGCGCGATGTCGATGACCTGGTGGTCGCTGTAGAATTCGCTTTCCTTGGATATGGCGCCTGCATTCCCGTATGAAGCCGGGATCGATACGAAATTCCATTCGGTTCCCAGCCCGTTGGGCGCGTACACGCCGAGGCCGGCCGTCAGCTTTTCGGATGCCTTATAGAAGACGCTGAAAGCCGGGACCAGGAAATTTCTTGCCGCGGCTTCCACTTCGGTCGTGGCCAGGCCGGCAAAGGGATTGGTCGGATATGCATAGGCCTGGTAGCTTCCCCTCGGCATGAGGTATCCTGCGGAAGCGCCGATCGTCCATTTTGCATCCAGCTGGGTGAGGCCCGCCGGGTTGAAGTAAACCGCGCTCCAGTCATCCGCCAGACCGCGGAACGCACTGCCCATGGCCGTTGACCTGGCCCCCACGGTCCCGATCTGGGTGCCGTTGCTGGCAAACGCTGCAGCGCAGGCCAGAACCGTCAGTGCAAGCAACAGGGCAATACCTTCTCTCTTCTTCATACATCCCTCCAGGTTTGTTGGTGAACTTTTAAGATGATGATGTTTGACAAAGGATTGTCCGGCTGCGGCAGATGCGGACAATGGGAAAGTTAGAATAATATTAAAAAATGTCAACAGCATTTTGCGTTTTTGGAAAATTTTTGTCTGTCGATCCGTTCGGCGCATTCTTCAAAAACGCCTTGAAGTCATGTGCGAAAATGATTACATTGGGCCAATCAGCGGAAAACCTTATCGAGGATAAACGGTATGATCAGGAAAATCATATGTTTCGCTCTCTTGGTTGCAGGCTTTTGCTCCTGCTCCTCGTCCAGACCCGGCAGTACGGAGCAGCCGGTGAAGGGATCGGAGCATGAGGAGTCCGGTTTTAACGAGGAATTCGATCCCCTTTCCTTGAAGGAAAAAGATATCGTCCTGCAGCCTGCCGGCATAAAAGCCGGCGCCCCGGAAAAAACAGGGGCAGCAGTGGAAACTGCGGATGCGGCGGCAAAGGGGACCCGGCAGGTCCCGGGATTCCGGGTACAGCTGCTCAGTGTCAGCGACATGGATAGGGCGCAGGAGGAGAAGAAAAAGGCCATGTTCAAGTTCAACACCCGCGTGTACCTGGAATTCGAATCGCCGCTCTGGAAACTCCGGGTGGGGGATTTCAAGACGCGCAAGGAAGCGGATGCGCTCAGGCAGGAGGCGGTGGGGCTGGGCTACCGGGACACCTGGATTGTTCAGACCCTGGTCAATGTGGATGCGCCGTGATTCATGGGTACTTTCGGAGGCATGAACTTTTTTTAGAAATTTCGGTTGGAAGTTGTTTTGATTTTCTTGTCAATTCGGGTTTTTTGCCTCCCGGAGGTAAAACTAAAAAGCAGGGGCGAACGGCCGTTCGCCCCTGCTTTTTTTCATCTGTGGTTAAACTGCCACGCACTTTTAAAGTGCGTGGCAGTTTAACATGGATTTATCGGAGCAGCGTCATCTTCCCGTTCATCACGGACCCGGGCGTCTCGATCCTGTATATATAGATGCCGCTCGGGGCGGACTCAGCCCGCCACCTGACGCTGCGTTCCCCCGCATCCAGCATGCCCTGATGGATCACTTCGATTTCCTGTCCTGCCATATTGTAGATGCGGACCATCACTTCCATGCGCTGCGGAAGGCTGAAGCGTATTTCCGTCTCGGGATTGAACGGATTCGGATAATTCCCCAGCAAAACCAGCGTATTGGGGATAGAAGGTTCCGGCTGTTCCGCATGCGATCCGCTTTCCAGTATCAGGTCTATCCTGAGGGACTGGCCCGAGTAATTGAAGGGCAGGGCCTCGTCCAGATTGGGGGCGCCTCCGTTGAACGCTGCGGAATAACCCACGCAGCTCGCCTGCAGCAGGTAATCGCCGTTCGTCGATACAGGCAATGCATAATTGCCCTGTGCGTCCGTCTGTACGGAGGACACGGGCCTGCCTCCCTCATCGAGCAGGTAAACAAGGGCATTCGGCACCGGATTCCCGGACGCGTCCCTGACCGTGCCGGATATCGGATTCGTCATGTCCTTTTCCGGATCGTTTCTCCACCAGTCCACCCTGTCCGGATACAGGCTGAAGTCGATGCCCTCGGCAGCAATGACGCCGTCGACCTTCACGATTTCGGCATTCGACGGGTCGTAGCTGTTGTCGTAGTATTGCAGCATGCGTTCCGCGGCAAAGGAGGATACGATATAATCGCCCGCAGGCAGGCCCTGCACCTCGTAACCGCCCGTGCTGTCCGAAAGGGTCGTGAAGAACATGTTGGATTCAGGCCAGACCATGAGGGTGACAGCAGGCCTGGCCATGACAACCGCGTATTTGATACCGTCCCCGGTTTTGGGGAAAGGCCTGGGTTCCACCACCACGGTCGAATCATCCGTCACGGTCGAATCCTTGTCCCATCCGACCCAATCCGCTTCGACCACCTTGCCGCGGATGATTCCGGATCCCTCGTCACGCAACTTGACATTCACGTCGGCAGAGGCCACCTCGCCCCCGACAACCGGGATTTTTCCCGCCTGTTCAGGGATGACTCCGTCCGGCCAGCAGGCGAATCCGCCCTGCGTGTAGACATAGACCGTGTAATCCGCCTCAGGCAGCTGGTCCAGCCTGTAGTTCCCATCCGCGTCGGCGAATGCGTGATAAGGCCTCCAGAAAATCGGGGCGAAAGACATGATGTCGTCCCAGTATGTGGCCCGCACCTCCACGTATGCTGGGTACAGCCCGGCGCCTGTTTTCGAATCCGTGATCCTTCCGGCAATGGAACCGTAAACGGACCGCAGGTTGAGTGAGAAATCGATGTCATCCCTGATCTCGTCGGTCTGCAAAACAACCGGGGTTGCTGAAGACTGGTCTTCGGCCCCGTCATACCACTGATCGCCCCTGAACTCGGCGTCCCAGTACTGGCAGTGGAAAAAATAGGTGCCCTCGGGCAGGTAACCCGACTCGTAATACCCGCTGCTGTCCGAGTACGCGATCCAGAGCCTTTCAGCCGCGCCCCGGCCGTCCGTTCCGCCCAGGGAGAATTCGATGTAGGCCCCGGCCAGGGGGTGGCCGTCGCTGTTTGTCACATGCCCGCTGACCCGGGCCATGCTGAAGGATACAGGCAGCCTGAAATCGATGCCTGTTTTCACTTCACCTTCCGCAAGAGGGATTTGCTCCGCCTGGTCCATGGTTTCCGCGTCGGGCCAGAAGCGCATGGCGCTTTCCCAGCCGTTCCAGAAACTGCAGGATGCGATGTATTTGCCGGCCATGAGACGATCCAGCCTGTATTCACCCGCAGAATCCGTCACTGCGCTGTACACCGGACTGCTCCTCCAGGGATAATCTTCGGGCATGTAAAGGCTGATGCCGGCTCCTTTGAGCGGCCTGCCCTTTGAATCCGTCACGAGTCCGGCAAGGCCGGCGTTGGATGCGGGAAAATGGAGCGTGAAATCCACCCCGCCTGTTTCTGATTCCGCAGCCACCTCGATGGGCGTTGCGGAGGCAGCATCTGCCGCATGATCGAACCATTGCATGGTTTCCACGCCTGCAGGATTGTATGCATAGGCAGAGGCGTAATACGTTCCCGGTTCCAGGCCGGAAACCGTGTAACGGCCGTCCTCCCCGGACGAACCCCAGTACCACTGGGAGAACTGGGGTTTCAAGTCCTCCCCGCCGTCAGGCCCCGGGAAAACGGAGTCATACACCACGGTGTACACGTTGATCGAAGCGCCGCTGACCGCAAAGCCGGAATCATTGGTGACCGTGCCTGTGATGACGCCGCCCCTGGACAGGTAGAAGTCGATTCCCTCAGCTACGCCGGATTCTTCGAGCGGGACAACCTCCGCCTCTTCGTAGGAAGAGGTTTCGCGCCAGTACTGGAACAGGAAACCGTCCGTCCATACCTGAACATAGTAGCTGCCCGCGGCCAGGCCGGTCAATTCATAACTGCCGTCTTCAAGCGTGGCTGCGCCCGCTCCGGGGGAAAGCCAGTTGTTTGGGTCCCATGCATACACGCTTGCCTGGGGTACGGGCGTGAGATCCTTCCGCGTCAGGACACGGCCCGTGATGCGACCCGTATGGGGGACGGTCTTGACTGCCGTGAAATTGACAGATTCCGTGACCGTATTGGCGGATACAGGCACCTGAGCCGCTTTTTCAAGGCTGCTGACCCCGTCGTAGTACTGGGGCTCGTAGCCGTCCGCATAAAAGGCCAGGTAATACAGGCCGGGCGCCAGACCGTCGATCTGATAGCGGGACGTCACCGGATCGATGACTGCGCATCCCTTTCCCCAGGGGTAGGCCGTGCTGTCCTCGGACCAGGCCGTGATCGAGGCGGATGCCGCTCCGTCCGCATCCAAGCCTCTGACCGTTCCGGCAATGGATCCTGTCGGGCAGTCACCGCAATCCGGGACACTTCCGTTTTTCAGCTCCGCACCGGGCCGGCTTGTTTGAAGCATCTGGATGCGCTGGTGCTCGCGCACGATTCCGGCTTCAATCGGAAGCCTCCTGCCCGGACCTTTTCCGGCGAATGCGGCAACGGCCGCCAGTCCGAGCACCGCCATCATGATGGTTTTCATGCGGATCATATTCAAACCCTCCCAATGATCATTGAAAAATCGCAGTTCCCCGTCTCGGGCGACGGGTTGAATGCTCGTTTTCAGGTTCAGTGTATCCACTCCAGGCCTATCGCCCAGGAGCCGCTTTGCGCGATGTTGTCCGCGAATTTGATGGTGCAGCTGACGCCTGAGGCATGCTCGTACACCAGGCCCACGCGGTTCCCCAAAACGCGCGTCAGCACCCTGGCTGGATCGGATTCGTACCTTTCCAGCCTGTCAAATTCCTCGTCGTTGACCCGATTCTGTTCGTTTTCCCAGGCCCGCACGATTTTTTCCTGGTAAAGCCTCTCGCCGCTTGAGCGTTCGTCCCGCAGCGTGAGCGCCAGATCCGTGCCGAGTATCACGAAGAATCCGCTTGCCACCCGGGCCTTCAGGCCGACAGGCAGGAACAGGGACCACCCCGAAGCTTCTCGTTCCCAGGCGTAATCAAACACATGCCTCTGCATGTTTCTTAAGGTTTTCGGATCGTACAGGCTGTACCGGTTCCACGAGTGGCTTTTAACCGAGGTCGACTCGTCCAGGTTTTCCTTCAGGCTCCAGCGCTGGATCCGGATGCCACCGAAGAACGACCAGTCGCGGTCCGGCGCATATGCCAGGGATGCGAACCAGGACCAGTTGCTGGAGCTTGTTTTTCCGGTGCCGGAAAGCGCGTCGCCGCGGCTGCCGTGGGATTCGAGCCTCTGGAAATGGGTGGTGCTGTAATCCCATGCGTCGTAGGTCCTGTCTCCCCAGGAGGTGTCCGATGAGGCGCGCGTCCCTTCCAGATCCCGCTTCAGCCAGGTTCCCTCGAGGAAAGTGCGAAACAGAAATTTCTCCGAGAAGCGCCTTTCGTATGTCAATGTGAATGACGGGCGCGTCCCGTCCAGTTCGTAGCCGTCGGAGGATTCCAGGTTGTACTTGCGTTTTTCATAATATTTTGTGTCCGTGTCTTTTTCCCACCAGGTGTTGGACGTGTCTTTCGAGGCGTCCGTTTCCGAACCGCTGCCCGTGATCATCCCGCCGTACAAGCCCAGGCTGCTTCCGTCATCGGGCCTCCACATCAGGCCGAGGCCCGCCTCGATGTGATGGCCGGACAAGTCCAGGGATTCGTCCTTCAGGTCCGCGAAGGAGGTGTGCGGATCGTTGGACCACTGGGAGTTGTACAGGTTGCCTTCCCGGCTGTAAACCATGTGTCCGATGCGGCCGCCGAGGTCGATCTTTTCCGAAAGCCTGTATCCCAGTATCAATTCGGCCTGATTCCCCAGGACAGTCTGCTGGTTTTCGTCCGATTCCATGCGTTTCAAGACGGCGGAACCGTCCTTGTTCCCGGCCCGGCTTTCGTAATCCGCCCAGCTGTCGTTCCAGACAGGGACGTTTTCCGAAAGGAAGGATCCGTAGTCGAATATGGAGCGGTTGACCAGCCCGATGACAAGCCTGCCTCCTGCCGGGAATATGGCTGCGAATTGATAGAGAGGGGTGTTGCGCATGCCGCTCACGGATGTGGCGGAGTACCATCTCGGGTTGACCAGGAGGTCGGACGTGAAGTACTGAGGCGTGTACCTGGAAACAGAGGACAGGCCGGAGCTGCCGGAGGGATCGCTGAAATCCAGATACAAGGACTTTTGGGTTTGATGGAGGAGGAAGGCCGGGTTCCAATGCGCGTCAGACCAGGCGTCCGGCATCATGCCGGATGCCTCGATGGGGAATACCTTCATCGCCACGGTCTGGAAATGCATGGGGTCCAGGAGATAGGGGACCTGGGGATTGCGCAGCCTGGGGGAGGGCACATCGGCGTACAGCATGGAGGCCAGGCAGCACAGAATCAGGGTCCACACGCTCAGTCTGGATTTCAGTTTCATGTTGGGAAGTCCTCCGATTTTAGATTTTGGATTCTTGATTGCGGATTGGATGTTTCCGTCCATCGTGCATCACAAGGGCTCGGGGCTTGGCGTCCGGGAAACCGGAAATCGTCAATCGTCCATCTTCAATCGTCAAGAATTCCGTCTTCATTTCACCGCCAGGAAAGGGCCGTGATTGGTAGGCCCGATGAATGAGATGTAGTTCCATTCCCCCTTGTAAGTCTATTCGTCCATCACGCCGAGCAAGAAAATGTTGTTGTCGCGCCAGCCCGGCCTGAGCTCCATCCACACCCTCCCTTTTTCATCCACGCCGCCCACCAGGGTGTCGCTGCCTGCCTGCGGGCCGATCCTTTCGTCGTTCCCGATCTTCTCGAAATGCCACTGCCCCCTGAAAGAGCTGGAATCCTCCCGTATGAGGGTGAGCCAGCCGTGCGCCACGGTTGCTCCTGCCGTGTCCCAGGCCGTGTAATACCACGATCCGGACAGGTCCGGTCCGCTGACAGACTGTCGCTCTGTGCATCCGGCAAGTACTGCAAACAAGGAAAGCGTCGTCATCCATCTGATCATCGGGTCATTCCGTGTTTTTAAACTGCCACGCACTTTAAAAGTGCGTGGCAGTTATACGCGGGTCATCTCAGCAGCTGAAATGCAATCCACCACTGATACGAACTGAACCTGCTCCCCCAGTAGGTCTTCGCGTAGCTGGGAACGACCAGCAGCCTGATGTTGAACCAGTCGGACGGCGTGACGGTCAGGCCTGCCATGACGGAGGTGGTCACATCGGTCCTGATCTCCGTCGGCACCGTGTACCGTTCTCCGAAACGTTCCTTGTACACCCGGTCGGTGTTCCGGATTTTTTCCCTGTAATCGAAAACGGCCAGGGTCTGGTCCGTGATGTTCCACCTGGAAATGGTCCGGTTGATGCCGAGAAGCAGTTCCGCGGTGCGGCTCATCCGCCACGTGACCAAAATGGGGATCTGTATCTTGAAGGTCCGGATGCGCAGGTCCCAGTTCAGCGTCTTTTTCTCTTTGACCGATTCGTAGTTCCAGGAGTTTTCCTGGCTTTCCCGGTTCCGCCAGGACCAGCGGTTGTCGGAGAAACGGTCCGCCAGAACGTTCTCCGACGTATGCGTCTGGACGTCGTGCTTCTCGAGATGCAGGCCGAACCGGAGCCGGGTCCGCTCTTCGGGTTCGAGCTGCAGGGCCACGGTCGCATAATGGCGCCAGGCCTTCTGATCCCCTCTTCCGGATCTGTCATCCGAAAGGGAGGAGTTGAAACGCGAGTCGCTTTCGTAATCCACGGATTCGTAACTATAGCGGTAATAGGAAGTGTCGCTGATGGAACCTGCCACGGCCATATCCACGTTTTCACGGAGCACGCTGTAATGAAAGGAGAACAGCCCCTTGTCCGATTTGCGGGTGACCACATTCAAGCCGCCGTAAACGGAGCCGCCGTCATGATCCCAGGTTTTCGCGTCATAGCCCTCGGAGAACCACATGTTCGTGTCAGCGCTTGCGCTGCTCCCGTAATTGTAATGATACAGGGAAGAATGGGATTGATTCATCACCTGGCTCACGTCGCCCTTCAGCCAGCCTGCAGTGAGGCCCGCCGTGGTGTTCGGATTCGGATGAAAATTCAAACCGCCGGAAATGTCCCAGTGGTTGTAGTTCTGTGTCCTGGCGTTCTCGCGGCTGTAGGAAGAATTGCCGGAATAATAAGTGCCGTAATCCCAGCTGTTGTAATTTCCGTACGCACCGTCCCGGTCGAAAACGACACGGCCCGCCTTGATGCCGGCGTCCACGGCCCGGGCTATTTTCATCCCGGTGTAGAAGTTGATGAAATGCCCCTCCTGGTGCATGCGGTCGTCTCCGCCCGACACGTTCGTGATCGGAATGTTCTGCGCCTCAGCCGCACGGTTGCCGTTGTAGTCGTATCCCACGTTCGAGGTGTAGATGTCCTGCGGGATGTAATAATAGGACTCGTCCTGGGAAATGATCTGGTATGTCAATCCGAAGGTCAAATGCTTCGCCCTGCTGAAGGGCCTGATGAAATAGGCGCCGGAGAAGACGGGCTCCAGTTCCTTCCGGCTCTCCGTCAGGTATATCGGGTAGGGAATGTAGCTGGAGGAGTAGGCGAAATCCGCGTACAGGGGATAAATCGCGCTGCTGCGCATTTCGCGGCTGGAGCGGAAATCCGTGTAAGCGTACTGCCCCTCGATGGAGTCCGATACCGCGAAGGAAGGGTTGATCTGGAGATCCAGAAGGTATTCATGCAGCACGCCGGGCAGCGCCGTTCCGAAACCGCCCAGCCCGTACGGATTCAGGTGATTCGGATGGAAGAAGAAATCCGCCTTCTCGAAGCTCTTTTCAAGCACCTGCTCGTCGAGATACTGGGCGTTCGCCAACAGGGCCGGCAGGGACCATAAAATGACCATGATCCACCTGGAAATCCGGGTCCATGATCGTTTTTGCGGGGTGGGGGGCATCAGCCTTTTCATCTCTTTCTCCTTGTTTGCCGCAACAGGCAGTACAAGGAATGTGCCAGATTCGGTCAAATTCCAAGAAGGCAACCTTCTGGAAGAAGTTTGCCTTCTTGGGTGGAAACCCCGTTGAAGTCCACGCTTGCAGATCTCAACCCTGGAGAATAAAAGCCCCGCGCCTCCAAAGATTCCGGGATAGAAGGCGGGGAATTTTTCATTCGAAGGTTCAAAAAGCCTCAGATTTTCAAGGATTCCTCAGATTATCAAGGGATGAGGCCCAGTTAAAACCGGACTGAAAACCCCAGCGAATAGAAATGCTTCGAGTAGTAGCGGTTCCGGAAAGGGGATTCATTCCTGTACCACCCGGTCTGGGCTTTCAATGAAATGGCTCCTGTCAGATCCCTGGACAGGGACAGCCAGATGAAATTGTTCTCCTCGGTTTCGGAATCGGGATGGATGATCCATTGCGGAGAAAGGGAGTCGCGATAGGTTTTCCATTGCAGGCGCATGTAAAAATTGACCGTGAGCCTCTCCGGCAGGGCCTTGGCCGCAACCAGCGTGAGTTGAGGCCTGCTGTAGGCGTATCCGTAACTGTTGGAACTGCAGGCCTGCCAGGCATATCCGACCCGGATCAGCGCATGCCAGTAAAGTTCCGCCTGGAGGGACCATGTCCGGATGTCGTCCTTCTGGTTTTCGTCGAGGATCCGGAATGTACGGGAATCCGGGACATAGGACCAGATGTCCCTTTCAAACCGGATTTCGTCCCTGTTCATCGAGAAAGTCAGACCCAGGATGGAAAAGGGCTGATACCGGATCATGATTCCCAGGCCGGTCTCCGTGTAATCGAAAAACCGGCCGGAAATATAATCTGAATACCCCTTCAGTCCGAAGACCTGGATCGACAGGGCCCGGAACGGATGAACGGCCAGAAAAGGGGAGAGGGACGGCGAATCGTACCCTGAATCCGAATTGAACAGCCTCTTGCAGCGGGAGGACAGTCTCGTCCCGGCGCCGGCAAAGCGCGTCAGGGCGATTTCGGCAGCCAGGCCGGCATCGTGAATGTAGCGATTTTCCGCTGAATACTGCGCGTATCCTTCCAGCCCGGCCTGCGCGCTCAATGCGAGACGCAGAGGGGAGAGCCTGTATTCTGCCGCGAAATGCCCCATCATCCTGCCTGCATGATCCGAATACGTCCGGTCCACGGATTCGAATACATTGTCGCTCAGCACCCATGAGAAATCAACGGATGCGGAATAGGATGGCAGCCGGGATGCGGCGGCCTGCGCCGCCTGGAGGAAAGGGATGAGCAGGAAGGCTTTGGCTGAGATGCGTTTCACCTGGGATTCTGATTTCTCCTTTTTTCCGCCTCGTCGTAGAAGCGGAGGGATTCCGTTTTCAGGCTGTCCGCATAGACCTTCAGGGCTTTTTGATGGGCGGCCAGCCTTCTGATCGAGGCTTCGATGTTCTCAGGAGATCTTGGAAAACGGTCGCGTCCGGGTTCCGCGGGATTTTCGGAAAGGGCCATGGCAGGCCCGCCCTCCCCTCCGGTTGCGGTTTTGGAGTCCGTCATCCCTTCAGGGTTCAGGAAGTTGTCGGTATTGGTTCCGTCCCAGTACCTGGAATTGTTGGTCTCGGACGAGGAGGCATAGATGCCGACATGATTCAGGAGCTCTTCGCGTTCGTCAAAGAGATCGAGCTCGCGGGTCATGTCCGCTACCTTTCTCCGGACGTCCGATTCGATGCGCAGGGAGCGTATCCGTTCGTCTATCATTTTTACTTCATCCCGGAACCGTTCTTCGCGGTCCAGCAGGATGTCCCCTTTCCAGCGCAGTTCCTGGGCTGTATCTTCGGGCCTGATCTGGAGTTTCAAACCCATCCTGGAAGCCGGTGCGACCGGCTCCTGCCTGGCTGTTAGTTCGCTTTTCCATTGAAGCAATTCCTGGAAACGGGGGATCATTTCTCCGCCGGAATCCTCCTTGCCCCGGGCATTCAACACGGAAAGCTGATCCGCGAGCTCCGCGTCTATTTCGTGCAGCATGTCCTCAATGGCCCGGACCCGCGCCTCTTGCAGGGAATCCAGGCGGGCCGTCACCAGGCCCAGGCGCGCCTCGAGGTTCTGGGAATCCCTCAGCAGTTTTTGTAGCGTCCGGTGCTCCCTCGCATTGAGGTCCTCGTCCTTCCGGAACAGCCGTATGCGCGACGCCAGCACTTCCGCGTCGTTCATGTAACGGGCCTCCAAATTTTTGAGGGAATCCAGAACCGCCTCCTGGCCGGCGATGATGCTTCGCTGGCCGGCCAGGTCTGCCTTCCGGCCCGGCGATCCGGCTGCCAGGGCTGCGCATGCCTGCAGAATCATGCATCCTGTCCAGAATTTCATGCCTTTTCGTCCTCGCTTAAAAGTCCGTATTTCTTCAACTTGTAATAAAGGACGCCTTCCTTGATACCCATCATTGCGGCGGCCCTCGCCTTGACGCCCCTGGCCCTGGCCATGGATTCGCGTATGATTTTTATCTCCAGGGCCGTGACCTCGGCGTCCAGGTTCAATGAAGACATGGCAACATCCGTGCCTTTTGCCTCCTGCCTGAGGAATTGGAGGTCCTCCCCGTCGATACGCTTGCTTTCGCAGAGCACCACGGCCCTTTCCAGGACATTTTCGAATTCGCGGACATTCCCGGGCCAGGGGTAGGATTCCAGGATATCCATGGCCTGCCGGGTGAGAGACACATCCGCCTTTCCCGTGTCCCGCGAAAGCCGCCTGAGTATGTGCTCTGCCAGAACCGGGATGTCGCCCGACCTTTCGCGAAGCGGAGGGATGCGGATGGGAAGGATGTGCAGCCGATAGTACAGGTCCTCCCGGAAAATCCCGTTCTTCACCAGAGCAGGCAGGTCCCGGTGTGTGGCTGCGATGAGGCGGACATCCACGTGCAGGGTTTCCTCCCCGCCCACGCGCTCGAATTCCTTTTCCTGTATCACGCGCAGGAGCTTGACCTGTGTGCTGAGCGGGATGTCGCCGATCTCATCGAGAAAAAGCGTGCCGATGTGCGCGAGTTCGAAGCGGCCCCTTTTCTGGCGCACCGCGCCTGTGAAGGACCCCTTCTCATGTCCGAAGAGTTCGCTCTCCAGCACCCCTTCGGCCAATGCCCCGCAGTTGAGCCGGATGAAAGGCCTGTCCCTGCGCCCGCTTTTTGCATGGATCGCCCTGGCCACGAGTTCCTTGCCGGTACCGCTCTCGCCGGATATGAACACGGTCGAATCCTGGCCTGCCACCTTGTCGATCATCCGGAAAACGTCCTGCATCACGGCCGATTTTCCGATGATGGCCCCGGAGGAGAACTGATCCGCCATTTCCTCGCGCAGGTACCGGTTTTCCTCCTCAAGATCCCGGGCCCTTCTCTTCTGGCCGATCATGTCCGCGGCCCGATCAACCTTGAGCTTCAAAGTCTCCTTATCAAAGGGCTTCGGAATGAAATCCCAGGCGCCTGCCTTCATGGCGTTCACAGCCAGTTCGATGGTTCCGTACGCGGTGATCATCATGAATTCCAGCTCCGGCCAGCGTGACCTTGATTTTTGCAGGAACTCCAGGCCGTCCATGCCGGGCAGGCGGTAATCGCTGATCACCAGGTCGATTTTCCGCTGTTCGAGCAGGGCAAGCGCCTGGGAGCCGCCCGCAGCCCGGAACACCTCGTGGCCGCATTTGACCAGCACCTGGGCCATGCCTTCGGACATGGCCTCATTGTCCTCGACGATCAGGATGCGCATCCGGATGTTTTCCGAGTCGTTCAAGGGAGATCTCCTTCCCGGCCCCGCGGCGTTTCCGCGCCGGGCACGCAGGCATTCAGGGTCAATGCGAATTCCGTCCCCTCCGGGTCCGAACGCAGCAGCGCCAGGCTGCCGCCGTTCGCCTCGGCCAGGGCCCTTGCGATGGACAGGCCGAGGCCGGTCCCCTGGTTCCGGGTGGTGAAGAACGGCGCGAACACCTGCTCGCGGTTCTCCGCCGGGATGCCCGGGCCCGTATCCCTGATCCGGATTTCAACGGTCCGGTTCCTTTCCAGTATTTCCAGCGAAAGGCGGCCGCCCTCCTTCATGGCTTCCGCCGCATTCTTCATGAGGTTCAGAAGGATTTCTTTCAGGTGATTCGGGTCCGCCCAGACCCGCGGGCCGGATTCGGGCAGGACCAGGTCGATGCGGTCTTTCCCGCGGGAAAGGGGGAGCAGCGCGGCTGTCTCCGCGATGCAGGCAGCCGGGCAGCAGCATTGCGGGACGGGTTTTTGTGGGCGGGCAAAATCCATGAACCGGTTGACAACCGCCTGGATATGGCCGATCTCGCCCCGGATGCGCGACACGTATCCGGATGCTTCCTCATTGCCCCGGACCTCGTCCGCGAGCAGGCCTGCGAAAAGCTCCATGCCGCCGAGCGGGTTCCGGATTTCATGGGCCACGCCGGCGACCAGGGTCTTGAGCTCCCGCTCCCGGGCGATGATGCTGCGGCGCATGGTTTCCATGGTGGAGGCCAGGCCTGCGATCTCGTCACGGCCCCGCACCGGGATCGCGGGTTCGTACCTCCCGGAGCTGATCCTCCGTGAGGCCATGGACAGCTGACGGATGGGACGCGTCAGGGATCCGGCCATGAGCGTCCCGAGCAGGACGGCGGACAGCACGCCCGCGATTCCGATCCAGATCAGCCGGTTCCGGATGGCCTGCACGGCCTCGAGGAAGGGGACGCTGCTTTCCACGGCCGCTCCGCCGACCAGGCTCCCGCCCGAATACAGCGGAGCGAAGCCGGTCATGGCAGGCTCCCCGTCCATGCCGGTGAAAAGAATGGAATGGGCCCCTTTCCCTTTCTGGAGGGCTTCAATTTCGAGCGAATAGAATTTCAATCCGATATCGGATTTCCGGAGTGGGCCCGGATCACGCGAGTCCGCCAGTATCACGAGGTCCCAGTCGAAGAGGAAGATCCGTTTCACGCGTGTCTGTTCCCTGAGCCTTTCGAGCTTGCCGCGGGTGTATTCCCGGAACCGCGGCCCGGCGTCCTGGGCCAGCACCAGCGTCTCTTCCTCGCTGAGAAGGACGGCCGCCGCCGCGGCGACAGCCTCCAGCTTGCTGCCGAGCTCCTTCTCCAGATTCTGGCGGATGCTCCAGTACAGCATCCAGCCGCTGGCTCCGAGGATCAGGGCTGTAAACAGGATGAACCACGCGATCATCCGGTTCCGGATGCGGTGAAAAAACATGCGGCTTTCTCATCTATTATTTGAGAGGAATATAGGGCATTCCGGCCAGATTGTCAAACGGTAATTGTGTCGCGCCAAGCAGGCGTCGGCCGGATTGCGGAGGTCGGGATTTTCGGAGACGCAGGGCCCTGCGTCTTGAGGGGACGAGGCTATTCCTTGCCGGATGCATCCTTGAGCTTGAACTGGCTGACCGTGCGGCGAAGCTCCTCCGTCTGCAGGTTCATCTCGCGCGCGGCCGCGGCCATGGTCACAGAACTCATGGAGGCCTTTCTCAGGGTTTTGGAGATGTCCTCGACGTAATTGGACATCTCCTTGGCGCCGGTCCCTTCCTCCTTGAATGAAAGGGCGATGTGCTGGATCATCTCCATGGAGTTCTTGACCGTCGATGTGATGCGGTTGAGCACATCCTCCATCTTGCGCACGGATCCGCGTCCCTCGTGCACGATGTCCTCCATCCCGCGCATCGATTCGGTGGCCTGGGTCATATCGGTCTGGATCGACTTGATCGTCTCCGCGATCATGCGCGTGGAGGACCGCGTCTGTTCGGACAGCCTCCGCACCTCGTCGGCGACGACCATGAAACCCGCCCCCTTCTCGCCCGCGTGGTACGCCTCGATGGAAGCGTTGATGGCAAGCAGGTTGGTCTGCGCCGCGATGTGATCGATCATGCGGACGACCTCGTTGATCTGCCCGGTGCGGCTGGACAGCGTGTAGATCAGGTGCCCGATCTCGCCTGTGGCCTTCACGATGTTGTCCATGCCCTTCTGGGTCGTCAGGTAGGCCTGGTTGCCGTCCTTGGCCAGCGAAACGGCGTCCTGGGCCATCCGTACCGTTTCGTCGACCTGGTGGACATTGTGGACGATGGATGCGGCGATCTGCTCGATGGTGGAATACACGGAATCGGCGCGGGCGGCCTGCTTTTCCGAGCCGATTGCCATATCCGTGGAAGCCGAGCTGATCGCGAAGGCCGCATGCGAAACCAGGTCTGCATTGAACTTGACCTGCCCGATGAGCTCGTGAATCTTGTCCATGAAATGGTTCATCCAGTACTGGAGGCGCCCCACCTCGTCGTTGCCGCGTATGTCAAGCCGGCGCGTCAAATCGCCCTCCCCCTGGGCGATGTCCCTCATCACATCCTCCGCCGTCCGAATGCCGCCTGCCACCTCGCGGCTCACCAGGATGCCGATGAACAGGGTGACTCCCAGAAGGGCCAATGCGATCAGCAGCGAGGTCGTCGCGCTCTTCGTGATGTTCTGATTCAGGAATTTCTTGGAGAACTCGACCTCGACGTATCCCAGGACATTCCGGTCCACGTCCAGCAGCGGCGCCGAGGCCCGGATGCTCTGTTTCTGCTCAAAGAGAAGGAGGGTGTCGGCCTTCGTGTTCATAAGAGTGCTGTCTGCGCTGGAACGGGTGCCTGTGATGAAGCTGCCCGATTCGTCGAATACGCGGATGCTGGAGACAGCCTCCCATTTTTCTTTTTCGCTGGAGCCGAGCACGCTTAACGCCTGTTCCAGGGCTGCTCCGTCGTCAATGGAACGGGTCTGCATGCCGATGGCCAGGTTCTCGGCAAGGAGGTTGGTGATGAATTCCGCATCCTTCAGGAGAATGGTTCTTCCGAGTTTTTCCGCCTGGCGCGGGGAGATGAGGGCCAGAATGGCGCTGAGCAGAAGTCCGATTGCAGCGATCAGGGAAAGAATTTTGAATTTGATGGTCATCGGTTGCCGTCACAACGTTACAGGTCGATCTTACAGCCGAGGATTCCTCATCGAACCGTTCGCGCGATTTTCATGATGGCCGGATTCCAGGTGATGTTTTCCTTTATGGTGGATTCCAGGTTCAGGATCACCTTGGGCTTGCCGTCATTCCCTACGCCGATGCCCAGCGTCACGCCCCGGTCAACCAAGTCCGGCAGGCTGGTCATGGTCAGGATTTTCTGGGCCCTGGAATAGGCGATCGCCTCATCCAGGTTCACCTGGTTCCCCACAAACAGGATGGAGGGCTTCTGCCCGGGCACCTTGTCTCCGGAGGACACACGGGCCAGTTTGGAAGTGCCGATGGCCGTGCCGATTCCTTTTTCGAGCTCCGCTGCGACCTGAGGAGAGCCCATCACATAGACGGTCACATCGCCGCCGGCATCGATATTTTTATAGAATGCGGCCAGTTTGACCGTGAGTGCCGCTGCGATGCTGGGGGGGGCGTCAAGGACCTGGCCTGAAGAGGATCCGATCATGAAGGAAAGGAGCAAGGCCGCTGCGACAGCCGTCCTTTGAATCTGACAGCGGGCGCGTTCCGTGCAGCCTGCCGCGGAGCCTGTCCAGGGCATTGACCCGGGGTCAGCGAGCGAATCCGAATGTCGTCTTCCTCGAAGATCGATGATCCCCTGCCGCTTGAGGCGGGGAGATTCCACTCGATTCATCCGGGCCCCCAATCTGTTGGATGCAAAAAGCGAGATGCGGTTCTGGAGGATTCCATTCCGGAGTCCGGTTAATATTGCATTAATAATAAACACAATTTTTTGAACTGTCAAGGGGATTTTATTCAAAACATGTGTTTTTATGTAAATTTTTCTTGCCCTTTGCCTGGTTTCTTCATAGATTTGTACCAAGTAAACTAGCGATGGACGATCAGTCCGGCCTTCAGCTACCCGTCAATCAAAGGGGAGACCCATGCGACCTGTCAACTTGATCCGCGCTTCAATGTGCATCCTCCTTTTTGCCTTTGCGCCGCTCCAGGCCCAAAAGCTGGAAGACCTGCTCAGAATGGATCTGGAAGACATCCTGGACATGGACATCACGGTCTTCTCCGTCCGGGGGCTCACCCAGAGGCAGGTGCCGGGTGTTCTCACCGTGATTGGCGAGGAGGAAATCCGGCGTTCTGGTTCGAGGGACTTGGTCGATTTGCTCCGCATGGTGCCGGGCTTCGATCTCGGCGTGGACTTGCAGAGTGCGGTCAGCCTGGGCGTGCGCGGATTGTGGGCCCAGGAGGGGAAGACCCTCCTCCTGCTCGATGGCATCGAGATGAACGAGATCCTGTTTTCCTGCCTGGCCCTGGGGGATCATTTCCCGGTGGAGCACATCCAGCGCGTGGAAATCATACGCGGCCCCGGATCCTCCTTTTACGGCGGCTATGCGGAACTGTCGGTCGTGAACATCGTGACCAAGGGCGCGGCAAACCTGCAGGGTGTGGAGGCCTCGCTTTCCTACGGCCGGTCCGGGGATGCCGAAAGCCGGAGAAGCCTTGCGTTGAATTTCGGCAGGAAATTCGGCCCGCTGCGGTTCAAGGCCCTCTCCTATTTCAGCCGCAGCCTGAGATCGGATCGCCCCTACAACGATGTTTACGGCAACTCGTATTCCATGAAGGACCATTCTGCCATGCGCCCCGTTCATGTGAAC
>Ga0233423_10000616_pt1 | contig 18295 bp, 12 predicted proteins | sample Watercolumn_Mata_FD_180713 | JGI IMG/M metagenome (GOLD analysis project Ga0233423, IMG submission 180713) | Freshwater microbial communities from Lake Matano, South Sulawesi, Indonesia - Watercolumn_Matano_2014_112_MG | ecosystem: Environmental > Aquatic > Freshwater > Lake | place: Indonesia...
ACAACCGGATGGTTCGGGGAGGAAAAAGAGAGCTACCGTTTCGACAAGCTGCTTCTTTTCGGCGAGGGCGTGGTGCCCTGGAAGAAGTTCCGGCATCCGCAGTACGGAGACATCGAGATCGGGGGATTGAAGAAGGCCTGGACGCGCACTGCCCCCTCCTTCCTCATGGAGGAAATGTGCCACAGGAACGCGGCGTTCACCCTGTTCCATGCTTTTCATCTCCCCCTGCTCAGGGCGGATTCCGCGTCCGTCAGCAGCCTGGGCGGAAGCCTGTACCAGGTGGATGTCACGGTTCGGAACCTGCGCGTCATGCCGTCGCGCTCCACGCATGAAATCCGTGTGAAGTCCACCGTACCCGATTTCGCGATGCTCAAGCCGGTTTCCGGAAAAGTCGTGGCCGGCTTCATCGTGGAGGATCCCTACCTGCGCCTGGTCCGGGAGCAGAAATACAGGCCGGATCGGCTCGCCGTGGATGCGGTCCCCGGCATGAACGCGGTCCGGGTGCGCTGGCTGGTCGAGGGCCGGGGTCCCTGGAGATTTGTTTATGAATCGAAGAAAGGCGGCCGGATCGAAAAGACGATTGAATGATGCGCCGGACCGCTTGGGATGAGTTGCCGGGTCGAATCGCCTCCGGAAGGACTGTTTCCTCCGAAATCCGTAAAAAGTACCGACCTTTGAGAACGGGCTGGAACGGATTGTCCTCCCGGAGGTGATGAATGCGGATCATGCGGAAAGAAACGAGGGAGGAATTCCAACAATGAAAATTTCCGTCTTCAAGTCCCTGCCGGCTGCCGCCCTGCTGCTGATCGGATGCGCCGCGCATACGAGCCTCGCCCCGCTGGGCCAGGGCAGGCTCGCCCCGAACATCGGCATCGGCGGACCGATCGTCGAGGCGTTCGGGACCCATGTCCCGATCCCCTATCTGCTGGCCGGGGCGGACTACGGCATCAGCGGCAGTGTGAATGCGAACGCAGCGGTGCATCTGCTGCCGCTTGCCTACGGCGTCGCCGGCTTGGATGCGGGCGCCACCTGGTTTCCGTTCCGGAACGACGGATGGAGGCCCGCGATCGGCCTCGGCCCGCGGATCTTCCTGTTCGCCAGTCTGAAGCGGAACGTCGAAAGCCGCTTCTTCCTCTATCCCGCGGTCTCGGCCTCTGCATCCTGGAAAGCGGGACCGGGCCTTCTGTACACAGGTGGCGATCTGGCCCTCCCCCTCTCCCGGCCCGAATACGACGAGGAAGCCGAATCCGTCATCTTCTCTCCGTTCATCGGCATTCAGTGGAACATCGGAGGGAGCTGTGCCCTGTTCACGGAGCTCAAGTGGAACGGGGCGAACATCGAGACGGACCGGCTCGCGGTGAAATTCACGGCCGTGGGCAATCAAGGCGCGGTCACGCCGCTTGTCTCCATCCAGAGGAGGTTCTGAAATGAAATCCGCAGGCCTGACAGTTCTCGCGTGCCTCCTGGCAACGGCGGGCTGCATGGACATGGACGGCTTCCTGTCCAACGAAAAGTCGGTGGACGCGTACGTCCTGCCCGGCAATACCCTGCCGGATTCGCTGATCGAGCCCGTCACGTTTAAAAGCGGGGGCAGCACGCTCTACGGGTTCTGGGTGGCGTCCAATGGCGGGCGCCCCGGAATCACGATCCTGTACTGCCACGGCAACAAGCACCATATCGATGAATACTGGGACCGGGTCATGTTCCTCCACGAACTCGGCATCAACCTGTTCATCTTCGATTATGAGGGGTTCGGCCGTTCCGAGGGGTCATTTTCGGAGGAGGCCATGCTTGCCGACGCCGAAGCCGCGCTCGATTATGTACTGGCCCGTCCGGAAGCGGCCGTGGATTCTCTGGGGCTGTACGGTTATTCTCTCGGCAACGTCGCGTCCATCCATCTCGCAGCCGAGGTGGCCGATCCGCTCTTCCTCGTTGCGGAAGCGCCTTTTGCCTCGGCTTCGGCTTTGACCCAGGGAACCTTGAACCTCGCGCTTCCGGCGGGATGGTTGACGGAGGGGACGTTCGACAACGCCGAGCGCATCCGGAGCATCCGAACGCCTTTTCTGCTGTTCCACGGTTCGGATGACGATTTTGTGAGGTTCCGCGACAACGGGAAAGTCGTTTTTCAGAATGCGCCTGAACCGAAGTCTCTCCGGCTTGTGCCGGGCGCGAAACACAACAACATTCCGCAGACGATGGGTCTGGATTCGTACCGCGCCGTACTCGCGGACTGGATCCGCTTCAGCGTCGAAAGGAGGAATGCCGCCGAATCCGCTGCCCCGGACCGGTTCGACCCTGCCGTACCGGCCGCCTTCCGATAGGAATAAGACGGTCATGTCTTGGGAATTTTCCGCAACCTGTCCAGCCGGTAAACCGGCGACGATCGACGAAATCATCGGTCATTTGAAATCGCTCGGGGCGGCTGAGGATGTGTACGGCCCCTTCGAGGAGGCGGGCGGACAAAAAACCTTCGTTTTCCCCGGAGAAGGCGTGCGCGGCTTTTCCATCCGGGCTGCAACCGGAGGCGCGGATGCCCTCTTTGACCTCCGACAAAACATCCTCCCCATCCTGCAGGACTGGAAGGCGCTTCTGTCCGCCCTGCAATTCCTGGCGCGCATCCCCGGATGCGTGCTGGCGGGCGAAGGCAACGAAAAACTCACCCCGCATATCCTGGAACAATGGAAATCGGAAGACGATTATTACCGGCTGCATCTGTTTGAGGCAGAAGGAATCATCGAAGAATTGGGGAGGGATTCAGAAGAATACACCATCCCGACCTATCCCTACGATCTGATCATCGAAAGGACGGACATTGATTTGAAGTCTCCGATCCGGGAGCAATTCGGGCAGATCATCCGTGTGCTGCTGAAACAGGTTTCCCATTTCAAGTCCTGCCATCAGCCTTCGATCATGGTCCTCCAAGGCAGAGGCGGGGTCAAGAAGACCGCTTGCGCATGGGTGCCTTCACTGCCTTCCCTGTTGTGGGAAGTCGATCTGATCTTCCTGGGTGCAGATCATCTCGGCGAGGACAGGACGGCAGCCTTCCGGGACATCCTGGACGCGCTCGGCAGCCGCGTGAAATGCGTGGGTTCGATGACAGCCGGAAGAAACCGGTACGAACTGCCTGCGCTTCGTTTCAGCAACGAGGAGGACGGGAAAATAAAAAAGAAAATTCTCGCTCTGAAATCCGCCGGATAGCCGAAAAAGGCGGCATGGCCCTCCTGCCGCGATCCCGGGGCAGGGCGGGGAGAACGGCTCCGGGATGATAAAAATGCAGCTTACCGCATGACGGACATCTTGGACATTTTGGAGAAGGCCCGCCCGGGCGCGGTGACTTCCAGAAAACAGAGATAAACGCCGGACGGGGCCTCCGCGCCCCTGTCGTCCAGACCCGGCCATCCGGCCGTGTACACACCTGCGGATTGCATCCCGTCAACCAGAGTCTTGATCCGCTCACCCAGGACATTGACGACCCGGAGTTGAACATACGCCGATTCGGCCAGGTCGTACCGGATGACGGTCCCGCTGTTGAAGGGATTCGGATAATTCGGGTAAAGCGCGAACCGGGCCGGGGCTGAAGCGGAGCCGCCTTGCATCCCCGTATCCTTGAGGGTTGCGAGCACCTGCCGGCAGGTCGCATTCCAGGATCCCGCCTCCCAGTTGTGAACCACGCCCGTGACCCGCACGCCCTTGACTGCTCCGATCTCCCCCCTGAAGCTGAACGGCTGATCCGTGACCAGTGCGCCGTAACCGGGATCATCCCACATGAAATACATGTACTCTGGATCCGAAATGATTTCCGAGTCCTCCCATGTGGTCCCGTCCCTCGAAATCTGGAGCCGGAATGACCCTTCCTGGGAAAAGGCGCCGTTGGCATAGACCGTGCCGTCATAAGGACCGTTGATGTAGACAACCTCTCTGATTTCCTGCGCGCTCTCCCACATGACTCCTGCAGCCTGCCAGGCGTTGATGATGTCGTCGATGCCCTGGCCCTGCTCGCCGCGGCTCAGCCAGACGACCGAATCCGCGTCCCCGTCGTTCAATTCGGGGCACGCGACCTTGTTGGAATCCGCGGTCGATTCCAGGTTGTGGGCCCATGTACAGGCCAGGCCCAGAGGTGCCGCGTTGGTCTGCGCCAGGACACAGGTTTTTGAAAGGAGGACCAAAAGAAGCGCCGTGATGGCGGTTTTGCTTTTCATCTTTGTTCCCTCCCCTTTATTTGAAAATATGGACTTCTGAAGCGATCCTTTACATATCCCGTTCCCGAAATCCCGCCCATGCAAAAAAAACGGAACGAGAATTTCCAGTCAGGGACAGCCTGAACAGAATCATTCTTATTCTTTCAACAGCAGGAGGGACCGGAATCTGCGAAAATCAATCTGATGGGAACCGGACGCGACATCACCCCCGGACAACATACTGAAGCTGTTTTAAAAAAGCAAGAACGATGTTGAAGGAGAAAGCCCTTCAGGTGGGCTCCATTTTTGAAATAGAGCCCCCCTCATTAAATGAAGTGAAACCTCCGGGCAGGCAGAGGGAGGCTGCCGTTTGCTGAGATTCCTAAAATCCGGCTTGACATTCTCATGTGTTCAGGATGATTTTTTTGTCATCCTTCCCGGCGAGAATAGAGGAAACGTGAAAATCAGACTGGGCGGTGTATCGGTGGGAGACCAGGAAAAGGCCCTAGACTTCTATACCCCGGTTCCGGGTTCCATCGATTATGCGGGATATAGAATAATTGACATGAAACCCTCGGGAAGCCCGTTTCATGTGTTCCGCTGCGACGGTTTCAATGTCCCCTTCTTCGCCGCCTCATTCCTGACTGGGGCTCCGGCGGGTGACTTCCAACCGCCCGATTCCATAACGGCCCTCGTCGTCCATGCCGCGGTTTGCGAAGAATACGCCCGGCTTGCCCGTCATCGGGTCGCAGATGGCGAGCCGCAGATCGTAGGTTCCCGGGATGAGATCCCCTGGGATGTGAACCGTCGCGGATTCAGAGACCGCTCCAGGCAGCCATTTGCGGATGTCCACATCCAGGCGCGCGCGCAGAGCCGTGCGGCCGGACTGATCCACGGCATCAAGAATAAGCGGCCAGGGATAATAAAATGGAGCCGCCCCCCGGTTGGCGGCCTGAATCGAAAGGGCCAGGTCCTGTCCCGGTTCGACCGATGGATTGAAATCCGCCTTTTGCAGGGCGAACCGGTATCCCAGGGCGTTCACCAGCCGGTTGAGGTTTTTCCGGTGGGTCTCGTCCTGCGGCGTGAGCATCCCGCCTGCGGGTCCGATGAAGGACCAGTGCGTTTCCAGTATGAAATTAAAATTCAGATCGAACCGGGCAGCCGTCCCTTCCATGGCTCCGCTGCCGCCGCCGCAGAACTCACCTCCGATCATCGCGGTTTTCCAGATCCGGCCGTTCAATCCAGGATCGATCCGGCCGAGACTCTCGAGATACCAATCGTTCGATTCGGATGTTCCCAGGCAGTCGTTGCGGATGCCGCCGCCGCGGTCCGTGACAAACCGCGTGGCGAACGGGTCGTCAAAGGCGATGACTTTCATCTTTGTCGGGAAGGCACCGAAATAGTCCTCGAGAATGGATTGTTTGGTCGACTGTTTCGCGGCAAGCGAATCGTTCATCCACACATGCCATTCGCCCCAGAATCCGTAGGATCCGATGTCGATCCAAGCCACGCGGGGGTCGCTGTCGTACCGGGCGCCGAGCGTTTCGATGAAATCGTGGTGAGCGGCCAGGAATTTCGGATCGTCCCAATCGGGGGCCAGGCCTCCGGCTCCGTCGATTTCATAGGCACGCATCCGGATTCCCTCGTCCGCGAGCCATTGGGGAATGTCGATGTGACCGGGATCGCCCGGCAGGGCCGCGCAGACCCGGAAACCCACACGCCTGCCTGTGGCAGCCACATTTCCCCATCCCCTTTCCATGCGGGCAAAGTCGATCACCCCCCTGGCGGATTCCAGCTCGCGCCACGTCAGATTTACATATTGCAGCGATGTCGGGAAGGCAGGATTCTGTTCGCCCACCCAGCACGCCAACCCCCTGAACGGGTTGATCAGAACGTCGTCTGTTTCCTCCAACGGTCCCGGGCTGCTGCCGCGTTGGGTCGGGCTTTTCTTGGGGCAGGATATGAAAACAATGGAAATCAGGACGAACAAAAGCTGCTTCTGCATCGGATCTCCCTGCGGGCGGCTATTCCAATTCAATGATTGCGAGGCCGTAGATGCGGATCTCGTCCACCGTGAAATGAACCAAAGTTCCGCCTTTTCGTACCTCGGTCCGAAAGGCAAGCGGTTTCATTTCGGAAAGGGTTCCGCTGCAGGTGATCCGCGACGCCTTCCTGCCCCCGGGCAGAAGGGCCTGCACGGCGATGTTCTTGGCAGCAGTGATGGCGCCGTCCACGGTGACATCGTAATTCACGAGATGCACGAGAAGCCGCTCCTTTTCCGGATTCGTCATGGTTGAGATTTCAACGAACCGGGACGGCTCCGCCAGGCGTGTCACCCTGCCGTCCAGCAGGCGGAGGACCTTGTCTGCGGCTTTTTCCAATATCTCCCGCAGACGGGGATCGATCCGTCCCCTGGTGTATCCCTCCGGAATGTCGGGGAAAACGTCCGCCATGGAGGGACCGAATGTGGTGAACGTGGACTTTGCCTTCGCCGGGATGAGAAAGCGGTCGGCAGGGATCCGGACAGGGATGAAAGCGATTTTTCCCGAACCCCATCTTTTCTCCTGGTCCCGGTCCGGGTAGGTCTTCGTCCCCAGCATCTCCAGAAAGCGATTCCCGGCGATGGGCAGGTTGAACGAGTCCTTTACGCCGCTCTCGCCGAGAACGATCAGATGACCGCCCGATCGGACGAAATTCAACAGCGCCTCCTGCTTCCCGATGTCCAGAACGGGCAGGTGAGGGACGAGGATCACGCCGACCTTTTTCAGATCACCGGAGAGCAAATCGTCCTCGGTCAGCATGACGTGGGCGATCCCCCGGTCCGCCAGAACGCGCGAAGCGCTGAACGCGAAGCTGATTTCGTCCGCCAGGTATTGGTTTAGCGACGCGAGGATTGCCGCGTTGCCGGTCATCTGCATGCCGAGGAGAAGGGGCTCATGCGGTGCCACGAACGAATAAAAAGCCGTGGCTCCGGCCGGGGTTTCGCGTTTTTCACGGAATACGGCGTGGTTGGCAAAGGCCTCGGCGATGTTGATCTGCGCCATGGCGCTCAGGCATTTTTCAGTCGGATCCGGGAATACCGGCGGCGTGATCTCGGTGGCGTACACGATCACCGGCTTGCCGTGCGAAGCCGCTGCAAGGAATTTCAACGCGGGACTGTTGGTGATCTTCATGCCGCCGTCATCCCTGCGCGGAGCGGAGTCCAGGAATTCCTGGATTTCGGAATAAATGAAATCGTCCGTCTGCCCCAGCAATTCCATGTTCCCTGCAGCATCATAGGCGATGGGCCCGTATCCGAAACCGCCGAACACATTACCCGAGATCATGAAATGGGGGTTGACTTCCCGCGCAGCGGCGCGCAGCCTTGCGTGGAATTCCGCCACTGCGCTGCAGCGGAACCGAATCCATTCCATCCAGAACGCGTCGCCGCGTTTCCGCGGAAGGGTGATGCTTTCGAAATCCGTGACGCCGTATTTGCGCTTCGCGGTCTCGGAGCCCAGGAAGCCCTTCAGGTATTGGATGAAGTTCGCCCGGGTATAGGGGCAATAGCAGGTGCCGCCGGAAATATGCGTCCAGTCCACATAAGACCCGTCGATGCCGGTCCCGGCCTGGGCCCGGATTTTCCCCTCCATCATGCGCACGTAAGCGGGGTTGTCCGGGCATCCCCAGGCCTCGAATCCGCCGGTGGTCTTTCTGCCGTACGGCGCGTACCGGTAATAGGGGAAAGTGCCGTCCGGACGCACCATCATCCACGTCGTGGGATCCTCCGGAGGCCTGGGTCCGATGATGTCCGCGAACGAATCCCACTGTTCGTTGTAAAATTTCAGCAGGCCGATCTGGTCCTTTCGAGGTTCGTCCGCGGCCGTCGCCGTTTCGCCGTTGAGGGACGTGGACAGGTAGCGCAGGACAATATACCCCCTATCGTGATATTTCGCGTTGAATTCCCTTGCCTCGCCGATCTTCGCATCGAATTCCTGGCGGGTGACGGATTCGAAATTGGGCGCGCCGCTTCCGAAGGTCACGGTCATATGGTTATTCACCAGGAAACTCGTGTCCGCCTTTTGACCCAGCCGCCAGTGGCCCCAGTCAGCCACCGGTTTCCATTCTTGTTTTTCTCCGGCATGCAGGGCAGACGTGCATATCCATGCGAATCCCAACCACCCGAACGACAAGCGGGAGCGTCTCTTCATTGCTTTCTCCTTCATCATGCGGATGAGAGGACAGTGAAGCTGACATCGTCATCCGAATCATGAAATCAGGTAAATGGCTTTGGGGCCGTATTCATTTCGATGATCAGGTTGCCGGTGTAATCCTTTCGACCTTGATCCGGCTTCTGGAATTGCAGATGACCATTCCGACCCGGGGATGTACTGGAATCCATTGCGCGGATACCGTTTCGCCGGCGGATTTTTTCCGTGGACAGGATCCCCGGTGCCGCGGCCTCACTCCACCCAGAAAATGGCGCCTTTTTGGATTTCAGGCAAAGCGAAAATCAGGCGTCCCCCCTTCCTTTCACCCGCGACCTCCTGCTTTTCTCCCAGGAACGGCAGGAAAAACCCCCTGCTGCCTTCGCCCGCCCCGATTCCGATCGTCATGCCGGTTTCAGGAATCTGGATTGCGCGTGCCTTCCCTTTCAGGCCCTTGAAATTCGCGATGAACACATGCGTCCTGCCCTCCACCTTGACAGGCTGGGTGAACACGAACGGGGAAGCCTGGATCTCGACCTCAGGCCCGGCATTCATCTCCATTTCAATTCTTCCCATGAATTTCCGCATGAAGTCGAAAATCGAAGATTTTCCCGAATCCCCTTTCCAGGCGGCCGGGTCATATTCATCATGGGCCATTCTCAAGTAGGCCTTGCCCGGGCATTCGGCAAAGGACAGATTGTTCCCGCCCTTTACGGCCCCGCCGGGGGAGCCGGAGTTTTTCAGCAGAGCCGGCACCGGATTGACGCTTCTCTTCAGCCGCCGGTCGTCATAGGCGCCGGTCTCCCCGGTGGCCAGGAGGCCTCTTCCCGATTCACGGTGCGACCTGAGCGTTTTGATTTCATCGTCCGAGATGCACCTGACGTCCGGCAGGATCAGCACCGGTCCCTTGAAAGCCGCGAGGGTGCGCGGCGTGACGATCTGGAATTCCGAATGGGCCTGGATCAGCATGTGCAGGATTCCGTGGTAGGAATCGACATGCTCCTCAGGAAAGGTGTTCCGCGTCCCGGGGGAGAAGTAAACGCCGATGGGCCGGATCGGTTCGCGCGGAAGATAAAGCGTTCTCTCGTTCCGTGCGATCCAGTCAAAGATCTCTTTCCTCATCGCGAAGTCGTTGGATCCTGACATGACGTGGCCACTGGCATCCCAGACGTTGGTTCCCGCCATCACTTCGGAAACCGCCAGGTTCTTCATCGCCTCTCCGGGATCCACATTTTCCTCGCCGTCCCAGGAGTAGGTGAGCATCCACGAAGCCTTGCCCCCGGCGAAGGCACGGAAAGTCAACATGCCTTCCATGAACGTGAACCAGTCCAGCGGCTCCCGTTCGGCCGAGGTGTATCCGCCCGCGCTGTATTCGTGGGCGATCGCGTCCACGACGGGATACAGTTCGTACACATCCGAGCCCACGCGCACGGCCTCCTCCCCGATTCCAGGATAGATTTCGGCAATGGTCATGCATTGGGGATTTGCCTTTTTCACGTTCTCATCGATTTCCCTCATGAAATCAGTCAGAGCACGGATCCGGAAATCCACCCACGCGCGAAATGCCGGGTCTTCGAAATCGCCAGGCCGGACATCCTGAAACGCATCCAGGCCGGTTTCCTTCCTGAAGGCCGCAACGGTGTGCACGTCAAAGCTCGCCCAGGTGTCCTCCCATCCGTCGAAATGGGTCATCCAGTACGGAATGTCCACGTACACGCCGTCGATGCCGGTCGACGCGATCTGACGCACGCGTTCCATGTAGATTTTCCGCCATTCGGACGCATAGGGGCTGATCCAAACGTCCTCATCGCCCTGGTCGATCCAGAATGCGGTGCCGCCGCCAAAAAGGGCGGGTTCGCCGGTCCGCTTGCGCTGGACCCAGTCCGGATGGTCCTTGAAAAAGGTATGTTCCGTTTTGTCCGCATTGGCAGTGATGCATTCCAGACCGGCGATGTATACGAAAGAAAAATTCCCCTTCTCATGCGCCTTTTCCGCCACCGCCCTTATGGCCTTCAGTTTTTCGGCCGGATCGAGAAAACTTTCGTAACGGCCCGGGATATCGTTGTCCGTCTCGATGCCGAACACGCCTGTTTCCGTCGCGCTCCGGATGATGTCATCCACCCGGTCCAGGCTCAATCCATGTCCGCCGATGCGGACGAAATGGGTCCAGTTCATCCGATCCTGAACGTTTTGGGGTGCCGAGGCCCGGTTGCAGGACATCAAAAACAGAATGAAAAGCGGTATCGCAAAGGTCATTGCTTTCGGACGGATCATGACCGGACTCCTTTCGAATAGAACCCATTTTCAATGGATCGAAACTTCAGACGGATTGATCAAACGATTTGGGCCGATTGTCAAATGCGAACCTTCTACGGATCCCTTCAGATCCACGCGGTAGGCCGAAGCGTCAGGGATCCGTCCGGATTCAATTTCTGCCTGCAGGCCCAGGTCACCGGATGCCGGACGCCCTTCACTTCCAGTTCCGCCTTGAGCTTGAGCCCTTTCCAATCCGTGCCTTTGGGAAGCATCAGCATGGCCTGGCGTACTCCCCTGGTCATGGGACAGCCGGGGTCCAGACAGCCGCCGGCTTTCACTCCGCCGTCGTCGCTGAAGACCGTGATGCGGAGGACGCCCGGCACGCAGGCGATGCCGTCGTTCACGAGGCCGAACACCAGGCCCGGGTATCCGTCCTTCTCGAAACTCCAGATCCACGAAGGGCGTATCCGGTATCCGATGGACCGGGCGAGCTGTTCGATGTGCTGGGGGTATTTGTTGTAGTAGGTCAGGAGGTTTTTGGCGGAAATGTTATGGAAGTTCCAAAGCGACCAGTAGTTCGCCCCGACATCCCTGACGTGGGTGATGATGTTTTCGGTATGGGTCATCCCGTCCTCATCCGTGATGAGGAGTTTTGCGGTATCGGTCGCCATCCCCGACTCGCACACGGCTGCGACCCAGGGCGGCCTGTTGCTCAGGGCTTCGATCTGCTCGTTCTCGATGAAAATGGTGTCGGTCCTGATCCAGTTGTGCGAACGGATGGTGCGGTCGAGCATGTCGGAATTCCCCACGCGGCTGAAATCAGGCTGGGTATTGGTCACGAGGGGAGTCTTCGTCCAGAATTCCAGCTGCGTCTCCATCATCCGCATCCAGGTTCTTTCAGCGGTGACGCTGTCGGGAAACGGATTGCCCTCATAGGGCCAGGTGTGTCCCTCACCCCAGAAGCCGTACATCAGAGTGTCCATGTATTCCACCAGCGGGTTTCCGTTCAGCTCCTGCGCGAGGAGCGCGTTCAACTCGCGGAATGCGGCCTGGTAATCCGGGTGGTCGTAACGCGGCATCTGATTTAATTTCTTTCTCCGGGGCAACTCGGTTCTTCTTTGCCACTCGCCTTTCAATTCCACGTAGGGGACCCTGGACATCAGGAATTCCGGCATGCCCGGCTCCGGATGATCCGGATTCTCGAGCATGATGCGGAAGCCCACCCGTTTGCCGTAATGCTTGGCCAGATCGAAGGTGATTTTCCAGCCTTCAGGAAATTCCAGCCTGCCCGGCTGTTTCTGGACGTCGCGCCAGTTGAGGCGGATATAGATTTTCTGCGCGAACGGCAGGCTGATCAGGTCTTCACAATACTTTTCAATGGAATCGCCTTGGGTCCGGGGAGGCCAGTAGTCGCCGGAGATATAAACCGTAAGCCCCATCCCGAAATTCGGCACGATCTCATCCGATGGCGCGGTGGTCATGACCACACTGCTGCCGGGCAGGACTTCCTCCGGGGCGTATTGCGGGAACGGCCCCTGAAACAACCGGTCGGCGACCTGAGGCCCTGAACCAAAATCATGCTTGTCCCAATTGTGCGCCGGGACGAATCCATGCACGGCTTCCGGGGCAAGCCCCGCTGCCAGAGGCGCAGCACCTGCAGTCTTCAGAAAGGTTCGTCTTATCATCGGAATTCTCCTGCAGGATCATTTCAAGATCAACGGATCCTCCTCAAATCCCATCCACCGCCGCAAGACCAAGGCCGCTGCGCGGATTCCGGTCCGGAAGTTTGAAGATTCCCCGCGGCAAACCCCGGGGAATACACCCGCCGTCAGATTCACATCCGCCCAGCCCCGCCCTCATTCCGGCGCCGCCTCAAGAAGCAAATGCTTGACAAACTCCACCTCCAGCCTCGCAACCGGCCCCTCCACCGTTTGAAGATCCCCTCCGTTTTCATAATCCATGATCCGGTAGGCGCGTTTTTCCAACCCGCGCAATTCAACATCTCCCTTGAAGGAATCCGCGTAGAATGCGTAGTACATTCTCCCGTCCTTGAGTATGGCATGCGCCTCCGGCCTGTCGAAGCCGATGTCATAGAGGCCGCCGAGGTAGGTCCCCTGCGAAAGGCGTTTTGTCTGGTAGATGTCAAGCCATTTCTTCCAGGTTTTTTCACGTTCGGGGGTCAGGTCGATGTTTTCCCGGCTGTGCATGCGGGGTTTCTCCGGTTTCGATCCAACCGGCCAGGTGAATTTGGTACCGACAACCGCTCCGATGCCAACGGACGAGGCGAAGTCGTCGCCGCCGTCGCTCAGCTCGACGTGGTCTCCGAAATACGCAGCCGAAGGCCCGATCAGTGCCTTGAAGGTTTTGCCCTTCAGCCGGATCTGCCACGAGCTCTCGGGATCGGACGCCACCGGCTGGTTCATGTAGGGTAAAGTGAAAAAGGAATAGGCGGTTCCGCAGGGGCAGATTTCCACCACCGCATCGGATTTGATGCGCTTCGCCGTCCCGTGTATCATTTTGAAAAAGTCCGGAAGTTTCTCGTATGATTCCTCTGGATAGGCGTGATGGTGCGCCGGATTGTAACAAGGCGGAGCCGCGTTCAGATGCTGTCCGTCGATCTTGAGACCGTCCCACCCCCATGTTCCCATGAATTTCTCCACCAGCTTCCGGGTGTATTCCTGAACAGGCGGATAGGCCGGACAGAGGTAATACGAATCCCACCAGGAAATATCCTGTTTCGACCCGTCCTTGTTCAGCAGCAGGTATTCGGGGTGCCGTCGGATGAGATCCGTTCCCGGATCCACGGCCAGCGGAGCCCACCACAGTCCGGCCTTCAGGCCGTGGCCGTGAATCATGCCGACGAACCGTATCATGTCAGCGTCCCCTTTGGGGAATTTGCTTTTGACCAGGTTCCAGTCTCCCTCGGATGTCTGCCACCCATCGTCAAAAACGGCCCATGGATAGCCCATTTCCTGAACCTTGGGGAGGGCGCCCTCTATCTGTTTCATGGTGAAGTTTCGTTCGTACCCCCAGGCGCACCAGATGGGTTCATAGGCTGTTTCCGGGGCCGGTTCGAAGCGAATGCCCTGCCGGACCATGAAACGCCGATACTCGCTCAGGATTTGGAAATAATCGCCCTGATGCACCGATACAAAGGTTCGAAACGTTTCGATGCTTTCTCCGGGCTTCAGGACGCGGTCTGTTTGAAACCGGACGCCGATTTCAGCAGCCGCGGAATCCGGCATCGATACCGGGAGGGAAACCAGTCTGGGAACCCTCTCCACGTGACCGACACCGATTCCCGCATCGCGCGTCCATACGTTTACGACCGGCGTACCTCCACCGTAGTCGGAGGCGTTCATGCCCATGAAATTGTCCTGGCGAAATCCGCGCTTCAAAGGGAGGACCCAGTCCGGCCGTTCCTCGTACGATCCGCTCTGGTAGGACCAGAAGGCCGGTTCCGATTTCCCGGACGAGCGGATTTCGTAATGGTTGTTCGTCCACCCCGTTGCGTTCAAACCGGAACGGCCCAGGTTTGTGTATGTGACCTGCACAAGGGCCATGGCCGGGAAATCGTCGTAAAGCGTGACTGCCACCTCTTTTTGGAGCGAGCCCGATTTCCCCGTGAGTACAAACCGTTTGCCCTTGCCGACGGAATCGGACACGGATTCGGAAGTCTTTCGGACGAATTGAAAATCCCTGATCGTCGAATCGGATAGGGTCAGGGTTTCGGAGGCGGAGAATCCGCCGGCCGGGGTCCATTTTCCGCTCCATTTCGCGATGACGCGGCTGCGGAGGTTCCGGTCGAATTCAATCCCGATGTCCCTGCCGCAGATCCTGACGGAGTCATTCCGAATTCCGGAGCAATGGAAGGCCAAAAGACCGGCCAGGTAAAGGGCCAGGCATGTGTTGTATCTCTTTTTGATCATGGGACCGTTTTCTCCAGATTACTTTTTCAATATTCTCAGCGCATTGTCCCGGTACACCCGGTTCAGGACGGCATCGTCCAATCCGAATCCGTTGAGGGTCCAGTGATAACCGAACTGGTCCGTTTCATAAAAATGCTCGTCCAGGGTTTCCAGAATCCGGAATGTGATCCTGTACATCTCGAGATCGAACCCCATGTCGGTGCCGTAGAGGATGCGGTCAGAATGCTTCCTGTAGAATTCCATCGTGAAGCGCGGGATTGGAGCCGTTTCGGCGTACCGGGCGCTGTTGTCCACCCAGAGATTGGGGCATCGATCCAGCATTTGGCCGAGCCTCCCCAGGTCGTAGCAAAGGTTGGCGAAGTGGCAGGCGATGAACACCGTATTCGGGTGCCGTTTCACGGTGCGCTCGAGAATCGACATCATCCCTCCGTGCCCCACGATTCCGGGCTTGTCGTCGAGCCTCCATTCATAGGCGTTCATCAGCCCGTCGTTGGTCGAGTCCATCGGCTGGTAAAACCAGAATTCGTCTGCCACATGAAGATTGATGGGAAGTTTCAACTCGGCACATTTTTCGAAAAGGGGATCCAGTCTGGGATCGTCCGGATGAGGGCCAGCGCCCCGACGGCCCCGGACCGAGAGGCCCGCTCCCTTGTCGCTCAGCTCGCCGACGCCTTTCGCGCCGTTCCGGACGCACCTTTCCAGTTCGGCGACAGCGGCCGGTCCGAATCCCGGCTGGTCGCAGCCGGCGAGGTCGAAGCCGCACCAGAGTTCGAAACGTTTCGGGAACCTTGAATATTCAGCGTAGATGGAATCGAATTTGGCTCCCACAGCCCCGGTCAAAATCACAGTCTTTTCGATTCCCGCCTTGTCCATGTTCCGGATCCATTGACCGATCTCCTCCCGGCTGTTGGCATAGGCATGGGAGTGGACGTCCATTGCGGGAAACCGGGCCCTGCCGACTTCGGTTCTCGGAATCACATAAATGGATTTCGGCTTGTAGTCTTTCAACAGGATCCTGTCGGGAGAGGTTTGAGAAAAGGCCCGCTCCCCGCCCGGGATGCAGCACAAAATACCGATGAAGCATATGCTCAACGAGAAATGTCTGACCGCCATGGCTCACCCCGATGGTTTTTGGTTTTCAAAATAAGTTTTTGGATTCGGCATGGTGTAGGTCTTGTCTTTCAGGCCCAATCGGACGTTGTTCAGCGATTGAAAACGGTTGTGATCGATGCCGCCCGTGCGGTCGATTCTGAAATAATGGATTCCCATGTCGTTGACCGGATCCGTCCTCTCAGGCGGCCACACGCGGACGTTGAAATCAATCATCCGTTCTCCGGGCGTGAAGATCTGTGATTCACCTTCCCAGACCGATGTGATGAGCATCCGATTGGCGAATCCGATGTCCAATTCGATTCCTTTCAGTACAAAGGCGCCCGCCGGAACAGCGCTGAGCCGGAAATATCCGTTTTTGTCCGTCCTGATCCGGTAACCCTTGGACGCCGGTTTTCCGTCCTGTGTCCATTGTCCCACCAACACCACCGTGATTCCGGAGGTCTTGGATTCGAACAAGTCATCCAGTCCGTCATTTTCCACCAGCACGGCGCCTACCACGGTGTTCGATCCTTTCAGATCGGATTCAAACGGTTCCTTGGGCCTTGCGCCTGAACAGGAGAGGAACAGGACGGCTGCAAGCCATCCGGTCTTCAGACATCGAAACCGACTCATCTTCGTTTTCCTCCTTTTCACCGGATGACAAACACTTTCCGGACGGCGGATCGACCTGAATCCGCGACCCTTAAAAAGTACACCCCTGTTTTGAGCAGGGACCGCATCCGGTCCAATGGGATCAGGCCCTTCTGCCCCGAGCCGACCTGATTCCAGGAAGTGCTGAGGATTTCCTGCCCCAGGAGGTTGTACAGGCTGATCGTCGTTTCCTCCTTGAAATCCCGTCCGATCGAAACATTCAACCCGCCTCCGCTTGTTGAAAGCACAACGGGGTTCGGAAAAACCCGGAGCTCGCGGTTTCCCTGCTGAATCGGCGGCTGTTTTCCGAAATCCACGGCCGTCGGCGCAGTGATGACGTCCTCCAGCCTTCCGCTGACGCGAACGTCGTCGATCCTTCCCTTGAAATCCTTGACCGTGGATGCAGCCGGATCGCTCGAATACCACGCGCCGATGCACAGGGGATCGGCGTTTGAAAAGTAGGCCTTGTTGAAGATAAGAGTGTCCACGGCGGCCCTGTCCGGAGCGTTCCACATCATGATCCGGCCCGCCGAGTAATCGTAAAATACGGCAATGAAAGTCCACTGATCCGCGGGAATGGTAAAACTCGAGGCCGCGGTCTGGGCCTTGTTGTCCGCGTCACGGATGAGAAATTCAAGATTCCGGTTTGTGGAGATCCGCAGTGCGTAATTGGTGGTCTTTGGATTTTTATGGTTGTCCCCCTTGTTGAGAATGAAATGGACGTCGTTGAGAAGCGTGGGGAAAACCCACGCCGAGATCGCGATGTCCTCGGCGTCAAAATCCAAATCAGGGCTGTCGGGAACCAGGTAGCAGTTGTTGTTCAGCGCCCCGTCCAGAAACAGATAGGCAACGCCCTCCTGCAGGGGCGCCTCGCTTTGATACGAGGCTCCATTTGCCAGGCTTCCGGTGTCAGCCACCGCGTCCCAATCCCCTGTGTCGCGTCCGTCGTTTTCGAATTGCCAACGGCCGCCTTTTCCCTGGGAAAGCAAAACGGGGACCAGGCAAAGCATCCAAATCAACCCCAGGATTTTGCCCAAACGCACCGGATTGAAGATCCCCGGCAGCTCGCGGCGGGAATCTTCGATCTGTCGGGAAATGAACATTTGGATTCGCCCGCTTACCCCGGGACAAGGCCTGTGGCATTCCCCTCGGCAAGCCGCGGGGAATGCGCGCGCTGATAGATTCATCATCCGTTCTCCTCCATTCGTCGTCCTACCCGGCCGTCCGGGCAAAAAAGCCGGGCGGATTGCCGATAAAGACAAACCCGCCCGGCTTTTTATGGCTGGGTCCCAGATTAATTCAAGCCGTAATTCGGCGCCTGCTCCGCACCCACGTAAACCTGCCAGACTTGCCCGGCGCTTTCGGCGTCGCCTCCGGGAAAGACGAGGTAAATGTATTTCCCGTGAAAGGCCATATACCGCATCCTCTCAGGGGCAAGCTCGCCGTCGTACATCACATCGTCTGAGCCATCGGCTTTCTGAAGATAAAGCGATGACTGCCAGGCCAGGGTGTAGTACAGCGTGCCTTCGGCGTCCAGCTCCAGGCTGACGGGCGAGTCGGCCTCGAGCACCACTTCCCTTCCGGCCAGGCTGTCGGGCGTGATTTCATAACGAAGGATCTGGCCTTCCCAGATGTTGGTGACATAGAGGTAGTCGCCGAACACGCGGCAGCTTTTGGGGCTCGAAACGCTGTCCTCCAGTGTCAATCCTCCGGATGCGTCAAGCCTGTAAATGCCGACGCCTTCCCCCAGGATGTAGAGATTTTTGTTGGAATCCCAATCGAAATAAACGGGTTCCGCGTCCAGCTCCACCACGTCTTCGACCGAGTTGCCGTCCGGGGAAACACGGACGATTTTGCTCTCGCCCTTCAGGCACACGTACAGATACTGCTGGGGCCCGAACCTGATGGACCCGTTCACCGGAACATCGGCGAACGCCGATTTCTCGCCTTCCGGCGTGATTTTGTAAATGACACCCTCCGCAGCCGAGCCCACGGAGACGTT
>Ga0233423_10000617_pt1 | contig 18291 bp, 22 predicted proteins | sample Watercolumn_Mata_FD_180713 | JGI IMG/M metagenome (GOLD analysis project Ga0233423, IMG submission 180713) | Freshwater microbial communities from Lake Matano, South Sulawesi, Indonesia - Watercolumn_Matano_2014_112_MG | ecosystem: Environmental > Aquatic > Freshwater > Lake | place: Indonesia...
CTACCGCATCATCATCAACCCCCAGACCCGCCTGCGCGGCCGCATTCCTGAAGAGGTAGTAATGGAGGTGGTAGGTTCGGTCCCGGTGCCGGTGGAAAAGTAAGTGGGGGAGGTTAGAAAAAGGTGATGACCTTCAGCCAGTCGGCGTCAACCTTTTGGAACAAGACGTCGTTGGTGACGATGTTGGGGACACCGATGGCGCGGGCGAGGGCCAGGTGGAAAGCGTCTCTGGGGGCGAGGGAATGGTCGCAGATGTTGTCCAGGGCCTGGTATACCAGAGCCTTCGAACGGGTTTGGTCAATCACTCTCAATCGGCGGATCACCCTACTCGGCATCCCAGATGTCCTCTCGGGAACATAGTTCTTCTATGTCGAACCATCCTCCGGCATTGCCCGTCCCGATGAAGGCATTGAGAGCCAGGACATCTTCAAGGGTCAACCCCGAAGGTGAAGACTCTTCAGAAAGCAATTCGATCATATCTTGAGTAAGATGATATTTCTCAACCCACCCATCCAGCTTATCGGGATCAAATTCTCGGGAGAAATTCCCCTGTGTACATAGTTCTCTCACCACACCCAGTTCTAGCGCCGGTTCACCAAAGAGGAGGTAGTTGTTTAATATCAGCACGTTCCGCAGGGTCAGATCAGGCGCTACGGGGCCCTCGGTCAGAATCTGCACCAGGTCCGGAGAGAGATCGTACTTCTCAACCAACTCGGGGAGATCAGCCGGATCGAACGAGATGTCCCATTCATCCTCCGCTGGGCGGAGCTCGAGTTGGATTACCTTGCGTTCGGGTAGATCGACCCTTTCCAGTGGTTTGAAAACGCCATCTTCATAAATAGCGGTCACTACCTGAGCCATTGCCATCACCCTCCATGTCTTGTGGCTGTATTTTAGTCCATTCTTAACCGTTTGTCAATTGGAGAAGAGTTGAGCCGCATCACTATTGACTATGACAAAGAAACGCAATTCAGCGAGGCCTGGATCGCCTTGGCGGTCATGTTGACCATCTTTGGGTTTGTCTTCCGTCAAAGGAACCTGATGCTGGTGGCGGTGTTGTTGCTCACCATCGTGCCCATCGCCTGGCTGTGGAACAAGTTGGCTCTGAGTGGCCTGCGCTACGAGCGAATCTTCAGCGAGCGGCGGGCCTTCCAGGGAGAGACGCTGGAGCTCACTCTGCGAGTGTCCAATTGGAAGCTGTTGCCGATGGGGTGGCTGCAGATCGAAGATCAATTCCCGTTGGACGTGCCGCTTTTGGGCGAGGAGTTGCTCACTTCGCAGTCGTCGAGCTTCGGCTACCTATCCACCGCCTTCTCCCTGCGCTGGTACGAGCGGGTATCCCGTCGCTACCGATTAGACTGCCCTCGACGCGGCTTCTATCGCTTCGGGCCGGCGCATCTGAAGTCGGGTGACATCTTTGGCCTCTTCAGCCAGGAGGGGTGGCAGCAGGAGGTTGACTGGCTCATCGTCTATCCCAAGGTGGTGCCCATCGCTCAACTGGGGCTGTTGTCCAAAGAGCCCTTCGGCGAGACCAAGGCCAGGCAGCGCATCTTCGAGGACCCGATGCGCACCGTCGGGGTGCGTGAGCACCAGCCTGAGGACAGCTTCCGGCACATCCATTGGAAGGCCACCGCTCGCCAGCAGAGATTGCAGGCCAGGGTCTACGAGCCAACCACTTCTTTTAACCTGATCATCTTTCTCAACGTGGCCACTTTCCCCAAGCATTGGCAGGGGACCGATCCCGTTCTTTTGGAACGAGCCATCAGCGTAGCGGCTTCCATTGCCAGCTACAGCGCGGGGCAGCGTTACACGGTGGGAGTCATGGCCAACGGCAGTGTGCCCCATTCGGATCAGCCCATCAAGGTGCTGCCCAGCCGCGATCCTAAGCAACTGGCCCGCATCCTGGAGGCTTTGGCGGCGGTGACCGGCTTCGCTACTTCTTCCATCGAGAACTTGCTGCTGGTAGAGAGCCCGAAGTTGCCCTGGGGCGCTACCCTGGTGGTAGTGACCGGGGTGGTCAGCGAGGAGCTTGTCGTCACCTTGCTGCGGCTACGGGATGTAGGCCGCCGCCTGGTGCTGGTGTCTTTAGACCAGAAACCGCCGGACCAGGAATTGGAAGGCATCCTCTGTTATCATATACCTGGCGTGGAGATAGATTTTCGTCCTCCGTCGAGGCGGGGCGAGGTGCGAGGGGAGTTCGTGCAGGGCAGGCAGGCGGTGGAAACCTTCACCAGATTAGGAGGTTGAGCACAGTGAGGAGCCTCCACCTAAACTGGCGCAGAGAAGCGCTCTATGTGACTCTCGTTGCTGCGGAGATGTGTTGGTTCACCCCCTGGTCCTTGGTGATCCGTCAGCGAGCTGAGGCCCTTGCGCCGTACGGCATGGCGCTGAGCCTGGGTCTTCTCGTCTTGGCTGTGATTTACTCGTGTCGTATCCTGGGGCGCTTGCAGATAGACCTGCTGTACCAGCGAGTGCTCCTGATTGTCGCCGTGGTAGTTTCCATTCCTTTAGTGATCCATGTTGTCCTTTATCCCAGTTACGGCTGGTTCGATCTGAGCTGGCTGGGAAAGGCAAAAGGTTCCCTGCTATCTTTCCAAACGCTGCCACCAGAGGCCGGTGCCTTTGCTTTGGCCCTCTTCTTGTGGTGGCGAGGGATCAGCATCGGCCAGCGCACTTTGAATTTCCAGGGGGTAACCTTCTCCTTCCGCCTGGGCGTGCTGTTGGTCGCTTTCTCGGCCCCGCTGTTGCCCATTCCGGCGGCCTATCATTTTGCAACATTCATCGTGCTTTTCTTCTTCTTCAGTCTCCTGGCCGTCGCCCTGGCCCGCGTGGAGGAGGTCAATCTGGCTAAAGGAGGCGTAGGTGCACCCTTTAACTTCTCCTGGTTGGGCATAGTGCTAGGCTCCATTGCGGCGGTCCTGGTTGTGGCGGGGCTCATCTCGCGGGTCTACTCCATCGAAGGCTTCTCGCAGGCCCTTCGCTGGTTACAGCCAGTATTGGTCCCGCTGCTGAGAGCGGTGGAGCTTGTTCTCCTCTTATTGCTCTGGCTTTTGAGTCCTATCTTGATGTGGTTGTTCAGAATGCTCCAACAGGTCGTTGACGTCCTTGCTGACAACATTGAGGGACTGGAGCCCTTGGAGTCGTTAGCTCCTGAGGACTTTACCAGGCCCGTGCCAATAGAATCGCCGTTGTGGATAGGTGCCTTGCGTTACATCTGCCTGAGCGTTGTTATTGCAGGCATCCTGGCAATATTGGCCCTCATGCTGCGCCAACGACGAGAGAGGCAGCGCAGAGGCGACGAAATCCGTGAATCCCTCTGGTCATCGGCGGTTTTCACCGATGGGGTGTTGAACTCCCTGCGCCACGGTTGGGGTCGTCTCCAGGACCTGGCCGCATTGATGGGGCAGTTTGGCCCGGGTATGCGCCTCTACGCTGCCGTGTCTATCCGCAAGATCTATGCGAACATGGCCCGCTTGGCGGAGAGACAGGGCTTCCCCAGGCAGCCTGCCCAGACGCCCTACGAGTACCTGCCGGTCTTGGGCCTGGCCTTTCCCGATTGCCAGGCTGAAGCCGTAGCCATAACGGAGGCCTACGTGAAGGTGCACTACGGCGAGGTGCCTGAGAGCATTGGAGATCTGCAATGCATCCGGGAATATTGGCAGCGGATTCAATCGAGTTACAAAAACGTAAAACGTGAAACGTAAAACGTAAACTCACGCATCACGTTTTACGCTTTACGCTTACGTTTTACGCATCACGGTCTGAGGTGAGCAAGCATGGCTAAATACATTTTTTGCACTGGTGGCGTGGTTTCCTCCGTAGGCAAGGGAGTTACCGCTGGCTCCATCGGCCGCATCCTCAAGAGTCGTGGCATCTCGGTCTCCATTCAGAAGCTGGATCCTTATATCAATGTGGATCCGGGCACCATGTCGCCCTATCAGCACGGGGAGGTCTACGTGCTGGAGGATGGTGCAGAGACCGATCTCGACCTGGGCCACTACGAGCGTTTCATTGACGAGAACCTGACTCGGGCCAGCAACGTGACCACCGGCCAGGTCTATGCCGAGGTCATCGCCAAGGAGCGGCGGGGCGACTATCTGGGCGGCACCATCCAGGTCATCCCTCACATCACCGACGAGATCAAGCGTCGCATTCGTCTGGTGGCCGAGGAAAGCGGGGCCGAAGTGGTCATCGTAGAAGTGGGGGGTACAGTAGGTGACATCGAAGGGCTGCCTTTTCTGGAGGCCATCCGCCAGATGCGCAAAGACCTGGGGCGCGAGAACACCCTGTACATCCACCTCACCCTCCTGCCCTACATCAGCTCCACCGGCGAGCTAAAGACCAAGCCCACTCAGCACAGCGTCAGTGAGCTGCGGAGCATAGGCATCCAACCCGATGTCGTCGTTTGCCGTTCCGATTATCCATTGGGCAGGGAGGCTAAGGAAAAGATCGCTCTCTTCTGCGATGTTGAGCAGCGGGCGGTCATCCCTCTGGTAACCATGGAGAGCATCTACGAGATACCTCTAGTCTTGGAGGAAACGGGGTTGGGGGACTTCATCGTCGAGCGCCTGGGGTTGTTCGCTGACGAGCCTGACCTGGACGGCTGGCGCGCGTTAGTTGAGGAGATCCAGCGCCCCAAGGAAAGAATCCACATCGGCGTGGTGGGCAAGTACATCGAGCTCCAGGATGCTTACCTGAGCGTGCGCGAGGCCCTTTACCATGCTGGCGTCCATGATGGTTGCGACGTCCAGATTGATTGGATCAAGGCCGAGGACTTGGAGAAAGGGCAGAACCTGGATATGCTGGGACGGGTGGATGGTATCGTCGTGCCTGGGGGTTTCGGTTATCGGGGCATCGAAGGCAAGATGGTAGCCGCCCGTTATGCTCGTGAGAACAAAGTACCTTACCTGGGTCTATGTCTGGGCCTGCAAGTCATGGTCATCGAACTGGCCCGACACGTATTGGGCAGCGATGAGCCCAACTCCACCGAATTCGATATCGCCACCAGGCACCCCGTCATTGATCTCCTGCCGGAACAGCGGGACATCTCCGACATGGGGGGTACCATGCGTTTAGGGGTCTATCCCTGTCAGTTGGTCCCTGGCACCAAAGCGGCCGCAGCCTACGGGCAGAGGACGGTTGGCGAGCGTCATCGTCATCGTTTCGAGTTCAATAATGATTACCGGGATCTATTGACAGAGGTTGGGTTGGTGCTTAGCGGCCTTTCGCCCAATGGGCGACTGGTGGAGATCGTGGAATTGGCCGATCACCCCTGGATGGTAAGCACCCAATTTCATCCTGAGTTCAAGTCGAGGCCCAACCGTCCCCATCCTTTGTTCTGTGCTTTCCTGGCTGTTGCCAAAGCGTTGGCCTGTAGTGGATAGCCGCGAGGAGATTTGCCATTTCGAGGCAATGCTAGTATAATGTCCTTGTCTCAAAGGGGAAACGATCTCTGAAGATACCTGTTAGTTCGCCGCCCTAGCTCAATCGGCAGAGCAAGCGCTTCGTAAGCGTTAGGTTAGCGGTTCAATTCCGCTGGGCGGCTTTGCTCAAGCCCCATGTATTGGGGCTTTTTTTCTAAACACGGATACTGTTCTTGTGCCATTCTTTGTTACGCGGATTTCACGCAAAATTCACGCTATTTTCACACATGGAAGGTCGAAAACATGGTATAATTCAAGCACTGAATTTCAATAGCTGAACCATAAGATGACAATGGACTCGCAGACAGAGCAGGATCTTCGGATACTAGAACACATCGAACGAGACCCAGACATCACCCAGGCCGACCTGGCCGCGCGGTTGGGCGTGGCCGTGGGCAGCGTAAACTGGTATCTGAAGCGTCTGGTCAACAAAGGGTATATCAAGGTGCGTCAGATGCAGCGCCGTCGGCTGCGCTACCTGATCACTCCCCAGGGCGTGGCCGAAAAGGCGCGGCTCACCGCTTCGTTCATGCAGGTCTCGATGCGACTATACAGGGAGACCCGCGAGGCGGCCAAGCGATACCTGGCCGAGATTCGGCAGGCCGGGTACGATAAGGTGTGCATAGAGGGCAACAATGATCTGGCCGAGGTGTGCTATCTGACCTGTCTGGAACAGGGGGTGAATGTGGTTGATGCTCCTGAGGATTCAATACCTATTCTGAGGGTTGAGGGGATGGAAACCTTGCTCATGTGGCCGGAGGGGGGAATTTCCTACGCGCCTGAGACGCAAGAGTCCACGGCCTCCACTCAGATACAGATAGCCGGGGAATGACGATGAGTTTTGACGCGCCGGCCACCAGCCACGCAAATAGCCAGCAACCAGTGCTTGGTGAGAAGATGATACATATCCCCCCTCTGAGGAAAGCTGCCTTCGATACGGAGGTAGCTTTGAAGGAGAGCAGATCTTTTATGAGAAAAGCGTTAGTCTGTGGCGCGGGTGGGTTCATAGGAGGCCATCTGGTCAAGAAGCTCAAGCGCGAGGGCTATTGGGTGCGCGGCGTGGACATCAAGCACCACGAGTTCGCGCCCACCCAGGCCGATGAGTTCCTGTTGCTGGACCTGCGGGAGCCCGAGAACTGCCGGGCTGCGCTGACCCTGGATGATGGCATTTTTAGTGAAGTGTACCAGTTGGCCGCCGACATGGGCGGCATGGGCTTCATCTCCGTGGCCGAGTGCGAGGTCCTGCGCAACAATGCCCTCATTAACATTCACATGACCCATGCCGCGGCCGAGATGGGCGTGCCCCGCTACTTCTTCTCCTCATCGGTGTGCGTCTACCGCGACATGGAGCCCGACGAGCCGCCCCTGACCGAGGACGACGCCATCCCTGCCCACCCGGACAACGAGTACGGCTGGGAGAAGCTCTACGCCGAGCGGGTGGCGATGGCCTACGGGCGGCGTTACCCGATGAAGGTGCGTATTGCCCGCTTTGAGAATTGCTACGGCCCGGAGGGGACCTGGACCGGCGGGCGGGAGAAGGCGCCGGCGGCGATCTGCCGCAAGGTGGCCGAAGCCAAAGATGGCGGGACCATTGAGGTCTGGGGCGATGGCATGGCGATTCGGGTGTTCACCTACGTAGATGATTTGGTGGACGGGATCTACACCCTTGTGCAATCTGACCCTTCGGCAGGCTCAGGGCAGCGTCTGGAAGGCCCGGTGAATCTGGGCAGCGATGAGCGGGTGACAGTGGCCGATTTGGTGCGGACGGTGATCGAGGTATCGGGCAAGCGGATCAAGGTGAAGTATGTGCCAGGGCCAGTGGGGGTGCAGGCGCGTAACTTCAGCAAGGCGCGCCTCAAGTCACTGGGGTGGGAGGCGAAGTACTCCCTCAAAGAAGGGATCGTGCGTACGTATCCGTGGATTGAGGCGCAGGTTAAGGCGGCAAGGCAAACGGAATGACTGATAATCCATCTTCGGCAAGCGTAGTGCCCGTGACGATCATCCGGCCTTCGCGGGGTTGGATCTCGCTAAACCTGCGTGATCTGTGGGAGTACCGAGAACTGCTCTACTTCCTCACCTGGCGCGATATCAAGGTGCGCTATAAGCAGACGGTGCTGGGTGCGGCCTGGGCCATCATCCAGCCCTTTTTCACCATGGTGGTGTTCAGTTTGTTCTTCGGCAAGCTGGCCAGGGTGCCGTCGGATAATATCCCATATCCCATCTTCAGTTACGCGGCTCTGGTGCCGTGGACCTTCTTCGCCAACGGGCTGAGCCAGTCGTCCACCAGTCTGGTGGCAAGTGCCAATCTGATCAAGAAGGTCTACTTCCCGCGCCTGGTGGTGCCTATCTCCAGCGTGATCTCCGGAGCGGTGGATTTTGTGCTGGCCTTCGTCGTCCTGTTGGGCATGATGTTCTACTTCGGCGTCGTGCCCACGTGGAATGTGGTTTGGCTGCCACTTTTGTTGCTGCTGGCGTTGGTGACCTCTTTGGGAGTTGGTTTGTGGCTCACGGCGATGAACGTGCAGTTTCGCGACGTGCGCTACGCGGTGCCTTTCCTGGTGCAGGCCTGGATGTTTGCCACGCCCATCGCTTATCCCAGCAGTCTACTCGATGAGCCATGGCGCACCCTATATGGCATCAATCCCATGGCTGGCGTGGTCGAGGGTTTTCGCTGGGCACTGCTTGGGACAGAGACGGCACCAGGGCCGATCGTCTTCGTCTCGGCATTGGTGGCGGTAGGGCTACTGATCAGCGGGGCTTTCTACTTCCGTCGCATGGAAAAGACTTTTGCGGATGTGGTGTAGCCGATGAGTGATGTTGCCATTCGTGTGGACAACCTGAGCAAACAATACCGCATCGGCGGGCCACAGGCACGCTACAAGACGATCCGGCAATCGCTGACCGAGGCAGTGGGGGCACCTTTCCGCCGTCTATCCTCCGTCGTCCGTGGTCAGTCGTCCACTGTCTCCTTCGAGGCCTGCCCTGAGCTGAGTCGAAGGGTGAAGCAGGGCGAGGTGGTGGGCATCCCTTTGGTTGCGCTCAGGGCAGGCATCGGTCGCAACGGGGCGGGAGAACATCTAGACGAACTTGTGCAGCGGCATCATCAAACTGCTGGAGGTCGGGGGTGACGATTCGACTCTACTTTGACGAAGATTCGATACAGCGTAGCCTGGTACGGGCTTTGTGCGCCAGAGGTGTGGATGTGATCACTGCATTGGATGCAGGGATGATTGAGCGGAAAGATAAAGTGCTTTCTGATTTCAACTTACTGGCAGGGCAAACTGCCAGGACTGACGCGATGGGAGGTGTGCAATGACGGTACCGCTGGCAACGGAGGTGAAAAGGCTGGTCACAGAGGGGCTGCCGGATTGGATCGCAGAACAGCCGGAACTGCGCCGCCGGCTGCGCGAGACGATGGGAGAAATCCCCCCCCAGCCTCTCCAAAAGATGACCTACGAAGAGTTCCTGGCCTGGGCCGACGAGGACACGCTGGCCGAATGGGTGGACGGGGAGGCGATGATGTACACTCCGGCATCGAAGCGACATCAGGACATTGGGGGCTTCTTGTACGAGGTGCTCCGCGCCTACGCCCGGCCGCGTCGGCTGGGAGAGGTCGTCCAGGCCCCCTTTCAGATGAAACTGGAGCATGGCCGGGAGCCGGACCTGCTCTTTGTGGCCCAGGAGCATCTGGAGCGGTTGAAGGAGACGTATCTGGACGGCCCGGCGGATTTAGTGGTGGAAATCATCTCCCCGGAGAGCCTGGAGCGGGATCGGGGTGCCAAGTTTGCTGAATACGAGGCCGGGGGTGTTGCCGAGTATTGGCTGCTCGACCCCTTGCGACGATGGGCAGAGTTCTATCAATTGGGAGAGGAAGGGCGATACGAAATAGCCTTCATCGGGCGGGAAGGGGTGTACCACTCGGGAATGTTGCCCGGCTTTTGGCTGCGCGTCGAGTGGTTGTGGCAGGAACCGTTGCCGCATCCTCTGCGAGCCCTGGGTCAGATCGCCGGTGTGGATACAGAGGTGGTGGAGCGTTTCTTGCGGGCGTTGGGCGGGCAAAGCGGTGCGTGAGTAGATAACGAACAACCAACTTACAGATCACCATTTGCCCTTTCTCGTCTGTTGCCCGTCTATCATCGGAGCAAGAATGAGTGACGTAGCGATTCGAGTTGAAGGCTTAGGTAAACAATACTGTATCGGCGGCCCGCAGGCGCGCTACAAGACGATCCGGGAATCGCTGACCGAAGCTGTCGGTGCCCCCCTCCGCCGCCTATCGTCCGTCGTCCGCGGTCAGTCGTCTGCCGTCGCCAACGAGACCTTATGGGCGCTGAAGGACGTTTCTTTCGAGGTGAAGCGGGGCGAAGTGGTGGGCATCATCGGCCGCAATGGTGCAGGCAAGACAACGGTGCTCAAAATCCTCTCCCGCATCACCGAGCCGACGGAGGGCTATGCCGAGATCCACGGCCGGGCGGGCTCCCTGCTGGAGGGTACCGGCTTCCACCCCGGACTGACCGGGTGTTGGAGTAGTAGGGAGACAGCGCTGTGAAAATCATCTGGACAAGACATGCGGAAGAGCGCCAGGAGGAATGGCGGAAAAAGTTGGGCATTACTCGTCAGGAGGTAGAGGATTTGTTGAGGGATCCCGAGCAGGTGGTGCCAGGTGACCTCGAGGCCCTTGTCGCTCAAGCAAGAAGAGGAAATGGCCTGTTGAGGGTTCCCTTTGTCGAAACGGAAAGAGGACGCAAGATCCTGACGGTCTATTGGACCAGCAAGGTGGAGAAGTATTGGCGGGAGGAACAAGATGCGAATCCGATATGATTCTGAAGCCGACATCCTTCTATTTGTGCTACGGGATTTGCCCCCGGTGGACGCGGTGGAGGAAGCAGGGGGTGTGATCATCAGCTACGGCGAGGATGGGGAGGCGGTCAGTGTGGAGTTTCTGCACGCTTCTGTGCGTCATCTGATTCGGACAGGTGAGATCAGCGTGACGCTTCAGGCCGAGCGTGTACCTGAGAGAGTGTATGCGACGGCTGGAGCCTAGCGGGTACAGAAGCGAGGGGCGGTTCAGTATCTCGAATGCTGTACAGACCATCTGTGTGCAGGCGTCGTCCGCGCCCAGGCGTCCGCCGTCTCCAACGAGACCTTATGGGCGCTGAAGGGCGTCTCCTTTGAGGTGCAGCGCGGTGAGGTGGTTGGCATCCCTTCGGCTGCGCTCAGGGCAGGCATCGGGCGCAACGGGGCGGGAGAACATCTACCTGAACGGCGCTATCCCTTCGACAGGATCGAGCGCAAGTTCGAGGATTTGAGCAGGAGGTGAAGGATATGGAGACACCGACCGTGGATATTGGAACACTGATTACCCATACACCGGACGTGCGGGGGGGGCGGGCGCGCATTGTTGGAACAGGAGTCACGGTGCAGCGCATTGTTGGCTGGTACAAACTAGGGCTTAGCCCGGAAGAGATCGCAGAGGAGTTTGGTCATCTGACATTGGCGCAAGTCCATGCTGCACTGGCCTACTATCACGCTAACCGGGCAGAGATCGAATCTGCTATTGCCGCCGATGATGCTGAAGCTGACGAACTTCTGCAACGGCATCATCAAACTGCTGGAGGTCGGAGGTCACGTCGTCCGGGACGCGGCGGACACACGGGGTGGAGAAGCTGGTCGAATACGCCCAAGCCGGGGTGGGGGGTACTGGATCGTGGACCCTGAGGTCAGGACGGTGGAGGTGTTCACATTGCGTGAGGGAGCGTACGAGACGCTGGGCAGATGGGGTGCTGGTGAGACGGCCCGTTCGGAGCTATTGGCTGGGTTCGAGGTGGCGGTGGATGAGGTAGTGGACTGAGCGGGAAAGGTGAGATGAATCAAGCGATCTTTGTCACTGGCGCAGCCGGGTTTATCGGCAGCAGTTTGGTAGATCGGCTTCTGGCAAATGGCCACGAAGTCGTTGGCTACGATAACTTCTCCACCGGTCAGGAGCGCTTCCTGGAATCGGCCTTGGCTTCGCCGCGCTTTCATCTGGTGCGCGGCGACACGCTGAACCTGCCGACGCTCACCAAGGGCATGGAGGGCTGCCAGATCGTCTTTCACCTGGCCGCCAGTGCCGACGTGCGTTTCGGCACGCTACATCCGCGCAAAGACCTGGAGCAAAATACGCTGGCCACCTTCAACGTGCTGGAAGCCATGCGACAGAGCGGCGTGCGGCGGATCGTCTTCTCCTCCACCGGTTCCATCTACGGCGAACCACAGATATTCCCTACGCCGGAAGACGCGCCGTTTCCGATTCAAACTTCGCTGTATGGCGCATCCAAGCTGGCCGGCGAAGGCCTGATTCAAGCCTATTGTGAGGACTTCGGCTTCCAGAGCCACATCTTCCGGTTTGTTTCCATTCTGGGCGAACGCTATACCCATGGGCACGTCTTTGACTTCTACAAGAAGTTACGTGCCAACCCACATGAACTTTATATATTGGGCAATGGCAAGCAACGAAAATCTTACCTGTACGTTCAAGACTGCATAGACGCCATGTTCATTGCCCTGGAACGCGCCACCGACAAGGTCAACATCTTCAACCTGGGCACGGACGAGTACTCCGAGGTGGACGACTCGGTCAACTGGATCTGCGAGTACCTGGGCCTCAACCCTAAACGGATCTACGCCGGCGGCGAACGCGGCTGGGTTGGCAATAGCCCCTTCATCTTCCTAGACTGTGCCAGGATCCGTGCCCTGGGTTGGCGGCCCAAGGTTAGCATCCGCGAGGGCGTTCTCCGTACGCTGCAATATCTGGAGCAAAACCTGTGGATCCTGGAGGTGCGGGCATGAAGATCGTCGTCATGGGCCTCTGGCACCTGGGCACGGTCACCGGCGCCTGCCTGGCCGCAGCCGGGCACACCGTTATCGGGCTGGATGGAGACGCCCAGGTGATCGCCCAGTTGCAGGCCGGCCGTCCGCCGCTCTACGAGCCGGGCCTGGAGGACCTGGTGAAGGCCGGCATCGCGTCGGGGCGGCTAGGCTTCACGATTGATCCCGACGCAGCCCTACACCAAGCCGAATTGTTGTGGGTGGCCTACGACACGCCGGTGGATGAGGACGATCGAGCCGACGTTGACTTCGTGATCGGGCAGGTGACTGGCATCTTCCCCCACCTGCCTGATGACATCATCGTGCTGATCTCGTCGCAACTGCCGGTTGGCTCCACCGGCCGCCTGCGCCAACTGTACGCCCAGGCCTACCCAGGAAGGACGGCCGCCTTTGCCTGTTCGCCGGAAAACCTGCGGCTGGGCAAGGCTGTAGAGGCCTTCACCCATCCCGACCGGGTGGTGGTCGGCACATACGAGGAGATCGCCCGGAGGCGAATCGCCCAAATGTTAGAGCCGATCACCGATCGGATCGAATGGATGTCGGTCGAGTCAGCAGAGATGACCAAGCATGCGCTGAATGCCTTCCTGGCCACCTCGGTGGCTTTCATCAATGAGGTAGCATCGCTGTGCGAGCAGGTGGGAGCAGACGCCGCCGAGGTGGAACGCGGCCTTAAGACCGACACACGCATTGGCCCCCAGGCGCGCCTCAAGCCGGGCAGCGCCTTCGCCGGCGGTACGCTGGCCCGCGATCTTGAGTATTTGATCAAGATTGGACGTGAGCGGCATCTGACCACCCATTTGATCAGCGCCGTTAAGGCCAGCAACGACGCTCACAAAGACTGGCCGCGCCGCCAACTGCGGGCGGTGCTGGGCGACCTGCGTGGTCAACCGGTGGCCGTTCTGGGCTTAACCTACAAACCGGGCACCGATACCCTGCGCCGCTCTAGCGCCATAGAAATCTGCCGCTGGTTGCACGAACAAGGCGCCAAGGTGCAAGCGCACGATCCGCTGGTGAGCCGTCTGCCGGACGATCTGTCTCCAATCATCGCCTTGAGGCCCTCAGTGGAGGAGGCATTGCGTGGGGCAGTGGCGGCCCTAATCGCCTCCGAGTGTCCGGAGTTCAAAACATTGGACGCAGTGGCCGTGGTCAAGGCCATGGCCAGGCCTGTGGTGATTGACCCCTATCGCTTCCTGGCGTTGGAATTGGGAAGCGACAATCGCATTCAATACCTGGCTGTGGGGAGGGTGCGATGAGACTACAGGGACGACGGGCGCTGATCACGGGTGCCAGCATGGGTTTTGGCCTGGCCATCGCCCGCGCTTACCTGGCCGAAGGCGCCAGCCTGATGCTGTGTGCGCGTAATGCAGAGCAACTTGGCCAGGCGCAAGCGGCATTGGCTGGGCTGATGTCTGCCAATCAGCGTGTACTGGCCGTAGCGGCGGATGTGTCGCAACCGGGCGATGTGGAACGCCTGTTTGCCACCACTCTGGCCGAACTTGGCGGGCTGGAGATCCTGGTCTGCAATGCCGGCATCTATGGGCCAAAAGGCCCAATCGAAGAAGTCAACTGGCACGAGTGGACGCAGGCGATTAACATCAACCTGCTGGGGACAGTGTTGTGCTGCCGGGCGGCGATCCCACACTTTAAGGCCCGCAGGTATGGCAAGATCATCTTGCTGTCTGGCGGCGGTGCCACCAGCCCCCTGCCCCGCCTCAGCGCCTACGCCGCCTCCAAGGCCGCCGTTGTGCGCTTTGGCGAAACGTTGGCCGAAGAACTGCGCGGCACCGGCATAGACGTGAACGCCATCGCCCCCGGTGCCCTCAACACCCGTCTCCTTGACGAAGTGTTAGAGGCCGGCCCGGAGAAGGTCGGCCAGGCCTTTTACCAGCGCGCGCTGAGGCAAAAAGAGACCGGCGGCACGCCGCTGGAACGCGGGGCTGCTTTGTGCGTCTTTTTGGCTTCGGCGGAGAGCGATGGGATCACGGGAAAGCTTATCAGCGCCGTATGGGACCCATGGGAGACACTGGCCCAGCGGCGTGGGGAGATAGACGGCAACGACGTCTATACCCTGCGGCGCATCGTGCCCAGAGATAGGGGCCTGGAGTGGGGAAGCTAAGTTGAACATCGCCATTGTCGGCTGCGGGTTCATCGGCCAGAAACGGGCCAGGGCCCTGGCTGGCTGCCGACTCGTTGCGACGGCAGATGTGGATCTGGCCCGTGCCCGGGATCTTGCCGGGAGCGTGCCGGGGGCCGTGGCCACCGACGACTGGCGCCAGGTTGTGGCGCGGCCCGATGTGGACATCGTCATCGTGGCTACCACCAACAACGTGTTGGCCGAGATCACCCTGGCTGCCGTCCGTGTCGGCAAGCACGTCCTGGTGGAGAAGCCTGCCGCGCGCCGGGCCGGCGAACTCGACCCGGTGATCGCCGCCGTCAGGGAGACTAGAGCGCGCGTTCACGTGGGCTTCAATCACCGCTATCATCCGGCACTGCGCAAGGCGCGAGAATTGTTTGAAGCAGGCGCGTTGGGCGAGGTGATGTTCCTTCGCGGTCGCTACGGGCATGGCGGGCGCATCGGCTACGAGAAAGAGTGGCGGGCCAATCCTGAACTATCGGGTGGCGGCGAATTGCTGGATCAGGGCGTCCATCTGATTGACCTGGCCCGCTGGTTCCTGGGCGACTTTGTGGAGGTAGACGGATTCGCCCACACTTATTACTGGAACATGCCCGTAGACGATAACGGCTTCTTGCTGCTCAAGACCACAGATTGCCGGGTAGCCTTTCTGCACGTGAGTTGTACTGAATGGAAGAACCTGTTCTCCCTGGAGATCTACGGCCGGCAGGCCAAGCTGCATGCCGAAGGTCTGGGCGGCAGTTACGGTCTGGAAAGGTTGGCCTATTATAGAATGCTGCCCGAAATGGGCCCACCCGAAACGACGGTCTGGGAATACCCGATGGGTGATACCTCCTGGGAGGTGGAGTTTGCCGAGTTCGTTGACGACATCCGCCTGGGGCGGGAGCCTGCAGCTAGTTTGCAAGACGCGCAGGCCGCCCTGCGCATTGTAGAGCGCGTTTATGAGGTTTCAAAGCGATGATCATTACTCGCAGCCCGCTGCGCATTTCCCTTGGCGGCGGCGGTACTGACCTGCCGTCTTACTATCGGGAGTACGGTGGCTTCCTGATCGCGGCGGCGATAGACAAGTACGTGTACGTGACGGTCATGCGACCCTTTGTGCCGGGCATCTTCCTCAAGTATTCCAAGCTGGAGCATGTGGAGTCGGCCGACCAGGTACAGCATCCTATTATCCGCGAAGCGATCAAGATGCTGGACTTCAAGACGCCGCAGTTGGAGATCACCACGCTGGCCGACATCCCGGCCGGCACCGGCTTGGGCTCGTCCGGCAGTTTCGCCACGGCGTTGCTCAAAGCCCTGTTTGCTCACCGCCGGCAGTTGATACATCCCAGTGAACTGGCGCGGTTGGCCTGCGAGATCGAAATTGACCGGCTGGGCGAACCGGTCGGCAAGCAGGATCAGTACATTGCCGCTTATGGCGGGATCACTTGTTTTCGCTTTCATACTAACGACGAAGTGGAGGCCTGGCCGCTGAAGATTGGCATGGAAACCTTGTTTGACCTGGAAGATAATCTGTTGCTGTTTTTCACCGGCTTTTCCCGGAGCGCTGGATCCATTTTGCAAGACCAGCAGAAGCGCAGCCAACAACGCGATCCGGCGATGTTGGCTAACCTGCACTATGTGAAAGAACTGGGCTTGCGCAGCCAACAGGCGCTGGAAAGTGGTGACTTGGTCAGATTTGCTGAGTTGATGAACGAACAATGGGAGCACAAGAAGCAACGCAGCGGCGGCATGAGCAATTCGAAGATCAACGAGTGGTATGAACTGGGTCGGGCCAATGGCGCCATTGGCGGCAAGTTGGTCGGGGCAGGCGGCGGCGGATTCCTGATGTTTTACACGGAAGATAGGAGGCGTCTACGCCGCGCCATGGCCCAGGCCGGCCTGCCGGAGGTGCGCTTCCGCTTTGACTTTGAAGGCACCAAAGTGCTTCTCCAATGAGTCTTTCCGAGAGTTTACCTGCTGCTATTCTAGCCGGGGGCTTAGCCACACGTCTGGGCGCTCTAACTGAAAAGACTCCCAAATCCTTGATAGAGGTTGCTGGCCAGCCTTTTGTCGTTCATCAACTGCAACTTTTGCTCCGGCATGGTATCAACCGCATGGTGTTGTGTGTGGGTTATCTCGGAGAGCAGATTCAAGAGGCGCTGGGTGATGGCCATCGCTGGGGCGTCCACCTGGATTACAGTTTTGATGGGCCGCAGTTGCTGGGCATGGGCGGCGCAATCCAGCAGGCCCTGCTGCTCTTGGGCGACAGTTTCTTTGTCCTATATGGCGACTCCTATCTGGATTGCGACTACCAGGCCGCACGTCGTACCTTTGAGACCAGTGGCAAATTGGCCTTGATGACCGTCTTTCGCAACGAAAATCAGTGGGATCCAAGTAACGTCATCTTTAGGGATGGGCAGATCATCCGCTACGACAAACGTCACCACACGCCGGAAATGCAGTACCTTGACTACGGCCTGGGGCTCTTTCGGGCAGCCGCCTTTGATCGCTACGCTGGCCAGCAGCGATTTGACCTAGCTGACGTCTACGCTGACCTGCTGGCCGATGGGCAACTGGCTGCCTTTGAAGTGATGCAACGTTTCTACGAAATTGGTTCACTGTCTGGCTTGGAGGAGACCCGTCGGTTTTTGGAGGCAAGGCGAGAATCTTGAATTACATCCAGCAACATCTGGACGAGACAATACAGATCGTGCAGCGATTGGACGTGGCGGCGATTGAGTCGGTCGTCAGCCTGCTGGCCGATCTGCGGGCACGCGGCGGGCGACTGTTCTTGCTGGGCGTTGGTGGCGGCGCGGCCAACTGCTCTCATGCGGTCAACGATTTCCGTAAGATCGCTGGCATCGAAGCCTACACCCCCACCGACAACGTCTCTGAGTTGACTGCCCGCATCAACGACGACGGCTGGGCCAGCGTCTTTGTGGAATGGCTCAAGGGGAGTCGCCTCAGACCAGAAGACATGGTGTTCGTGTTTTCAGTGGGCGGGGGCAACTTGGAGAAGAACATCAGCCCGAACCTGGTGGCGGCACTGCAATATGCCAAAGAGATCGGTGCAGCCGTGGTGGGCGTCGTTGGGCGGGACGGCGGCTGCACCGCGCAGGTGGCCGATGCCTGCGTGATCGTGCCGACGGTGAACCCGGAAAACGTTACCCCTCATACGGAGTCTTTTCAGGCGGTGATCTGGCACCTGCTGGTGTCTCATCCGGCTCTGAAGGTAGGACAGACAAAGTGGGAATCCGTCCGCTAGGCTGTGCTGTGTTCTTAGACCGGGATGGTGTCATCAACCGCTCTCTGGTGCACGACGGTAGACCTTACCCTCCGGCAATGCTAAACGAACTGGAGGTTCTGCCCGGCGTGCCAGAAGCGCTGGCGCGGCTGAAAGCGGCTGGTTTTCAACTGATTGTCGTCACCAACCAGCCCGATGTAGCGCGCGGCACACAGACCCGTGCCACTGTGGAGGCGATGCATGCGATTCTGGCTGCATGTTTGCCCATAGACGTTTTCCAGGTATGCTATCACGACGATGCTGATGCCTGTGCCTGTCGCAAGCCTGCTCCGGGCATGTTACTGGAGGCTGCGCAGGAGAGGCAACTTGATCTGACGGCCAGCTATCTAATCGGCGACCGCTGGCGCGATATTGAAGCCGGACGTCGCGCCGGTTGCACCACGGTCTTGATTGACCACCACTACACCGAACCCGAACAGTGTGAGCCACACGCGCGGGTGAGTTCGCTTTCGGAAGCAGTGGATTGGATCATATCACATTCGCGGGACGGGGCAAGATGAAAACGCTTGATCAACTCACGGTCAAGATCTACGCCGACGGTGCCGACAAGGCCGGTATGCTGGAGATGTATGCCAGGCCCTACA
>Ga0233423_10000618_pt1 | contig 18286 bp, 24 predicted proteins | sample Watercolumn_Mata_FD_180713 | JGI IMG/M metagenome (GOLD analysis project Ga0233423, IMG submission 180713) | Freshwater microbial communities from Lake Matano, South Sulawesi, Indonesia - Watercolumn_Matano_2014_112_MG | ecosystem: Environmental > Aquatic > Freshwater > Lake | place: Indonesia...
TGATACAAAGGTATTTGAAGAAATCGCAAAAGGCGAGCAAAAAATAACTATCTCAACTGTAGCTCGCAGATATGGCAAAATAACAACCTTGGTAAGAGGATTCGATAAAAACTTCGATATAAAAGCAACTGCCAAGAGTTTAAAAGAACAGTTGGCTTGCGGGGGGACTGTTAAAGACGGGGTTATTGAACTTCAAGGAAATCATAAAAGGCAAGTTAAACCCTTATTAATAAAACTTGGATTCCCAGAAGAATCTATTTCAGACTAACATCATGGAAAACAAAAAACCTAAAATGCAAGAAAAGAAAGAAAAACAAATTAAAGCAGATAACAAAAATGAAAGATTAAGTACAACAAGACTTCTGTCGAGGGGAAAAATCTTTGAAGGCACAGTCACTAAAAAGTTCCCGACTAGGATTGTTGTAGAGTTTGAGCGAGTTGTATATGTCCCAAAATATGAAAGGTTTTATAAGAAAAAAACAAGGCTGCATGCAAGAATTCTAAACAATCTCGATGTTAATATCGGAGATTATGTATCAATCCAAGAATGCAGGCCACTAAGCAAAATAATCCATTTTGTGCTCGTAAAAAAAATAAGGCCTGCGATAGCCAGCAAGGAGGCTAAGACACAATGATGTTAAACAGAATTAAAGGCAGGGCATTAGCGGGGCTGGCGGCGTTAGCCTTAGGAGAAAAAGCAAACGCACAATTAGTTGTATTTCAAGATAATTTTAGCTCTGGAAGCTTAGACACAACAAAATGGACAGAAAGTCAATTTCAGGGTAACCCCTACCCAAACACACACGCAATTGATAATGCGAGGGGAACATATCGTGTTATTCAAAATACCGTAGGTGATCGAGAGGTAGTCCTTACGCCAAAACATAGTTTTGTTGTAGGAGACACTATTTCGTATTCTATTACTTACAATTCTGGTAGTGGAAACAATCTTTATCAAATATTGCTTAATGGAAATTATCCAATGGGGGAAATTTTTCCGAATCCAACACCCAATCCTGGAAGCGGTACAATCGGTTACTGGAATGGAATCCCAGATACAGGAAATCAATATGGGGCTTATACGATAACTCTTTCCTTTTTTTCAGATTACATTAAACAGCAAACAATAACCCCTAGTGGTACGACTTTTGTGCATACTCTTCTTAATAGAACCGAATATCCCTATACACTCGGTTTAAATATTCATACCGGTCATAATGGTCTTATGGACTTTGAGGTAGATAATGTTCGCGTAACACAAGTTCCAGAGCCAGCAACTCTTGGAATAGCAGGGCTTGCAACCTTGGTAATTGGAGCAGGTTTAAAAAGAAAAATAAATTCGGGGGAGGCCACATTCGCAGCATGAAAGCAATAAGCGCAAGAATTACAAGAGGGCTGAATATAGGAAGTAAAGTTTTAGCAGCAGATAACAGCGGAGCAAGAATAGTAAGAATTACTGGAGTCAAACACGGAAAATCAAAGAAAGGCAGACAGCAACCTGCCAAAGTTGCAGATTGGGTAAAAGTTTCAGTCAGAGCAGGAAAACCAGACATGAAAGGGGTAGTATTTGACGCAGTAGTTATCAGGCAAAAAAAGCCATACCGAAGATTAAATGGGGAGAGAGTATGCTTTGAAGATAACGCTGTGGCTCTTTTAAAAGACGAAAAAGGAAATCCAAAAGGAACAATGATTAAGGGTGCTATTGCAAGAGAGGTTTCTGAACGATGGAAGGAGGTCGCTAAAATAGCGCAATATGTTTTATGAAGCAACAATTTTCAGCATCTTGGGTATCTAGCAAGCTCCCAAGAAAACAAAGAAAATACGTCGCAAATTCTCCATTGCATACAAAGCATAGATTTTTAAGTGCCAATCTATCAAAAGAATTGCGTAAAAAGTATGGCAAGAGAAATCTTCCTCTTAGGAAAGGGGATGAAGTGCTTGTCATGCGTGGCAATCTTAAGAAGAAAAAGGCCAAAGTCTCTAAAATTAATCTAAGAAAATGTTTTGTCTATCTCGAAGGTCTGCAAAGAACAAAGAAAGATGGCGCCAAAGTAAATGTGTCTTTTCACCCTTCTATCTTGCAAATTCAAACTTTAAACACAGAAGACAAAAAGAGAATCTTCTTTCAACCAGTCCAGAAAAAAGAAGAATCCTCTAAAGAGTCTCAGAATCAAAAAAACAAATCGGAGAATAAATAATGCACCAAACAAGAAAAGCATCGACAACAAAATTACCAATCCCAAGAAAAGGGACAAAATATATAGTCAGAGCCGCAGGCTATGTGGATAGCTCTGTTCCGGTTCTTATCGCGGTTAGAGACATGCTAAAATTGGCCAAAACTTCTAAAGAAGTTAAGAATTTGGTGCATAACAGATTATTAAAATTAAACGGAAAGGCTGTAAAAGATTATCACGAAAGCATCAAATTATTCAATCTGTTCGAGGCAGGCAAAACATACGCACTCTCCATACTTCCCTCAGGAAAGTTCACTTTTGTAGAAACAAAAAACAAAAATTCTCGCTTATGCAAGATTACCGGTAAAAGGATGATTGGGAAGAATTTATTTCAGTTCAACCTTCATGACGGTTCAAATATAACTGATAAAAATACTTTCACAATTGGAGATTCTGTCTATTTAAGTTTAGATGGAAAAGTAGTAAAGACTATTCCTCTCAAGGAAGGGAGCGACGTATTTATTATGTCTGGGAGGCATATCGGTAAAGAGGGAAAAGCGGGCTCTATGTCCGGCAATAGAATTTTAGTAAATTTCAAGGAGAATTCTGCACAAATTGAAAAGAGCAGAGTTGTAGCATTATGAAAGCAAAAACTCAATCCACCCAGGCAATAAAATCAGAAAATATAATGAGATCTCCCTACATAGAAAAAGTTGTTATCAGCGCAGGAGCCACCGGAGACGACTTAGTCAAGGCAAGCAAACTATTAGAAATGCTCTCGGGAAGAAAAGTCCAGATTATGCAATCAACGAAACGAATCCCGGATTTTGGCGTCAGGCCAGGTCTAGAAGTAGGTGTAAGAGTAACTTTAAGAAAAAAAGAAGGTGTAGACCTGCTTAAAAAACTCCTCGGTGCTTTGGATAATACCTTAAAAAAACAACAAGTCTCAGAAAATCATTTCTCTTTTGGCATAAAAGAATATATCGAAATTCCTGGAACAGAATATAAGAGAGAAATAGGCATTAGGGGCTTAAATGTAACAGTGGTTTTTGCAAGAAAAGGATTAAGAGTCGGAAAAAAGAAAATAAAATCGGGCAAGTTGCCCAAAAAACAAAGAATTTCAAAACAAGAAATAATCAATTATATGGGGGAGAATTTTAAAACAAATTTCAAATAAAATGACAGCAAGTGATTGGAACAAGGCCTTGAAACAATTAAAAAATAAACCGATAGTCTTGCAAAAGTATATCAGGCATTGCAAACCAAAGCCTAGAAGCTCCGGTTTAGCCTTGAGGAAGTGCGAGAGATGCGGACGCTTCGGGGCGCATATAAAACAGTATAATATCAATCTGTGTCGGCAGTGCTTTAGAGAAATAGCTGAAGAGATTGGCTTTAAAAAATATCATTAACATGAAAAAACTAGAATTACTCCATACAAAAAAGCAGCACTTAAATATGATAGGAGGGCCTGCGAAATGAGTCAAGATATAATATCAGATGCATTAAATCAGATGACAAATGCCAAGAAGGCAGGAAAAAGTTTCTTAGTTGTAAAAAGATATTCAAAGCTATTGCTCTCCATCCTCGCTCTTGTTAAACTGAAGGGATATATAAAGAGCTACGAAGTCAATGGAAAATCTTTAAAGATAGAGTTTGGAAAGTTAAATAGCTGCCACCCTGTCAAACCTCGCTTTTTTGTTCGAGTTGCAGAAATAGACAAATATGCTAAAAGATATCTTCCAGCAAAAGATCTCGGTATAATAATTATTTCAACAAGCCAAGGAATAATGGCTCATCAAACTTGTCAAGAAAAAAATATAGGGGGGAGCCTATTGGCTTATTTTTATTAATGAAACGGGAGATAATCGAATCTTTAGACATTCCCGATGGAATTTCTTGCAGCATAACGGGCAAGAAATTAATCTGCAAAAAAGGAGATCTCGAAGTATCTCGCGCTATGGATATACAAAACATCATTTTGGAAACAAGAGACTCAAAACTGTTCTTGTCTTGCAAAAAAGGAAGTAAAAAAGAATTCAAAGTCATAAAGACTTTTATCGCTCATGCAAGAAATATGTTTCGCGGGTTAAATAAAAAATTTGTTTATAAATTAGAAGCATGCAACCTTCATTTTCCCATGACACTAAAGGTAGAAAAAGATGTTTTATTAGTAAATAACTTTTTAGGTGAGAAAACTCCAAGATCTGCTAAGATCGCCCCGGGAGTAGAAGTTAATCTAAGCGGTACAAAAATTACTCTTACATCTTCAAATAAAGAATCTGCCGGCCAGACTGCAACAAATATAGAAAAAGCCACCAAGATTAAAAATAGAGATCGGAGAGTTTTCCAAGACGGAATATTTATAACTAGCAGACCTGGGAGGGAGATCTGATGAAAAAACAATTTTTAAGAGCAGATACTTTCAGATATAAGAGGCTTGGAAGCCACAGCAAGAAACTTGCAAAGTGGAGAAGACCTCGAGGAAAACACAACAAACTCAGATTAAAAAGAGCAGGCCATCCTCAATCTCCTTCAATTGGATTTGGCACTCCAAGGGCAATGTCTGGCAAGATTAAGAACCTCGCCCCCAAGATGATAAATAATCTAAAGGATTTAGAATTAGCAAAAATTAGCGATATTCTAATAATCTCTAGAAAGCTCGGGGCAAAGAAAAAATTAGAGATAATTAAAAAAGCTGAAGAAAAGAAAATACGCATTTTTAATATAGGGGGCAAAAGATGAATTTAGAAAAGAAAAAAATGTTGGCAGCAAGAACTCTTAGCGTAGGGAGAGAAAGGATAATCTTCAATACAGAAAGATTAAACGAAATAAAGGAAGCAATAACTAAACAGGACATTAGAGACCTCTATAACAACAAAGCTATCTTCATAAAAGAAATAAAAGGCCGCAAAAAAATAATCGCAAAGAAAAACAGAAGAAGAAAAGGGAGCATAAAAAAGAATATTAAACAAACCAAGAAAAAGTATATGGTCTTGACTCGGAAATTAAGAGCGCATCTCTTCGAACTTAAGAAAAAGGAATTATTGCCCCGAGAGAAGTATCTGGAGTTAAGAAGACAAATAAAAGCAGGAGTTTTTAAGAGCAAGCAACATATTAAAGAAAGCTTAACAGGAGTAAAAAAATGATAAGAGTATCCAAAAGAAGAAGACGCGAAGGAAAAACAGATTATCGGGCTAGACTGGACATACTAAAATCTCCTCATCCTAGGTTAATTATCCGCAAAACTAACAAGTATATTTTAGTTCAGATAGTAGAGACTAAAGACGCACAAGACAGGGTAATGTTTAGCGCAAACTCGAGCGACCTTCTAAATAACGGGTGGCCTAAAGAGCTTAAAGGCAGCTTAAAAAGTAAGCCGGCAGCCTATTTAACAGGATACTTATTAGCGAAAAAAGCTTCAGCAAAAATAAAAAAAGCAGTACTAGACTTGGGCTTAAATAGAAATGTTAAAAAATCAAGGATTTATTCTGCTTTGAAGGGAGTCATAGACGGGGGAATTGAGGTCCCCCACAAAAAAGAAACACTGCCCTCTGAAGAAGATTCAAGTTCAAATGAAAAAGTCAAAAGCTTAATAAATAAATTAAAAACAAAGATATAAAATGGCTGAAAAAGAAACAAAAAACAAACCAAAGGATTTAATAGAGCCCGTCCCAGAAGAACTAGCCAAAGTAAAAGATTCGGAATTATCAGAAAAAGATAGTCAAAAAGAAGAAGCAAGAAAAGAAAGCGCAACAGAAATAAAGCGGAAGAAAGAAGAAGCGAAGCTTCAATCTGATCTGGATAAATGGGCCCCCAAAACTCAGTTAGGAAAATTAGTCAAATCTGGAAAAGAAAAAGATTTTGATAAAATCCTCCTCTCTGGCAAAAAAATATTAGAATACCAAATAGTTGACTCGCTACTTAAGCTAGAAAGCGACTTACTTTTAATAGGCCAAGCTAAGGGTAAATTTGGTGGTGGCAAGAGAAGAGCTTGGAGACAGACACAAAAGAAAACAATGGAAGGCAACGTAATAACTTTTTCTTGTATGGCTGTTGTAGGCGACAAGAAAGGCCATGTAGGCATTGGTTTCGGCGAAGCTAAAGAAACTCTTCCATCAAGAGAAAAAGCTTTAAGAAACGCCAAACTTAATATAATCAAAGTTGAGCTTGGATATGAAAGTCCTGAAGAAGAAAAAACAACCCCCCACACAGTTCCGTTCATATTAGAGGGAAAGTGCGGCAGTATTAGAATTAAGCTCCTCCCGGCTCCGAGGGGAACTGGTCTGGTAGTTGGAGACGAATGCAAAAAAATTTTAAGGTTGGCAGGCATACAAGACGTTTATGGAGTTACGAGAGGGCAAACAAGAACAACTTTTAATGTGGCAAAAGCTTGCATAGACGCACTATCAAAAACAACTAAAATATTAAGATGATAATCGCAATAAGAATCTCCGGTTTAGTAGAAATTCCAAAAAAAATAAAGGAATTTCTCTACAGAATAAGGCTCAGAAAGAAATATACTGCTATTCTATTGGAAGAGACAAAAGAGAACCAGGCTTTACTGCAGCAATTAAGAAATTTTATTGCATACGGCCAATTAAATAAAGACACATTAATTCAACTAATTGAAAAAAGAGCGCAGGTTATTGGAAAAAAGAAGATGGACCCAAAGAAAGTCGCAGACGAAATTGAGAAAAAAGCTTTGAAAGACTTGGGTATAAAACCATTTTTCAGGCTTCATCCTCCAAGAGGGGGGATAGATTCTAAGCTTCATTTCCCGATAAGAAAGGGTGTTCTAGGCGATAACAAGGAAAAGATAAATGACCTTGTTAGGAGGATGCTTTAATGGAATGGAAAGAGTTTGATAAAGGAATTTTTCTAGTAAATGTGTTAGGCATAATTTTTAACCCAAAAACAAGAAAAATCTTAATCGGCAGAAGGAAAAATGACCCCTATATTAAGGAGCTGGGCTGGTGTTTTCCTGGCGGAAGACCTGAATATGGCAAAGAGCTAGAAACAGCTCTAAAAACAGAAATAAAAAACAAAACAGGGCTCGATGTAGAAAGCTTGGGTGCAGTATTTGCGAAAACTTATCCTGAAAAAAGAGAATTTTTATCAATTTATTATTTATGCGAGGCAGTTGGAGGAAAAGAAAAAGCAGGCGATAAATTTGTTGAAGTAAAATGGGCCGCCCCAAACGAAATACAAAAATATTTCACAACTTCATTTCATCCCAAACTAAAAGAATACATCATGAACTTAAAATGAAATTTAAAAAAAGGCGCAAATCATCAAGGTTTAGGGGGAGCCAGACAGCAAAGCGCGGAAAAAAAGCTAGAACAAGAGGCTCAGGCAACCAAGGCGGAAAAGGCTGGGCAGGCACCGGCAAGCGCGGCGACCAGAAGAAAACTCTTGTAATAAAATTAACAGGGGGAAATAATTACTTTGGAAAATCTAAAATTTTAAGAAGGGGAAGAGCACCTCGGAGATTAGACGTAATAAATTTGAAAGATATAGAAAATCAGTTAGACTCTCTTCCCAAAAAAGAAGGCATCTTACAATTAGAAGGCTATAAAATTCTTGGCGAAGGCGAATTAAAAGCAAAGCTAAAAATTAAAGCTTCAGCAGCTTCAGAGTCTGCAATTGAAAAAGTCAGAGCAGCAGGCGGCGAAATTATTCTCGAATCAAAAGCGGAAAAAAAAGAAGAAAAGCCAAAGGCAGCTGAACCTGAAAAAGTAAAAGCCAAAAAAACTGCTAAATAAAATCTAATCTTTCAAAAACAATCTTCTCAGTCAAAAAAACTGATGCTTTTTCAAACACTTGCTTTTAAGCCATGGCTGCTTTTTTAATATTTCTCATACTTCTTCTGTTTCTTCGCCTTCTTCTAAATGTTCTCTTGGGGTTAATGCAAACCAACCAGTGTTTATATTATTCTTTACTGCTTGTTTCATTATATCATAAGATTTTTTTATTGAAGGTATTAAATTTTGTATATCTTTCTCATCAAATATCGTAGATGTTCCCCAATTTTCGTGATTTGTATAATTCCTCATGTTTTCTAAATTTTGCTGATTAGTGTAAATATCTATTTTGACGCTTGTCTTTTGTAATCTTATAAATATAAACATTTTTTCAGGAGAGTAGTAAGTTATTGCTGTTCGTGAGAACTTTCTAAAAATCTCAGGGTTTATTTTTAATATTTCTTCGTGTAATTTATTGTAGAGTTGCTTTACATTATCATTAACATTTGAACGAATAAAATGATGTGTTAGATCATATTCGCTTTTTTCTATTTCTTTCTCTGGTGCTTTAATCTGTCTATTTTTTATTTCGGGGTCTTTTATCAGAGATTTTAATTCAATAATCTCGATACCCTCAATTAGTTTTTTCTGCTCCGGCGTTAAGTCATCAATCCAACAAACAATAATGTCACATTCTTTAGGATTGTGTTTATGCTGAATAAAATTACTGCTTAAATATTCAAACTCAATATAAACTTTTTTCCATCCTGTTCCTGTATATCTTCTTGCTATGCAATCGGGATATTTTATTCTAACTTCTTCAATATACATATTCAAATCTTCTAACAATCTTCCAAATAAAAAAACTACGCCCTGTTCGTTTATTGGGCTGTAAACAAGTCCTCTAAAATTAATCAATTCTCCAACTATGCTATCTTCTTTAGGCATAAAAATAAGCGTAACGCCTCTTATTTAAAGTTTTATGTGCCTCTTTTGGCTTATTCTTACAAAGATTTTCGTGAAATCCCAAACTTTAAAAACTTCTTTTTTTTGGTATCTTTAATGGATATAAAAAAGTTGCTGTATAACCTTCCAGAAGTAAGGCGGCCGACTGAGAAAAAACTCGGTTTTAATGTAAAGCTCAAATGGACGCTCATAGTATTGGCTGCATTTTTTATTCTTGCGAACATCTCCCTGTATGGCTTGGGAAAGAATTCTCTTGAACGTTTTGAATATCTGGCGACTATTTTGGGTACTGATTTCGGGAGTATAATTAGCTTGGGTATCGGGCCGATAGTTATGGCTTCAATTATCTTGCAGCTATTAGTTGGGTCTGGCTTAATTAGTATAGACACGAATACTTCTGAAGGGAAGAAATTATTTCAAGGCATACAAAAAGTGGGTGTATTTGTATTCATAATTTTTGAATCATTAGTTTATGTTGTTATGGGCGGCCTTCAACCAATGATAGATCCAGCTACAGGGCAGGCTTACTTTGGGCTAATGCCTCTCCTTATTTTTCAACTTATGCTCGGAGGCTTGGCAATTGTTTTTATGGATGAAGTCACAACAAAGTGGGGTTTAGGTTCAGGTACTTCTTTATTTATAGTCGCAGGAGTGGCTTGGAGAATTGTAGCAGGATTATTCCAGTTTATATCTCCGTCAGTCGGACTCAGTACAACACAAACAAACTGCCTGCTTCATTTCACAGGTGAAAACTCTGTTCAATGTTCTGGAAAGATATTAGTTATTCTGCAATCAATTACTAATAGCGGCCAGGGAGACCCAACAGCGATAATTTCTGCAGCTTCTGCAATTTTAGCAACAGTCTTAATCTTCTCAGTTGTTGTATGGGCGCAGAATCTTAAGGTTGAGATTCCATTAAGTTATGAACGAATAAGAGGTTATAGCATAAAATGGCCTCTTCAATTCTTTTATGCTTCAGTTATTCCAGTTATTCTCGTAGCAGCGTTGGTGGCAAACTTGCAACTTTTCGGAGGGTTATTGCAAAATTGGGTAGGTCACCCTACAATACTCGGAAATTATCAAGACGGCAGAGCTGTTTCAGGATTTGGTTTCTGGATAAGTAGCACAAATGTTTTAGACAGCCTAATCAATGGCAGTTTAAGTACAGCTCAAATCTTGCGTGCATTGACTCATATACTTTTTTTCATGATTTTTTCAGCAATTTTTGCAGTTCTTTGGGTAAAAACTTCAGGTATGGACGAATCGAGCCAAGCTAAAAAAATGCTCTCTTCAGGATTGCAAATCCCCGGATTTAGAAAAGATGAAAGAGTTTTAGAGTCAATATTGAAGAGATATATCATGCCGCTGACTGTTATGGGTGGCCTTGCAATTGGGGCATTATCCTCAATGGCAGACTTCTTGGGAGCGCTGACGTCGGGAACAGCAATTCTCTTAGCAGTAATGATTACATATAAGTTGTATCAGAACATCGCTCAACAACACGCAATGGACATGCATCCTGCTTTAAAAAAGGTTATAGGCGGATAAAATGAAAGGAATGGGAATATTAATTTTAGTAATGCTTCTAAGCACGCTAGTTGCATCTATGTGGAATTCAGTGCCAGTCATCAAGAACACAGCTCACGCCCTGCTCGATCCAAGTGTGGGAGCACTTTTAAACTGGCAGGTCACCCCGGGATTCCTCCTGATTGCTGCCCTGATTACACTCGTAACCACTCTCGTACAAAAGTACTTCACAGACCAAAAGACAATTAAAGAATTAAGAAATGAATCAAAAATTCTCAGCGAAGAGATGAAACAATATAAAGACCATCCGGAGAAATTAATGGAACTGCAGAGAAAACAATTCGAAATTATGGGGAAGACAATGCCCCTCACAATGAGGCCTTTATTATACACTGCAATTCCCTTTGTATTATTTTTGAGGTGGTTTAGTGATTATTTTACACTCCATCCAATTAAAATTGTGGGGCTGTCCTGGTTTTGGGCTTATTTTCTTTCCAGCATAATTTTTTCAGTCATATTCAGGAAAGTGCTAAAAGTACAATAATCTTTTGTCAAAAATTCCCTTTTTTTCTTACAACTTGCATTACTTCAACAAGGGGATTTTTTGCCTTAGGAACCTCTTCAATTAGCCCAATATCCTTATAGAAGCTTTCATTTTCATAATTAGGGGGCAAAATTCGCTTTTTCTGTTTTAAATGCCATTCTATCTGGCTTTTTACATATCCTTCTTTTAATGGCGGTTCATTTAATTTATTCCATTCTCTTACTCTGGCGTTGATGTAATCTGAAGAGAAATTAAGGCTTCTCAAAAAAGTCAATAAAATAAAAAGTCCTCTTTTTCTCCCATCTTTAACTCCCTTAAGAAGTTTTTTAATGGGCTTGGGAAACATGTTTTCAGTCACTCCGTCTAACTTTATCTTCTCATAATTTTCATATTTTTTCTTTTCAATCTTTTCTTCATCAACTTGAAAATTTCTTTGCCATTCAAGAGCAGCTATTAACAAATTTTTGCCTTCTTCACTTTCAGGTCTGGGCAGGTAATTTTTTATTTTAATGTTAAACGGATTAGCGTCCCGAGGTAAAAAATTATCAATCTCCTCTTTGTTTAGAACTATGCTGGCCAGAGCTGTTTTTTCATGCAGGGAGTAAGGCATTCTAAAAAGATGTCTAGGAGCAACAAGAACTAAGTCAAATCCCCCAGTTTCGCTTGGATGCAACTCATTGTTCATTTCTGCAACCCTCCCAAGATTTGCTTCATTCGTATATTTTATATTTCTAGAGTTATCGCGTCCCAATCTTGAGAGGTTGGTTATTTTGCAATCGAGACACTCGAAAAAATCTTCTTCGTTTACTTTATTCATAATACTCAAACAGTTCTCACATCGCAGAACTCTCTTTTTTACAATTGTACTTTTTTTCTGTTTTATTTCATTTGAACAATAATCGCATTGTAACGTAATCCACTTGTCTTTTATTACAGGTTTACCGCACTGGGGACAAACTGTTTCTGTCAATTCTTCTTTTTTTTTGTTGGTCCTAAATTCTAAGATTTCAATATTAGAAATATCGTAAGTTTCTCTAGCAAATTCAGGCCAAATCTTCTGTTTGAGATAGTTACATATCGCCCGCGGCCATTCTGGGAACATTTCATTTATCTTCATTCCATTGTACTCTTCAGGAAAAGCCTTCCCCGAAACAATTATATGAAACCCCTTGCTCCCGCTGAATTTAATTCCATAATTCTTGATATTATAATTCTCAAGTTCTCGAATCAACAATTTTGCTGCAATCTTAGAAAAATCGAAAAAAGGAGAGTCAATGTCTACCAGCAAATCCCAAGATTTTCTCAGCTTATTTAAGTCTAAGCTATCCATATTAGAATCTATTTTTAATGCATCGCCCCATATCTCTTCTGAAGCATGAAAAGAGGTTGCTCCTTTATTGACTAGGGCCATAACATCTGAAGGATAAGTCAATATATCCGGCCTTTTGCCAAATCCCTCGTAATACTGGGGCACTACTTCACGACCATTGGCAAAGTTTAACAACGCCATCTGCACTTTAGGATTAGAATAATACAGTTTGGTTATCGCCCTTATCCTCTTTTCTTTCTCGCTCTTTCCTTCAGTTTCTCCTTTCTCAATCTTTTTTTCATCCATAAAATTGCTCCCAAAAAGGACAAAGAGCTTCTTTTTAATTATTTATCGTTTCATTTAAAAATAGAGTCTTGGTTTCTATCACAACAAAACTTAAAAGCTCTTTTTATTTATTAAAAAAATGCTATTAAAGCTTGAAAATCCAAAAATCCTTTCAGATATAATCACCATCATATCTGAATTAGTAACAGAGGTTCGGTTAAAAGTAAACAAAGAAGGGATAAGTCTTACTGCCATAGATCCTGCAAACGTAGCAATGGTTTTTTTTAAAATGCCCCAAGATTTATTCTCGCAATTTGATATAGACAAAGAAGAAGTTTTAGGAGTCAATCTAGAAAATCTAAAGGCTGTACTTCGAAGGTGCAAGATTGGAAGTTCTCTCACAATTTCTAAAGAAGACAATCTCATAAAATTGGGGATTCAGGATAGGATAAAAAGAGATTTTTCGCTTGCTTTAATAGATATCGACGGGGAAGAGAAAGAACTGCCCCAGTGGGAATTTAAGTCAGTTATAAAAATGGACTCAGAGTCTTTTGTAGAGGTAATAGAAGATTGCGCAGTTGTTTCAGATGCCTGCACTTTTACTTCAGAGCCGAGCAGGTTCATAGTAGAAGCTCGCGGCCCGCTCAATTCAGCAAGAGCAGAATTTTCTTCAGAAGAAATAGAAATTTATTCAGATTACAGCACAGCCAGATTTTCTTTAGAATACTTGAGTAAATTCATGAAAGGGGCGAAGATTTCTTCAAAAGTAACCTTGAATTTTTCAGACAACCACCCCATCAGAATCAATTTTGTAACAGGAAATGTCATGCTTTCTTTTATCTTAGCTCCCAGAATTGAACAAGAAGATTAATTAACGACGCCCGCCTAATCTTTTAACATGATTTAAATGTTTTTACTAGCATTTTTAAGTAATTTAACTACCCGTTGTTTTCATATTTAAAATATAGAACTATATCCGTAAAAACCATTGAAAAATTGAGTAGGTAAAAAAATAAAACCCAATCATAGCTATACAAAAACTTGTGCAAAATTCCCGCAAAGTATCCTATCAAAATGCAAAAAAGAAAAATAATGCTCTTTCCTTTCACCGACTTTTTTTTATAAGACCTGTATATAGAAAATGGCCAGGACACACCAAACCCTATAAGCATTGCCATTTCAAGAAAGCTCATTTTTATCTCACCCTTGTTTACTAAAAAAGAGATTATTAATAAACCTTCTTATCTTAAGAAAATCATGCCAATCAATGCAGACTATGAATATATAAATGCAGAGAAAAAGTATCACCAAGCTCAAACGCTGAAAGAGAAAATTACTGCAACAGAAGAAATGATCAAAACAGCTCCAAAACACAAGGGGAGCGAAAACTTGCTTGCTTTGCTTCGCTCAAGATTGAAGAAATTTAAAGAACAACAAGAAAAGTCAAAAAAAGCAGGTAAAGCCACCTTCAAAACAATAAAAAAAGAAGGATTTCAGGTAGTTCTTGTTGGCTTGCCAAATTCGGGCAAATCTTCTCTGCTCGCATCCTTAACAAATGCTAAGCCTAAAATTGACGTCTATCCCTTTACAACAAAAGAAGCAGAAATAGGCACATTAGATTATGAAGGGGTAAAGGCACAAATAATTGATATGCCCAGCATAGGCTCTGAATATTTAGATCTTGGATTGTTAAACACAGCAGACTGCTTATTAGTTGTTTTAGAAAATCTAGAAGATTTAGAAAAAGTCCTCCCTCTAACTGAAAAGGCATCTGGCAAAAAAATAATCGTAATAAACAAATCAGACCTTCTTTCTCCAGAAGAGCTAAGAAAACTGCAAGAAAAAATAAAAAGCAAACGCCTCGATGCACGAATCATCTCAACATTGACAAACCAAGGTCTCAAAGAACTAAAAGAAAAAATATTTTTATCAATGAATTCAATCAGAGTTTATACAAAAGAGCCTGGAAAACAACCGACGCAAGACCCCCTCGTGCTTTCCGAAGATTCAACAGTTAAAGATGCAGCTGAAAAAATTCTAAAAGGCTTTTCAAATAAGGTTAAAGAAACGCGAGTCACTGGACCATCAAGTAAATTCCCAAACCAAAAAGTCGGCTTAGCGCATGTTTTAAAAGATAAAGACATTGTGGAGTTTCATACTATTTAAAAAAGCATGTGCAGAATGAACTTAAATAAAATCAATGACTACTAATGTTATTGATGCGCGGCATGTTATCCGAAAAATGATTCTCAAGGATAAAATAAGTCTAGTAGTAAAAAGATCACAAAAGAGTTTAATTGGGCGCTAAAAACAGGGGTTTATCGTATCAACAAGCAAGAAAGAAAAAGCAAGGGGGACTATGCTTAATATGCAGATGAAAAGCCAGTCTAATCTATCGTAGAAAATAATCGCGGGATAACATCACAGAAAACTTTATAAATAAGTAATCTCTAAGGATTACTATGAAAACAATAACAATAAAACTGCCTGAAGGAGAAGCTAAAGAGCTTGAAGAGTACGTTAAAAGAAAAAATTATCTTTCAAAATCAGAGTTTATAAGAAATTTGATTATGCAAAAATTAGAATTAAGCAAAAAAGAGAAATTCGGATGGCTTATTTTAGCTGAAAAGTCTCTTAATAAATCATGGGTGAATAAAAAAGACGATGAAGTCTGGGGCAGATATTTATGAGTATGCAAAGAGACCTCCTTCTTGTGCCTTTCCCGTTTTCAGATCAGTCAGGCAGAAAAGTAAGGCCGGTAATTGTAATCAGTAATGATGAATTTAACGAAGATTCGGAAGACGTAATTGTCGTTGGAGTCACTTCCAATATCTCTAAAGATAGATACACGCTCGGCCTATCAAATAACGACTTAGAAGAGGGAAAGCTATTTACGCCCTGTTGTATTAAAGTGGAAAATATTTTAAAACTCGACAAATATCTAATAATCAAAAAAATTGGAAAAATAACAAAAAAGAAATTTAGTGAGATTCTTTCTCAAATTAACAGACTCCTTCGATAATTACGTCTAATGTTACAATAAACGAGAGGGTTTTCCAAAGAGTTTAAAAATCCTTATTCTTGTATATAATGATGGCTATGAAAAGCATAGAAACAGGAAAGAGAATTATTTCTGCGATAGCTATTATTATATAAGCCAGCAATCTTATTTTAGATTGCGAACTAAAACCATGACATTAGAGACATACGACTGCAGCCCTCGAGAAGGCAGCCAAGCAGACGGCGCGCATCTTAGCTTAGCAAATAGAATTGCTATCGCGAAGATGTTAGATGATTTCGGCGTTGATTTCATCGAGCTTGGCTGGCCAGTGTCAGATGATGTAGTAAAAGCTTTTCTAGAACTAGAAGAGAAATTGAAGAAAGCTAAACTTGTTGCCTTTGGTTCAACTTCGATGAGCCAAAATATTTCTGAAGACGCAAATATGCAAGCACTTCTCAAAAGCAAAGTACAATATGCCTGCATTTTTGGAAAATCATGGCTCGAGCACATTGAAAAACAATTGAAATTAACAGATGAAGAAAATCTGGAAAGAATTAAGGATAGTGTTTTGTTTTTAAAAAGCAGAAGCATTCATATTTTCTATGACGCAGAGCACTATTTTGATGGATTTAAAGCAAACAAGGAATATGCAGTTAGAACTATCTATTTTGCATTTAATGCTGGTGCTGAAAGGATAATTCTTTGCGATACTAATGGCGGTTGTTTAACAAATGAAGCCGCTGATATTGTTAAAGAAACAACAAAAATGCTTGAAGAAAAAGGTCTCAGTAAGGAAAAGATAAAAAGTTTTCTCGGGGTTCATTTTCATGATGATTGCGGGCTAGCTCTTGCAAATACTTTAGTGTGCCTGCCCTTTATCCGGCAAGTACAAGGAACAATCAATGGTTTAGGCGAGCGAGTAGGAAATTTGAATCTGAGTGTTTTTCTACCCATTTACGCATTAAAAATGAAGCAAGAATGCAATGTCAATATGAGAAAGATGAAAGATGTTTATGAAAAGTCGTTTATTTTTTTCGGGCTTGAAGTTCCAGAAAGAATGCCTTTTGTCGGAAATACAGCATTTGCGCATAAAGCAGGAGTTCATGTAAATGCAATAGAAAAAAATGCAAGCTACGAGCACATCTTCCCAGAAGAAGTTGGAAATAAAAGAAGGATAATTTTTAATACACTTGGTGGAAGAAGTGTTATTCTGAATGTTGCAGAAAGCTTTGGTTATGCTCTTGATAAAAACAATGCCGAGGTGAAAGAAAAATGCCAGAATTTATTTGAAGAATTGAGGGGTTTAGAAGAAAAAGGGTACAGAATAGGTACATTGAAAGCAGAGCAGTTTTTGCTGATTGAAAAATATTTTGGAAATTTAAAAAGCTTTTTCGAAATAAAAGAATGGCATGTTGAAACTGGAAAAAAAGGCAGCTCTTTTGACGTAAAAGTAAATATAACTGGCAAATTAATTGAGAAAAGCATTGCTCTTGAAGGTGGGCCTGTCGATGCAGAATTTAAAGCGCTTAAATCTATATTAAAAGAATTTTATCCGAAAGTTGGAAATCTAACGCTTGTCGATTTTCATGTTGTTATTGCAAATTTAAAAGGAGAAGCAAGCACAATTAGAAATGAAGTAAAGTTTTCAGACGGCGAAGATTTTGTGACTGTAGGAGTCGACAGTAACCTTCTCGGCGCTTCTTTGGAAGCATTAGCAAAGGGATTCAACTATTATTTAAATAAAGAGCAGAAATCGGAAGATATAAAAGTCAAAAATGAGGGGGTGTTATTATGATAGAAAATAAGAAAATCGAAGAAGAAATGCTAAATTTTTGGGATGAGAAGAAGATATTTGACAAGCTTAGAAAAAAGAATAAAGGAAAGAAAAAGTGGAGTTTCATAGACGGGCCGATTACTGCAAATAACCCTATGGGAGTTCATCATGCTTGGGGGAGAGCATATAAAGATGTTTTTCAGAGGTTTAAGGCAATGCAGGGCTTTGATCAGAGATTTCAGAATGGATTTGATTGCCAAGGTCTCTGGGTTGAAAGAGAAGAAGAAAAAAACCTGGGGCTAAAAAATAAAGAAGATATTGAACAATTTGGAATCCTGAATTTTGTTGAAGCCTGCAAAAAAAGAGTTGAAAAGTTTTCTAAGATTCAGAGAGACCAATCAATAAAGCTTGGGCAGTGGATGGACTGGGAAAACAGCTATTATACTATGAGCAATAATAACAATCTTCATAACTGGCATCTTTTTAAAACTTATTTTGAAAAAGGCTGGCTTTACAAGGGAAATGATTCTGTGCCCTGGTGTTGGCGTTGCGGCACAGCCAGCTCTAAGCACGACATTGTTACTGAAGGTTATAAAGAAGTGACTCATTCAGCCCTGTTTATGCAATTTCCTTTAAAGGAAAATCCAGATGAATATTTCTTAATTTTTACAACAACGCCCTGGACAGTTCCTGCCAATGTTGCTATTGCTGTAAATCCAAATCTCGATTATATTAAAGTAGATAACGATGGAGTTAAATACTGGCTTGCCGAAGCTCGTGTTTCAGAATTAGAAGGAAAATATAAAATTCTCGAAAAGAAAAAAGGCAAGGAACTAAGGGGAAAAGAATATGTCATGCCTTATTTTGATTTTGAACAGCAAAAAAATTCTCCTCACAAAGTTGTTTTATTGGATTTAGCTTCTGGAGAAGAAGGTACAGGTATTGTTCATATTGATCCTGGATGC
>Ga0233423_10000619_pt1 | contig 18263 bp, 14 predicted proteins | sample Watercolumn_Mata_FD_180713 | JGI IMG/M metagenome (GOLD analysis project Ga0233423, IMG submission 180713) | Freshwater microbial communities from Lake Matano, South Sulawesi, Indonesia - Watercolumn_Matano_2014_112_MG | ecosystem: Environmental > Aquatic > Freshwater > Lake | place: Indonesia...
GTATAGAACAGGCGGTGGCATTCCCGGCACTGTTCATTTCAGGAGGGAACCGGTTGAGGCCGTCACACTCCCGAGCGAGGAAGAGGCGATGGCCTCCCGAGATTCGTTTCTGGAATGCTACCGCCTGTTCTATACCCATCAGCATGAAACGCTTTCCCAGCCAGCCGGAGGCCGTTTCCTCCTGCATCATCCACCGGCCATGGATGCCGGTACACGGGACCTGGATGCGGTTTTCGACCTCCCTTTCACCAGGCTGCCCCATCCGGATTATCCGGAACCCGTGCCCGCATTCGGCATGATACACCATTCGGTCATCTCCCACAGGGGTTGCGTTTCCGGCTGCTCCTTCTGTTCCCTGTCCCTGCATCAGGGGAGGCGCATCACGAGCCGCAGCGAATCCTCCATCCTGCGGGAAGTCCGGGGCATCGCGTCGGATGTGAATTTTCGGGGCCATATCTCGGATGTCGGAGGTCCGACCGCGAATATGTATGGATATGCCTGCTCCAGGGCATGGAAATGCGGCAGGGAGAGCTGCCTGTCGCCGCGGCTTTGTCCCCACCTCAAGCATTCGAACAGGCCCTTGCTTGATCTGATGGAGCGTGTCTCCCGCGTGAAAGGCGTCAAACGGGCGACCGTCGGCTCGGGAATTCGCTATGACCTGTTCATGCTCGATCCGGATGCGCATTCCCACCTCGACCGGATTGTCCGGAATCATGTCTCGGGCCAGCTGAAAATCGCCCCCGAAAGCGTATCCCCGCCGGTTCTGAATGCCATGCGCAAGCAACCGCTATACGACCTGGGGGATTTCGTGAAACGTTTCCGTAGGGCCTCGCTCGAGGCTTCGAAGCGGCAGTATCTGCTGCCTTACCTCATGACCTGCCACCCGGGATCAAAACCCGGGGCAGCCGGTTCGATGCGCAGGCAGGTCCTGGCCCTTTTCGGATTTCTCCCGAAACAGGCGCAGGCCTTCATTCCGCTGCCCATGACCCTCTCTTCCGTGGTTTACCACACAGGCCGGGATCCCTTGACAGGGGAAAGTATTCCGGTGATGAGGGGAACTCGCGAGAGGCGCAGGGAACACGATTCTTTTCTTGCAAAACCGGTGCCCGCTCATGCCCGCCGATCGGGCAACCGGAGGTTGCATGCCGGCGGGACGAACAGGCAGCGGCACTCCGCAGCCAGGAGAAAGAAAAGAAATGATGGATCGATCAACATTGCCTAGTCTGGAAGAAAGGAGTTCTCATGAAGAACAGTCAAAAATGGATGATCCTGACAGGAGTGACAGCCATGATGCTCGGCATTCAAGGTTCAGCCTCGCAAACCCGCGAGCGTTCGGAAATCCCCGTTCTGCACACCTGGAAACTGGAGGACATCTACCCTTCAGAAGGCGCCTGGAAATCCGCCAAGGATGCATGGGTGGCCAAACTCGGCCAGATTGCACGGTTCAAGGGACAGCTTGCCCGGTCGCCCAAGGAACTGCTGGAATGCCTTGAATTGAACGCGGACCTTTCCAAGGAGTTCGTCCGCCTCTCCAGCTACGCCAGCATGCTGTCCGATCAGGATACGCGGAAGGCTGACGCGATGGCCATGAAACAGGAGATGGCCCAGCACGGAACGAACTATGACAGCAGGGCTTCCTTTATCGAACCCGAACTGACCGCCCTGAACGGGGATGACATCGAACGGTTCGTCCGGGAGCAGCCGGGGCTGAAGGTGTTCGAATTCTACCTGCGGGATGTCCTGCGCCGGAAAGCCCACAAGCTTTCGGACAAGGAGGAGAAAATCATCGCGGAAGCCGGTCTGCTTTCCGGTGCCTCGGCCAGCATCTACAATATTTTTTCAAACGCGGAACTGCCTTATCCCGAGGTCGTTCTCAGCGACGGCAATCCAGTGCTGCTGAACCAGGCCGGTTATTCGAGGTTCCGCGCCTCATCCAACCGGGCGGACCGCGAACTGGTCTTTCGTGAATTCTGGAGCGCACTGGACAAGTTCCGGCAGACTTTCGGAGCCCAGCTGTATGCGAACATCAAGAAGGATATTTTCTATGCGCGCGTGAGGGGATACGGCAGCTGCCTCGAAAGCGCCCTGGATGAAAATGCCATCCCTGCAGGCGTTTACCACGCCCTTGTGGACAATGTCAACAGGAACCTGGAATCCTTCCACCGTTACCTGAAGATCAAGAAACGGATGCTCGGAGTCGACACCCTGAAGTATTCGGACCTGTATGCACCGACTGTGGCGGGCGTGGAACTCAAGTACGACATCGAACAGGCGAAAAAGTTGGTATTCGAGGCGGTCAAGCCGCTTGGCAAAGAATATGCTGAGATCGTGCGTGCCGCCTTCGACAACCGCTGGATGGATATTTTCCCGTCCCCCGGCAAAAGGTCCGGCGCTTATTCGAACGGAAGCGTGTATGATGTGCATCCCTATATCCTCCTCAATTACAATGGGCAATTTCAGGATGTCAGCACGCTCGCGCATGAACTGGGACATACGATGCACAGCTACTTCAGCAACCGGGCCCAGCCGTACCCCTTGTCGAATTACTCGATTTTCGTGGCTGAGGTGGCCTCGACGCTCAACGAAGCCCTGCTGATGGACCGGATGCTCAAAACAATCAAGGACGACGATGTGCGCCTGTCTCTGCTCATGGAGTACCTGGACGGAATCAAGGGGACCGTGTTCCGACAGACTCAATTCGCTGAATTTGAATTGAAAATCCACGAGGCCGCGGAAAAGGATCAGCCTCTGACGGGCGACGTGCTGACCCATCTATACCGGGAGATACTGAAAAAATACTACGGGCACGACCAAGGCATATGCCGGATCGCGGAACCAATTCCGGTGGAATGGGCCTACATACCTCATTTCTACTATAATTTCTATGTTTATCAGTATTCCACGAGCTTCACGGCGTCCACGGCCCTTGCCGAGGGGATCATCCAAGGCGAGAAGAAAGCGGTTTCCGATGTGATGGCCTTCCTGTCGGCCGGCGGGTCGCGTTATCCCATCGACCTGCTGAAAGAAGCGGGCGTGGACATGATGTCTCCGGATCCTTTCAACAAAACCATGCAGGCCATGAACCGGACGATGGATGAAATCGAGAAAATACTCAGGAAAAAGGGAATCTGATCATGGAAAATCTTTACCGGGGCATCCTGGAGGCCGTCGGGGAAGACGTCAACCGGGAAGGACTGTTGAGGACTCCCCAAAGGGCGTCGGATGCAATGAAATATCTGACGCGCGGATACAAGCAATGCCTGGCGGATGTTGTCAACAAGGCGGTCTTCAAGGCAGAAACCAAGGACATGATTATCCTGAAGGACATCGAAATCTACTCCTTGTGCGAACACCACATGCTTCCCTTTTACGGGAAATGCCACATCGGCTACATTCCCAACGAATCGATCATCGGCGTTTCCAAACTGGCACGAATCGCGGATATGTTCGCCAGGAGGCTTCAAGTGCAGGAACGGCTGACGCGGCAGATTGCCTCCGCCTTATGGAAAACACTGAGACCCGTAGGAGTGGGGGTGGTCATCGAAGCCCGGCATTTATGCGCCATGATGCGCGGCGTTGAAAAACAGAATTCCGTGATGCAGACTTCCACCATGCTCGGGGGATTCGAAAAAAACCAGTCCACACGCATGGAATTCCTGAAGTTGATCGGAAAATAAAGGTTGAAACATTCCGGTAGCGGACTGCCGGCCTGCCAAATGATCATGATCGAAAGGAATCCCCGTTTTAGCGGAAGGCAGTCCGCATCCCCGCACGATCTGCCGGGGACCCTTCGGTTTATCACGATGCACCATCCGGCGGGGAACTCGGACGCCGGTGTAGGGTTGCTCTTCGCCGGCGATTGGACGGCAATCTTTGAACGGCCGAAAAGAAAAGATTGGCTTCAACCCAATACCCAGTGATCAACTGCGGGTTTTCTCGGTGGCAGATTGAACCTGCCCGGCATCGGGTTGCCGGAAATCTTCGGCCTGCGGGATTCAAACATGGGGATTCTTTTTATAATCCGCACCGTATCGCGGAAGAAAAGACATGCTGGCAGAGCCGGGGGAAGATTCGAGCCGATTGCCTTTGGGTGTCTGGTCATTTGAGTGACGAACAATCATTTCGAATACTATTCTACCGATCGAATTTTTTATACAAATTTCTTGAAATAAATTGAAATATTCATTATCTTCTCACGTTTTGGCTCAATCGGTTCAAGGAACATGGTTCGAAAAAGACCAGTCAAGTCTGATGAATCGGCAGGGCGTAGGGAGCCCTACATCTCCGGATGCCGCAGGATCGTGTTGAAACTCGGCACCAAGGTGCTTCTCGCCTATGACCGCGACGGCATGGAGGCGGAGATCCGGCGTCTGGTGGATGATATCGTCGTCTTTAGAAACGACGGGTATGAATTTTCAATCGTCACATCGGGAGCGGTCGGACTCGGCATGAAGGTGCTCGGCCTGGAAACACGGCCGACCGACCTTAAAAAAATTCAGGCTTTGGCTTCCATCGGACAAACGCTCTTGATGCAGAAATGGAATGCCCTTTTCGAGGCCAGAGGTGTGCGCACCGGTCAGATTCTCCTGACCTACGACATCATCGAGGACCGGAACCGTTTCCTGCATGCGCGCGATTGTCTGAGATCCCTCATCGATTTCCAGGCCGTCCCGATCATCAACGAGAACGACAGTGTGGCTGTGGAAGAACTCAAGTTCGGCGACAACGACACCCTTTCCGCCTTGACCGCCATCCTCATGGATGCCGAACTCCTGGTTCTTTTTTCCGACATCGACGGTCTTTTTTCGGGAAATCCGCATCGCCGTGCCGATGCAAAAAGAATCAGCTATGTGGACCGCATCGACGACAGCCTGTTTGCCCTCATCGAGGACAGGCAGAACGGGCTCTCGCTCGGCGGCATGCGCTCCAAACTCCTGGCCGCGCAGCGTTCCGCCAGCATGGGGACCGGCGTTGTGATCACAAGCGGCCTGCATCCGAATCTCCGCGACATCCTGGAAGGCCGGGATGTCGGGACTTTCATCCGTCCCGAAAAGAAATATGAAAAGAAGCGGAAGCGCTGGATATTCTTCAACCACAAAATACGGGGCAGGATCATCGTGGATGAAGGAGCTGAAAACGCCCTTGTCCACGGGTCCAAAAGTCTTCTTCCCGGTGGCATCGTGCGCACCGAGAAGGACTTCCCGGAGGGAAGCATCGTCGGGATTTACAACCTGCGGAACGAGATGATCGGAAAGGGCATCACGCACTATTCGAGCGATGAGATTGAAAAAATCAAGGGCAGGCGCACCGACCAGGTCAAACCCTTATCGACAAAGCGTTTCTACGAGGAAGTCATACACAGGGACAACATGATCATGCTGGCGGGGAGGCAGGAATGAGCGGCACACGGGAGCTGGCCCAGCGGACCCTGGAAGCCTTTCGCCGGTATCTGGAAACCGCAGACACGCAGGTGAAGAACGGCATCCTGGATGCCGTGTCGGTTCTGCTCGGCGAAAGAATGGCCGGTCTGCTGGAGGAAAACCGGAAGGACGTGCTGGCGGCCGAGGGTTCCGGTCTGAATCCTGCCCTCGTGGACCGACTCTCTTTGAATGAAAAAAGAGTGCAGGGCATGATGCAGGCGTGCGCGGAAGTTGCCGCCCTTCCGGATCCTTCCGGGAAGATAACCGACATGACGGTTCGTCCCCAGGGCTTCCGGGTCGGGCGAATGCGCGTACCGATCGGAGTCATTGCAATCATCTACGAGGCGCGCCCGAATGTGACGATCGAGTCCGCCATTCTCTGCCTCAAGTCGGGCAACGGCGTGATTCTCAGGGGAGGAACGGCGGCCTTTCACTCCAATCTCTTCCTGGTCCGGATCATCCGCGACGCCCTCCAGTCCAAGGGGATCGATCCCTGCCTGGTTTCGTTTCTCGAGTCCAGGGACCGGCAGGCAGTCGACGAACTCCTGCTCCTGGACGATCTTGTCCATCTTGTTATTCCGAGGGGCGGGGAAGGACTGATCCGGAATGTGGTGGAAAAGTCCCGCATACCCGTGCTGAAACATTATAAAGGCGTCTGCCACGTTTATGTGGACCGCCAGGCTGATCTGGACATGGCGACCCGGGTCGTTCTGAACGCCAAAACGCAGCGTCCTGCGGTATGCAACGCCATGGAAACCCTTCTGGTGGATGCCCGGGTGGCAGTGGATTTTCTGCCGCGCGTTCTGCCGGCTCTTCAGGAAAGGGGTGTTGAAATCCGTGGCTGCGAGGAGACCAGGCGCCTGTACGCTGAGGGCGTCAAGCCTGCAGCGGAAACCGACTGGACAGAGGAATACCTGGACCTCATCCTCTCCGTACGCGTGGTATCGGGAATCGACGAGGCTGTCCGGCACATCAACACCTACGGATCCTCCCATACGGATGCGATCATCACCCGGGACATCCGAACGGCGCAGTCCTTCATCAAACGGGTGGACAGTGCATCGGTCATGGTCAATGCCTCAACGCGTCTGGCGGACGGCGGCGTCTATGGTCTCGGCGCAGAAATCGGGATATCCACGGACCGCCTGCATGCAAGAGGGCCTATGGGACTTGAAGATCTGACCACTTATAAATGGATCGTTCTTGGCGACGGCCACATCAGAGAATAAGGACAGGCCGGCTGCCGGAGGCCTGATCCGTTTCGATCCCGGTGTCCATCGGCTTGCCCTGGATTTCGACGGAGTCATCTGCGACAGCATCGCCGAATGCCTGGTCGTGGGATACAACGCGTTCCATGCCATACAGGGCCGGGGCCATGCGGCTTCCAGGTTTGAATCCATTCCTCCCGATCAACGGACAGAGGCGCGGCGGATCAGGAATTTCATCCGCTCGAGCGAGGACTATGTCTATCTGTTCCATGCCATCACGGAGCATGCCGATGTGCGGGACCAGGCGGCTTTCGATTCCTTTTGCTCCACTTATGCCGGAAGCAAAGAATCCTATTTCAATGCATTCTATGCGCAGAGGGAACGGATGGCCGTTCAATTCCCGGAGCGCTGGATCGAACTCAACCCCCTGTATCCGGGGATGCGTGATTTTCTCCTCCGGTTTGGGCATCCCAACAGGCTTTTCATCGTCTCGACCAAGCGGTCCTCCTATATCCGGCAGCTTCTCGACGGACATGGAATCCCGTTTGAACCGTCCCATGTCCTCGATACCTTGTCATCCGGCTCCAAACGCGTTATTTTGAACGGATTAATCCAGGATGAAAAATCCCGGGCCGGCAGCCTGTTCTTTGTCGATGACCAGGTGCATACTCTGCTTCAAATCGGCGATCCGGCCATCCGGTGCATACTCGCCGAATGGGGGTATACGGGGGTGGATCAGATTGCGGCGGCCCGGAATGCCGGACTGGCAGTCATGGATCTCGCGCTTTTTTACAGGACCTTCTTGCCAGGAGGATCGATTTCCTGATGAACGGCCAACTGTTCCATGTCCCGCCCCTGTCATCGTGCGGCATCATCCTCTCCCGTCAGTGCACCAATGAGTGCAGGCATTGCCTTTTTGCCTCATCTCCGGAGTGGAAGGACTGGATCCCGGTTGAGGCCCTCCGGCTCCTGCTTCAGGAGATCAAGAAAAACGACCGTTACCTCACCGGCATCCATTTTTCCGGCGGAGAGCCGTTTATCAGGCCGGAGCTGCTTCTGGCCGGAATACGCTTCGCAGGCGAACTGGGCCTGCCGGTCGATTATGCGGAGACAAATGCTTTCTGGTGTTTCGACGAAAAAAGGACCCGGCAGATGATGATGCGCCTCCGGGAAAACGGTCTTCCTGGATTGACGATCGATGTATCCCCTTTCCATATCGAATTCATCCCCATGAACCGGATCCAGAGCGCTTTGAAAGTGGGTTCTGAAGTGTTCGGGCCGGACCGGGTTCAGGTGAGTTCCAGGTATTTCTACGGGGAATTTTTGGATCTGGAACCGGACCAGACCCTTCCGTTCGAAGACTATCTGGTTGCTGTGGGGGAGGAAAAAGCTTCGCTGATGATCGCTTCGGAGCTGGGACTGGTGGCCGGAGGAAGGGCAGCAGAACGTCTCCACTATCTGTACGTGCACAGGGAACCGGAGGCCTATTTCGGGGAGACGTGCAGCGCCGAGCTTTCCAATCCGCATCATGTACACGTGGATTGCTACGGAAACTACATGCCGGGATTCTGCGCCGGGATTACGCTGGGAAGCGCTTTCCGCCTCACGGAGCTGTATCAGCGCAGGACGCTTGATCCCCATCCGGTACTGAGTCTCCTTGCACAGGGCGGTGTTGAATTCCTGTACAGGCAGGCCGTTTCCAAATGGGGATACAGGGCCAGACCGGACGGATACATTGCCAAATGTCACCTATGCCTGGATATCAGGCGCCATCTGGTCAGGCAGGGTTGCCAGCTGCCGGAGCTCGCACCTCTGGAGTTTTATAGCAAACTGGATGAAACATGAAGCGGGCGGATTAAAATGGATCTTGAGGAAAAAGTCGAAAAGAGGGAAATCCTCTTCCGGGGCAGGTTCCTGTTGCTCGAAAACCTCCGGGTACGTCTGCCGAACGGGAACCCGGCGGACCGGGAGGTCGTCCGGATGAAGGATTCAGTTGCAGTCCTGCCTCTTGACGGCAAGGGACAGGCCATCCTGGTGCGGCAGCACCGCCCTGCGATCGCACGGACCCTGCTCGAAATACCTGCAGGTTTGATCGAAGAGGGCGAATCCGCTGAAGAGGCGGCTGTGCGCGAATGCGAGGAGGAAACCGGTTACAGGCCCCTGCGTCTCAAAAAGCTTCTGGACTATGCCCATGCTGAGGGGTATTCGACAGGCATGGTCCGCCTATTCTCCGCATGCCCGGTCGTCTATTCGGGAAAGATCAGGCTCGATCAGACGGAATGCCTGGAGACAGTCGTCCTTCCTCTTGCCGAACTGCGGGACATGCTGGCAAACAACGAATTGCTGGATTCCAAGACGATTCTCGCCCTTCTTCTCGGTGGAAGCGGAGAGGGGTAGACCGGGCAGCAGCCGTAGGCACGGTCCGGCTAAGCTCCTCCCCCGGACGGGCCGAAGATGGGATCCGGAAGGCTGCGGAATTGAAATCCCCTGTCCCGGATACGCCGGAGGATGCGGGGAAGCGCCTGTATGAGAACCGGCCCATGCGAATGGCCGTCATGGAACACGATGACCGCCCCGGGATGGATGTGATCATCCACCTTTCTGATCAACTGTTCTGCACTGTTTTCCGAGAAGTCCCCGGACAGCAGGCTCCAGAGAACCATGCGGTACCCCAATCCCTCCAGGATACGGCGGAAACGGGGATCAAACCTGCCGTAGGGCGGCCTGAACAACCGGAGCGGGTACGGCCTGCCGATCGCACGGGTAATGGCCTCATGGGTTCCGATTATTTCCCGGAGTATCCATTCCTTTTCCCTGAATGCCATGGGACTATGGGAAAAACCATGATTCCCGATCACATGGCCGTTTCTCCGGATTTCATCCGCCAAGCCTGGATGCAGGGCGACTTTTTGTCCGGTGAGGAAAAAAGCGGCGGGGATTTCATGTTCCCTCAGAATCTCAAGAACGGGTAATGTGTATTCTGGATGCGGGCCGTCGTCGAAGGTCGCATAGACTCCGTTCGAGTCCTGCGGGCCCTTCCAGAGTATCCATGGGAAAAAAATGCCGCATATGCTGGGATTGATGATCATCATGGCGATTCCCTGCGGAATTCCTGGTCAAGACTGGATAACGATAGTGTAAAATTTGATTAAAATCAAGTTCGAATCTTGAATTACGGTTAAAATTTTAGTAAATTTAAAGTTCGAATTGACATGTAAGAGGAGGACCGTTCGGATGGAAATTTTTAAATTAGACAAGGATTTCAAGATAAAGGTCGGCCTGGCTGAGATGCTGAAAGGCGGGGTGATCATGGACGTGACCCGTGCCGACCAGGCCAAGATCGCTGAGAATGCAGGCGCTGTGGCTGTGATGGCATTGGAGCGCATACCGGCCGATATCCGGTCGCACGGGGGGGTAGCCCGCATGAGCAACCCGCGCGTCATCAAGGAAATCATGGACACGGTCACCATACCGGTGATGGCCAAATGCAGGATCGGGCATTTTGCCGAAGCCCAAGTATTGCAGGCACTCGGGGTGGATTTTATCGATGAAAGCGAGGTTCTCACCCCCGCGGACGACAAGTTTCATGTGGATAAATGGTCATTCAAAGCCCCGTTTGTCTGCGGATGCAGGGATCTCGGGGAGGCGCTGCGAAGAATAGCGGAAGGCGCAGCCATGATTCGCACGAAAGGGGAGGCCGGGACGGGCAATATCGTTGAGGCGGTACGCCATATGCGCACCGTCCAGTCCGAGATGAAACGGATCACCATGCTGGGCGAAGAGGAACTCGTCATTCAGGCCAAGGATATGGGTGTTCCTGTGGATCTCCTGGTCTTCATCAAGCGCAAAGGGAAGCTCCCGGTCCCCAATTTCGCAGCAGGTGGAATTGCCACACCGGCCGATGCGGCCCTCATGATGCAACTGGGGGCGGAGTCCGTTTTTGTGGGTTCGGGCATTTTCAAATCCGCGGATCCGGAGGAGCGTGCCAAGGCCATTGTCATGGCTGTGGCCAATTACAACAATCCGGATATCGTGGCGCAGGCATCCGAAAAGCTCGGAGATGCGATGCCCGGGCTCGAAATTTCGCAGATACCCCCGGAACAGGTCATGCAGGGGCGCGGCTGGTAGATGGCACTTGTGCTGGGAATTCTGGGATTGCAGGGCGACTTCGCGCTGCATGCCAGGTCGCTTCATCGCCTCCGAATTCCCCATCGGCTGGTCAGATGGCCGGAGGATCTCAAGGACTGCCGCGGCCTGATCCTGCCGGGAGGAGAATCGACGACCTTCCTGAACCTGATGGACAAGACGGGTCTCAGGGACGCCATCATCGACTTTGCGCGGGACAAGCCTTTGATGGGAACCTGCGCAGGCCTCATCGTTCTCGCAACGCGCGTTCAAGGTCATCACATGAAGACGCTGGGATTGATAGAGCTCGAGGCGAAGCGGAATGCTTTCGGCAGGCAGATCAACAGCTTTCAGGCGACTGTACATCTGCCCTCCTTTTCAGAAAATCCTTCGTTCGAGGGTGTTTTCATCCGCGCTCCTCAAATTGTCTCGACCGGGGATAATGTACAAGCCTTGGGCTTTTTTCAGGACCAGGTCGTGATGGCGCGGAACCGGAACATGCTCGTCATGACCTTTCATCCGGAATTAACTCCGGACACACGCATCCATCATTTTTTTTATCATTCCTTTGTACAGTCAGCCTGATCCATTCTTCAGGCGTGAAAAGCCGGATATCCGGCGGTTTGTGCCATGAAAATGCGATCGTTCGCGAAACTCATTGAAAAGGCGCTCGTCGAATGGCAGCGCGACAAGGCACAACGGCTTTCCGCGTCACTGGCCTTCTATACCATCTTTTCTCTCGCTCCAATTCTCCTCATCATGGTGTTCATGGCAGGCCTGGTATACGGCCTGGAAACAACCCGGAATTTCGTCATCGAAAGAATTCAGGTACTCATGGGCAAGGGAGCTTCGGTCACCATCTCTTCCATCCTGTCGGAAGTTCAGCGGCCCCTGCCGAGCCTGCTGGCCGCACTGTTCAGCCTCCTGACGCTGCTATGGGGCGCAACCACGGTTTTCAGCTGCCTAGCAGATTCACTGAACACGATCTGGGATGTTCATCCGAATGGCGGGCGTTTCGGCATCCGGGGGCTCATTAGGCACAAGTTATTGGGTTTTCTAATGGTTATCGCAACCGGTGTCTATTTGCTTTTTTCCCTGATCATGACGACCGGGATCACAGCGATAGGCACTTTCTTCAATGATATCCTGCCCTTGCCGGTATTCGTCTTTCAGATACTGGATTTTTCAGCATCTGTGATCATGACCACGGTGCTTTTTGCAGTCGTGTTCAAGGTCGTTCCTGCAGTCAAGCAGCAATGGAATGATGTATTCCCGGGCGCTTTTGTCACCTCCATCCTGTTTGCCGCAGGTAAGTATCTGATCGGGCTGTATTTTGTTAAATCGACCATCGCTTCCCTGTACGGCGCAGCCGGATCCTTTGTCATCATCCTGCTCTGGATTTATTTTTCCGCACAAATCCTCTTCTTCGGCGCAGAATACAACAAGGTCTACATGCAGATGCACGGATCCGGCAGCCGGAAACAACCGGCTGCGCAATAAGAATCCCGTTTTCATCGCATCCGCTGCCGGTCCGCCGCATCCCCATGCTCGGACTTGTTTTTTGCCTTCGAATCCTGTATATTGAAAACATCTTAACTGCACGCATGCAGGCTGCGCATCGCTGCGGCGTGCAGGGGAAGATTCGGGCGATAACCCGCCCTGAATCCCAGACCAGAAATATGCTTGAAAGGTTGCGCATTGGGTTTATGGGCATGCGGCCGATGTGACAAGCCTGGAATACCTGATCCAGAGAGGCAGGATGTTTCCCTCAGCGCCAGGATGCCGGGGCAATGTGCAGGGGTGTTTGCAGTGCGAGCAATGCTGCAGGGGGCCATTTCATGCAACTGGATTAAAGCACCCCAGCAGCGATCGGCAGGGAGAAACCTGCCGATATCCGCTCGCTTACCCCGGGGCAATCCCCAGGGGATGCGATTACTGTCAGATTGAAGCTCCCCGCCGCAAGCGGCGGGGAATCTTCGATCTGTAGGGAAAAAGACATTTATATTCGCTCGCTTACCCCGGGGCAAGCCCCGGGAAATGCGCTCGCTGTCAGATTCAAAACAGGTAGGGTGATGAAAGTGAATGGCTATGTGATCGGCAGCACGCTTGTGGCCGCTCTGGGGGGGTTGCTTTTCGGATTCGATACAGCCGTAATTTCCGGTACCACGCAGGAGTTGGAGCGGGTCTTCGGCCTGACCCCGTTCTGGCTCGGATTCACCGTGGCCACGGCTCTGATCGGCACCATCATCGGTTCCCTGTGTGTGGGAAGACCGGGTGACCAGTTCGGAAGGAAAAAGGTCCTGATCGTCCTGGCAATCCTATACACCGTATCCGCGATCGGCTGCGCTGTTTTCCGGAACTGGATTGCGCTGATGGCCTTCCGCTTCATCGGCGGCCTGGGTGTCGGAGGTTCATCCGTGTTGTCCCCCATGTACATCGCTGAAATATCTCCCGCTCCCTTGCGCGGAAGGCTGGTGGCAGTCAGCCAGTTCAATATTGTGACCGGCATCCTGCTGGCTTTCTTTTCCAATTACCTGATTGCACGGTACGTGCAGACCGACGCCTGGCGATGGATGTTCGGCGTCGAAACGCTTCCGGCACTCGTGTTTCTCATCCTCCTTTTCTTCATCCCGGAAAGCCCCAGATGGCTGGTCAAGGAAGGAAGAAAGGAAGAGGCAAGGCGTATCCTTTCCCGTGTGGAGAAGTCGGACTTGGACCTTCATCTGGCCGACATTTCCGACTCCCTCAAGATGGAGAGAGAAGGGTCAGGGGACCGGCTTTTTTCCGGCAGATACCGCAGACCTATTTTCCTGGCTGTTGCGCTCGCCGTGTTCAACCAACTGTCCGGCATCAATGTGATCATGTACTATGCGCCGCGCATCTTTGAAATGACCGGCCTGGCATCCGATGCGGCGCTGATGCAATCGGTCGTCATCGGATTGACCAATCTGGTCTTCACGGTGATCGCCATGGCGACAATCGACCGATTCGGCCGAAAAGTGCTTTTGGCGGCCGGATCCGTCGGCATGGCCGTGTTTCACGGCCTGGTCGGACGTGTCTTCCAGACACAGCAGTTCGGTGGATACGAGGTGCTTGCCTATCTGGTCGGTTTCATCGCCTTCTTTGCATTTTCACAGGGGGCTGTGATCTGGGTTTTCCTGTCCGAAATCTTCCCAAACAGGATCCGTTCGAAAGGACAATCCCTGGGAAGCTTCACGCATTGGATGATGGCGGCAGCCGTATCCTGGCTTTTTCCTGTCATCGTCAAGGTGCCCTGCATCGGCGAAGCCAGGGCATTTTACTTTTTCAGCCTCATGATGGCGTTGCAGCTGTTCTTTGTTCTCAAATTCCTGCCTGAAACCAAGGGGAAATCCCTCGAAGGGATTCAGAAGGAAATGGGAATACAATGAGCGACTGGGGCCGTTTCAATGAATCTTGAACAGGTGATCGATTTTCTCCGCCGTTCCCCCGAATTCCAGTCACAGGTTGGGCTTTGGGAGAGGATCCCTGCACGCGAGCCCTCTTTCGGGCCTTTCCCGGAACGGCTGGATCCCCGCCTTCTGGACGCCCTCCGCAGGAGAGGCATCCGGAATCTCTACACCCATCAGTCCGAGGCAATCGAAAAACTGCTTTCCGGTAAGAATGCCGTTGTCGTGACGCCGACTGCCTCAGGTAAAACCCTTTGCTACAATCTCCCCGTTCTGGACTCCATTCTCGAAGATCCGCAGAGCCGTGCGTTGTACCTTTTCCCGACCAAGGCCCTTTCCCAGGACCAGGTTTCAGAGCTTCATGACATGGTCGAAACCCTCGGCGTGGATATCAAGACGTTCACCTTCGACGGCGACACGCCGGTTTCAGCCCGTAAGACCATACGCATGATCGGTCAAATCGTGGTCACAAACCCGGACATGCTCCATCAGGGGATACTGCCTCATCATACGCAATGGGTTAAGCTATTTGAAAATCTTAAATTTGTGGTTATCGATGAGGTGCATTCCTACCGCGGCGTTTTCGGAAGCCACCTGTCTAATCTCATCCGGAGGTTGAAGCGCATCTGCAGGTTTTACGGCGCATCCCCGCGTTTTATCGGATGCTCCGCCACCATCGCGAATCCCGGGGAGCTGTTTGAAGAACTGATCGGTGAAGAGGCCTGCCTGATAGACCGCAACGGCGCGCCTGCAGGCGAAAAGCATCTGATCTTCTACAACCCGCCTGTGGTGAACCGCGAACTGGGAATACGGAAATCTTCGGTCAAGGAAGCGGTGCGCATCGCGCGGGAATTCCTGGCCTCCGGCGTACAGATCATCGTGTTCGGCAGGAGCCGACTGAGGGTAGAAGTCCTGCTGACTTATCTGCGCGACGCCATGCTCCAGCTCAAGCGGACACCTGAAAAGGTGAGGGGGTACAGGGGCGGCTATCTTCCCAATGAACGCCGCGAGATCGAGCAGGGGCTGCGGGACGGCCGCATCCAGTGCGTCGTATCCACCAATGCGCTGGAACTGGGAATCGACATCGGGCAGCTTTCCGTTTCCATCATGGCCGGATATCCGGGCACCGTGGCCTCCACCTGGCAGCAGGCGGGCCGGGCAGGCCGCAGGGAAAAAGCCTCCGTAGCTATCATCGTCGCCAGCAGCAATGCTCTGGATCAGTATGTGCTCGGCCACCCTGACTATTTCCTGAAACGCTCGCCGGAAATGGGGGTCATCGACCCGGACAACCTGCTCATCCTTCTCTCGCACATGAAATGCGCTGCGTTCGAGCTCCCGTTTGAACAGGATGAAACATTCGGCACGGACGCTACGGCCGACCTCCTCCGTTACCTGGAGGAACATGGGGTCATCCACAGCGCGGAGGGGCGTTACCACTGGTCCAGCGAAGCGTACCCGGCCGAGGAAATCAGCCTGAGGAGCGCAGCCCCGGACAATGTGGTGATCATCGACACAACCGGAAAGGAGCGCGTGATCGGAGAGGTGGACCTCTTCAGCGCACCGGACATGGTCCATGATGAAGCCATCTATATCCATGAAGGCGAGCCCTTCCACGTGGACAAACTGGACTGGGAAAGGCGCAAGGCCTTCGTCCGGAAAATCAAGACGGATTATTACACGGATGCGCAGTCGAAGACGGATGTGCGGGTGCTGGAAAAATTCGAATCCGAATCCGTGCCCGGCGGCTCGAAGGGCCACGGCGAAGTCAGCGTCACGACGGTTGCGACCCTTTATAAAAAAATCAAATTCCACACACACGAGAACGTCGGTTCCGGCCACATTCACCTCCCGGAACAGACCATGCACACCACTTCCTACTGGTGGGAATTGGATGCCGGTGCGGCGGACAGGCTGAAACTTTCCGAGACGAATCTGGGCGATGCGCTGAAGGCGGTTTCCAATGTTTTTGAAAACGTGGTGCCCCTCTGGGTCATGACCGATCCACGGGATCTGCGGACGCTTCCGATGCTTCGTTCGCCTTTCGCACAGAAACCAGCGATTTACATCTATGAAAATACGCCGGGAGGTGTCGGCTACAGCAGGAAGATTTTCGGCCTGCACGACGAGCTGCTGAAAGCCTCCCTGCAGCTCATCGAGTCCTGCGGCTGTGCGGGGGGATGCCCCTCCTGCGTCGGTCCTGTGCTGGAAGTGGGGGAGTCGGGAAAGAAAAATGCGGCCGAATTGCTGCGTTTCGGCATTGCCGGGTAACGCCAAAAGGGTCAAGGATGGAGAAACGGATATGCACGATGCATTCGGGGATTTGAAGGGCAGGAATGCGGTGATCACGGGCGGCGCAGGGATGATCGGCAGGTCGCTGGCACAGGCCTTGAGCCGGAACGGTGTAAGGGTGGCCATCCTGGATCTGAACCTCGAGGCGGCCGAAAAGGCCGCAGCTGAGGCGGCACGGGAAACGGCAGGCACGGTTGTGGCGGTCGCTGCGGACGTGCTCTGGAAAGAAAGCCTGGACCATGCCATGCACGAAATCCATGATGCGATCGGAAAGCTGGATATCCTGATCAACTGCGCAGGCGGCAATGCGCCGGGCGCGACGACTGCAGCCGAACAATTCGAGGAAATCCACCGCCAGTCCCCGGGCGAGACCTTTTTTGGAATGGACATGGGGGGGTTCCGCCGCGTCTTCGATCTGAACGTGATCGGAACCGTACTCCCAACCCTGGTTTTTGCCAGGGACATGACCGAATGCGGAAGCGGTTCAGTCGTGAACATATCCTCCATGAACGCGTTCCGCCCCCTGACGAGGATTCCGGCCTATTCTGCCGCAAAGGCGTCGATCAACAACTTCACCCAGTGGCTTGCCGTTCACCTGGCGAAGATGAGGGTCCGCGTCAACGCCATCGCACCCGGTTTTTTCCTCACGGATCAGAACAGGTACCTGCTTCAGGATGCCAAAACGGGCGAGTGGACGCAGAGGGGGAGAAAAATCCTTTCCGCAACACCCATGGGTGTCTTCGGAAACGTGGAGGACCTGCAGGGCGCGGCCCTTTTCCTGGTCTCGGACATGTCCCGTTTCGTCACGGGCGCCGTCATCCCTGTCGACGGAGGATTCAACGCCTACTCCGGCGTCTGAAAACCGGGTGATCCAAGGAAAAAACAAAAGAGTTTCGGAATGATTTATCAAAGACGCTTTGATTCGCCGGCCGAAGTGCAGGAGCTGCGGAAAGACATCCACTCGGTTCTGGAACGTTTGGGAAACAGGAAAAAAATCCTGATCATCCCTCCAGACTTCACGCGTTTTCATTCCCAGGCCGGTGAATTGACTGAAATCATCTGGGAATTTTACAAGGGTTGCAAGGTCGTCATCCTGCCGGCGCTGGGCACGCATGTCGGCATGACGAGGCAGGAAATCCATCAGATGTTCGGAAAGATCCCCCCGGATCTTTTCCGCGTACACAATTGGCGTACCGACGCGGCGACATACGGCAGGATTTCCGCCGAAGAGGTGCATGCGCTCACGGACGGCGTTGTGGATTTTGACTGGCCCCTTCAGATCAACCGGGATGTGGTGGAGGGAGGATACGATCTGGTGTTGGTTGTCGGACAAGTCGTCCCCCATGAGGTCGCGGGCATGGCGGGATTCAACAAGTCGCTTCTGGTTGGGTTGTCCGGCATGGAAAGCATCCATAAAAGCCATTTCACGGGAGCGATGGCCGGCATCGAACAGGTTATGGGACGTGAAAAAAATCCGGTGCGCTCCCTCTTTGAAGCCGCCATGCGGCTTTTTCCGGAACCGCTGCCTATTGTTTACGTCCAGTCCGTATCCGGGATGGATTCACCGGGCCGTTATGCAATCCGGGGATTGTTCATCGGCGACGATGCGGGCAGTTACGGAGCGGCCTGCCGCCTTTCGGCGGAATTGAATATCACCTGCGTCGAGAGGCCCCTTCGGAAAGTGGTCGTTCATCTGGATTCGCATGAATTCCAGAGCACATGGCTCGGGAATAAAAGTATTTACAGGACCCGGCTGGCCATTGCCGATGGGGGCGAATTGATCGTTCTGGCGC
>Ga0233423_10000620_pt1 | contig 18260 bp, 15 predicted proteins | sample Watercolumn_Mata_FD_180713 | JGI IMG/M metagenome (GOLD analysis project Ga0233423, IMG submission 180713) | Freshwater microbial communities from Lake Matano, South Sulawesi, Indonesia - Watercolumn_Matano_2014_112_MG | ecosystem: Environmental > Aquatic > Freshwater > Lake | place: Indonesia...
TCTGCTATGTCGCTGGCCGGGCTCCCATGCCCTGCTTCCGGCGGCGTGGGAGCCGCCTCTGCTATGTCGCTGGCCGGGCTCCCATGCCCGGCTTCCGGCGGCGTAGGAGCCGCCTCTGCTATGTCGCTGGCCGGGCTCCCATGCCCGGCTTCCGGCGGCGTGGGAGCCGCCTCTGCTATGTCGCTGGCCGGGCTCCCATGCCCGGCTTCCGGCGGCGTAGGAGCCGCCTCTGCTATGTCGCTGGCCGGGCTCCCATGCCCGGCTTCCGGCGGCGTAGGAGCCGCCTCTGCTATGTCGCTGGCCGGGCTCCCATGCCCGGCTTCTGGCGGCATGGGAGCCGCCTCTGCTGTGTAGCTGGCCGGGCTCCCATGCCCGGCTTCTGGCGGCATGGGAGCCGCCTCTGCTATGTAGCTGGCCGGGCTCCCATGCCCGGCTTCTGGCGGCGTGGGAGCCGCCTCTGCTATGTAGCTGGCCGGGCTCCCATGCCCGGCTTCTGGCGGCGTAGGAGCCGCCTCTGCTATGTAGCTGGCCGGGCTCCCATGCCCGGCTTCCGGCGGCGTGGGAGCCGCCTCTGCTATGCTCTACCGAGGACAGCAGGGCGATGATCACGAGCACGGCTAACGCCAGGATTCGCTACGTGCGTTCTCTCCAGGAGGCCAAAGCCCGCCACCAGGAGCAGTGCCTGGTCATCGAAGGGGTGCGCCTGGTCGAGGAGGCGCTACAGGCGGGGATCGCCCCCCGCCTGGTGCTCTACAGCGCCGACCTGACCGGCACGCCGCGTGGCCAGGCGCTTTTGGCGCGTCTGGCAGCCCTGCCCGGCGAGCGTTGGCTGGCCAGTGAGCACGCCCTCAAAGCCGCCGCCGATACCGTCACGCCCCAGGGCATCGTGGCGGTGATACCCTTGCCCGCCGCGCCGGCGGAAATTGGCCCCCTGCCCCTCGTCCTGGTGCTGGATGGCCTGCAGGACCCCGGCAACCTGGGGACGATTCTGCGCTCGGCCTGGGCCGCGGGCGCCGGTGCGGTAGTCACCACGCCCGGCACGGCCGATCCGTACAGCCCCAAGGTGGTGCGGGCCGGCATGGGGGCACACTTCCACCTGGCCCTGCTTCCCGAGCAGCCCTGGCCGCAGATCGCCCGGCTGGTCGCTGGCCGTCAGGTGCTCCTGGCCGCGGCGCGTGGGGGCACGCCGTACGACCAGATCGCCTGGAGCCAGCCCACGGCCCTCCTCATCGGCAGCGAGGCGCATGGCTGCGGGCCGGAGGCGCGGGCGCTGGCTACCGCCACCGTCTCCATTCCCCTGGCCGAGGGCGTGGATTCCCTGAACGCCGCCGTAGCCGCCAGCATCCTCCTCTTCGAGGCGCGCCGGCAGCACCAGGCCCGGTTGTAGGTTCGTCATTGCGAGCGCAGCGAAGCAATCTCACTGTTGCGCCAGGAGAGAGATTGCTTCGCCCCGATACTTCCATTTTTAGTGATGTATCGGGGCTTCGTCGCCGCCGCTCCTACTCAGAAACTTGGCAGCACTAGACTGTCACTCTGAGCGCAGCGAAGAGTCTCGCCCCCGCATGGGCCGAGATGCTTCGCTGCGCTCAGCATGACAGTTTCTGTCCTTGCGCATGCCCCCGAGGGTATGGGGTTTTCGCAATGACCGCATTGGCCGCGTAGGGCGGGCGCGGCGCCCGCCGCCGTCATGTTCTGACGAAGGGAGCAGCAACATGAGCAAGACGTCTCTTCCCCCACTGAACCTTGACCTGCTCCAGGAGTTCGAGCGTGGCCTGGATCCCCAGCACCCGGAGCGCAGCCGGATTCCGGCCACCATCCTCGGCTACGGCGAGATTAGCACGGTCTTTGCCATCCAGGCCGAGGGCCTGCAGGGTATGGCCTTCAAGCGGCTGCCCCTCTTCTACAACCAGCCAGAGGTAGACAAGTATCGCGCCGCCTACGAAGAATACAACCGCCTCCTGGAAGAAGAAATCGGCCTGCACCTGCCGGCCCACAGCTATGCCTACTTCCTCAACCAAGCCGGTCGGCCCATCTTCTACATCATCCAGCAGCAGTTGCCGGCCGCCTCTCTGGGGCACAAGGCGATCCACCAGTTGCCCGGCCCGCTGGTCTCCGTGCTGGTCCGGCGCATCCTCCAGGAGCTGCGCCAGGTCTGGGAGTTCAATCGGCGGCAGGATCGCCGGCAGGTGGCCATTGACGGCCAAATCTCCAACTGGGGCATTGACGCTTTCGATCCCCAGAACCCTCGTCTGGCCGCTGCTTCCCTCTCCTACGTGGACACCAGCACCCCGCTCTTCCGCGTGCAGGGTGTGGAGCAATTGGACACGGAGCTCTTCCTGCGCAGCGCCCCTTCCTTCCTGGTATGGATATTGCGCCGCCTCTTCCTCCAGGACGTGGTCAATCGCTATTACGATTTTCACCTGGTGGCCGTAGACCTGGCGGCCAACTTCTATAAAGAGCAACGTCCAGAACTTATCCCCGACGTCATCGCCACCGTCAACGACTTCTTTAGCGGTGAGGCCGCCGACCTGGGTATCCCGCCCCTGGACGAGAAAGAGGTCAGCTCCTACTACAAAGAAGACGCCCTGATCTGGTCACTGTACCTGTCCATGCGCAAAGTAGATCGTTTCATCCGCCGCAACGTCCTGCGCCGGGAGTATCCGTACATCCTGCCAGAGAGAATCCAAAGATAAATCAGCAAATCGGCAAATCAACAAATAGGCAATTGCCGATTTGCTGATTTGTTGATTCCCCAGGAGTCAGCCATGTCCCTCATTGGTCAGGCCACTAAAGAGCAGATCATCGCCCGCTTCGCCCAGCACGTCTCCAGCGGGAAGGCAGAGTTCTTCGCCGGGGTGGGGTTGGACTTCATCTTTGGCCGGCGGGAAGGCGTCTACGTCTGGGATGTAGGCGGGCAGCAGCGTCTCATTGATTGCCACTGCAACGGCGGCGTCTTCAACCTGGGCCACCACAACCCCCGCATCATCGCCGCCCTCCGGCGGGCCCTGGACGAGCTAGACATCGGCAACCACCACTTCATCAGTGAGCATCGCGCCCTCCTGTCCGAGCGGCTGGTCGCTCTCTGCCCCGGCGGTCTGCAGCGCGTGGTCTTCGGCGTGGGCGGCGGGGAGGCCATAGACCTGGCCATCAAGCTGGCCCGCGGTCACACCGGCCGATCCACGGTGATCTCGGCCCTGGGCGGCTACCACGGGCACACCGGCCTGGCCCTGGCCACCGGCGACGCGCCGTACCGCCAGCCTTTCGGCCCCCAGCCACCCGGCTTCGTCCAGGTGCCCTTTGGCGATCTGGACACCCTGGAGGCGGCCATGGGCGAGGACACGGCCGCCGTGCTCTTCGAGACCATCCCGGCCACTGCCGGCATCGTCCTGCCGCCGGAGGAGTTCTTCGCCGGGGTGCGCCGCCTGTGCGATCGCTGGGGCGCGATCATGATCGTAGACGAGGTGCAGACCGGCCTGGGACGCTGCGGCCAGGTCTGGGGCATAGACACCTATGGCGTGATTCCGGACATCATCGTCACGGCCAAGGGGCTTTCCGGCGGCATCTATCCGCTGTCGGCCACCATCTACCGCGATCCCCTGGATCGCCTTCTGCACGATAACCCCTTCATCCACGTCTCTACCTTCGGCGGGGCGGAGGTGGGCTGCTACGCCGCCCTGGAGGTTCTGAACATCCTGGAAGAGCCAGAGTTCTTGCCCCACGTGCGCCGCATGGCCGGGCTGTTCCAGGAGGGGCTGAGGCGCTTGCGGCAGAAGCACCCCGCCGTGCTGGTGGATGTGCGCCAGCGCGGGCTGATGATGGGCTTGAAGCTGGCCGACGCCGCCCTGGGGCCGCTCTTGACCCTGGCCGGCTTCCGCCACGGCCTTCTCACCATCTACGCCAACAACGACCCCGCCGTCAACCAGCTCCTTCCGCCCCTCACCATCCAGGCAGACGAGGTGGCGCAGGTGCTGGCGACGCTGGATGGCATGTTGGCGTGGTTGGAGGAGGCGGTAGGCAAGTAGACAAGGGAAAAGTGAACAATTATGACCATCGGACAATTTCGCTATCAGGCCGCCGTGCAGGATTTTCGTGAGGCCCGGCAGCGAGCCGACCTGCAAGAAGTGCTCGCCCGCCTGACTGGGAAATCGAACGCACTTCTGTCTTTTGAAGAGGTAGCGCAGAAGCTCAGGTTGGCGGCGCGCACCGAGCGCGGCGTGCAATCCATCCCGGTGCAGGCCATCGTGGGCAGCGTGAGTCGCTACGCCGACTTTACGCGCACCTTTTTGCCGCGCCGCACCGACGACAAAGAGCGCTGGGTGCACGTCAAGACCGCCTTCTCCGACCTGAAAGGGACCGGCATGCCGCCCATTGAGGTTTACAAAGTAGGCGACGTGTACTTTGTCCTGGACGGCAACCACCGCGTATCGGTGGCGCGACAGGAAGGCTGGCCGTACATCGAAGCCCACGTGATCGAAGTACAGACCAACATTCCCCTCACCCCGGACATCCAGCCTGACGATTTGATCGTCAAGGCGGAATATGCCGACTTTCTGGAGCAGACCGGCCTGGCCACTCTGCGCCCCGACGTTGATTTGGGCCTGACCGCCCCCGGCCAATACGAAAAGCTAAAAGAACAGATCCAGGTCCATCGCTACTTCCTGGTGCAGGATCAACAGCGCCCGGTGACGTACCAGGAAGCCGCCGCCGACTGGTACGACCAGGTCTACACCCCCGTCGCCGAGGCCATTAGCGAGCGGGGCCTACTGCGCTGGTTCCCGAACCGCACGGCCACCGACCTGTACCTGTGGGTGTCGGAACATCGCCAGGCTTTGGAATGGGAGCTCGGCTGGGTGATTCGCCCGGAAGAGGCCATGGCCGATCTGGCAGCCAAAGAGAGCGCCCGCGCCGAAAGCCAGGAGGCAGCTCCCGGCAGTTGGCGCCAGGCCCGGCTCGTGGATCGTTACACCGATCGGCTCTTCGCCGACATCCTGGTGCCCTTGAGCGGCACACCGGAAAGCTGGCGGGCGCTGGAGCAGGCCCTGGTAATCGCCCAGCGCGAAGAGGCGCATCTGGATGGCTTGCACATCGTAGACGCCGAGGCGCAAAGAAGGAGCCCGGAAGCGTTGGCCCTCCAGTCCCGCTTCCAGCAGCAATGCGCCGCGGCGGGCGTGACAGGCAGCCTGGCCATCGAGAGCGGCGACGTAACGCGCAAGATTTGCGAGCGTGCCCTGCTCACAGATTTGATCGTGCTGCACGTGGCTCATCCACCGGCGGTGGGCCTGCCCAGCCTGGGATCGGGATTGCGCACCATCCTCCGGCGCTCCGCCCGGCCGCTGCTGGCCGTACCGGGAGAGGCGAGTCGCCTGGAACGTGCCCTGCTGCTCTACGACGGCAGCCCCAAGGCCAGGGAGGCGCTCTTTGTGGCCGCCTACCTGGGCGAAAGGTGGCTGACCGCGCTTACTGTGCTCACCGTTGCTGACGGATCAAAGGTAGAGCCAGCCGTGTTGGACTATGCCCGCCGTTATCTGGAGTTCCACGAGCTTGCGGCGGATTTTATCCGGACCAGTGGGCCGCTGGATGGTGTCTTGAAGATCATGAAGGAGCGCCAGACCGATCTGGTGCTGATGGGCGGCTACAGCACGTCGGCGCTGGCAGAGGTCATGGTCGGCAGCACCGTGAACTTCATGCTGCGTGAGGCCCACTGCCCGCTGCTGATCTGCCGTTGAAGCAAGGAACAGACCTGACAGGTTTGCCAAACCTGTCAGGTCTAAAGAATATATTGGAGTAACCCATGCACGTCACCTTTGACCGGCACAGCTTGATCGTAGATGGGCGGCGCCTGTTTCTGCGCAGCGGTTCCTTCCACTACTTCCGCCTGCCCTCGCCCGGCCTGTGGCGCGATCGCCTGCTCCGGCTAAAGCGGGCGGGCTACAACGCCGTAGACCTCTACTTCTGGTGGGGCTACCATTCCCCCGCCCCCGGCGTCTACGACTTCTCCGGCCTGCGGAACGTGGACTACCTGCTGGACCTCAGCGAGCAGGTGGGGCTGTACGTCATCGCCCGGCCCGGCCCCTACATCTGCGCCGAGGTGGACGGCGGCGGCCATCCCGCCTGGCTCCTCAATCGCCACGACATCGTCCTGCGCTGCCGCCAAGCCGGCCGGCACGCCGCTTCGCCAGAGTACCTGAAGTACGCTCGCCAGTGGTACGAGCAGATCGTGCCGCGCTTTGCCCGGCGGCCCAACCTCATTCTGGCCCAGATCGAGAATGAATACACCACCGAGGGCCTGGAGCCAGGCTACATGCAGACGCTCTACAACTGGATGCGGGAGCTGGGCGTGACGGTGCCCATCTTCCACAACGATCTTTTGCCTGCCGGCTGCTGGGCGGACGTGGTGGACATCTACGGCGTGGATTACTATCCCGTCACCGAGTTTATCACCGACTGGCGCGCCGAGCCCTATACGTTCCTGCGCCTCACCGGCCTGGAAGGGTCTCTGCGTGAGTTATTGGATGCTGCAGGCAGCCACTCGCCCCTGTTCCTGCCGGAGCTGGCGGGCGGCTGGTTCGCCCCCTGGGATGGCCCCAGCTTCCAGGCCATCCGCCAGATGCTGGGGCCGGAGAGCCTGGAGATCGTCACCTGGATGGTCATCGCCCAGGGCGCGACCCTGTACAACCACTACATGGCCGTGGGCGGCACCAACTGGGACCACGTCGGCTGCCCGGCCGTGCGCACCTCCTACGATTACGGCGCTCCCGTGCACGAGACCGGCCAGATTTCCGCCCGCTACCACACCGCCAAAATCATCGCCCACCAGATCGCCGCCCTGGAGCCGCTTTTTGCCCAGAGCGATCCGGCGGACGACGTCGTGGGCAGCGATGTGGCGATTCTGTACCGCTGCCGCGCTAATGGCGATGCGCGCTTAGTCTTCCTGTGCAACCTCACCGGCGAGCGTCGGACAACCACGCTGAGCTTTGCCGGCACCACCACCCCGCCAATCACCCTGGAGCACGCCCGCATGTGTGTCGTGCCGTTGCACGTCCCGTTGGGCGATCTGACCCTGCTCTACGCCACGGCCCCGCTGTTTGCCCACCGCAAACACGGCGATCAGCGATTGTTGGTCTTCGCCGGGCCTGGTAACGTAGCCTGGCGATTGCCAGGCAGCCTGGAGACGTTAGCAGTGAGCTATAGCGGCGAGGCGCTGCGCGAGCTGACTTTCCAGAGTGGTGGCGAGACCGTGCGGGCCATCTTCCTGCCCGATGCCAGCCGGGCCTGGCTGGTAGACGATCAGCTCATCGTCGGCCCGAGCTACGTGGGTGATGAAGCGCCATCACGCCCTGACTTGCCATCACGCCCGCCGTTTCGGGAAGTAAGGCGTGATGGCAAGTCACCCCCGTTTCGGGAAGTAAGGCGTGATGGCGCTTCAGAGAGCAGAGGGCGAGACGGCGCCCAGGAGTTGCTCCTGCACAGCGACATCGCCACGCCGGTGCAGGTCTACGCCCTGCGGCCGCTTGGACCGGCCAGCCTGGATGGTCAACCGCTGGCCGTCCCCACGGCTGGCCGCCTCGACTTCGCCCTGCCCGCCCCGCCACCGGTGACCTTGCCCGCGCTGGGGCCCTGGCGCGTGGCTGCTGCCGGCCCTGAGATTGCGCCGTCCTTCGCAGACGACGACTGGACAGAGATTGCTCCTGGCCGGCCACTGGACATGGACAGCCTGGGTGTTACCGAGGGCTTCATCTGGTATCGGGGCGAATTTAGCGGCCCGCTGGCGGAGATTCGCCTGGCCATCCGCCACCATGCGGCAGTCTACCTCAACGGGACTTTCGTGGCCCGGCTGGACGACATCGCCGCCGACTCCGCCGCCGCCGAGCACGAGCCGGAGGCGGTGACGCCCACCGTCGTGCCGCTGCCGGCGGATCTACTGCGGCCGGGGCGCAACGTCCTGGCCGTGCTCGTGGAGAGTGTGGGCCACACCAAGGACTTCACCGAGGACGCCCGCCGGCCGCGGGGGCTCATCACTGCCGAAGTAGGAGGTATGAAGTATGAAGTAGGAAGTATGATTTCATACTTCTGCCTTCTGCCTTCATACTTTGGTTGTTGGCGCGCCCGTGACTGCATCGCTGGTGAGGCGGAGGGCTACGCGGCCATCGGCTACGACGATGCGGCCTGGTCGCTGATTGCTGACCTGGCGCAAGCGCCGGCGTCGGACGTGGCCTGGCTGCGCACGAAGTTCGCCCTGGACCTGCCGCTGGATGCTTGGGCGCCCATCGGCCTGCGCCTGGAGCGCCTGGCCGACATCGTGCACGTCTATCTGAACGGGGTGCTGGTGGCCAGGGACTGGAGCGGCTGTCCGGAACGGGTCTTTTACCTGCCGGAGGGGCTGCTGGACCTGCACGGCGAGAACACGCTGGCCCTGGCCCTGTGGCGACGGGGGGAAGCGCCTGTGGCTGCGCAGGTAATGCTGGAGACGTACGCCGTGGAGGGCGTGCACGTGCTGCGACTGGACAACCTTGCGAAGGTTCCGGAACCTTCGCAAGGTTAACTGGACACCGCAAGCCGATTGGGGTATAATACGTCCAATCTGACAGAGGAGATGGGGCAGGTGAAGAGAGACTTCAAGGCCGTGTGCATCGGCGGGGGGTGTGGGGCGCCGCAGGTGATGAAGGGGCTGCGGCCCTACACGGATAACATCACAGGTATCATCGCCGTCACCGACTCTGGCCGCAGCACGGGCAAGATCCGCGTGGCCGTGGGCGTGCCGGCACCGGGGGACATTCGCAGCGCCCTGGTGGCCCTCTCGGAGGGCGACGCCGTGCTGCGCAACCTTTTCCAGCATCGCTTTGAGACGGAAAAATCGCCCGACCTGGACGGCATGGCCTTTGGCAACCTGTTCATTGCCGCCCTCACCCAGATGACGGGCAGCTTCGAGCAGGCCGTGCGAGAATCCAGCCGCCTCCTGCAGCTCCGCGGTCGCGTGTTGCCGGTCACGCTCTACAACACGCACCTCTGCGCCGAGCTGGCCGATGGCCGGATCGTGGAGGAAGAGTTCAACGTCCGTGCCCTGCACAAGCCGCCCATCCGGCGCGTCTTCCTCAAGCACGAGCATATTGAAACCTCCGCCGAGTGTGTGCAGGCCCTGTGTGACGCCGATTTGATCACCATCGGCCCCGGCAGCCTGTACACCACAGTCATCGCCTGCCTGCTGGTCAAAGGCATCGCCGAGGCGATTCAGAAATCGCCGGCCGTGCGGGTCTACGTCTGCAACATTACCACCCAGCCAGGGCAGACGGATGGGGTCACTCTCTCGCAGCACGTGCAGGCGGTCATGCAGTACCTGGGCGGCGGCCTGGACTACGTGCTGGTGAATACGGGCACTCCACCACAGACCATCCGCGAGCAGTACGCCGCCGATGGGGTGTATCTGCTGGAACCTGCCGCCGACGAGCTGGCGCGCATCAACGAGCTGGGCGTGTGGCCCATCGTGGGAGATTTTCTGGAGCCCAGCGCGGGCAAGCGCGCCCTCTGGCAGAAGCAAGACTCGCTGCGCCACGACCCGCCGCGGGTGGCGGAGGCGCTGATCAAGCTGCTCTAGCTATTCCCTCCCCCATCGGCGACGGGGGAGGGAACATAAAAACCTCCCGCAGGTTTGAGACCTGCGGGAGGTTTTTCATATACCGGATTGCCTGATTTCCTGATCACTGATTCCCTGACACTGGCGTCGGCGAGGGCAGGACGGAGACCGGTGGGGTGGGCGTCATCGTCGGCGTGGGCGGGCGCGGGGACGGCGGCACCTGGGTGGGCGTGGCTGGCCGCGCCGGCGTCTGGCCAGGGTTGCGGTGCGGCGTGGGCAGCGGCGACCCCGGCTGCGTGGGCGTGACCACGGGGAGAGGCGTGGCCGTCGGCTGGACCACCGGTGGGACGGGCGTGGGCGTCGGCGTGGGTGTATCCTCTGGCGGCGCCGGGCGCGGGGCCGTCGGGCTGGCGGGCACGGGCGTGGCCGGCACTGTAATTGGCTTGGTTGGTGGCTCGGTAGGCGGATTTGTCGGCGGCGCCGGCTGTCCCGTCGTCGCCGAGGGCGAGGGCAGGATGGCCGGGTTCGACGGCGTGGGCGTCGGCGAGCCGCCGGCCAGGATGTCCTGGTACACCTGCTGCTGCACCTGATCGAGAATACCGATGGTCTGGCCCAGGTCAGCCTGAGTCTGCGCAGGGACGGAAGCCGCAAGCTGAGCCAGGGCGGCGCGCTGGGCCGCCAGCAGATCGGCGTAGCGTTGGCGCAGAGCCTGGGCCTGCGCAGCGCGCAGTTGGCTGATCTCCGCCCGAGCTTCCTCCGCCTCGCTGCTCAACGTTTGCAGCACCGGCTGTGGCAGCGACTTACCCTGCTGGAGCAGTTCCTGGGCCTCCTGGAAGCGGCGCTGGACAAACTGCAGGCGAAGCTGCGCCCGAGCCTCGGCGTCTGGCGTCAGCCAGATTTGCACTTGCTCGGCGGCCAGTTTCACCGGATACAGGGGGCTATCGGGCAGGCTATCGGCGGAGACGACCAGGCAGCTCGTCAGCACCAGGAGCAGGGCCACCAGGGCGGTAGCCAGCCGCAGGGCCAAGGGGCGCAGCGCGAACCGCGGCCGCTGCCGCGCCGCTCGCTTTTGCGCCATGACGGTCAGCAGGCGGGATCTGGTCGCCGAGACGAAGGCTGGCGAGGGGTCTTGCGGAACCGCCGCGGTCAGGGTGGCCACTTGCAGCAAAGGCTCCAGGGCGGCTCGCTGCTCGGGGTAGGCGGCCAGGCACTCGGCCGGGCTGGCCTTTTGAGCCAGCAGGCGATCCAGGCAATTATTCAGGATTTCGTCCAGAGGTGCTTTCATGTGACCCTTCGCGGGGGATTTTCCGATAATCGGCCAGGAGGTGGCGCAGAGTGAATAAGGCGTTGTGCTGCAAGGACTTGACGGCCCCTTCCGTCTTGCCCATGATGGCGGCGGCCTCCCGGATGGAGCAGCCGGCGGCAAAGCGCAAGGCCACGACCTGCTGCTGCGCTTCCGTGAGCCTGTCCACCGCGGTCAGAACCTCCTGCCGCGTCATCGCCTGGTCAAGCAAGAGCGCCATGTCCTTGTCCGGCGGGCGATGGTAATCCTCCATAGGCACCTCGCCGTGGCGCTTCTTGCGACGCAGGTAATCTACCACCCAGTTGTGGGCGATGCGCAGGAGCCAGGAGGAGAAGGGCGCCCCTTGCCAGCGGTAGGAGTCCATGGCCTCCATGGCCTTGAGGAACACCTCCGCTGTCAGGTCCTCGGCATCCGGCCCACCGCCCACCCGGAAGGCGATGTAGCGATAGATTTTAGCGACGTAACGCTCGTACAACTGGCCGAAGGCCTGGGGGTCGTATTGCTGGGCCAGACGCACCAGCGTTTCTTCGTCGTCGTGCACCTGATAGCTCCTCAGTGATCGCCGGGAGACGGCTAGAGCTGCCGTATTGCGCCCCCGGCGTGCCGATACTATCCTGTGCACTTATTATAACGTATCACAGCCAAAAAAGATAGTCCCCTGCGATTGCAAAATTGAAGAACCTGCTAAATTCTGGATTCCCCTTGCAAATGAGGGCCGGGTAGGTTATAATGGCCGCAATCTATGCAGGAGGAAACGATCGTGCTGAGTGCGCGCCTGAATCGCCGCTGGCTACCCCTGAGCCTGCTGGCTACCCTGGGCCTGGGGACTTTGCTCGTGGGGGCCTTGCTGGTGGCCACCGCCCTGAGTCCAGCGGCGGTCTCGCTGGCGGGCAGCGTGGACCCTGGCCAGGCTGCGGCCACCTCGCCCCGCCTGGGCGCCGAGGCCACGCCGACGCCCGTCAAGGGGAACATCTGCGTCCGGGTATTCTTCGATGCCAACCAAGACGGCCAGCTTAACGTCGGGGAATACGGGCTGGCGAATGCCTTGATTACCGTGACCAACGCCAGCGGCGCTACAGTGACTACCTACACCACCACTGGCGATGAGGTGCCCTTTTATTCCTGTATCGCCTACGTGGCCGTAGGTGTCTACACCGTAACCGAGCAGAACCCACCCTGCTGCCCTATCTCTACTACGCCGGATGAGATCACCGTCACCGTGACCGCCGGCGGCAATGCCCCGGCGAGTTTTGGCGATTGGAGCCCGCCGGCCACAAAAACGCCCACGCCAACACTTACCCCCCTGGTCTCGCCAACGCCGAGCAGCACGCCCACACCCAGTGAAACGCCGACGCCGACGCCCACACCTACGGACACAGCTACACCCACGCCTTCGCCAACCGACACACCTACGCCTACCGGCACGCCGCCGCCCACCGGCACAGCCACGCCGACGAGCACCCCCGGCACGCCGACGGCGACGCCGACCGCCACCCAGACGCCCACGCCCACCGCCACCAGCACCAGCGCACTGACGGCTACGCCTACCTGGACAGCCACGCCCACGCCGACGGCGACGGTTCTGGGGACAGCCACGCCCACGCCGTTGTGCCCAGGCGTCTTCGGCTACGTCTTTACCGACCTCAATGGCGATGGTGAGCGGGATTACATCGAGCCCGGCCTGGTGGGTGCGGTGGTGACCTTGCGCCTGGGCTACGATGGCCCCATCGTCGCCACGCGCACCACCGATGCCGACGGTTTCTTCCTGATGTACGCACCACTTTTAGGCGATTACATGCTGTGCGAGGATGCGCCGCCAGGCTATCAACCTAGCACGCCGACGTGCTGGGGCCTGCGTCTGCGCGACTGCGGGATGGTGTTCATGAGTTTCGGCGAGTACCCGCCTTATCGCCTCTACCTGCCGCTGATATTGCGCCGATACCTCAATTCGCCGTAAAAAAGGGTGCGCCCCTACTTGCTTTTTGGCTACTTTTGTGCTACTATATTTGTAGACCCGGCTATGTCCGTGATGCCTGAATGACGTTTTGAGCCAACAACTCTGACCTGGGAGCTAAACGCTAGAGGGGCTGCGCAAGTCCTTGGTTGGACTAGGCAATAACCGATAGGTGAGCACCCACTTGGTTACTCAGGTTCAAAGCAGAGTTGCACACGGCATGGCGGGGTCTTTTTGTCCCCACGCCCCGTGATCACCCAAACGTAGGGGCGATGCATTTGCCCACCAACGTGTGTAGGGGCGAAGCATCTGTCAGGCACAATGTGCCATGTCTCCAAAATGGCAGGCAGATGCTTCGCCCCTAGCAAAGAATACAAGGAGGTAGATTTTGGATCACATCGAGACTTTGCTGAAAGAGCTCACAGAAGCGCCTGGCGTGCCCGGCTACGAGAGTGCCGTGCGCGCCGTCATCCGCCGCCACCTGCAGCCCCTCGCCACCATCGAGCAGGACAAGATGGGCAGCATCATCGGCCAGAAGGTGGGGACGAGTGCCTCGCCGCGGGTGATGCTGGCCGGACACATGGACGAGATCGGCTTCATGGTCAAGATGATCACCAAGGAGGGATTCCTGCGCTTCCTGCCCCTGGGGGGCTGGTGGGATCAGGTGCTGCTGGGGCAGCGGGTGATTATCAAGACCGCCCAGGGTGACGTGACGGGCGTCATCGGGGCCAAGCCACCGCACCTGCTGCCCGCCGACGAGCGCAACAAGGTCGTCGAGAAGAAGGACATGTACATGGACATCGGCACCACCTCGGAGGACGAGGTGCGCCAGCGCGGCGTGCGCCCCGGCGATCCCGTCGTGCCGGTCAGCGAGTTCGCCATCCTGGCCAACCCCAAGACCTACCTTTCCAAAGCCTGGGACGACCGTATCGGTTGCGCCGTGTTCATCGAAACTCTGCGGCAACTGGCCGACAAGCCCCATCCCAACACGGTCTACGGCGTGGGCACGACGCAGGAGGAGGTAGGGCTGCGCGGGGCCAAGACCAGCGCCCACATCGTCAATCCCGACGTGGCCATCGTCCTGGAGAGCGACATCGCCAGCGACGTGCCGGGCATCAAGCCGGAAGAGTCCAGCATCAAGCTGGGCAAGGGGCCCTCGCTCTGCATGTACGATGCGCGCATGATCCCCAACCTGCGCCTGCGCGACCTGGTCATGGCCACGGCCAAAGAGCTGGACATCCCGCTGCAGTTCTCGGCCATGGAGGGCGGGGCCACCGATGGCGGCATGATCCACATCCACAACGAGGGCGTGCCCACGGTAGTCATCGGCGTGCCGGCGCGACACATCCACAGCCACGGCGGCATCATCCACCGTGACGATTTTGACCACGCGCTTAAGCTGGTCGTGGCAGTGGTACAGAAGCTCGATCAGGCCACGGTCAACGAATTGACGGCGTAAACGTAGGGGCTGTAGGGGCAATGCATTTGCCTGCCATTTTGGCGATGTGGCACAGTTTGTCTGGCAAAGGCATCGCCCCTACAGGAGACCACGACGCCCGATACGATTTTGTATCGGGCGTTTTGTTATCTACAGTCGCTTGTAGGGGCGAGGCATTTGCCCACCAATTGGGAGACAGGGCCTGATCTTGCCTGGCAAATGCATCGCCCCTACCACGTTTTGGCTGGCAGATGCTTCGCCCCTACGATTTGGCGGATGCAGCCCGCAGCGTGGTCTGCACCTCCTGCATGGCCTGCTCCAGGCGGGGGTACAGCAGCCAGACGGAGGCAAAGCCGAAAAGAGCGCCGGTGATGCTGCGCAGCAGCCAGGTGCTCTCCCGCAGCCCCACGAGTTGGGTGAGGCCGTCCACGGCCATGGGCGCCACGGCCAAAAGGAAAAGCCGCCAGTTGAGGGGCCGCAGTTGGCGGTGCAGGGCGAAAAAGAGCCCGCCCAGGAAGATCGCGCCGTAAAAGGCCACGTCGCGCTGGCACAGAGCCACCTGATAGCCGAAGAGGAACCACGAGCGCGAGGGGAGCTGGTGGCAGCCGGTGGCTCCCAAGCCCAGGAAGACGGCCCGGCCCCAGATGGGATGCCCGGTGGCCATCAGGATGGGCGAGAGGAACGGACCAAGGGCAAAAATACCCAGGCCCAGGTTCAGCAGGGCCAGCCAGTGCCGGGTGATGAAGCCGGCTACGGCCTCCACCCCTCGTACCAAAGCCTGAATCTGGGGCGTTAGCGCCTCGGATGGGGCTTGAGGATCACGGGGTGACATGGTCATTGTAAGCTCCTGTAGGATGCAGCGCCATTATGTCACACCTGCGCCACCATGTCAAGTAATCGCGTCCGCGTGCCGGAAAAATAAAAGCCCCCCGGCACGATGGCCAGGGAGCTTGCCTGGCGCAATAGGCACATCATAGCTTCCGGCTGCGTACCTCGGGTGCTTTGAGGAAGTCGGCGATCTCCTGGTAGCGCTCGTCCTGGTTGGCAAATTCCACGTAATTCTGGGCGCGGGACAGCCATTCCAGCGTGGTCGGACGTAACCCCACCAGCGCCCTCTCCAGGTGCTTCATCGTGATGGGCGGTTCGGCCTGGCTTTCCAGCGCTTCCTCGATCACCTGATCTACGGCCTGTTCTACCAGGGCCTTCAGGTCTGCGCCACTGAAGAGTTCAGCCTTCTTCGCTATCTGATGGAGGTCCAGGTTGGCCACCGGCAGGCTGGCCAGCAGGATTTTCAGGATCTGGTAACGAGCCTCTGCGTCGGGCGGCGGCACAAAGATGCGGCGATCAAAGCGGCCCGGCCGCAGCAGGGCCTCGTCCACGTCCCAGGGGGCGTTGGTAGCCGCCATGATCAAGACCTGGCGATTCTCGGCGCCAATGGCATCCAGCTCCTGTAGCATTTGATCCACCAGCGCCCGTCCCACTTGCCCCTGCTGTTTGCGTCGCGCGTAGGCCAGGGCGTCTAGTTCGTCAATAAGCAGAACGCAGGGTGCCTTGGCGCGAGCCTCCGTGAACGCGGCGTGCAGGTTGCGTTCGCTTACCCCAAACCAAGGATCTAGGATGTCTTCAATGCGCACGTTGAAGAAAGGTAGCTTGCATTCGCCTGCCGTAGCGCGCGCCAGTAGCGTTTTGCCACAACCGGGCGGCCCGAGAAACAGCACACCACCGCCAGCCTGGCGGCCGTAACGCCAGTAGATGTCAGGGCGCATCAGCGGCAGGATGATCAGGCGATGGATGACTTTCTTGACTTCCTCCAGCCCGCCGACGTCGGCGAAGGTCACCTTCTCACGCTTCTCTAGGCCGCTTACCGCCGGTGCACCGCCTGGGCCGGCTGCAACTGGCAACAGAACCCTGATCATCCCCTTTTCGGCGTGCTTGGCGTCTATCTTGGCCTGCAAGGCTGCGGTGCCATCCACCAGGCCGGCCTTGAGAGCCTGATCCAGGCAGTGGGCGGCCAGATCCAGCCGATCCGCTGCCACCGCCAGCTCGCCTGCGCCGAGCAGGGACTGAGGGGGCAACTGGCCGGCGCTGAGTAGAATCTCGTACTGCTGGATGGCCTCTTGTATCTGGCCGGCGCTTTGCAGCATCTCGGCCAGCAGCAGTCGCAAAGGGTGATTGTCTGGCGTCAGCTCCAGGGCTTGCAACAAGGCGGTGATACGGTCAGCACTCATGAACGCCTCCCCCGCCACATCCACCAGCGCAATAGTGGCGGTACAACCCAGCTATAAACGCACAGGGCGATGTAGGCGATGGCAAAGATGAAGGCCGCTCGGCTTTGACCCAGGGCCTCCAGGGTTAGTAAGATGGCCATGGCCCCCATCCAGACGCGGACCGTGCCCCACCGGTTGAACGGGCGCAGCGGCCACAGCAGCCAGTGGGTGTAATAACGGCTTTGTAGGACCGCTTCTCGGAAAGCCTGTTGCTCTGGATTAAGGCTGGCGGCGGTGGTGAAGTGTTTTTTGGCGCCGCTCACCTCTCCCTGTTCTGATAACGCCGCGCCGACCATGTAGTGTGCTACGTCGTCCTCTGGTGCTTGGGTCAGGATTTCACGGCCATGCCGGGTGGCTGCTCTGTCATCGCCTTGCAGATAGGCCACTGCCGTGCGCGCCCTCCCCACGTAGACGTTCTCCGGGTCAAGACGCGCGGCCAGCTCTACCAGGCGCTGGGCCTTCGCCAGTTGGCCACCTTGGGCCACGAGCAGCCCATACTGGCTGAGCAAGGCCGGATTCTCCGGGGCTAACTGCAACGCCGCCAGAACGGCCCGCTCGGCGGCGGCCAGATTACCCTGTTGCTGCTCAGCACAGGATAGCAGGTGCAGCAACTGGACATCCCACGGTGCCCGCTTTAAGCCGACGCGTAGAGCCTGCGCCGCTTCAGCGTGGCGATCCAGGGCGTAAAGCGCACGCCCGCGCAGATACCAGTAGCGCGGGTTTTCCAGTTCGGCTCCCGCCATTTGCCTCATGATCTCCAGGGCACGCGCCGGCTGGCCGATGTCCAGGTAGTGTTCGCCCAGTGTCAAGGGACGTTCTGGTGTGGCCATGATGTGCCTCCTTCATCCTGCCAACGCCGCCACGATCATTTTGACCAGCAGCCATTGGACAAAGCCCAGCCCGAAGATCGCCATGAGCCCGACCGGCAATATTGAGCCGTACTCCCCGCCGAAGAAGGCATAGACCCGGTCGGCTGGCTTCTGCAGCCGGTAGAAAGCCAGGAAGGTAAGCAGGGCGATGGCACGACTGGCCAGTGTGGTGGCGTCTCCTGGCGACAAGAACTCCGGCATGCTTGCCCTGCCGAGGAGCAGCGTGACCACGATCGTGGCCAGGAATCCCACCAGCCCTGCGGCCAAGATGGCCAATAACTGATTCCTGGACAGACGCAGGGCACGCCCGTTCAGATAGGCAACCAGGGTAGCGGACAACACACCACCGAAAAAGGCTACAAATACTTGATACGATAGTTGCCAGGGCCGCTTTTCAGGCTGCGGCGTACGCGGCTGGTAGTCCTGTAGCGACGGCTTCAGCAGCGCGTCTAACTCGGCTGCGATTGGTGCGTAGTCCTGCTCTCGTTCTGTGGTTCTCATAGCTTCTTTGGCCTCGTAGGATGGATGAGTATCCGGCTCGGCATCTATTATAGCACCAGCAGCCTGCGATTGCAACTATCTTGTGGGGAGCGTCAAGAGTTTGGGACAGGCCAAAGCTGCCCCACGAGGCATTATGCGCGGACGTAGTAGCGACTTCAGTCGCCGTTCCGCGGGAACGACGATTAAAAATCGTTACTACATGTCCCCAGGGCAATACGCTCCCTCTTGTGGGGAGCGTCAAGAGTTTGGGACAGGCCAAAGCTGCCCCACGAGGCATTATGCGCGGACGTAGTAGCGACTTCAGTCGCCGTTCCGCGGGAACGACGATTAAAATCGTCACTACATGTCCCCAAGGCG
>Ga0233423_10000621_pt1 | contig 18242 bp, 16 predicted proteins | sample Watercolumn_Mata_FD_180713 | JGI IMG/M metagenome (GOLD analysis project Ga0233423, IMG submission 180713) | Freshwater microbial communities from Lake Matano, South Sulawesi, Indonesia - Watercolumn_Matano_2014_112_MG | ecosystem: Environmental > Aquatic > Freshwater > Lake | place: Indonesia...
TCCTGGAGAATGATGCGAGTCTTCCAAATGAACATACCACTATTCCATAGAAAATCTCCACTCTTAAGAAATTTCTCTGCAGTCTCCATATTCGGTTTTTCTGCAAATGTCTTCACATGAAAAATACCTTCGGTTGCGTATGGATTTTTTTTTGAAGAATCATCAAACTGAATATATCCATATCCTGTTTCCGGATGTGTGGGTTTGATTCCTATTGTTACTAATGCGTCTTTTTCCTGCGCAACTCTAATTCCTTGACGAAGCATATGTAAAAATTCGTTAACATCGCGAATAATATGATCGGCTGGAAGAACGATCATTATTGCTTCAGGATCTTGTTTTGATATCCATTTCGCTGCGAGACCAATACAGGGTGCTGTATTTCTTCCGATTGGTTCAGTAAGTATGTTCGACAAAGGTAGCGATGGAATTTGTTTATGAATAAGTTCTTTCTGTAGCTTATTAGTCACAACCAATGTCTTTTCAATCGGGACGAGTGATTGTATACGTGAAATTGTATTGATAATCATCGAGCCCGAACCAATAATTTCCAGAACTTGTTTTGGAGACCGTTCACGACTACGCGGCCAGAATCGTGATCCGATACCACCAGCCATGATCACTGCATAGATATTGGATTGATCCATAACTGATTATTCAAACATTGTTTTAAAATCACGAAGAATATCTATTGCTTGATCAAGCATACCGATACGACCATCAGGCTCGTTTCTCGCCCACTGACTAAATGGATCCTGAATATTTGAGACAATGTTCATTACTCGAACATCATCGAGGTACTGATTCTCCGTGATGTACTTGAGGAATTCTACAAGGAGTTGACAGAATTGACGATAGTCATCTGGAATTACATCGCTATTCAGTAGATTATTACACTCATTTATCACATCTGAAGCTAATGTAGTTCTATCATCAGTCCCACTTTGTACCGATTCAAGAAATCGTTCAAGCAATTGCGCGAACGTTCGTTCTTGTTCTCTCCCGACAGTAGTACCGCCTGCGAACTGAGAAGATGGTTGAGCAGAGGATTGAGTGATCTGGCTCTCCCACACAGATTCCATTGAAGGAGCTGATATTTGTGGTTCTGAAGATGGAAAAGATTGCGGTGGAGGTGCGATATTAGGCCCTTCTGGTGCATTATGGCTTATTGTCGGTGTAATCCCCATGGCTTGCTGATATTTTGCAAAAACCAGGTTTTCTTCATCTATAGTCGATTCTTCTAATGTAAGGCCTTTTTCCACCTTATTTGATATCCACATCAAACTCAAAGCAAAATCAGAAAAATTTTTCACTTGATATAGCCGCTCAAGTTCTCCCTGTAGATCTGTAGCTGAAGAAATTCGATCCCGAAGTCGATCTAGATAAGTTTGATGGTCATAGGATGTTAGCTCCCATTTGGGTAATCGCTCGAGTAGAACCGAGATGTATTTCTGTGCGTTAATCATGGTATCCTATTTACTTGTGGAACATGTGACATCAGATATACAACATTTATCGGATGACATATTCTCCTTCCGGAGATTTAAATCGTTTCGATGTTAACTAATACCAGCAATTTTCAATCGATTGACTGCTCGTGAAAATGCGAGTTTTGCACGGTCAATATCGATATCGGGACTTTTATCCACAATTCTTTTTTGTGCACGATCGCGTGAAGCTTTTGCACGTTCAATATTTATTTCATCTACTCGTTCAACTGTCTCTGCAAGCAATATTACTTTATTGTCGCGAACTTCTATAAAACCACCTGATGTTGCATAATGATTTTCGCTACCCGAGTGTTCAATTAATTTGATTTCTCCTTCTTTTAAAGAAGAGAGAAACGGAGCATGGTTATGAAGTACTTGAAATCCACCAATCAAGCCAGGTGCACTCATACTTAAGACTTCTCCACTGAATACAATTCGGCGAGGTGTAACAATCTCTAAATGATAGGTTTTATCCATTATCGTTATGCTTCTTGAAGCTGTTTTGCCCTTTCGACAGCTTCCTCGATTGTCCCAACCATTAGGAATGCATTTTCAGGAAGTTCGTCGTATTCACCATCAAGAATGCCTTTAAAACCTTGAATAGTATCTTCAATCTTTACATATCGTCCAGGAATTGATGTAAATTGTTCGGCTACAAAAAATGGTTGCGAAAGGAATTTTTCAATTTTCCTTGCACGAGATACAGTCAACTTATCCTCATCAGAGAGCTCGTCCATTCCGAGGATACTAATAATATCCTGAAGATCTCTATAGGCCTGAAGGACTTCTTTAACACGTCTTGCTGTCGTATAGTGCTCAAGACCTATGATGTTAGGATCCAGAATTCGCGAAGTGGAATCCAATGGATCTACTGCTGGATAAATTCCTTTATCTACAATCTGCCTACTTAAAACAGTCGTTGCATCAAGATGTGAAAATGTTGTTGCAGGAGCAGGATCAGTTAAATCATCAGCCGGCACATAAATTGCCTGCACAGATGTGATCGATCCTTTTTTCGTTGATGTGATTCGTTCCTGTAACTCACCCATTTCGGTGCCTAGAGATGGTTGATAACCTACCGCAGAAGGCATACGTCCAAGCAACGCAGAAACCTCCGAACCAGCTTGAACAAATCTAAAAATATTATCGATGAAAAGTAAAACATCCTTACCTTCTTCATCACGAAAGTATTCAGCCATAGTTAGTGCAGTCAATCCAACACGTTGACGAGCACCAGGAGGTTCATTCATCTGACCGAAAACAAGTGCCGTTTTTGCTAGAACGCCCGATTCCTTCATTTCGAGCCAGAGATCATTTCCCTCTCGTGTTCGTTCGCCAACACCACCAAAAACGGAATATCCACCATGGTGTGTAGCAATATTATGTATCAATTCCTGAATAATAACAGTTTTGCCTACACCTGCGCCACCAAAGAGACCTGTTTTACCTCCCTTAGTATAAGGTTCTAATAAGTCGACCACCTTTATACCTGTCTCGAACATCTCCTTCTTAGTGGTCAATTGATCAAAACCAGGAGCCTGCCGATGTATCGGGTAATGAGTTTTTGCATTAATTGGTGGAAGGCTATCAATTCCCACACCAAGTACATTTATTAACCTACCTAGCACCTCAGGTCCAACTGGAACAGTAATAGGTGCCGCAGTATCATAGGCTTTCATTCCACGTGTTAGTCCATCAGTGGAATCCATCGCTACTGTTCTAACTCTATCTTCTCCAAGCTGTTGTTGTACTTCTACTATTAGGTTTTCTTCAATCCCTTCAACATTTTTCCGAGGAATTTTTATTGCATTCATTATTTCAGGTAACCGACCACCTGAAAAATCAATATCCACTACTGGTCCGATAATTTGGACGATTTTGCCTTCGTTCATAATGTCCTTTCAAGAGTACTACTATCGTGACTAAATTATGAAAAGATGCTCCCACAATCAATCTTTTTTTCCAAGATGGAAATAGCAATCAAAATTACAACTTGAAAAGATGTGCAGATAGTATGTGTAAACCAATGAGGATCAGGAGAAATGCACCGCCTATTGCTGCTCTCTTACCAAACTTGTCCGAAAATCGTTGGCCAAAACATATTCCAATAAATGATGTCAATCCAGTAACCAAGCCAATAATAATAGCAGGGTATAAGATTGATATCCGAATCAAGGCAAGACTTAATCCGACAGCTAACGCATCAATACTAGTAGCAATTGAGAGGACGACCAACAGAATTCCTCGACTTGGATCTTGGGAGTAAGAAGATTTTTCATTTGTTCTGCTTGATTGGAGCATATGGATTGCCACCCAAAGGAGTAGACCAAAGGCAATCCAGTGATCTACCGATTTTACGTATTCTAAAATTGTCCGACCTGCAAGCAATCAGATTATTGGCATTAAAAATTGAAAAAGTCCGAAATGGAATGAAAGCCGTACCTTTGACCTTAAACTCTTTGCTGCTCCTACAGAACCTGCACTAACAGAAACGGCAAATGCATCAGAAGCCAGTCCGAAGGCGATGAGGAGTATTTCTAAAAATTTCATTATTAAGCAGTTAGATAAAAATACAAAATCCGCGCAAGGCGGATGAATAAGTTAAATAGAACTAACTTTATAATCTATGAATATATGGTTATAAAGGAGAAATTTTGATTTCTTTAGAACCAAAAAAAACACTTGAGCTGGTGGTCGGATTTGAACCGACGACCTGCGGTTTACGAAACCGCTGCTCTACCACTGAGCTACACCAGCAATTGATGATCTAGTTTAGGAAATAATTATCAATAAAATATAGCCAAAAACAGGCCGTTGTTCAACACTAAATTGTAAACTGGGAACTTGACAATTGGATCTCAAGTCTGTATACTTTGATAGAGTAATAGACTTATTAATCCGTTCTTTAACAAATAATCGTAAGGAGGAACTTATGAAGCCTACTAACGTCCCGCTCTCGAAGGAGCTTAAAACGAACAGATCGCTCCAGCGAAAACTTGGGAATCTTGATCTGAAATCTAAGTTCAAAGATCCAAGCACAAAGCGACAACGCATTGTTTTAAGCGTTACTGCGGGACACGTTCGAGGAGGACATTCGTTCCATTAATAGTAAAATATAGAAATTCTATCACTAAGCCTCTCAACATTCGAGAGGCTTTTTTATAAGAGTAGAAATATATCCGCATAATTATGAAAACTAAATATCTTATTCTGATATTGTTCTTTCTTTCCCCAATAGAATCCATGTTAGGTCAAAAATTTCATGGCTCTAGAAATGAAAAGATGATTGCCCTCACATTCGATTTATGTCCGTCTCATATAAATGGTGGATACGATAGTGTTATCATTCGGACGCTCGTAGATTCCGGTGTACCTGCAACATTTTTCCTTAGCGGTAAATGGATCAAAAATCACAAACGTAACTTTCAGGAACTTACCAATATTCCAATTTTCGAATTTGCGAATCATAGCTTTTCACATCCTCATTTCACTTCGCTTTCCGACGATAGCATTCGGAAAGAAATAGTAAAAACCGAGCACCTATTTAAACACATCAAATCATCATCAAGATTTTTTCGACCACCATATGGTGAAATTAATCGTAGGGTCGATAGTATAGTACAATCTTTGGGACTAACGTCGGTGTTATATGACGTCATTTCTGGTGATCCGGACTCGACTTTTTCAAAGGAACGCCTTTTTCGCTCTGTCAAATCTCAAACGCAGAATGGTTCAATTATTGTGATGCATGCAAACGGTAAAGGATGGCGAACAGCAGAAACTCTGCCTCAAATAATTCAATCACTGAGAGAAAAAGGATATAAATTTGTTCAGGTAAGTGAACTGTTTAAAACACCTCAAGTTACAAAGCGAATTTAGTTTATTCGATTTTTATAACTATACCTTCTTCAGCAAAACAAACGTCGTATCATCACTTATATCATTTCCTTCTCGATGCCGAGTCAGTTCGTGGACAATTCGTTTCCGGATATCTTCAACCGAGTTATTCGCATTATTCTTCAATTCTCGAGCAAGTCGATCAAGCCCGAATTCTCTCCTATCAACACCAATCGATTCGCTTAAACCGTCAGTAAACAGGCAAATTATATCACCTCGGTCCACCTGAAGAGATTGTATTTGAAGAGAGGTGCCAAAATCCGGTTGCGTGGTTGTTCCATTAGATGTCTTTCCATTTGAAGACGCAGTCATTCCGACAGCAATTCCATTGGGTTTTACCCAGTGGATATCTTTCTTCTCTGATTTGTAGATTAGAGCTGGCGGGTGACCTGCACGACATATCTCAGCCTTACCTTCAGGATAGAGTTTTATCACAAGCATTGTTAGAAAATAATTTCGTTTTAACTGTCCATAGAAATGCGAATTAAGTTTTAAAAGCAACTCTTTTAAATCGCTCGTTTCAGATGCAAATAGCTGTAATGCAGTTTGCATTTTCACGACGTAAAGTGCAGAAGAAATTCCTTTACCCGAAACATCTCCCACGACAACGATAGAATTACCATCACACAGTGTCATAACATCGTAATAATCACCGCCCACCTGCTTCGCAACGTCACTATGTGCCGCAATAGAATATCCTGGAATTGTGACGTTTCCATTGGGTTGAAGACTCAATTGAATATCTCGTGCAACTGTCAATTCATCTTTCGTAATCAGTTTGTCCGCAAGCTCCATAGCAAGAAGGATATTGATTATAACAAATGAATATAGTGCTGATGCTGGGCGCTCTTGAGTCAACGCAATGCAAAGAAAAACCAGCGCAATCGCATAAGCAATTCTTCGCGCTGGTGTTAACTTCAAGAGAAAAGCAAGGAACAAGTGCCAGGTGAATTTCATAGCTCGTTTCAGCTTATTCGATTCACCTTCAACAGATTTCATGCTGCGAGCATAGAATTCATACATCCCACGCATATCTTCACTAAACATTTTCTCAAATTCTTGACGTGTAAGATCACGGGTAAGAATATCGTATGTATTACGAAAAATGTTCTTCATTTGAAACCAATCACCAATAAATCCATTTGCGCTTAGTACTACGTATTCGAGCAGGTAAAGTTTTCATTTTTTATGGAATTCTTAATTGATATTCCATAGTGAAACGAAGAAACTATTAATCTAAGCTTTTAAGGAGATTCTTTTTTAACCACCGGTTGTCGTTCAAGGATTGGACGAATATCGTATCCATTACTCAACAGTGGTTCCTGATTCTCACTAAGAAAATCAAAAATCACTTCCGCTGGGATTGCAGGAGCAACACCATAAATTATTTCAGTTCGACTATCAACATAAATATCACCTTTATATGGTGTACCAGGATCGTATTCCAGCATTTCTCCCTCTTTAACAGGTGTAAGATAGTAATCCTGATGTGCAGGAACTAGAGTAGCCATGCCAATAAGTTCAAAATTTGGTACTCCATCACGGATCGCAAGCATAATGCCGCCACTAAAACCTCTGTTAAATACAGCATCGGTCAGAAAGGAACCATGCTTATCTCGATTTGGACTGCTAACAATTCCTTTAGTGACGACTCTATAGCCTGCCGGATATCCAAATAGATAAACGAAAGCTCCCCATTCTAGTTCCTTAGCTTTTCCTATAGGATAATCAAAAACAGTAACAGCTAATGGATTTATTTGGGACTCAAGTTTTTGTCCTACGATCGCTAAATCCCTTGATTCGTCAAGTTTTAGAATTATGAGATCGCGAGCACCTGGTACTGCACCAGCATAATTTGACTGACGTTCTTTTATAGCGACAGTGCGAATATATTCAGTTGGTTTTCCATCCTGCTTATAGTAATGCGTTACTACAGTATCCTCGAAATTGACGACATGAGCGCAAGTAAGCAGTGCTATTCTATTATTTCCATAGCAAATAACTGTTGCACTTCCGGAAGAAGTACGGTTAAGATAGACTTCTTTTACTGCCCTTTCTCTGAAAAATGGATTTTGAATATCTTCTATACGTAATTTTGACTCAAGAGGGAATACATAATTTTTGTAGTATGCTATACAGCTGATCATCCTGACTGATTCTGCTATTTTTTCAAGTTGTTCAGAACATCCCCGATATGGAAATTCAGAATCATACTTGCCATCAGAGAGCATCGGATATACTTCCCGGTAAGTAGACGAGGAACATGAAATGAAAACGCATACTGTAATGATAATTCCAAAAAACAAAATAATTTGTGAAATAATGAAGGCAACACTTCGAGATTTGAACAACAGGTTATTTAGTTTGTTCTTTACCATATGATAAACGGGATATGAAGAATAGCATAAATGGAATACTTCAAAGCTGTTTCTTTTCTTGTGCTTGGAGAAAGGGCTCCGAAATAAACGGCCTTTGCAATGGTATTACTCATCATTGCAAGTATAATTGCAGAAGTAAAGATACGCATCGTTCCATCTGAACCTTGAACCAATGAAAGTATAAACGGATCGATATCCGATACACCGACAATCGCCGATAATCCAAGCAAGCCAGAATCTCCAATAGTCGATTTTACAAATCCTGTGACAGCAGATAGTACAACAAAGAGCAATGCAAATCCAAGCGCTGGACGAATTTCAAATGGATTTTGTAATTCAGGAACTTCAGTCTCTTGAGATACTGCAGCTTTCTGGAACATTTTGATTGAAAGGACAACACCTACAATTGCAAGAATCACTAATCTTGACCAAAGATTTGGAATGAATGAACTATTTATAAACCAGACTAGTGCAAGTACACGAAGATACATAACACTACTTGCGAGCAATGCGGCCTGCAAGGCACTGCTTCCTTGTTTCGGATTGTTCTTTGCTATCCGACCAACTGATAGAGTAACAGCAGTGCTCGACACTATGCCACCCAGAATTCCCGACATCCATAATCCGACTTTTGCACCAAATTTCTTTTCTAATAAATAGCCAACGAATCCAAGTGTGGATACAATAATTACGATATTCCAGACTTTCACCGGATTGATATGAAATGGAGTGAATTCTTCATTTGGTAATACTGGAAGAACAATTAATGTTATCAGTAGAAATTTTACTGTTGCCAGAAATTCAACTTTGCTTAATCGTTCGACGTACGATTCAAGCATTGCTTTTTCAGAAAGTAGGAGTGTATTAACTATCCCCATTGCCATTGCAATCCACACATCGACAAGCATGGCTAACGCACCTGTGATGAAAGTCAATAGGGCAGATATCTCGCTTGTCGATCCGAATCGATCTGCACGGATTTTCGCTACGTATGCGATACCGGTCAGTGAAGCAACCGCTAACAAACCCATCGGTAACATGAACGTAGCCCCGATATGATACAACCATGCACATCCAAATCCGAACATGCTAATAATTGGATGTGTGCGGACACCGCCAAATACTAGCTTCTGATCTACTTTAATACTTTCTCGCTCAAGACCAACCAGAAATCCGAGTGCTAAGGCAACAACAAATCGCAACTGAATTGTCCATTCGATACCGGTTATTTCCATAATAATCCTCGCTCAAGAATGAGGAATAATAGCTGTTTCGACTTCTGTAAATGTTAATACTATTGCAAGATCCTTCGGAGTGATTGCTATGATGAATCCGCGTTTTCCACCATTAATATAGATTTGTTGCAGTTCTAATATAGTTTTTTCTACATAGACTGGCAATGTATGTCGTGTTCCAAATGGGCTTGTTCCACCAAATTGATAACCAGTATAGCGTTGTGCAGTTTTTTCATCACATGGCATTATGGACTTCACACCAAGAATTCGAGCCAACTGCTTCGTTGATACTTCTTTGTTGCCATGCATCAGCATTAGTAATGGTGCCTTTTGGTCAGTTTCAAAAATCAATGTTTTAATTACATAATGTTCGGGAATGTGAAATTCTGTAGCAAATTGACGGGTGCCACCGTGATCTTCATACTGATAGAGATACGGTTTAAAAGTGATATTTTTCTCCCGTAGTATTCGTATCGCTGATGTTATCGGGTAATCCTCTTTCGTCATTCAGGTTCTGCTTTCTTCATCTCCCACACAGTCCCAAGCTTCGAGGGACAATGAATACGGTAAATTTTTCTATCGTCTTTTTCCCACGAAGGAAATCCTTGTATAACTCGCCAAGTGAAAAGATCGAGTACATGCAACAATCCGAAACAGACTTCATTTGGTCGCTGATATGGGTTTATATATCGGAATGTATCACCAAGTTGGTGTTTACATTTTCCAAGTTTTTCTACCATCTTGATTTCTATAGGTGAAACTTGTGCCCAGGTTTTGCGATAATCTTCTTCTGTCATATCCATTCTCCTATAAATTTTCCGAGGGAGCTAATTTTGATAACTCCTCTGCAGAAGATTTCTCTACATCAGCATGCAGACTGTTTCCGTTAGCATCCATAGTCACAATAACTGGAAAATCTTTGACACGTACATGCCACATCGCTTCGGGAACGCCAAATTCTATAAAATCGACGCCTTCAACTTCTTCAATACATTTTGCATAATACTGAGCTGCACCACCAATTGCGCTGAGGTAAACAGCACCCACTTCTTTCATCGCGTCTAATGTCTTCTTTCCCATACCCCCTTTTCCGATGACAGCCCGTACCTTAAATTTACGAATAACATCACCTTGATATGGCTCTTCGCGTATACTGGTGGTAGGACCGGCAGCGTTCATAGTCCACTTCTCACCTTTTTTCAGTGCAACAGGACCACAATGATAGATAGCCCCGCCATCTAAACTCACTGGAGAATCATGTGATATCAGATGATGATGAAGAACATCGCGACCCATATGCATCACACCATCCATTAGGAGCACATCGCCCACTTTCAATGAACGTACTTGTTCCTCTTTGAGAGGTAGAGTTAATCGAATTTCACGACCTGTCAATGGTAAATTCTCCTCTTTAGCCATTCGCATAACTGGTGTATCTTCTTTATATAACCATTTCTTGATTGCACCCGTCCTTGCATCCAATACTACACCTAATCTTCGGAATGCCCAACAATTATATGCTACTGTCACAAAAAAACTTGCTGGTAGACGATGATATGAACCAATCTTACAACCAATAAGAGTGGCCAAACCACCAAAGCCCATTGTACCGATGTTTAATTTGTTAGCATTTTGAAGAATATAGTCCTCGAGCTTTGCCAACTCCGGATTTGGATTTATATCATCCAGCACACGGAAAAGCTGTTGCTTAGCAAAGTGATACCCTGATCCACGATCACCGCCAATTGCAACACCAATGACACCAACGCTACATCCTTGCCCTTGTGCTTGCCAAACGGCATGGAGCAAGCATTTTCGAATTCCATCTAAATTACGATCGGCTCGCCCAAGGTGTGGTAATTCATACGGTAGAGAATATTGGATGTTCTTATTTTCACATCCGCCGCCTTTTAAAATGAGTTTGACCTCGATATCCTTTTCATCCCATTGTTCAAAATGCATCACGGGACATCCTTCACCGAGATTATTTCCGCTATTCTTTCCCGTAAGTGAATCAACTGCATTTGGTCGAAGTTTCCCTGAACTGGTTGCTAATGCGATAGCTTCTTTGATCTGTTTTTGCATTAGAATTTGATTCGTTCCTGCAGGTGATTTGATTTCAAAAGTGGGCATACCAGTATCCTGGCAGATAGGAGCTTCATTCTCGCAGGCCATATCCGTATTAATAGCCATCGTTTGTAGTGCAAGAGCAGATTGACTACCTGGAGATTCACGTTCAATCGCCCATTTTAAAGCTCGTCGTACATCGGGTGGTAGATTGGTTGAAGCCTCTGTAATAAGTGAAAGCATACTCTGCTTAAATTTTGACATAGTTACAGATAATCCTTTGCTCGATGGTTTCTTGACAATTCGTTTTTTTTGTCGAATCTGTGTCTTCACTTTTTTCCTGACCACTTTTTTTGTACGTGCTTTTACCATGTTGTATCTCCTTTGCTCTCGGCGTCGTGTTTCAATTCATTTTTGAATTTCTGATTCGATTACCTTGTATTTTTGTCGATCCAATCTAAAACAGTATTGTACCAGAGTTCTGCATTTTGGGGTTTTGTAACAAAGTGTCCTTCATCTGGGAAGTAAAGCATTTTAGATTTAATTCCTCGACGTTGTAATGCAGTGAATAGTTGAAATCCCTCGCTTACATCAAGGCGGTAATCTAATTGGCCATGAATAACAAGAGTTGGTGTTCTAAAATTCTTAACATATTCCATAGGTGAGAATTTTTTATAGAGACTTGGATTTTCATATGGAGTTCCACCAAACTCCCATTCATTGAACCAAAGCTCCTCAGTTGTTCCATAAGCACTCGTTGGATTAAATATACCATCGTGAGACACAATGCATCGGAAACGATTGGTGTGACCCATAATCCAATTCATCATGTAACCACCATATGAAGCACCTGCACCAGCAATCCGACCAGAATCGATAAAAGCGTATGACTTTACGATATGATCAAGTCCTTTCATAAGATCTTCGTATACTTTTCCACCCCAATCCTGACTTATTTCATCAGTAAATCGCTGTCCATAGCCAGTACTTCCACGTGGATTAATCATTGCGACCACAAATCCACGAGAGGCAAACATCTGTGAATTCCAACGGTAATGGAAATCGTCTCCCCATTGTCCTTGTGGCCCACCGTGGACAAGAAATATCAAAGGGTACTTTTTCGTAATATCAAAAAACGGAGGCTTAAGAATAAATCCTTCAACTTGGGTTCCACTTGCTCCGTCAAACCAGAAGGATTCCAAATTATTCATTTCTAGCTGATCTGTCTTTTCCTTATTAACGAAAGTAAGTTGTATGATGTTCTTACTATCTATATTTATGCGAAAAATCTCGGCCGGCATTGTGGCTGATTCGCGAAGTACAATAATAGATTTTCCATCCGGTGTAACCACCAGACGAGAATTCCACCCATTAGTCAAAATTGTCGAAATTTTTCTATCAGGAAAAGTAACTTTAAATATCGAAATATTACCCTTATCGTCCGCATTAAAAAACAATGATTTTGAATTTGGATTCCAAGTGACATCATTAACGCTGTAATCGAATGATTCAGTAAGATTGAACAGTTTACCAGTAGCTCTTTCGTATATTACTAGTTCACGTTTATCAGCTTCGAATCCAGCTCGTCGCATCAATCTATAAGCGATATATTTTCCGTCAGGTGAATAAAGGGGTTGACTGTCATTTGCTGGATTGTTAGTAATCTTCTTAGGTGTTCCTCCAACAACTGGCACAGTATAAATCTCGTTATTCGTACTTGTAGCAACCATGGAATCAGGATTCATTGTATATGCAATCTCCTTACCATCGGGTGAGAAAGCGTAATCCCAACTACCGCCAAGATCAAGTGGAGGTATGTCATAATCTCCAGGTGTTAATTCCACCGCCTTCCCTCCAGTCACAGGTACGACAAACAAGTGACTTCGTTTACCATCTTTCCAATAATTCCATAATCGGTAAGGAAGTTTCAAGAATATTTTGGCTTTTACCTTACTTTTATCTACAGCTTCGACACGTTTTGAATTACAATCCTCATCTGGACAATCAGGATAAACATCAGAAGCGAACGCAAACCATTTTCCATCGGGCGAAACTTCAAGTCCGGATGTTTCTGTTGAAATGCTTGTGATTTTTTTCGCTTCACCACCATCTACTGGTATAGTCCAAATCTGTGAAGTGCCATCGCGAGTTGAAATGAATGCGATGGTTTTACTATCTGGCATCCATCGAGGATTTCTATTATGTCCAGTGGCATTGGTTAATTGGTGCACCTCTCCACCTCTGACAGGAATAAGATAAATATTACTAAAAGATTTATTTTCTTCCTTTTGCTGCCTGGTGATAACAAATGCAATTGTATTTCCATTTGGTGACACCTGTGGATCGGTGACTCGACCAAAACTTAGTAGATCGTCGATACTAATTGCCCTTTTGACTTGTGCGTTAGTTGTGAGAGCAATGATAAGAGTAAGTAGGATTAAGAGAGCTTTTTGCATAAAATCCTCGCAAGATGACTTTGAGACCCATAATTGAAATTCTTGGCGCTCAATAGTTGGTAGAATGTAGTAGAAAAATCAGTAACTCTCAACGATAGTAATTCATTAGGCAGGATTAATTAATAATTCAAAGTATACTCCTGTGTTATTGAAGAAAAATAGTAAGGAGTAGATAAATTCAGACTATCGACAGGTTATTTTTATCCTCAATCACCGATTATTTAATTTTGTAAAGATAATAAATCAGATGGAGGAGGAATTCGATCTAAAAATCAATTGCACAGATTTAAAACTGTATCTGACATCGTTTGGCATTTCCCTCAGGACGAATCCAGAGTAAAACCTTTTTTGTCCGTCCACACCAATCCCTGACATCTTTCTCAAAGGTGTCGCAATCGGCAACAACTTCAAGAACGTCACCAGATTTCATTTTCACAGCCATGACTGTTATCTTTAGTGTCGGTTGGGGGCATTTTAATCCTCTCGCATCAAGTGTTTGAAGTGCCATCGTTATATCTCCTAATGTATTTTATTATTCAAAGGTCCAAGTTTTCTTATTGATTCGACCATCTCGGTTGCTATTGCTACAAATTTATCTCCTTCACCAGCGGAGACATAATCCAGTCTACATCTTTCCTCTGGAATTCCCAGTTGTTTTAAGAGACGCAGTATCAATCTGTGTCTCTGAGCGGCTCTATAATTACCTTCCTTGTAATGACAATCCCCAGGATGACAGGCAAGAATGATAACACCATCTGCTCCCTGAGCAAAAGCCGATAGTACAAATTGCAGATCGACTCTACCACTACACATTACTCTTACTACACCAATGTTAGGTGGATATGGAGTTTGAGCTGTACCTGCCTTATCCGCACCAGCGTAGGAACACCAATTACAGAGAAAACCAACAATACGTGGTTCAAAATTAGATGCCCCAACATTCCGTATTCCAACTTCGCTCGTTTCTGATAAGCTCATATCAGAATCTCCTCAATTTCAGCCATGATTTGCTCGTTGGTGAAATGATTACCAATAATAGCTCCCGAAGGACAAGCGGCAACGCAGGTTCCACATCCATGACAAAGGATATCGTTTACATGAGATTTTCCTTTGACACCATCAAAACTAATCGCTTTATATGGGCAAACGAGGACACAAGTCTTACAACCCGAACATCGCTCATCTATTACTGATGCAGTGACCGGGCTAATCTCAAGTTTTCTTCCTTGCACAAGTCCTGATAGCATATATCCAGCTACAGCCATTCCTTGATTCATTGCCTTCTGAATTTCCATAGGTGATTGACAAGTCCCGGCAATATAAATCCCCTTCATCTTGCTTTGGGTTGAATCGGTTCTTCCGTGCAATTCCTCAAAGAATCCAAATTTATCCAAACCGACTTCAAGAAGCTTACTTAATACCTTTGAATCTTTTCCAGGAATGATTGCAGGACATAGGACCACCATATCTGCAAATATAGTTCCTTTTTTAGAATCTGCATCTGAATAGGAAATGGATTTTTGTCCATCTTGTGAAGCGATGGAAAGGTCAGATATTTCCTTATATCGGATGAACTTTGATTCTGGATTTCGCTGAGCTTTGCGATAAAGTTCAAATTCCTCTTTGCCAGGAACCGATAGCTCTTTATAAAAATGGTGTACTTTTTTGCCTGGAAATTTGTGTTCGAGCAATTGGTTGAACTTGAACGCTTCCTGGCAACATACACCAGAGCAATATTCACAATGGTCTTTATCAAGGCTTCCCACACAATGGATAATCGCAATAGACTCAGGAACAGCTCTCGTGGAGGTTATTAATTGACCACTTGTTGGACCGTTTGCAGCAACGATTCGTTCAAATTCCTCACTTGTCAATACATCCTGTAACTTTCCATAACCAAGATTTGGAATCAATGTACAATCGTAAAGCTGCGATCCAATAGCAATAAGAATCGCGCCAACATTTCGCTCAACTATTCGTTCTTTTTCATCATATATAAAAGCATCTTCAACCGGACAAGCATCCTTGCAGATATGACAGTCTTGATTCTTCCAACGTAAGCAGACTTGATCGTCAATAAATACAGAATTAGGTAATGCTCCTGCAAACGGAAAATCTACCGCCTTTCGTTCATTTAAATTACAGTTGAATTCATTCTTCGCCGATTCAGGACAAGGTGCTATGCACTCTGCGCAACCAACACATTTGTGTGGATCGACATAGCGAGGTCGAATGCGGAGTTTTACGGAAAAGTTGCCATATGACCCTACGATACCAATAACTTCGGTCAGTGTTAACAATTCAATATTTTCGGCAAATTTTCCATGTAATACATCTGCCATCAGCGGCTCTAGCAGACAGGGTCCACATTCCATCTTAGGGAATAGTTCTTCAAACCTCACAGGCATTCCACCTATTACAGGCAATTTTTCAACTAAAACAACTTTCCGGCCAGCCTCAGCAATTGTTAACGCTGTTTTTAATCCGGCAGGCCCAGCACCAATTACAAGCACGTCAGTTGATATATCAATCTCTTTTTTGTGAAGTGGAGTATGAAGGGCGACGCGGTTTAGTGCAGCATTAATATAACGTGAGGCTTTTTGAGTTGCTTTTTCACGATCTTCTGTTACCCACGCAACCTGCTCACGAATATTGACCATTTGCATGAGATATGGATTTAGACCAGCGCGTGACATCGCCTGCATGAAAGTTCCCTCATGCTCACGAGGTGAACACGCTGCATTAACGACACGATTAATGTTATTATCACGCAAGTCATTTTCGAAGACTTGCTTGCCTTCTTCAGAACACATAAAATCAATAGTTTTGAAGTGAACGCTTTTATCTTTCTGCAGTGTACATACTTTTACTGTTTCTGCATCGATCTTATCAGATACATTAGATCCACAATTGCAGAAATATACTCCCACTTTCATTTTAGACTCCAACAGATTGACCGCATTCTAACCATTTTTCAATTTTTGCCGTAATTTCATTAACTACCTTTGGAATAGCTTGTGCAACTTCTTCAGTAACAGATTCACCAAACGATTCTAGATCTGCACCCTCTATGCCGTAAATTTCGATTTGAGAAGGAAGAGGAAGATCCAGCAAATCGCCAAGAGCAAGTGCAGTCTTAAGATTCATATCATGGACTGATACCATATTCCATGTTTCTTCTACGTCGTCTGGAGTTAAGTGATGAATTCTACCAGGGATTTTTTCCTTTGTTTGAATTGCGTCGATGATAAAGGCCTTATCATAACCTGTAAGCGTATCAAGAATCCGAATACCGCCCGAATACAGCTCCTGCACTTTGATCATTTCCATGTCAATATAATGGGCATGGAGTTGACGTGCTACCTGTATTCCTACACTATCGTCTGTAAGGATTGGATTTCCCAAGCCTATTATGATAATCCTCATTGTTTTCTATACCCTACTAAAATTCCGAATGATCTCACCCTGATAGTTCCGAATATTCACACTCAGCGGCATAGATCCTGGCAATGAATGCGTTGCACACGATAAACATGGATCATATAGACGAAATGCCATTTCAATTTGATTTAACAAACCATCGTCGATTATTTTTCCTTTTGAGATCAACTTTTCTGCTGCACGGGAGATTGACATCGAAATCGGCGCATGATTATTTGTAGTGCCAACAATCATATTCACCTTTGTTAAGATACCTCTTTCATCACATTCGTAATGGTGCGTGAGAGTACCCCTCGGTGCTTCAACAGAACCTACTCCTACTCCAACAATTTTCTCTGGAATACGCCGAATATCCGGCGAAGTTATCTCGGGATCAATGGCAAGTTCGAGCATCCTTTCTGCTGCATACAAAAGTTCGATGACACGCGCCCAATGCGTTGCCAGACGGTGATGTATAGGTTGATATCTACCATTCACTTTTTTCGATCCAAAAGTTTCATACATACGTATGAAATGTTCTTGGGCTTTCGGAGTGGCAAGACTATCAGATACATTTAGCCGTGAAAGCGGTGTTGCAGTGTAAATGCCACTATCGGGACCATCAACAAATCCTTTCCAACCAAACTTTTTTAAGTAAGGAAATTTCAAATAGGTCCACGGCTCAACGTGTTCTTCGATATGTTGAAGATATTCTGATGGATGGTATTTCATTACCTCGTTCCCATCCGGATCCACAACACGTATCAAACCATCGTAGAAGTTTGTACGATTCTGTGAATCGACTGTACCCATAGAATATGTCTTATGCAGGTAAATATCTGACATCACCAAATCGACATAAGCTGGATTTTTCAGAACAATATCATCGAATGCCTTTAAAGTAAAGAGAGCAAAATCGATATTTTGATGCGCAATGTTTTCGATTTCTTTTCTCTCCACTTCGGAAACAGGTTTGCTCCAGCCACCTGGTTGACCGGCTGCTGGATGTATCCCGCGACCTCCTATCATTTCGATAACGTGGTGATTTCTTTTCCTACACTCAATGACCTGTTTCCCTATTTCAATACCAACTTTTCGAATAACACCTAAAATATTTCGATCTGATGACGGGGCATCGTAACCGACAATAAAATCCGGACCTCCTAATGCATAAAAATGTGTTGTATGATCAGTAACATAAAATGCACTATAGAACAATTCGCGGACTTTTTTAGCAACTGATGGCGGCTCTACGCCGAAAACCGCGTCCAACGCCTTAACCGAAGCCATATGATGCGC
>Ga0233423_10000622_pt1 | contig 18182 bp, 23 predicted proteins | sample Watercolumn_Mata_FD_180713 | JGI IMG/M metagenome (GOLD analysis project Ga0233423, IMG submission 180713) | Freshwater microbial communities from Lake Matano, South Sulawesi, Indonesia - Watercolumn_Matano_2014_112_MG | ecosystem: Environmental > Aquatic > Freshwater > Lake | place: Indonesia...
CATTCATGTATTTCCTTAAATCTCTGCATCCGCCCGTGGTTGATGACATTTTTTGTTCCTCTCTTTATATTTTGTCAATTAAGTGGTATAACTTTCGCTTTTTTAAATGTTTGTCTATACTATCCAGAAATAAATTTTCAAGATTTTTATGTTATTTTTTCACAAATGTTTAAAAATATTGGTTTTTTTATAGAATTGTTATTAAAAAATGGGTGATTTGACAAGAGTTAAGCTAGATTCGGGCCTGACTATCTTATTTGAGAAGAGAAATCTGCTAGTTGTTTCTGTAGTTTTGGCAACGAAAGGGGGTGCTGCTTTTGAAAATGAGAAGAATAAGGGATTAGCACACTTTTTTGAGCATATGGTCTTTAAGGGTTCTAAAACTAGAGGGCAGAAAGAGATATCTTCAGCAATAGAAGGAGTTGGGGGTGAATGGAATGCCTTTACTTCAGAACAGATGACCTTTTTTTATGTAAAGCTTCCAAGCAAGCATCTCGAGGTTTCTGAAGTCATTTTTGACATGTTGGCGAATCCAAAAATAGATCCTAAAGAACTTGAAAGAGAAAGAGGAGTTATTCTTCAAGAATTCAACATGGTCCATGATCAGCCTATGAGGTTTTTATTTGACAAGATGAAAGAAATTTCTTATGAAAAACCTTTTGCCTTTCCAATATTGGGTTTTAAGAAGAATATCTTATCTTTTAAAAGAGAGGATTTTTTTAATTGGCACGATTCTTTTTATCAGCCTGAAAATCTGATTGTTTCAGTGGTGGGAAATGCTGATTTTTCTAAAATCATAAGTTTGTGTAAGGAGTTTTTTGGCAAAAGCCAGAAAAAAGAAAGTCCTCAATTAGAGTTAAAACCAAAAAATTCAAAATTTCTTGAAAAAAGAAAACATATTGATCAGGCGCATCTAGGGTATCTGTTCCATATTCCGACATTAAGATCTAGGGAAAAATATACCTGTGATGTAATGAATGCGATCCTTGGCGGTGGAATGTCTTCGCGATTATTCCAGGAAGTGAGAGAAAAAAGAGGGTTAGCTTATACTGCTCGAAGTTATTTAGAACAGGAAAGAGATTATGGATATTGCTTAATATACGCTGGTGTTGAAAAAAAGAATGTAAAAAAGACAAAAGAAGTTGTTCTTGATGTAGTAAAGGGAATGAAAAAGATTTCAAGCAAGGAAGTAGAACAAGCTAAGGAACAGTGCATTGGAAAATGGAATGTTCAGAATGAACAGTCTGATGCCACTGCGACAAACCTCTTTTTAGAAGAGACTGTCGGAAAAGCAGAGGATTACTATAGATATCCCGAATTTATACGAGATGTAACTTTAAGCGATGTACTTAAACTTGTTAGGATAAAAAAATTAAGCGAGGGTGCAATAATTCCGGCTTAATTTGTAACATATTTAAAGTTATTTTGCTTTCTTGAGGCATGATAATAGTAAGTGTTCCAGCAATACATGCCTTTGGCAAGACAAAAGGTTCTGAGGAATCTCCGAAACAAATAATTGATTATATAAAATGTGAAAAAGATTGCAGAAATCTGAAATTTATTGAGTTGAACATAGTCCCTGAAAACCTAGAATCTAATCAAAAAAATATTTTCTTGGATTCTTTGAAGATATTTAAAGAAAACAGGTATAACTATGAAAAAATATTGTTTTTAGGAGGAGATCACTCTATAAGTTTTTCCTTGTTTAATGCATTTAGGCAAGTTTTCAGAAATCCTTTTCTGTTTGATTTGGATGCTCATTACGATATGATGCCTCCATTGAAGGAAGTAAGTCATGAAGAGTGGTTGCAGGCATTGATTGATATGGGATTTTATCCCGGAAATATCATATTGTTAGGGGCCAGAAAGTTATATGATGAAGAGAAAGAGAATTTTAAGAAAAGCAAAATCAAGATAATTAAGGTTTCAGAATTCGATGATTTTTTGAAAGATGAAAAAAATTTTAGACTAGAAGAAAATGATGCAGTTTATCTCAGCTTAGATTTGGATGTTTTAGATAAGAAATTATTTTCAGCAACAGGATATCCTGTCCCTAATGGATTAAATGAAGAGCAGTTAAGGAGATTCTTAGACAAGATATTCTTGTTGAAGAATTTTAAAGCTATGGATCTTGTAGAATATAACCCTAAAAAAGACGATGGAAAAGGTTTAAAAATTGTTATGAATATAATTAATAGTATACTAAAAAAAGAGGTTGAAAGATGAATCGTACATTAAAATTATTGATAGCTTCTGATACTTTGGTTTTTACTGGGTTTGGATTAATTTCACCTATCCTGGCAGTTTATATTAATGATTCGATATCAGGCGGGACAATTGCTGCTATTGGATTGATGAGCACCATATTTTTAGTCACTAAAACGATTTTTCAATTATTATTCTCCAAGATATTCCAACCAAAACATAGAGATCTTATGGTCTGGATAGGTACTTTATTGATTGCGTTTGTTCCGATCATTTACTTGTTATCTAATCAAATTTGGCATTTTTACATTGCGCAGTTTATCTATGGAATTGGTGGAGGATTAGCATATCCTGCATGGTTCTCTTTATTTGCTTCAAATTTAAGTAAGGGAAAACAGGGCTTTGAGTGGAGCATATACTCTGGTTGTGTCGGAATTGGAGCAGGAGCAGCTGCTTTTATAGGCTCTTCAATAGCCTCTTCATGGGGATTTCCTCTGACTTTCTTTTTATCCGGAATAATCTCGATTGCGGGCATGATAATCTTACTTGGATTGGAAAAGGATAATCTTAAGAAGATTCTTCCAAGCGAGATATTTGTAAGTAAACATAAGCCTGCTCATTAAAATGAGATGCTTTCTTGCAATAGAATTAAATAAAGAATTAAGAGAAGAATTGATAAGGATTCAGAATGAACTAGAGCCTTTTATAGATGCAAAATTTGTTGAACCAGAAAATTTACATTTGACTTTAAAATTCTTTCCAAATGTTGATGAGAAGGATTTGAAAGATATGATAAAGAGTCTGAAAGATATGCCTTTTTCTAAATTTCCTGTTTATTTAGAGAGCATAGGTTTTTTTCCAAATGAAAGCCTCATTAGAATCGTATGGGTTGGTTTGAGATCCGAAAGAATCAAGGAATTGCACGACTTGATAGAAAGCAGATTAGAAAATTTTTCTAAAGATAATAATTTTGAGAGCCATATAACTTTAGCTAGAGTAAAAAAAATAAATAATAAAGAGGGATTCTTAAAAAAAATAGAAAAACTTAAGATAAATGCTCTTTCTTTTGAGGTCAATGAATTTTTTCTAAAAAAATCTACTTTGACTGATAAGGGGCCTATTTATGGGGATGTTGAGAAGTTCAAATTAGTTTGACCATTCAATTATTTTCTTAAGGTCTTTTGCTTTTATTTCATTCAGACCCGATTCTATAAGGGTTTTTTCATCTGAATCAAATATTCTTTTCAATGATCTGAAATTTTCCAGAAGTTTCTTTGCTGTTGAAGGACCTATGCCTGGAAAATTCTCAAGGATTATCTGTTGTTGACCTTTAATAGAATTTGCTGTTCTTTTTGCTACTAAAGATATCGCTGTTGGTGGCTTGTTCTGTTTTTTGTCAAGCAGAATCAAAAAATCAGCGGTTTCTTCTGAATTTTTTGAATATACTAAGGGTATTTTAAAATCAAGAATTATGGAAAGAAGCATACCTCTTATCGCATTGGGATGGAGGTTTATTCTTTTTTCTTCTCCTTCAAGGATAAGAATTTGTCCTGGAAATTGTTTTAAATTCTGAAGCTGTTCGACTAGACGTTTTGAAATCATGCTGGAAATAAAATCATTAAGGGTTTTTCTTTCAATTGCAACATCCCCAATTATATAATCCCCTATATTCAGAGTTTGTATCTTAATGTCATGTCTTTTTTCAACCAGATTTGAAACAACCATAGAATTCTTTTCTCTTTTATCTATTAAAATCATGATTTTTAAGTATATCTGTATTTTTAAGATTTAAGGTTTGTTTTATCTTAACTTTATGCTTTTGTTGTTTTAATTATCTATTTTTCTATAGATATCTTTTTAAAGGCCTCAGAATATGATAAATATCAAAAATGGTAAGAAACATAGTTGTCGAATCTCTCAAATCTGGAATAAAAGATCAACAAGTAGAGATTGTTGAAAGAAAAGGGATAGGACACCCAGATACTATCTGTGATGCTATATGTGAATCATCTAGCAGTGAGCTTTCTAAATATTATCATAAGAATTTCGGAAGAGTCTTACATCATAATGTTGACAAGGCATTGTTAATAGCGGGAAAATCTCAAAAGTCATTTTTGGGCGGAAAAATAATCAAACCAATAAGGTTGATAATCTCTGGAAGGGCCACTGAGAATTTCAATGGAAAGAAAATTCCAGTAAAAGAGATATTGATTAGGGCAGCTAAGAATTATCTTAAAGAAAATTTGAAAGAGTTCGATGAAGAAAATTGGGATATCTCTGCAGAAACAGAATCTGGTTCAGCCGATCTATGCAATAATTTCTTGAGAAATCAGGACATACCTTTAGCAAATGACACTAGTTTTGGAGTTGGTTTTGCACCTTTCAGTGAAATAGAACAGGTTGTCTTGAAAGCCTCGGATTTCATCAATTCTAAAGAATTCAGGAAAAAATATCCTGCTGTTGGAGAGGATACAAAGGTAATGGGAACTAAGAAGGATGGAGAGATCAGTTTATTTGTGGCTATTGCATTCATTGATAAGTACATAAAAAATTTAGAACATTATACTTTCTATAAAGATAAGGTTCAAAATGAAATAAAATTATTTGTAAAGAAAAACTTGAAAAAGGAAGTTTTTTGTCAAGTTAATTCAAGTGATGCTTGTAATTCTATAGAGGATTTATATTTGACTGTTACGGGAACATCGGCTGAAAATGGAGATGATGGGCAAGTTGGAAGAGGAAATAGAATCACTGGATTGATTACGCCGAACAGACCAATGACTTTAGAAGCAGCTGCAGGAAAAAATCCTAGTGCTCATACTGGCAAGGTTTATAGTGTTCTTGCACAGATAATCGCTTCGGATATATACCGAAAATTGAAGGTTGAGGAAGTAAATGTCAGGATTTTAAGTCAGATTGGCAAATCAATAGATAAGCCTGCTGTTTGTTCAATACAAGTATTAGATGATTTGGATGAAAAAGAGAAAAAGGAAATATATAGGATTGCAGATGCTTGGCTTGCCGATATAAGAAAAGTCACTTCTTTGATAATCGACAGAAAGGTCAGAGTATATTAGAATTGTATAGCCTCAGTAAGTTATTAGTCCTTCATTCTTATAGAATTTGTTTGAAATCTTTGAGGAGATTATTGAATTTTGGCTTACCAATGTGCTCTGCACAAGTTCAGTTCCCACTTTTTTAATTCAATCCTAAAAGTTGTTCTATCCTGGATTTGTCAAAACCAATAATTATTTCACCATCTATGTCTATTACTGGAACGCCCATCTGGCCAGATTTTTCAATCATCTCTTCAGCCGCTTTCCTGTCTGAACCAACATTTTTTTCTGTAAACTCGATGTGGTTCTCTTTTAGGAAGTTCTTAGCGACTGTGCACCATGGACATGTAGATGTGCTGTATATTATGACTTCGTGTTTTTTTGTTGCCATGATTTTTTTAGGATTTTTTGTTTTTAAATTTTTCTAGAACAGTGTTTTTTGTTTTTTCTTGTCCAAACCATTTTCTAAATCTTCTTTGACATCTTGAAGGATTTTATGCATCTTCTTTTCTTTATGATGGGCAGCCCAATGATACGATTCATCTCTTGTTCCTTGTGTCATTAAGATTATTAATTTCCCTGGTTTTAATCTGGCAGTTCTTCCTGCTCTTTGGATTTTTCTGATAGCTGATGGGATCGGTTCATAAAATATGACTGCATTGACCTCTGGAATATCTAGGCCTTCTTCTCCTATTGATGTGGCTATTAAACAATTTATCTCTCCAGTTTTAAAGCGGTGAAGAATAGCTTGTTGTTCTTTCTGATTCATGCCATCCACTTGTTTTTTCTTTGCTTGCCCTATGAAAATTTCAGATTTTATGTTATTTGCTTTAAGTTCCTGATCAATTCTAGAGACAGTATCCCGGTATTGTGAGAATATCAGGATTTTTGCATTGCTGCTCTTCTTTATTTCATCAATAACCAGCTCTTTTAATTTATTCAATTTTGGATGTTCGAAGCGATTTTCATAAAGTTTTGTTATCATGATGTAAGCATCTTGGAATTCTTTTGAATTTACTATTGAAACTACTGCCTTGCTCTTCTTTTCTCTTGCTTGAGAATACATCTCATTTAGATATAAAAATAAAGTGTCCAGGGTTTGAGTCTCAAGCAGTTCTATTGCATGCCCTATTTTTATTGCTTGTGCGCAAATTGAAATTCCCTTAAGGATATTGAAATGTTTATTTCCTGAGATTACCATATTCCTCAACTTATTCTGTAGTTCTAATAGCGTGACTTTTGTGATATGTTTTGTAAAAACAAGTTTTCTATTTGTCAATTCTTCAATTTTTCGATCATAGATGGCCCTCAATAGAATCCTTATGTCCCGCATTTCCTGGGGAAATTCTATCTTTACTAGTTCATAGGTAAGCTTTTGCAAATATGGTTGAACATCTTCTGATTCTCTTGTTCGAACTTCAACTGCTTCTATGTTCAGATTATCACATATGTCCTTTACTTTCTGTTTTTCAGAGCCAGGAGATGCTGTCAGCCCTAGAATACGTTCATGGTCTGCTTGTTCCCTATATTTTTTTGCCACAAAGGTATAGGAATAATTTTTCAGACACCTATGTGATTCGTCTTCAATCAATAGAGAAACTTCTTTTAGATTTATCAGGCCATTTTCAAGATCATTATGGATACATTGCGGTGTTGAGAAGATTATTTGGGCTTTTTTCCAGATATCTGCCCTTCTAGAAGAATTGATTTTTCCTGTAAAGATGTGCATCTCATAATTTTCAGAATTTGGAAAATCTTTTTTAAAAGATTCGTAGTGTTGCTCTACTAAAGGCCTTGTTGGAGCAAGAAGAAGGATTTTGCTTGATGGATATAACTTCAGCCTTTCTTCTGCGAGCATCAAAGCAATAAGGGTTTTTCCTAATCCGGTTGGTAAGATCACAAGGCAATTCTTTTTTTTGCATGTTTCTACTATTTTAGTTTGGTATTCTCTAGGTTGCATTTTTCTTTGTTTTGATTAGAAAAAAATAATTTATCTTATTCCTATTTCTCTCAAACAATTTAGTGTCTTTATTAAATCTTCTTTTTTAATTAAGAAAACAGTATCTGTATACGTGCTATAGTTTTCAACCATATTTATGTCATTTTCAAATAATTTTTGATAAATCTCCAAAGTAACTCCTGGAATGTCTTCAATTGATTCAGGGCTTTTAATCCTTACTTCTACTAAGTCTTCATGAAGTATGGAATAGTCTATCCTCAATTTTTTGTCTGTTATTATAATAAAAAAATTAAATCCCTTTATTATATGCGCATATTCGTTTTTTATTAAATTTGAAATTTCTTCTGCACTATTTGTTCCTTTTACAATATAAACATTAAAACCAGTTTTAATCTCTAGTTTAGATTCTTTAAGAAGCGCTATTATTTCTTGAGATTTGTCTTTTATAGATTCTAGAGCATCTTTGTAACGCATTATTGCAACGATCACAGCATCAAAATTTTTTATATCCAGATCTTTTTGTATAATTCTTGCTGTTGATGAAAGATTTATGATGTTTTTTTTCAAACAAATTTTAATATAGTGTTTATTATCTAGCCATTTGAAAACTTTTTCTGCTATAGATTCTTTCTTCTTTTCTTCTTTGTGATGTATCATGTCTAATTTATGTAATAAATACTATAAAAATGTTATGTTTATGACATTAAATATTAATAATTTCTTGTATTAATAGTATTGGAGATGGAAAAATGATAATCGAAAGTTTAGTTGAAAACCTTGAATTCGGAGTAATAGGATATAATGGAAATTTTGAGCATTTGATTAAATGTAATTCCGTTTTAGGAAAGAATTTAACTTATTGGGATGGTTTAGCTAATAATTATTTAGCAGAAGTTTATTGGAAACTAGATGGTTGTGCTTTTGACAATCAACCAGCACCTAAGTTCATGAAACTTGATACCTTAATCTTGGGTGGTTGTCCTATTTGTATATTTCTTCCTAAAGGGGAGGTTGATAAAGGTCTAGTTAAAAAACTGGGGGCTGAAAATTTGGACATAGTTCCAATCGGATTTATGGATATGCATAAAATAGGTGAAGGAAAATATGTTTGTAGTGGACTAGGAATAGCAAAAGAATATCAGGGAAATGGCTTGAGTAAATATTTGATACATGCTGGATTGAAAATTACGGGCGTAAAAGAATTGATAATTCCAACCCAATTAAGCAATGCATCTGCACATTATGCTTGGTTGCATTTAGGACAATTGAAAATTCTGAAAATCAAACCTTGTCATAATGAAGAAGATACTATTGTTTACCAAACAAATATTGAGAACCCAGAACAGCCAGTTAACAGAGCAATTAAAGATATTTCTGGAGCTTTAAAAGTTAGTTTTCAAGAATTATTGTCTCATCCTGAATTATATGAAGGAAAATTTGTAGTCGGATATTTCGAAGATTCATTACTTGTCAAATGAGGAGGAAAAATGGAAGAAATAATTGAAATAATTGAAAAAAAATGTGTAAGAATCAAGGAAAAAGATTCTATTTTAATTATTACTGATAAAAATAAACAAAAAATTGCAAATAAATTCCTAAATTATTTTAAAAATAAAAATTTTAATGTAAGTTTAGTCAAAACAGACCTACAGAAAATAGATGGTGAAGAGCCTTGCAGGGAAATTTTTTATGAAATGCAAAAAAATAATATTATATTTTTGTTGACCACTTGTTCTATGACTCATACAAAAGCAACAAAAACAGCAATGGAAAAAGGAGCAAAAGTAATAAGTATGCCAAATATAACTTTTGAAGCATTAAAATTTGTTAAAACAAATTATGAGAATATGGAAAAATTAACAACAAAGATTAGGAGTTTATTAAATAAAGGAAAAAATGTTCAAATAATAACTGATAAAGGAACTAACTTAATTTTAGATATTTCTGGAATGAAGGGATTTTCTCTTTATGGAATCTGTAAAAAAGGAAATTTTATCAACTTGCCTGATGGCGAAGCAATGATATGCCCTAAAACGGCTAATGGTGTTTTAGTTATTGACGGTTCTATGCCACCTGATTCTGAATTAGATCTAGGAAAGATAGGGAAAATAAAAAATCCAATTAAATTCAAGATTAAACAGGGAAAGGTTTTCAAAATTTCTGGAAAAAAAGAAGCCAAGATATTGAAAAATGTTTTTGATAAATATGGCGAAAGTTCTAAAGTAATAGCTGAATTGGGAATAGGTACAAATAATTCTATAAAGAAGATTACTGGAAATGTGACTATTGATGAAAAAGCTTATGGGACAATTCATATTGCTTTTGGAGATAGTTCATGCATTGGTGGAAAAAATGTTTCTCAGGTTCATCTTGATGGAGTTATACAAAAACCTTGTGTTTGGATAGATCACAAATTAATAATAAATAAGGGCAAAATTTCAGACAATTTATAAAGAATTAGTTCTTTTTCATTTAAATAAAAAGGAGGTTTTAGAAAGATGTGTTGGAAATGGTACGAAGAGAAAGCAAAGAAACTAGGATTTATTGGAGTAAAGGCTGCAAAATGGAGTGCCTTTTTTCTCGCTTTAATGATTGCTAAGCTTTGGCCGGGAATCTTGGGATTAGAATGGTATTGGTACATGATAATAGCTATAATTCTTGGAGCTATTGCATGTTTCAGAGCTTTTAGAAAGTAATTTTTTATTTTTTATTCTTTTTTTATTTCTTTGGAAATCTTTTCAGCTAATATTTTAAGTTCTTTTTGAGTTGGTTGATTTTTTAATTGTTCTATTGGAACTTCTGGAAGACCGTCTCCTTCTTTTCTTGGAAGAAGATGTATATGTGTATGTGGAACGCCGACTCCTGCAACAACCATCTCTATCCATTCTGTTTTGAATACTTTCTGCAATGCTTTTGAAATTGGTTTTGTTTTTAGCATTAATTCAGAATATTCCTTGTCTTCAATGTCCCAAAGCCATCTAGTGTGTTTTTTTGGTATAATCAGCGTATGCCCCATTGCATAGGGATTGATATCAAGAAAGGACAGGAATTCATCGTCTTCATAGACTTTGTAAGAAGGAATTTCTCCTTTTACGATTTTGCAGAAAATACAATCTTTTTCAGACATTTTTTGAATGACGTAAGTTTAAGTTTTTCTTAAAGTTGTTTATCTCTGACTTTAAACTTTTTTACTGTTTTAATCTTAGTTAGTATTTACATTTATTAAAGAAAAATTAATCTAACCAATATATGCCAGTTTTTCCTCTTTTTCCAGTTCTTCTAACCTCTGCTTTTCAGCTTCCAACAACTCTGCTTTTTCGATTGCTTTATCAAAAGTATCTTTCTTTCTCTCTTTTTTTACCATATTAACTTCTCCAGATAATTTTTGAATTATTCAGAGTATAAAAATTTATGGTATCTAATATTATATATATTCAAAATAGTGATATTATTTAAAAAGGAATGATATTTATTTTAGAATGGCAGGAATTTGCGGAGTTTTTTCAAAAGAGAATTGTGTTCCAGATTTATTTAATGGGGTTTTTCATCTACAGCATAGGGCACCTGATTTTTGCGGATTTGCCTGGCAGGATAAAAAAACAGGAAAAATAGAGATAGAGACCAGAGAGGGTTCTTTATGGGAAAGATTTTCTGGAAAATTAGATTTTATGAAGGGAAATATGGGCATAGGGGGAGTTTTTGGAGATTGGCAGCCTGTTTTGAATTGGAAATTCGCACTTATATATGATGGAAATATTGTTGATTTTGAAAAACTAAATGATTATGAAGGAGAGAAAACCGACACTATTTTTATTTCTAAGATAATTTCTAGAGAAAATGATTTTGTTTCTGGAGTAAAAAAATTATTAGATATAACTGGAAAGGAAAAAGGAGATTTTGCTTTGATAGCCTTGTCGAAAGAGGGGATCTATGCTGCGAGAGGATATGGAAGAAAGCCACTTATTTTAGGAAAAAAGGAAAATACTTGGGCAGTTTCTTCTGAGAGTGTTGCTTTTCCTTTAGAAGAGAATTTTGAGATTGTCAGAGATGTAAAACCTGGAGAGATAGTTCTTTTAGATGAAAGGGGGATTAACAGCATAAAGCAATTTGATGTTCCTACTTCATATTGTGCATTTGAACCAATTTATACTGGATATATCTCATCTAAGATAGATGGGCACTATGTTACAGATGTCAAGGGAAATTGTGGAAAATTTTTAGCTGAAAAATTCAATAACTTGAATGTTGAAGTAGATCATGTTTCACCAATTCCAGATTCAGGAAGAGGGCATGCAGAGGGATTTTGCTTGCATTCGAAATTGCCTTTATTAGAAGTTTTTTCAAAATATCCTGGTTTTAGTGCTGGTGGCGGCAGAAGTTATACGCCACAGAGTCAAGAAGTCAGAGATATGATCGCTAAATTAAAGTTAACTCCCAATGTAGCCAGAATAAAAGGAAAGAAAATTGTTGTAGTTGATGATAGTATTGTCAGAGGAACACAGTTAAGAAATAGGGTCAAGCTTCTTAGAGCAATTGGCGCTGAAAAGGTTTATGCTGCAATTGCCTTTCCGCCATTAATGCATGCTTGCAAGTATGGAAAGACAACTAAACAGGATAGTGACAATGTTGCAAGAACAAAAAAATTCAGTGAATTGAAAAAAGAATTGCTTTTGGATGGATTAGTTTATAACTCATGTGAGGATATCGCTAAGGCAATAGGGATCTCAAAAGAACAGTTATGCATGGAGTGCTTGAACGAAAGGCTTGAGAAAGATTTCTATGATTCACGAGATTAAGTAAATTTAAATACGCTTTAAATTAAGATTTCTTAGGGGGCCTGTAGTATAACGGCTTATTATGCGCCCATGGCATGGGTGTGATTCGGGTTCGATTCCCGACAGGTCCATTTACTTTTTCAATTCTTTTATCAGGTCAGAGATCTTTATCCTGATCTGTTTCATGGAATCACGCTCTCTTAGCGTGACTGTTGCATCTTTAAGTGATTGGCCATCAATTGTTATACAGAAAGGAGTTCCTATCTCATCCTGTCTTCTGTATCTTCTTCCTATGCTTCCTGATTCGTCATAGAAGCATTTGAATATTGGCCTTAGCATCTGATATACTTGTTTTGCTAGTTCTGGCATGCCTTCTTTGTTCACTAAAGGAAATATAGCTACTTGTACGGGAGCAAGTTTTTCATTAAAAGAAAAAATTGTCCTATCGTTTTTAGGTTCTTCTTTATATGTTAATTCAAGAATAGCATAAAGTGCCCTATCAACACCTGCTGAAAGTTCAAAGACATTTGGAAGAACTTTTTTTCCTACTGATTCATCAACAATTTCAAAAGATTGTTTTGAAACTTTCTGATGTCCACTTAAATCATAATCTGATCTGTGATTGCAGGCACATAATTCAAGCCAGCCTGTTGAAATTTCAACTTCAAAATCCCAGGTTTCTTTGGAATAAAAAGGCCGATCATTTTTTTCAACATATCTAAATCGCATCTTTTCTTCTGGGATGCCTAACCTAATATAGAATCTTTTGAGGGTAGTTAAGTAATATGCGATAAGATTGCTCTTTATGATTTTTTTCTTGACCGCATCTTCTGGAGATATCTTTATTGTTTTGTTATCTTTGTATAAGGGGATTGTCTCTTTTTTAAAAGAACTTAGATCAAAATCCTCTTCTTTTTCTGGATTAAAGAAGACTTCTATCTCCATTTGGTTTATTTCCCTTTCCCTAATAAGCCCTTGTCTTGGCGCTATTTCATTTCTGAAGACTTTTCCTGTCTGAGCTATTCCAAAAGGCAACTTCACTCTACTGGTTTTGAATATTCTTGGAAAACTTGTAAAAATAGACTGGCAGGTTTCTGGCCTGAAGTAAGATTCTTTTAGTTCAGCACCAACACCCGTTTTTAACATCATATTCCATGTTTCGGTATTTTTGAAATAAGAACCACATTTTGGGCAGACTATCTTGTTTTTTTGTATAAGTTCATCATAATCTTCATTTTTCATGCTTTCGGGAGTTTCTTTTTGTGTTTTTTCCTGGATTAATTTGTCAGCCCTTGTCTTAAAACCACATTTTGAGCAAGTTATTAGGGGATCATTAAAATTTTTTAGATGTCCTGATGCTTGAAATACACTTGGAGGAAGAATTTGGCATCCATCTATTTCGATCATGTTCTCTTTTTCAAGCAATTCTTCGCGCCATATCTTAAGGATATTGTTTTTTAGAGCTAAACCATTTGGGCCATATTCAAAAAATCCTGCAAGCTTGTCTGGATATATCTCTGCTGTTGGCCAGAAGAAACCCCTATTTGAGGCTATTTCTGCAACTTTATCAAAAATTCCGTTATCTTCTTTTTTCTTTTCCATCTTTATAATTTAGTGTTGGGAGTTTTTAAAATTGTTGATTTTTATATGATCTTGGATAAGAGATACATGGCTGTGGCTGCAATGAGGGGCATGATCAAATTATCATCTGCATCTGATTCACCTAGTTTGATTGTCAGTGATTCAGCAAGCATTCCAAAGAATGAACCCACTAATGCTGAGAAAGGATCAATGAACATTAATGAGAAGATAAATGCTACAACAAAGCCGCAGATTGAGCCGAAAAGGCTTTTGTATTTCCTGAATGGGTTTAGTTTGTATCTTGAGCCAAAATAACTTGCAAGACATGAAACAGAATCTCCAAAAGTCAGGATAGTTATAGTGGCTAGTGCAATATCCTTATTGAAAATGTACATCACCAATGCACAGCCTGCAATGAAAAATAATATGCCTTTTAGCGGAAATTTCTTTTCTTCTTCTTTTGAAAAATACTCAATTGCTCCTATCTTGTATTTTATATGCAGTAATGTTAAAAAAACAACAACTAGCGATAAGATAAATAAAAATCTTATGAAAATAGCCCATTCAAGGAATTGAAAACCCAGGATTATCGCAATCCCAAATAAGATATGGATTATTTTCCTTATTATCTCTTTGTGATTTTTCATTTTTTTGTATTGTTTATTTGATTTTAAGTTTGTTTATCTATTACTTTAGGCTTCTTTATTGTCTTAATCTTAATTTGTGATTTTTCATTTTATGTTCTTCATTATTTTTAAAAATGTCAATGGAATGAGATAGCCGATTACTGCTCCAGCAATGACATCTGAAGGGTAGTGCATGCCATTCCATAATCTTGATATAATTATGAATATTGAAAAGGCCCACCAAATTGTGACGAGGACCTTGTTCTTTATGAAAGCAAATAAAGTGAAGGTAAATGCAGTATGTCCTGAGGGGAATGAGTTATTATCCAGAAAATCTTTTCCTAGTTTATGCTGGCTTGGTAATGGCCTCTCTCTCGGGATTATTGCCCTTAATAGTGTAGTTATGAGAAATGTTATGACTACTGACATAAGGAAATACAGCATCTCTTTTTTTCCTTTCTTGAATCCATTTGATTGGATTAAAATAAATAAAAGTTGCACAATCAAAATAGTAGGATAAATTATAAAATCCTTTTCTACAAAATCCATAGAAATGCCTGTTTCTGTTCTTAACATAAGGAAAAAGTTTGAAATCTGAGTATCATAGACCAAACAGAGAATAAAAGCCAGTAAGATTACTAGGGAAATCAAGATAGTTACTTTGGTTTTTGTTTTCATGATAATAAACAGCTAAATCTATTTAAATAAATTAGCTTTAAGTAATCATGAGAAAAGAGAATCTATGGATTTTTGATGTCGTATTAAGGTATTTGATAGCGGCTTTATCTTTTTTGATAACGCCTATTTTTTATGTTGTTTTTAAGCCATTGACAATCTGGCTAACTTATTTGATTTTGTCCATATTCTATAGCGTTCAGATAACTGGGAACAGCTTGTTTTTTCCTGATTTTAATGCTTCTGTTGAAATAATCAGTGCTTGCATTGCGGGCAATGCTTATTTTCTGCTTTTTTTATTGAATCTTTTGACCAGAGATATAAAGACAATAAAAAGAATCTATGCATTATTGTTCAGTTTTTGCTGCTTGTTTTTGATAAATATCCTGAGGCTAGTTTTGATTATCCCTATGTTCTTGAATAACTCTGCTTGGTTTGACATAACCCACAAATTGTTCTGGTTTGTTCTAAGCATCATCTTTGTTGCATTAATCTGGATATTAACAATAAAGGTCTTTAGAATAAGAGAAGTTCCTGTTTATTCTGATGTTGCCTTTATCTTGAAAAAGATAAAGAAGAAGTGATGAGAAGCAAGGCTCACTAAGTAAGTTACTGCCTTCGCTTTAGTGTTTGTTGCTTCTGATTGAGATTTAGCCGAATAGGGCTGAAAGTCCTTCAGCTGCTTCTTCTGCCTTTTTCTCTTCTTTCTTTTCTTCAGCTTTTGGAGCTGATGTAGTTGCTGGTGCTGCTGCCATTACTGCTGTCTCTGCCATTGCTTTGTCTATATCTACGCCGTTTAGTGAAGCGATCAAAGATTTGATCTGTGCTTCATCTGCTTGTGTTCCTGTAGCTTCTATAACTTTTTTCAAGTTTTCTTCTGTTACTTGTTTTCCAAGTTTGTGTAGCAACAAGGTTGCATATACATATTCCATTTTTTATTTGTAAGTTTAGTTTAATATGGGGTAAATTTAAGTTTTTCTTAATGTTGTCGATTATTGGCTTTTGAGTATTTTATTGGGTTGCGTTTATTTAGCATTTAATTTACTTGAAAGTGATTGGGCTTGCATGTTTGCCTTGCTCAATAGGCTTGAAATTGTCTCTTTGCAGACATAATTTGAGAATAATGCCAAATTTTTTGCTTGTGTTGCTGCCAAAGTTATCATTGCCAGAGCTTCATCCTTATCTATTTTGATATTTGCGTAAATCTTTTTGTCTTTTGAATCATAAGCTATCAATGGCTTTACTCCGACAGGAATTGGTTTGATCTCAAGTTTTTCTAGAATTCCAGCTATTTCTATAGAGACTTTTTCTCCTTTATGGACTGTGTGGGCTTCTTTTACTGCTATCTTGCCCTGATCAATTCCAACCTTAATTTTTGCATTTGAGAATTCAGTAATTGCTGGACCAGCCATTAAATCTGTTGTTCCAACTGGAATGACTATATCGTTTTCAAGAACTTGTCCTGATTTTACTTTTATAAAACTCTTTAATTTTGCCAGTTCTCCAGCTAGGACAAATGGATCTTCATTGGACAATAAAAGTGCGAAATCCTTATCAACCTTTTCCTTCAATTTTTCTAGTTCTGGAAGTTTTTCTAGAGCGTGGTTGACTAGGCTCTTCTTCAATACTTTGATTTGGGCTTTTCCCCTTATTGCTTTTTTTATCTTTTGGAATTGTCTCGCTGGAATTCCTCCGATAGAGGCAACCATCACTGTTCGGTTTTTTTCCATAAGATTGATCAATTCAGTGACTTGTTTTTTCTTCTTATCTGAAACATTAGCTTTTGGTTTTTTATCTACCATCTTATTTGTCTCCAGGTACTTTAATTGATTTAGACATTGTGAATTTTAACATGATGTTTCTTATATTGAGCTCCTTTTTCGGCAATGCATTCATTATTACCTTGAAGGTTTGATTTATGTTTTCAAGAATTTGTTCATCGGTCATAGATTCTTTAGCTAAAGGAATCTTCAAACTTCTCTCTTTTGATTTTATCTTGACTGTTTTCTTTAATTTTTCTACAGTCTCTTTTAATAGCGCTTCCTGCTCTTGCATTAATACTGAACCGACTTTTGGATCTGGCATCTTTCCTATTGAACCTAAGACTTTGCCGAATTTTGCAGCTACTTGCGGCATTAGTTTGGCAGATGATATGAAGAAATCATACTCTTTTGCATATTTCTTCATCTCTTTTGGAGTTATCTTGTCCATTGAGTCTTTTGTGATTATGAGTGAAACGGCATCTGATTTTTTTATAGAATCTAGAAAGGCTGCTATTTTCTTGTTTTTTGCTGGAAAAGGCAAAATAACAAAAGTATTTATTGTTTCTCTGTTAGCATCAAAATTCTTCAGATTTACGACTAAATCAAGAGTCTGATCGAATTTCCTTTTTTCAGACGATTTTCTTAGTTCTTCTAAAGCTTCTTTAAATTTCATTTTATCATCCTTCTACGCTGAGAAACGTAGTGTTGTGCTTAGCACATCGGATTTATTGTATCGTTTTAAGGGTTTTTAAAGTTAGTGGTTTTTGATTAAACCACCAACATAGTTCCTAAAGCATATCTTTTTTCCTTTAAAATAAATGCTTTCATCTCCAATAAAACCTTCAATATCCCCTTGCCAATTGTTTTTATATTCAAAGAAACCAATTTTCATGTATTTCGGACCCCTTGCTGGAAAATTTCTGGGCATTCTGCTTATGCATTTTTTAAGAAATTCAAATGCCTCTTGATGGATATTCTGGTACTTGCTATAGATCCCACCACGATATGCCATCACCCAAATCACTTTTCCTTTCAGACATACCCTTTCTTGTCCAGAATCAATTATGTTTCCGAAATATGTATCTGTATATGTTAAGTCGCCTTTTTTGATGGTATATGTTTTGCCCCCATCTTTTGTTTTTTTTGGTTTTACTTGATCCGAAGCATAAGCTTGTTTTTTTGCTTTTGCAATAAAATCAATTGTTTTTTGGTCTATTTTCATTTTTCATCCAAGACTTTAAGATATTCTTCGATTCGCTCGACGATGTTCTGAAGGTAGAAATTCTTTATATTTTTTTCAAATAAATGAGAGAGAGGCATAAACTCTGCCAGATTATACCTATTATTCGAGGTTTCTACAAAGAAAAGGTCTTTTAGTTTTTTTAACTGCCTTCTGATATTAGATTCAGCTATTCCCTTTAATTCTAGATTGTGCTTTTTTCTGTTTTTTTCAACCAAATCCTTAATTTCGAATGAAGTCAAGGATTTCTTTTGTTTGGAGTTTTCTAGCAATACTTGGAGAATATCCACAATGACATCCC
>Ga0233423_10000624_pt1 | contig 18141 bp, 19 predicted proteins | sample Watercolumn_Mata_FD_180713 | JGI IMG/M metagenome (GOLD analysis project Ga0233423, IMG submission 180713) | Freshwater microbial communities from Lake Matano, South Sulawesi, Indonesia - Watercolumn_Matano_2014_112_MG | ecosystem: Environmental > Aquatic > Freshwater > Lake | place: Indonesia...
TTTGTCAGTGAGGCGGGATGGCGAACGGATTTAGTGACAGTTGAATTTGACCTCAATAGAGAAACTAGGGTGCGCCACTATCAGAATATCTGACGGGGGCACGAGGGTTGACTGCAGAGATTAACATCTTCATACTTTCAATCAATGCCAATTATAAAATCAGCGAAAAGAGCCCTCAAACAAAGCGAGAGGAGAAGGGTTCATAACCTGCGACAGAAACGAGATCTGCTGGGAGCGATTAGAGAATATAGGAAGGCCGTAGAAGGCGGCGACGAACAAGGGGCACGCGAAAAGCTTCCGACTATATATAAAAAACTGGACAAGGCGGCTAAGGTTAACCTTATAAAGAAGAATAGAGCCAGCCGCCTCAAATCCAGACTAACAAAGAAGCTGCACGGACGGTCAGCCCAGGAAACATCAGCCAAGCAGTCCTAGTTTGCTTCACCAATCTAACGGATTGAATTTTAATCCAACGGCAACTGCTACCAGGGCTTCTTCGTAATCCATCCTGCCTGCTCTGGCCGCTATGTTGTAATCTGCGTACATTTCAACCTCTGCCTCGCTGCTGGGTCGGAAAGCCAGCCCATTAAAGATCCTCTCCGCATCATAACGCGCCCCGCTTAAGAGTTTTTCTAGGGCTACCAGCCTGTCCCCGGGGGCCCTTCCCCTCTTTAACGCGCTTAGGTTCTGAAAATAATCCACTCTTTGCCCCGTGTGGTCTATTCCTATGCCCGGCGCTAGGGACAGCCGCTCTAGCTCGGTTACGATCCTCCATGTGTCCGACCCAAACATCTGCTCAATTTGAGCCACATTAAGGGGAGTGAGCTTGAGGTTTAATTGAGCTGCCCTTTCCTCAATGAATTTGGCTAGGACCTCCCCCTCCAACTGCTTAAATTCAAGAAAAATATTCGGGGGCTGCAACAAAAACTTGAATGGTGGTTCAAACTTTTTCTCTGTGTTGATGATTATGTTTGTGTCTTCTCTGTCTGTGCTCTTGCGCAGCACTTCTTTCAGCTCTTTACCCCCAGGATAACTAAATGGGTTGTCTAAAATAATCAGTTTTTTGGGACCGAACATAGAGGCGGTAGCCAGGAAGCCCTTCAGGCGCAATAAGTCCTCGTTGTCCACTAGCTCTAGTCGCTCGTGAGAATACGCCCCCCTCTTAGCAACAAAGAAATTAACAAGTTCGTTCAGCTTCTTCAGGCGCCTGTATGAATCCGGCCCATAGAGGGTTGTAATCATGTCTGGATTATATATATGAGCACGCCGTGCCTACAACCTCTGGCAGGAAGGACAAAAATGAGCCGAGCGCTGCCCCAGAACAATTCTGCTAATTTCTTTCCCGCACCTTGGACAGGGATGGCCCGCCCTCCGATAGACTAAAATGGCCCGGCCGTACTTACCAGACCCACCCGACGGATTGCGGTAATCGCTGATGGATGTGCCCCCCAATCGGATCGCTGTCCTAAGAATCTTCCTCGTATAGGTCAATATTCGGTCAAGCTCCGCCCTGCTTAAGGTGTCGGCACGGCGGGCTGGATGTATCCTAGCGCTCCACAGAATATCATCAGCGTAGATATTGCCGATGCCGGCGATCACTGATGGATCCATTAGAGCTTGTTTAATGCTTTTCTTCCGCCCCCCAACCGCGTTTCTGAACACCTCTGGGGTTAGGTGGCGGCTGAGAGCATCCGGTCCTAAGCGATAGATCGCGGGCAATCCTAAGATGTATTCCTTTTTCCCAAAATCTATCCGTGCAAATTTGCGCAGGTCAGAGAGCGCCAGCATATCCCCGCTGTCTAAAGTAAAAATAGCGTGGATGTACTGGTTCGTCCTCTCGTTGAGAGGACCAGCCACAAGGCTTTTTACCAGCCAGCCGCGGCCGACTCTCCGGATTGACCACCGACCCACCATTAAGTGGCCGGTCATTTTCTGGTGAATTAAAAGACGGTGCCCACCGGCCAGGGAAACCAGGACATTCTTTCCTAAACGACCTATTTTTAAAATCTCTAGTCCCTCGATCCCCCTCCTAAGCTGCGCGGGGGTTAATCCTCTAATACTACGCGGCCAGTCTGTCCAAAAACTAACCACCCGCCGACCGACCAACCTGCGCCTCAGACCATTAACGGTCGTCTGAACTTCTGGAAGCTCGGGCATGAACTCCGATGATTTTTAGGTCAGGGGGCGTTCGGCCTTGGGAATAAGGCTGGGGTCTATGGGAAGGGTAAAGAAGAATGTAGTCCCCCGACCAAGAGTTGATTCAGCCCAAATATTTCCACCATGCTGTTGAATGATGTTTTTGGTTATATATAGGCCGAGGCCGGAGCCGTCCGCCTGGATTTTCTGCGCATTGGGTGCCCTAAAGAACTTTCTGAACAATCTTTCTACATCTCCGGGCGGAATGCCTATACCAGTATCCCTGATGGCCACCTGAACATATGGTTGGTCCTTAACCGGCTTTAAACTGACTGTCACCGAACCGTTCTTAGAGTTGTACTTCATCGCGTTGTCTATCAAGTTAGAAACAGCCACCCCCATTTTGTTTGAGTCCACCCTGAGCTTAAGCTCGTTGAGGCCACCTTTGTCAAAATACACGCTAAGCCCGTACTTTTGGGCGACGATTTGGGCGTTTGCTAATATCTCCCCAATAAACTTAACCAAATCTACCTCTTCGTACCTATAGCCGAACTTTCCCTCCTCAATTTCGGTCGTTTCCAGAAGGTCATTAACAGTTTTCAGAAGGTTTTTGGTCGCCGACAAACCATTCTGAATAAGCGATCGGTCTGCCTCACCCAATTGTTGGTTGCCCATTAAACTCTCAAACGTCCAATTAATAGCCGTAAGCGGTGTCCTTAATTGGTGGGCCGCTAGGGAAACGAAGTCTGATTTGGACTTTATAAACTGAACCTCCCGAGTTCTGTCCCTAATTACTTTAACAAACCCTAGGGGCGTGCCATCCTCGCCCACAATCCTGTCCGTAAAAACTCGGAGCTCCTTCTCCGGGCTCGTAAAAGACACGTCGGCTATCTGCGGGAAGGAGTTGGGTCGAGAACGGTTGATTACGGCTGGTGCCAGTGAGGGAAAGAGGGTTTGGGTCAAGAACATCAACTCCGGACTGTTGACCTTATCCGGTCCAATAGTTTGGTCCAAAATTTTTTGTCTAGGTACACCGAATATTTTCTCGGCAGCGCTGTTAAAAATAAGGATGCGAAAGCTGTGGTCATAAACGATAACCGCATCTTCTAGGTTTGAGATAACGCCCTCTAGGCGGCCAGCCGATATTTTTTGGCCCAGGTTTTGGGCGGCCCGCCTGAGCCCCTGGTAGGCCAGGGGGGCATGCGACAAAATAATCAAAACTAGCGAAACCCACCCCAAGAGACGACCCCCAGAAGCGAGAAGGGCGACGATTGCCGCAGTTAAGCCGACTGTCCAAGCAATCCAAAACGGACCCGCCCCCGGCTGTTTAAAAACGTTGGCATTATGTGCCGGTTCATTGTGGGGCGCAGCCATACTCATCAATTATATTGGCTTCAGAACAGTTTTCCCACCCTCTGGCTCCGCGCCCCGGACCCTGATTCAAGTCTCTGCAGAAGAGTTTTAAAGCCGAGGTTTTCTAAATATCGGCGGAGCTGGACGCCGCCCAGATCCAACTCGGTTTTCAATTCACCCAGGGCAGCGGGGCATGGAGCATCCCTGGAGGTAGTGGCGAGCTCTTTTGAGAGAAAAGCCATTTCCCTGCCCTGCTCCAACTTGGCTGCCAACCCGGGCGATCCCCTCTTGATTGAATCCACCCTTCGGTATATTTGTTCTATAGGCCCGTATTTTTTGATAAGGCTCGCGGCCGTTTTTGGACCGATCCCCGAAACACCAGGAATGTTGTCAGATTTATCCCCGACTAATCCTTTGTAGTCCGGGATCAGATTGGGCGCCACACCAAATCGCCCCTCTACCCCTTGTTCATCGTAGACAATAGTCTCACTAATACCCCTCCTGGGAACTTCGGCCACTATCCTTTTGCCCCTAACGGACTGGAGGGTATCCAGGTCGCCGGAGAGAATGGTAGTTTGATCAACCTGATCGCTGAACTTCTCCACAAGAGTGGAGATAATGTCATCAGCCTCATATCCAGGAGACTCCAAAATCTTTATGCCAAAGTGAGCTATCAAGTTTTTTGACTCCTGGAGTTGTGATATTAGGTCCGTGGGGGTGGGTGGGCGCAGGGCCTTGTACTCCCGGAATTTCTGCTCGCGAAATGTGGGCTCTGGACGATCAAAGGCGGCGGCCACATATCGCGGCGCTCCGTCTTTTAAAAGTTTGATTAGGATGCTGGCTAGACCATAAAGGGCCCCAGTCGGACTGCCACCAGGACCAGTTAAGGGCGGCAGCGCATGGTAGGCCCTATGAATAATTGAGTTGGCGTCAATTAATAGTAATTCTCCTCTTGTTCTCTGTTCGTCCATGTTGAAATCTTACCCAAGTGACGTTGGGCGGCAAAGCTGATTTTATCCTATCGGCCCACTCCACAAGAATTATATTGTTCCCCCTTAGGGCATCCTGCCATCCCACACCGATTAGGTCTTTAGGCTTTATTCTATAGGCATCTACATGATAGGCATTACGATATCTGCTGTTCGGGGGGAGGGAAAATCTTTTTAAGACTACAAAGGTGGGGCTTAGAACCCTCTTGTTAACACCCAGGGCCTTCATAAACCCCTGGGTAAAGGTAGTTTTTCCCGAGCCTAGGTTCCCAACAAGGGCAATAACCGCTGCCCCCTCTCTCCACCCTCGTTGGTTAAGACTGACGGCCAATTTACCGGCAAGGTCCTTCGTCTCTGAAGGGGCCCCAGAATAAACCATCTTAGCCATCTCGATCTACAGCTTTTCTCCACAGATAGGCAGAGCTAGCAGCGGCCACGGCTGCCACCACGATCCCTAACAGGAGAGGTGCGGCCAACCCGCTCCCCACGGAACCACCGCCGACAATGCCCGCATCATCAACACTAGCCAGCGCGGTGGGGCTCGGGGGGGGTTGACCACCCTGTATGTGCTGAGAGAAAACTATCTCCCCCTCAACAACAGATTCGCTATATCCCAATTGGTCAACCATAACCCCATCCCGGTTATATAAAGAAATGGTGTCCCCGTCATTGTTAAGGCTGACTCCTGTTGAACGCAGCTCTACTGTCTCACCCTGTTTAATCTGCTCGGGGTCGGCGAACCTGAAGACACTGCCGGCGTTGTCGCTTAACCACCAGCCTCCGATGCTCTCTGACTGAACCCCGTTGTTGGATATTTTTATCCACTCGCTGCTGGTGTCTGGTCCAACCGGATCGGGCAGTAGGCTATCTATGTAAACCATCAAACCAGCTTTGGGGGAACTTTGATCCCCAGGTGTTCGAATGCCGCCGCACCAACCACTCTCCCCGAAGGGGTCCGTTTAATAAAACCCAGCTTCATCAGATATGGCTCGTAAACCTCTTCTAGGGTAGCTGTATCCTCATTGAGGGCGGCGGCGATAGTTTTGATACCCACTGGACCCCCACCGAACTTCTCTATAATCATCCTAAGGAAGTCCCGGTCGTGAGCCTCCAACCCCAGAGGATCAACATCTAAAAAGCTGAGGGTTTCGCGCGCAATTTTTCCATCTACTTTTTTGTGTTTATAGACATCTATATAGTCGCGCGTTCTCCTAAGAAGCCGGTTGGCTACCCTGGGAGTATTGCGCGATGCCCTGGCCAACACCCCGGCTGCCTCATCATTAATCTCCACCCCCAAAATTTTTGCCGAGCGTTTAATTATTTTCTCAATATCCTCCTGGGGGTAATACTCCAGCCTAAAGGTCGCCCCAAATCGAGACCTTAAGGGAGCAGAGAGAAGGTTGACTCGGGTGGTAGCCGCAAGGAGACTAAAGGCAGGGAGGTCCAGCGAGATGGTTCTTGCCCCAGCCCCCTTGCCGATAATAATATTAAGTTTTCTGCTTTCCATAGCTGGATATAAGACTTCTTCTATCATCTTGTTCAGCCGGTGGGCCTCATCTATAAAAAGCACTTCGCCCTCCTCTAGGTTGCTCAGGATTGCTGCCAAATCTCCCACCTTCTCAATGGCTGGGCCCGAGGTCGTCTTAACAGTAGCCCCCATCTCCTTGGCTATTAATCGTGCCAGTGTTGTCTTCCCTAAACCCGCTTGGCCATAGAGTAAGATGTGGTCCACCGGTTCACCCCGTAATTTAGCGGCCTCGATGATAACTCGGGCACTTTTTTTAACCTGCTCCTGGCCGATGTACTCGTCCCAGCTCTGGGGTCGCAAAACGACATCTACAGCTTGGTCGTCCCCATTTGACTTAGCCTTATTTGAGCTATTTTTCTCTGGTTTCTCCATTGACAAGATTGTATAAATATGTTATCTTAAGCGCGGATCAGGGGTCTGCGGGCACCGAGTCTTTTTTTGGCACACGGACGCTTTGGCTTTAGCTGGAGCCATCCCCACAGAAGACTCTATTTTCCCCTCAGCGGGAGCCCAATCATGCCCGCAGACCCTTGGTCCTCAATCACTATTCTACTGCCCCACTGAACCATTTAATAGAGCCGGTAGCTTTTTCAACCTCCTCTAGGGTGGTAATGCCGGCCAGGGCCTTTAACACGCCGTCCTCTTGCATAGAGACCATGCCATTCTTTCGGGCATAATTCCTCAACTTCGTTTCACTCACGCCCCTGTTCACGATCTCACTAATTGACTCGTCCAAAACAAAAATCTCAAAGATCCCTACCCTTCCTTTGAAGCCGCTCTCGCACTCACTACAGCCGACTTCTTCAAAAAGGCTTTGTTTTTTTACCCTGGGAGCGACCCGGGGCGGGAGTTCTGCGTAGAGGGCTGTTGTCCCCTCGGTTATCGCCCTGGTCGGCGGCATCGGCCGACGGCACTTCTCACAGAGCCGCCTAACCAACCGCTGAGCCACGATAAGGTTAATGGCTGGAGCTATGCTGCCCGCCTTAACACCGAGGTCTAGCAAGCGTGGGATAGCGCCCAGGGCGCTATTTGTGTGGAGAGTAGAGAACACAAGGTGCCCAGTTAAAGCTGCGTCAATAGCAGTGGTGGCGGTTTCTTTATCTCTGATCTCCCCAACCAGAATAACGTCCGGGTCCTGCCTGAGAGCGGACTTTAGACCAGAAGCAAAAGTATATCCGTCTTTTGGACTAACTTGCGTTTGTTCTATGCCGTCGAGGTGATATTCGATCGGGTCCTCAATGGTTATTGTTTTTGTCTCCGCTGACTGATTAGCTCTTAGAAAGGTGTAGAGACTTGTGGTCTTACCGCTCCCGGTGGGGCCGGTTACCAGTATCATGCCGTTCGGCTGTTTAATAGCTTCGGCGACTATTTCCTCGTCATCCCCCCTTAGACCAAGGTCTGAAAGTCGCATGTTGATGATCTGGGGATCCAACAGCCTCATCACAGCCGACTCGCCATATTCGGCCGGAACACAGGAAATCCTCGCCTCCACATCACCGCCCCTCTGCCGTCGGATGGTAAACCGGCCGTCCTGAGGTTCATCTTGGATGTTCAGTTTAAGATTGGCCAACAACTTAAGCCTGCCCGCTAGACGTCGGTGAACATCCAGGGGCAGCTGCCCCATCTTGTGCATTACCCCATCTATCCTGAACCTCAAGGTGGATGATCCCCTCCCAGGCTCTAGGTGAACGTCCGACGTCCTTAAGACAACTGCATCCGCCAAAATCTTTACTAAAATATCCGTGGTGGACATGTCGGGGTTAACCCCAGCCACGTCGTCCACGGCGGCGACCACCGACCCCACATTTATCCTTGCCTGTTGAAGGGCAGACTCGGTCAATTTGATCTCCGAGACAACCTCCGCCCGATCTTCTACTATAACTGAAGAATACTCCCGCCACCCCTCCTCTAGCCCACTAAGAGAGCTTATAAAGGTTTCTGCCCCCAACCTCTTCTCCTCTAGAACAAGTAATAACTTTGCGAACCCGCTGCTTTTAGAAGTAAACGCGGCTATCCCGACCCTCTTTTTGTCTTTTTTAAAAAGAACCGCCCTTGCCTCCCTAGCCAGGACCTCCTCGACCACCTCCAGGGCACTGCGGTCGATAGATTGTTTTCGCAGATCTAAATAGGGGAGCTTTTCTCTCTTCGCCCGTCGCTCGGCCTCCCTTTCCTCTGCCTCCCGCCTAATACTCTTTAGCCTGTCTTCGATGAAGGGCTGACTGAATTTCATCGTTCATTTCTATAATAATTTTGGGTGGTCTAAATTGCAAAATAAGTAGTAGTATTAATACGAATCCGCAGGGCATATGTCCGGACACAGTAAGTGGAAACAGATCAAACATAAAAAGGCGCTGGCAGACCAGGGTCGAGGGGAACTCTTCTCTAAATTGTCCAAAGCCATCTCCGCCGCGGCTAAAGACAACCCCGACCCGAAGTTCAATTCAACCCTCCGGAGCACTATTGAGCAGGCTAGGCGGCAAAATATGCCCCAGGCGAACATCGAGCGCGCTATTGAGAGGGCCGGCGAGGCGGGGGACCAAGAAGAACTACTATTAGAAGTCTATGGACCAGAGGGGATAGGCATACTGGTCGGGGTTGTAACCGATAACCGAAACCGGTCAGTAGCAGAGATAAGGGCGATTCTAAAAGACCACGGGTTAAAGATCGCGGATCCCGGCAGTCTGACTTGGGCGTTTGAGAAGGCCGGAGGCGAATACAAAGCTCGCTTCCCCAGTCAATCCTCGGTCGAGGCAAGGGAAGCGGTAGCCGCCCTGGCCGCCCAGCTCAAACAGCGGAACGACGTCGTGGGGCTCTATTCCTCTTGTGCATAATGAGAATCTTGGGCATTGATCCTGGCACAACACGTATTGGTTATGGCTGTATCGAAAAACAACGCGGAGTCCGACTGGTTGAATCGGGACTCATTAATGGAGAGGGGGTTCCTCCCGCCGAGAGGCTGGTTTTTCTGGAACGGAAGCTGGTCGGACTAATAAAAAGACTGCGTCCCGACTTGGTCTCCCTGGAAAAACTCTTTTTTACAAAGAATAGGCGGACTGCTTCCGGCGTGTCGGAGGCCCGGGGAGTAATTGTGCTGGTTGTTTCCCGGCTTCACATCCCATTTTTAGAATTCACGCCGAGTGACATTAAGGCCGTGGTGGCGGGCGATGGTGGGGCAGATAAAGAGGGGGTTAAGAGGGTAGTCTGCCGCACTCTTGGAACGCCCTCCATCCCTGGACCCGATGATGTATCAGACGCCCTAGCGGTTGCCATTAGGGCCTCTTTTGAGAGGGGGCTTAGCCGTGCTTGACAGAGCCTATTCTTTGAATATACTTTCGCTAGTCTAGAGGGGTTATGCCCGTAACGACAGGCTTCTCCATAAGGGCAAAGGTCGTCTAAAACCAAACCTTTACATGGATCTGGACAAGAACGTTGTTCTCGACGACGAGGGGGATGATGAGTTCGACGGGGACGAGGGAGATGGGGGACCTGATGACGAGTTTGGGGGTGATGAGGGAGACGAAAGTCCCGACAGCGAAGAATAAAACAAGGCCGCCCTATTAAAAAGGGGCGGCTTTGTTTTAGAATAGGATGACTGTGTTTATCGGGGATCGTCTACGTAAAACTTTTGTCTTGGGGCTGGTTTTGGCTGTCCTCTTGTTGTTCTATGTTGGGTTTGTATATTTCACAACCAGGCTGCCGGCTCCAGATGAAATCGGCAACTTCAACGTGGCTGAGTCCACGAAACTCTACGATCGGGATGGCAAGGTGATGTTCTATGAGATTTATAAGGAGGAAAAGCGAACTATTATCCCCGCCGAGGAGATCCCCGATGTTATAAGAGAGGCGACTATCAGCGTCGAGGATAATTCGTTTTATTATCATGGCGCCTTTGATTGGCGAGGGATCGTTCGCGCCCTATTCACCAACCTTATTCGGGGGAGGATTACCCAGGGAGGATCTACTATCACCCAGCAACTAGCCAGGAACACCTTTTTGTCATCAGAGAAAACTGTCACCCGTAAACTGCGCGAGGCAATTTTGGCCGCCAAACTAGAGCGCTCTTTCTCTAAAGAGAAAATTCTAGACATGTACCTCAATCAAGTTCCCTACGGACCGAATATTTATGGCATAGAGTCGGCCTCCCAGGCATATTTTGGCAAACCAGCCAAAGATTTGAGCCTGAACGAAGCGGCCACCCTAGCCGCACTTCCCCAAGCGCCAAGCTATTACTCTCCATGGGGGAGCCACAAAGACGAACTCACAAAAAGGAAGAACTTTGTCTTACAGAAAATGCGAGAGTCTGGATATGTAGACGATCAGGAGGTCGGCCAGGCCGGAGAAAACCTGCCAGACATTCTACCTCGCTCCGACACCGGCATGGGCGCACCCCACTTCGCGATGGCTATTCAGGAATATTTGGAGAAAAAATACGGCGAGGACGTTTTAAGGACGGGTGGGCTGAAAGTAACCACCACCCTAAATTGGGAGATGCAGCAGCTTGCTGAAGCAGCTGTCAAAACCGGGGTGCAAAGGAACAAAGATCTTTACGCAGGGCACAACGGCGCCCTGTTGGCTATAGACCCGAAGACTGGTCAGATACTAGCCATGGTTGGTTCGAGAGACTACTTCGCGGAGCCTGAGCCAGAAGGGTGTCAGGAGGGTGTTAGCTGCGCCTTCGAGGGGAACTTCAACGTAGCCCTACAGGCGCTTCGTCAGCCGGGATCGGCCATCAAGCCCTTCGCTTATTTGACTGCTTTCCAGGGTGGCCTCACCCCAGATACGGTTGTCTGGGATGTGCCCACTGAGTTCTCAACCAACTGCCCCCCCAGCTGTTACAACCCAAAGAACTTTGATCTGGTTTTTCGCGGTCCGGTTACCCTAAGACAAGGCCTGGCACAGTCTATTAACGTCCCTTCGGTGAAAACCCTTTATCTAGCCGGTCTTAACAACACGATCGAAACCGCCAGGAGGTTCGGCATTACCACCCTTAACGACGTGAATCGCTTGGGATTATCGCTGGTTTTGGGTGGGGGAGAGGTAAAAATGGTAGAGCTGCTAACCGCCTATGCAACCCTAGCTAACGACGGTGTTAAAAATGAGCCAACGATGATTCTCGGGGTAGAAGACGGTCGGGGGAAGGTTTTGGAGGAGTATAAAAACACTGGGGAGAGAGTTGTTGATCCAGAGTATCCCAGACTCATCAACCAAATCCTCTCTGATGTGAGTCTGCGCTCCGGACTTTTTACAGCTAGTTTGCCGCTCACTCAGGTGCCCGGCTACCAGGTGGCGCTCAAGACCGGTACAACTAACGACTATGTGGATGCCTGGAGCATAGGCTACACGCCCAACCTGGTGGCTGGTGTTTGGGCTGGCAACAACAACCGCAACGCCCTCGGAGCAAAAGGGAGCAGCTTGTTGGCTGCCATTCCAATGTGGCACAACTTTATGTCCAAAGCCCAGGCGCTGCTCCCAGCCGAATCGTTCCCAAGCCCGGAACCTATGCTCTCCGACAACCCCGTCCTGTCCGGTAAGCTCCCCCAAGGAGAGCTTCATGATACCTTGTACTACTTAGGCAGAGCAGCTGATCCCCAATACCAAAACTGGGAGGCCGGTGTCAAAGCTTGGCTCTTGGTTAATGGCGAAAGCGCTATCAAAATCCCGCTGGTCTCACCAGAGGTCTCTACCCAGGAAAGCAGTTCAGCCAGCACGGCCGATCTTAAAATCACGTTTGTTTCCCCCAAAAACAGCGACGAGGTTGAGAGTAGCTTTCTGTTGATCGCGGATATTGCTTCGCCGGATAGTCTTGAGCGAGTGAGGGTTTATGTTAACGGTGTTCTGGTGGTGTCTAAGTCGGGAGATTTAGGGAAAACCCTTCGACTAGAGGAGACCATTGACCTCCCGGGGACAACCTCTAAAAACACGCTCTCGATAGAGGCGACTAACAGGGACGGCGACTCCCGAAAAGAGCAAATAATCGTCCGTCGCTAGGGCCTTATCGGCATTAAGATATAGAAATAAGAGCTCCCGTCCGAAGACTTGATAAGCGTTGGTCGCTCCTCCCCGTTTAACCGCAAAACCACCCCCTTGGACGACTCGTTTTTAATACCGTCCAACAAATATTGCCAATTAAATGTTATCTCGGCGTCTGGACCGCTTACCTTAACTGGTATGGTGTACCGATTCCTTCCTACACTACTGTCGCTAGCGGAGATTTCCAACACTTTTTTGTCTTTCACCTTGAGCTGAACCTCGCTGTTCCTCCCCGAGAAAGCCCCAGCCAACTTCAATCCGCTGATCAAGTCTTCTCTCCCGACAGAAACTTCCGTCTCGGCCTCCTTAGGAATAATCGCTTGATAATCCGGGAACTTCCCCTCTATAACCCTGGTTATAAGCTCCAAGCTCTCACTCTCGAAGAGAGCCTGGGTGTCATTGAAAGAAAGGCGTACGCCCTCTTTCTCTTCCACCGCCCTGGTTAGCTCTTGAGCAGCCTTGAGGGGAATGGTCACCCGAGCGCCCTTCTTAAAGGTGCTTTTTATCTGCTTGCCGGAAATCGTCGCCTCCGCCAAGCGAAAGCTGTCCGTCGCCACAACCTTTAGTTCAGACAACTCAACCAAGAATAGAACCCCGCTTATTTCCGGCCTGAGATCAGAGACCTCCGCCGCGACGATGGTTTTAGACAGCGCCTCCTTCAGAACAGAGCCCTCTACCTCAACCCTCTCCGACCGATCTTCTACGGGCGGGATGATAGGGAACTCTTTCTTGTCTATTCCTTGAATGGACGCCTCGTAGTTGTCTGTTTTGATTGTTAGGGCTCCTCCCTTGCTCTCAAGGCTGACCCTCTCGGTAGCAATGTTGTTGACTACGCTGGAAAAGATCGGGTAGGGGACGGCTAGCCCCCCATCCTCAATTATTTTTCCAAAAACCGTTTTGGTAACAGCCAGCTCGAGGTTTGTGGCGGAAAGTTTTATCTGGTTTCTCTCGGCGCTAATCAGAACGGTGTTTAGCACGGGCAAATTGGTGTTGCTACCCACACTTCTGCCGACAGCGTCCAGACCGGCTTTCAAATTGTTCTTCAAGATAATTATTTTCATAAGTAAATTAATTAACTATTAGTAGTAGCGACTGTGAATTTGTGGACATCCGATAAGAAGTGGCTTAGGGAGCGGGTGAAACCCTTGTGGGTCCCAAGCGTTGTCTGTGGATACGTTTGGGAGAAGAGGGCACGGCCGCGGGCGTTATTCAGAGTTGTGAGGATGGTTGTGCTTTGGGGCGTCATAACTTCTGCACAAAAACTATTCAAACTTATTAACATCTTCTTTAATCATGGTTATTTTCCGGGCGAGATCAGGGCTCTTCTCAATATCGGACACCATCTTTCTATAGGCGTAGATGGCTGTCGTGTGGTCTCTTTTGCCCACACGGCCAGCAATATCTGGGTAGGACATATTCAGCGCCTCTCTTAACAGATACATAACGATCTGTCTGGGCTCAACATACTCCTTGCTTCTGGACCTGCCGACAATGTCGTTGGGGGAGATCTCAAAAAAACTGGCCGCCGCCTTAATGATTTGATTGGGCGTAGCTCTGGAGGCAGACTTATTCGTGACCTCCGAAATAATTTTCTCTGTAGTGGAAACATCCAGCGCCCGCCGGTAGGTTATCTGGTGGAAGACAAGCTTGTTCAGAATGCCCTCTATCTCGCGGATGTTCTTTTGAACCCGCTTAGCCACTAAGTCTACGATTTTGTCATCCAGAGCAGCACCCTTCTCTTGCAGCTTTGTCCTGGCGATTGCCACCCGTGCCTCATATTCGGGATATCCGATGTCCGCGATCATGCCCCCCTCGAACCTTGAGCGCAGCCTATCCTCCAGACGGGCAATTGCTGCTGGAGGTCGGTCGGAAGAAATGACAATTTGTTTATTGTTCTCATACAAAGCATTAAAGGTGTGAAAAAACTCCTCCTGGGTTGTCTCCTTCCCTCCAATAAACTGAATATCATCTACAATTAACACGTCTGCCCCTCGGTAGGCGCTTTTAATGTCTTCGGCTCGCCGGTTCTTAATAGCCCAGATTACATCGTTGGCGAATTTCTCGGATGTAACGTATTTAACACCGATCCTATTGCTAGATAGCTTCCTTACCTCGTTTCCCATTCCCTGGATCAGGTGGGTTTTGCCCAATCCAACACCACCATATATAAACAAGGGATTATATTTAGTCCCAATACTTTCTACTACAGCTTGCGCAGCCGAATGTGCTAGCTCATTGAACGAGGCGACAATGAAGGAGTCCAGGGTATATTTGGGATTAAGTCCGGTTACGGGGTCGACCCGCATTTCCTGGAAAACCATTTGTCGCTCGTCCTGCCTTTGTTGTGCTTCTTTTCTGCGACGAGAGATGGCCCTCTGCGAAAGGCTGCCCTCTACAACATACTCAACGTTTTTAGTTTCACCGCTTACGGCCCTGATCGAACCGAGAACAATTTTGTGATATTTGCTCTCAACCCATTCTTTGGCAAAGCTATTCGGGAGAGCCACCAAAGCGGACCCGTCATGATTCTCTAGGAGTCGGCTGTTCTTGAACCACGTGAGAAAGTTCGGCTTGGAAACCTGAAGCTCTATCTCGGAGAGAGCGGTTTTCCAGACCTCGTCCAAATCGGTTGGCTCGGCGATCTGTCCTTCCATACCCCCTTATCTTATGAGATGAAATCGTTCCGTCAAACAGGCTACTAGCGCCCGAAGTGTGAATTAACTGTGGAGGAGACATTTCGGGTCGGCGTGGTTGGATTAACACGACCAGGAAAGATGGTTATAATAGCTTCGCTATGCCTAAAAGAACGTATCAACCTAAAAAAAGAAAAAAAGCCAGGACACACGGCTTCCTTAAGAGGAGTAGGAATACTGGTGGTGCCGCTGTCCTAAAGAGAAGAAGGGCTAAGGGGAGAAAAAGGCTGGCCGCCTAATCCACAGCTGTGCTTCCGAAACAAAACAGGGTGCCCATCGGCGAGTTTCCGTCCGGAACGCGCACGCTCTTGAGGGGGAATAAAATAGTTGCTAGAGTTGTCCCCAACACCACTGGTCTTATAAGGGTTGGTGTGCTGTCTAAGCACAAAAACGTCGGGGGGAGCGTCAGCAGGAACGCCGTCAAGAGATATGTCTTAAACTACCTGCGCCCGATTGTTTCTGAGAAAAGAGATGTTGGTTTGGACTTGCTGATAATAATAGCCGCGCCTATCATTAGACTTGATCCGCAAACAAAAAAAGAGCTTGCGCGGGATCTGACTGAGGTCGGGACCATGTTGTCCGGTGGAGTTGAATGAAATGAAGGGACTTTTTACCGAATTTTTGTACAAACCTCTCTTTAACGCCCTGGCGTGGCTTTACCAGAACGTTGCTTTCCAGGATCTAGGGATCGCTATTATTTTGCTCACCATCGCGGTGAGAATTGTTCTTTTCCCTCTTTTCCACCGAATGGCCAAGCACCAGCGTATCACCCAAAACATCCAGCCGCAGATAAAAGCTATCCAGACTAAATACAAAGACGACAAAGAAACTCAAGCCAAGGAGATAATAGAGCTTTACGGAAAACACAACCTTAACCCATTGACGCCCATACTGGTGTTGCTGATTCAGCTACCGATTATCATCGCCCTCTATCGCATTTTTAATAATGGTTTTTCAAACGGCGCCTTATCTCTCCTGTATCCCTCTGTCCACTTGCCCGAGATACCGAACCAGGACTTTTTAGGATTAATTAAGGACCTAACCGTCCCAAGCGTAGCAATCGCGGTCCTGGCCGCAATAGTGCAATACTTCCAAGGAAAACTTTCTCTGGGCACAAAGGCGGTCAAGGATAAGGGGCAGCAAAAACAGCCCGGATCGCCTGTAGAGGCAGCTGGCCGGAGGATGGTTATTATGATGCCGATTTTAACTCTGGTGATCCTCAACAGCCTGCCGGCTGCGATAGGACTCTATTGGTTTACCACAACCGGCTTTTCAATCGTGCAGCAAGTCATAGTTAATCGCTCCCTTAACAAGGCGGGGGCAGACAATATATCATTAGGCGGCCATGGAGGAGATAAAAGACAGAATTCTAAAGCTGTTTGACCTGGTCGGTTTTGAAAGCGTACACGCGGAGGTTGATGGCGCACAGGGGAAAATTTCGTTCTCGGTAAGAGACAGGACGATCTCTCCCGGCAAACTGCCGGAGCTGGTAAACTCTCTGACCCACCTGATAAGACAAATAGTAAAACGCGAGGACGTCCACGTTCTGGTGGACGTTAATGATTACCGGAAAGAAAGAGACGCCCTCATTATTAAGCTCGCCCGCGCGGCTGCCAAAAAAGCAGCCGTGACCGGGGAGCCCGTGCTTCTGCCCGCTATGAACGCCTATGAGCGGCGCATCGTTCACACCGAACTAGCGATAAACCCCAATGTTAAAACGGAGAGTGAGGGTGAAGCCAAGGAGCGCCACGTGATAGTCTCCCCTGCGGATTTATAGGTCAACTACTGCCCGTTTAACCAAAACGTTTTTCCACAAAAGCTGCTGCTTTTTTCTCCCAATAATCCATTCGGCCACTCTTCCGCTCTAGACCTGCTTCTAAATCCACCTCCTTATTCCAGCTCCAAATTACCCAAATCATAATAACCGATCTAATCGGAAGCATTTCAAGGATCAGAATAAACTCTAATAGGTTGCCGACGGTCCAGATGGCAATTTTTTTGAGACGGGAATCAAAGCTGCCCCCCTTGAGGGCGAAAAGAAAAGTCCACAAGAACCACAAAAATATATCTATTATGGACAACAAGAGACTAATGCCCGTAAAACTAAGGGTTAGCTCCATGAAATCCACGCCGGAACAAGTTATTAGGGCAATGGCCGCCTCAACGACCGAGATGTGAGACTTTTTACTTTCTCCCCCAAAGCTCTGGGGATCCTCCTCCGCCTCTTCTGTTGAGGAATCCTGTCCAGACAATTCTTCCTCACCATCCTCCGGGGACAGGACTTGCGTGGGCGACTCTAACACCTCTTCGGCGGGGTCCTGGTTCAACAACTCCTCATCCATAGGGCTCTGGGGGAATTATTGCTGCCCCAGCACCTCCTCGGGGTTAGTGGTGATAAGCTGGTCTTCAAAATAGGAGGACACCACCTGGATAGCTGCGTGTTTTAGCCCGGCTACAAAAAGCCCTTGCCCGATATCCGCTTCTAGTAGGTAGTTTTTCTCCACTTCCGTTAACCCGAACGCCTTACCCACAATGTCAATTGAAACGGGGGCCTGCTTGAGTAATAACTGCAACGACGAATTGGTAATAATCGGGCGGCCGTAGGGAGAGTTTAGGAAATCTTCAACATCTTGGGTAATAGTCGTCAGCCCCAGATAGTATTTGCGCGAGCGCTTAGCCAGACCGAAGAGAAAAGAAGCGCTGTCGGCGTTTTTCATCAGGAGCCACGCCTCATCAATAACCATCATCCGTCTCTTTAGCTCCGCCCTGATCAAGCTCCAAACGAAGTTGAGGATAATATACATCGCGACCGGTCTTAGCTCCTCCTCCAGGTCCCTAATAGAGAAAACAATCAGGCGGTTGTTGATGTTTATGTTTGTCGGCTTGTTGGTAAACCCGGCGTAGCTGCCCTTGGTGAAGCGGTAGAGCCTTTCGGCCATTTCTTTTCCTCCTTCAGTATTCCTTAGAACCGCCTCCAAATCTTCAAGTAGCGGCGGTGTCTTGCCGCGGAAATCGCTGTCTGGGGTGATGTCTCTGGACGCATAGGTCGCAGCGATGGTTTGATCAAGCAGGGCTTCTTCATGAGGCTCAACTTTGCCCATCATCAATTTCAGGAGGCCAGTTAAATTGACGATGTGGCTTTTTAGAACCTCGCTCGGGGTTTCGTCCTCGGGCACAACAGGTATCTCAAAGGGGTTGATGTGGCTGTCGGAGTCTAGAGCGATTTTGAATACACTTCCACCAATCTCATCAGCCAAGCGCTCGTACTCATTCTCTGGGTCTATCACCAGTACGTCTGTTCCCAACATCAAACTTCTTAAAATCTCCAGTTTAGCTGCATATGACTTTCCAGCACCTGCTTTGGCGAAGATAACCATATTCGCGTTCTCAATAGAAAAACGATCAAAAATTA
>Ga0233423_10000625_pt1 | contig 18129 bp, 15 predicted proteins | sample Watercolumn_Mata_FD_180713 | JGI IMG/M metagenome (GOLD analysis project Ga0233423, IMG submission 180713) | Freshwater microbial communities from Lake Matano, South Sulawesi, Indonesia - Watercolumn_Matano_2014_112_MG | ecosystem: Environmental > Aquatic > Freshwater > Lake | place: Indonesia...
ATCTTGGCCTGTCTGGCGATCCCGTTCACTGCCGCCGCGCAGTCGCCCGATACTTCGACTGGGCTCAGTACAAGCGAGGCGGTGGTGCGGGCCGTCCTTTTCTACTCCCCTGCCTGTCCCGCCTGCCATCAGGTCATTGAGGAGCTGTTGGCGCCGATGGCGGGCGAGTACGGCGACCGGCTGCAGATCAGGGCCATTGACACCTCTCAATCGGCTGGCTTGCAACTCTACAACGCCGCCGTCCAGCGATACCAGATTCAGCAACAGGGCGTGCCTACGCTGGTGGTCAGCGATGTGGTGTTGATCGGCAGTCGCGACATCCCGGACCAATTTCCGTCTCTGGTCGAGGAGGGACTGGCCAGCGGTGGCATCGGCTGGCCCGACATCCCCGGGCTGGACCAGGTGCCGCCCGAAGTCCAGATGACCATCGGCAGCGAGGGGCTTCAGGCCGTTCGGACTGATGGGACCTCCACAGGTCTCATGGGCCGGATGCTGACCGGGGGGATGCTGGGGGGAATGATAGCCGCCCTTGTCTACGGGGCCTGGCGCGTTAAGACCGTCTGGCAAAACGTGGCCAAGTTATTCCAGTCGCGCAAACCCCTTCCCCATGCCGAAACGTGGGCCATCCCCATCCTGGCCCTGGTGGGATTGGGAATCGCCACCTACCTGTCCTACGTGGAAATCGCCCACGTCGAAGCGATCTGCGGGCCTATTGGCGGGTGCAACTTTGTGCAATCCAGCCCTTATGCGCACATTCTGGGCATCCCCGTGGCCGTGCTGGGTGTGTTGTACTACCTTGCCATCGGTGTGTTGTGGGCCGGGCAAAGATCCCCCAGCAGACGATGGGCCAACCGGTCGGTGCTAGGGTTATTGGGGCTGACGTTCATTGGCATCCTCTTCTCCATTTACCTGACGTTTCTGGAGATATTCGTGGTTCAAGCCGTCTGCACCTGGTGTCTGGGCTCAGCGCTGGTAGCCACGGTTTTGATACTGCTGGTCGTGGTTCCCGCCACACGTAGCCCATCGCCGAAACGCGGGCGGCGCTGATATCATAGGGCGTGCGGCGGCGGCCAAGCTGGGATAGATCAAAAAGAGAAAGGAGACCAACAACATGCGGCTCTATGCCGACAGTGCGAGATGTTCGGGTTGTCGAGCCTGCCTGGTGGCCTGTTCGCTCCACCTGTTTGGCGAGAACAACCCCAAGAAGGCCGCCCTGGCCATCGTGTCGCACTTCCCCACACCGGGCACCTTCGAAGTGAGGGTCTGTACCCAGTGCGGGGACTGCGCGGCGGCCTGCCCGGTGGACGCCATCCACCAGAACGAGAAAGGGGCCTACTACGTCGAGCCCGAGGGGTGCACCCTGTGCATGGCTTGCGTGGATGCGTGTCCCGAAGGCGTGGTTTTCACCCGACCTGACGTGGACTACGTCTGGGAGTGCGATCTGTGTGGCGAGTGCGTGGAGGTGTGCGGTCCCGGCGTCCTATGGATCGCTGATTAACAGACTGACCAGACTTCCGAAGTCTTCGAGACTTCGGAAGTCTAAACCCTAGAGGAGGCATGAACATGAACGGTTACGGAGGACATATTCTGCGCGTGAATCTGAGCAATGGCACCATCACCAAAGAGCCGACGCCAGCCGAGGTCGTCCGCGGCTATCTGGGCGGCCGGGGGCTGGGGGCCTATCTATTGTGGACCGAAGTGCCCCAGGGGGCCGACCCGCTGGGGCCAGACAACAAGCTGTTCATCTCGACCGGGCCGCTGTCGGGCACGCTGTTCCCCGGCGCAGGCAAGATGGATTTCGCCACCAAATCGCCTCTGACCGGGGGCTACGCCGGGGCCAGCATGGGTGGGATGCTGACCGCCGAGATCAAGTACGCCGGCTACGACTCTATCATCCTCGAAGGCATCAGCCCTAAGCCGGTGTACCTGTACATTGACGACGACACCGTTGAGTTGCGCCATGCCGAGGCTTATTGGGGCATGGGCTCCTTCGCCCTGGAAAAGAAGCTCAAGGATGAGTTGGGCGAGGAGTTCCAGATCGCTACCATCGGCCCGGCGGGCGAGAACCTAATCAAGTACGCCTGCATCAACCATGATTTCGGGCGGCAGGCCGGACGCGGCGGCGTGGGCACGGTGATGGGGGCTAAGAAACTCAAGGCCATCGCCGTGCGCGGCAGCGGCGGCATCCCCATCGCCAACGTGGCCGAGTTCACCCGGGTGGCCAAGGAGGCCTACCGCGCCTGCAAGGAGGCAGAGGGATTCGAAGCCTGGACCCGTTACGGCACGATGATCATCACCTCCTGGTGCGACGAAAACGGTGCGCTGCCCACACGCAACTTCCAGTCGGGCTCCTTCGAGCAGGGTCCCAACATCTACGCGCCCGTCTTCCGCGACAAGATCGTGGTGACCGACAAGGGCTGCTTCGGCTGTCCCACCCCGTGTGGGAAGTATTCCTACTCCAAGAAGCATGACATCTACGTGGAGGGGCCGGAGTACGAGACCAACGGCATGTTGGGCTCCGACCTGGGCATCGGCGACATCGAGGACATCGCCAGGGCCAACCAACTGTGCGACGAGTTGGGGCTGGATACCATCTCGACCGGCGGGGCCATCGCCTGGGCCATGGAGTGCTATGAGAAAGGGATCCTGGATCGGGAGCAGACGGGCGGGCTCGACCTACGCTTCGGCAACGCCGAGGCGGTCTTTCCCCTCATCGAGCGCATCGCCCGCCGGAAGGGCTGGCTGGGCAACCTGCTGGCCGAGGGGGTCAAGCGGGCAGCGGCCGAGGTGGGCCAGGGGAGCGAGAAATGGGCCGTCCATGTCAAGGGCATGGAGCAGAGCGCCTACGACACTCACGATGCCACCTCGATGCTGTTGGCCTACATGACCACCGACGTGGGGGCGCACCACAACCGGGCCTGGGCCATTACCTACGACATCGCCGTAGGCCGCGATAAGGTGACGCCAGAGAAGGCGGCCAAGGTGATCGAGCTGCAGCACATCCGCCCGCTGATGGACTGCCTGGGCTGCTGTCGCCTGCAGTGGGTCGAACTGGGCCTGTCCCTGGACTACTACGCCCCGGCCATGACCGCCCTGACCGGAGTTGAGTATTCATGGGATGACCTGCTGCACATCTCGGAACGGGTGTGGAACCTGACCCGCATGATCTGGGTGCGGGAGGTGGAGGGCTTTGGGCGGGAGTGGGATGCGCCGCCGCCGCGCTTCGTGGAGGAGCCGGCCGTCGGTGGCGTCACAGACGGCAAGTTCACGCCCCCCGAAGCGGCCCAGCAGATGCTCGACTTCTACTACCAGCAGCGAGGTTGGCGCAAGAACGGCATCCCCACGCGGGAGACGCTGGGGCGACTGGGGCTGGCCGAACTGGTGGGGGCCTAGCGGCGATGGGGGTCACATTGATCCCGGTGGGATTCTTGAAAGAGTACACCGCTGGCCAGGACCGTCTGGAACTGGCCGCCGGCCTCACCGTGGCCGAGATGCTGGAGATGGTGGGCATCCCGCCGGCGCTGGTGGCAGTGGTCATGCGGGATGGTGAGCTGGTGTCCAAGGACTACCAGCCCCAGGAGGGACAGACCATCAAAGTGATCGCCATCATGGGAGGAGGGTGAAAGGATTGCGGAATGCGGAGTGCGGAAAGAGAGACTTCCGAAGTCTACCTCAGCGGCATTGATTGGTTACAAAGATGACTCTTGCAGTCGAGCAGACAGATGGCCAGGGGAGTTCGGAGACTTCGGAAGTCTTGCGGAGGTGACATGACGGAACTTTATCCCATGTTGAGCGTAGAAGAGGCCCTGGCGCGGGTGCTGGCTGCCTTCGAGCCGCTCCCGCCGGAGCGGGTGCCGGTGCTGGAGACGCTGGGGCAGGTGTTGGCTGAGAACGTCTATGCTGACATGGACATCCCGCCCCTGACCAACACGGCCATGGACGGCTACGCCGTGCAGGCCGCCGACACCGCCGGGGCCAGCCCGGAGTATCCCGTGCGCCTCCGCGTCGTCTACGACTTGGCGGCCGGCTACACCACCGACGTGGCTGTCACGCCTGGCACGGCCATCCGCATCATGACCGGCGCGCCCATCCCACCTGGGGCCGACGCCGTGGTGCGTTTCGAGGACACAGAGCGGGGCGGCGAGTGGGTCAGCATTTTCAAAGAGGTGCCGGTGGGCAAGAACGTGCGCCAGGCCGGCGAGGACGTGAAAAAGGGCGTGCTCATCCTGTCGTGGGGCACCGAGCTCCGCCCCCAGGAGGTAGGCATGCTGGCCGCGTTGGGGCACAAAGAAGCCTGGGTGCATCGCCGGCCGCGGGTGGCCATCCTGGCCACCGGCGACGAGGTGATCGAGATAGACGCCCCCTGGCAGCCGGGCAAGATCCGCAATGCCAATAGCTATTCCAACGCCGCCCAGGTGGTGCGCTACGGCGGGGTGCCCATCTTGCTGGGCATCGCCCGCGACGACGTGAAGGAGCTCACGGACAGAATCCGGGCCGGGCTGGAGCAGGGGGCCGACCTCTTCCTCACCTCGGGCGGGGTGTCGGTGGGCGACTTCGACGTGGTGAAGGAGGTGCTGGCAACGGAGGGGGAGATCGCCTTCTGGCGGGTGCAGATGAAGCCAGGCAAGCCCCTGGCCTTTGGCCACATCCAGGGAGTGCCGCTGCTGGGTTTGCCGGGCAATCCCGTGTCGGCCATGGTCAGCTTCGAGCTCTTCGCCCGCCCGGCCATCCTCAAGATGCTGGGCAAGGCGCGGCTGGAGAAGCCGACGGTGGAGGTCACCCTGCTGGACGAGATCACGCGCAAGGACGACCGCCGCCACTTCCTGCGGGTGATGCTCGAGGAGCGGAAAGGCGAGTACTTCGCCCGCCTGACCGGCGATCAGGGGTCGGGCATCCTGCTCTCCATGGTGCAGGCGCAGGGGCTGGCCATCATCCCGGAGGACGTGAACCACCTGCCGGCTGGGGAGCGGGTACAGGTCATGATGTTGGACTGGCCGGAACGTGGATAAGATCACTTGCTGTCGGTGGGGGGACCTTGTTGGGGTGTGTCGTGAGGCGAGATATGGTCGAAGGGATTGTCGGTGGGGAGCCTCTCGGCCTGGGCGGCGCTGAGGAGGGTGTTGTCGCCGCTAACGAAAGTGAGGGTGAGGTCGTGGGCGGCCAGGGCTCGGCTGTGGCGCAGGGCCACGGCCAGTTGCACGGCGTCGTAAGCTTTGAGGGGATGCCGCCGTGTAAGGATTGCCGCGTCGAAGAAGTCGTCGCGACCCACTCGAACGAGTTGGTAACGCCAGTTCACGTCATCCATGAACTGGTCAAAAGCACCATCCCAGACAGGCCGCCGGATGCGTCCAGTCCGGTACAATATCGCGAATGCAGCCGCTACTTCGGCCGCACTGAGGTCGGCCATGAAGATCGCATAGGCCGGTCGTTGGCGCTGTGCATCCGTTGCGTTGATCAGCTCCCTGACCCAGGTGCTGCCGGGCTCAAGGATGTAGTACTTGACCAGCGCGCTGGTGTCAAAATAATAGAGGGCCATGGTCAGCGGCGGTTCTCTATGACAATGTCGCTGGCCATAGGGCCGGGCGGCAGATGATCGAGTTCCCAGCGGATGGCCTGCTTCTCCTCCTCCGGCAAGGACCGCCAGTGCTCCGCGTGGGCTTGGGCTATGGGCGGCGGGTCTACGATAAGCCCCTCGGCCTTGAGCCAGGCCAGGAACTGCTCCTGATCCAGAGGCTCGCCGGGTGCTGGGGGCGCTACCTCGCGCCGGTCGCTCACCAGTCGGCGCATCTTTGTCTCCAGCCGCTCGACGCGGGTCTTGAGTTCTACCAGTTCCAACTCGATGGTCGTCATGGATCTCATTCCTTTCCACATAAATTATAGCACTGAACGGAGCGGGAGGCAAATGATGCAGGAAGGGAAACGACAGGCAATCACGCTGCATGTCAACGGCGTGCCCCATCAGTTGGAAGTCTCGTCCGAAACGACGCTGCTTGAGGTGCTGCGCGACGAGCTGCGACTGACCGGCACCAAGAACGGTTGTGGCCAGGGGCACTGCGGAACCTGCACAGTCATTGTGAATAACCGGGCTGTCCGCTCGTGCATCACCCCTGCCCACCGGCTGGACGGCGCCCAGGTGGAGACCATCGAGGGACTGGTCCGGGGCGATCAACTCCACCCCCTGCAGCGAGCCTTCATCGAGCAGGGAGCCGTCCAGTGTGGCTTCTGCACGCCGGGCATGATCATGGCCGCCAAAGCCCTCCTCAATGCCAACCCCCAGCCAACTCGTGAGGACATCGTCAAGGCCTTGGCGCCCAACCTGTGTCGCTGCACGGGCTACGCCAGCATCGTCCGGGCGGTGGAGCAGGTCGCAGGTCGCAGGTCGCAGGTCGCAAGTCGCAGGCCTGTCCTGAGGCTAGCCGAAGGATCGCAGGTCGCAGGCTCAGGGCTTGGAACTCGGGACCTGGGAGTGGTTGGTCAGCCGCTGCCGCGCCCCGACGCCCGGGCCAAGGTCACTGGCGAGGCTATCTTCGCCGCCGACCTCTACTTCGAGGACATGCTCCACACCAAGGTGCTGCGCAGCATCTATCCCCACGCCCGCATCCGGCGCATAGACATCAGCAAAGCCAAAGCCCTGTCCGGCGTGGCCGCAGTGCTGACTGCCGACGACATCCCCGGCGCCCGCACCCACGGCACCATCCGCGCCGACTGGCCAACCCTCTGCTGGGACAAGGTACGCTACACCGGCGACGCCCTGGCCCTGGTGGCCGCCGAGACAGAGGCCATCGCCGAGGAAGCGCTGAAGCTCATTGAGGTGGACTATGAGCGGCTCCCTGCCGTCTTCTCTCCACAGGAGGCCCTGGCGCCGAACGCGCCGCTGGTCCACGACGACACCCCCGGCAACCTGCTCAAGCACATCAAGGTGCGCAAGGGAGACATCGAGGACGGGTTCGCTCAGGCTGACGTGGTGGTTGAGCAGGAATACCACACTCCCTTCATCGAGCACGCTTACCTGGAGCCGGAGGCGGGGGTGGCTACCCTCACCCCCACCCCCCTGCGCCCCCCTCCCCCTCTCCCAAAATTGGGAGAGGGGGAGGGGGGATGGGGGGGTGGGGGTGAGGGCCACATCACCGTCTACGTCGGCTCCCAGATCCCCTTCGAGGACCGCCGCCAGGTGGCCGAGGCGCTGGCCCTCCCCGAAGAGCAGGTGCGCATCGTGCAGACCGCGGTGGGCGGGGCCTTCGGCGGCAAGGAGGACATCACCGTCCAGATTCCCACTGCGCTGCTGGCCCAGGCCACCGGCCGCCCGGTGAAGCTGGTCTTCAGCCGTGAGGAATCCATGCGCGTTCATCCCAAGCGGCATGCCACCACCATCCGCCTGAAGGTGGGGGCCAGGCGGGACGGGACGCTGACGGCTGTGCAGGCCGCCATCTGGGGCGATGCTGGAGCCTATGCCTCACTGAGCGAGCCGGTGATGACCCGCACCGCCACTCATGCTGCCGGGCCCTACCAGGTGCCCCACGTGAAGATTGACTGCTACGCTGTCTACACCAACAATCCCCCGGCCGGAGCGATGCGGGGCTTCGGCGTGCCCCAGGCCAGCTTCGCCATGGAGAGCACCATGGACCTGCTAGCCGAGAAGCTGGGGTTGCACCCCCTGGAACTCCGGCGGCGCAACGCCCTGCGGGTCGGTTCGGTCACGGCCACCGGGCAAGTGCTGCGGGAGAGTGTGGGGTTGCTGGAGACCATGGATCGGGTCGAGGCAGCGGTGCGGGACTTGGGCGAGGAAGCGCTGATTCCTTCAGGGCCGGATAAGCGTCGTGGCTGGGGCTTCGCCTGTTGCCTGAAGAACGTGGGGCTGGGCGGCGGCCTGCCGGACACGGCCGGCGCAGCGGTGGACCTGACCGAGGATGGGAGCGCCGTGGTGCGCATCGGGGCGGCCGAGATAGGGCAGGGGTTGGTAGGCATCGCCGCCCAGATCGCCGCCGAGGTGTTGGGGGTGCCCTACGAGCAGGTGCAGTTGGTGGTGGGCGACACCGCCCGCACCCCCGACGGCGGCCCAACGACGGCCAGCCGCCAGACCTTCATCACCGGCAACGCTGTGCGCTACGCCGCGCTCAAGGTACGGGAGCAACTGACCGCCGCCGTGGCCGAGGCGCTGGATGTGCCCCCCTACGCCCTGTCCTTTTCCGAGGGGCGGGTGACGACCCCCGACGGGCGGGGCGTGTCCCTGGTAGAGGCTATCGCCTTGGCCCGAGGGGAGGGGCGCCCCCTCTCGGCGGAGCACGTCTACCAGCCGCCGGCCACTACCCCTCTGGGCGAGCCGGGCGACGACCACTTCGCCTACGGGTTCGCCACCCAGGCCGCGCTGGTGGAAGTGGACACGCAGACGGGTCGGGTGGAGGTGCTCAGGGTCGTCGCTGCCCACGACGTGGGGCGGGCCATCAATCCCCAGGCCATCGCCGGGCAGTTGGAGGGCGGGGTGGCGATGGGGATGGGCTTTGCCCTCAGCGAGAAGCTGGTGGTGAAAGAGGGCGTGGTACAGAACGCCGACCTGGCCCGCTACCGCATCCCGCGCATCGGGCGGATGCCGGAGGTGGTGCCTATCATCGTGGAAGCGGCCACGTCCGAGGGGCCTTTCGGCGCCAAGGGGGTAGGGGAGATCACCTCCATTCCCACCGCACCGGCCATCATCAACGCCATCCACGCCGCTGCTGGTGTGCGCATCACCGAGCTGCCAGCCACGCCGGAGAGGGTGCGAGCCGCAAGTGACAAATTGCGGGTTCTGGTCAGGGGTAAAGCATGATTGCTTTCGTGTTGAAGCGAGTCCAACCGAGGAGGTAACGATGTCGGGTAAAGATGGGATAGTTCTGTTGGTCGCCTACCTGCTAGGTGCGATTCCCTTTTCGTATATCATCACCCGCTGGCGCACCGGACTGAACATCCGGCAGGTAGGCGAGGGGAACGTAGGCGGGCGCAACGTGGCGCATGTGGTGGGCATGAAGTGGGGCGCGCTGGCTGCCATTCTGGATGCTCTCAAAGGGCTGGCAGCCTATCTGCTGGCCCGCGCGCTGGACGTGCCGCCGCTTGTGCTGCTGTTGTGCGGTTTCGCGGCGATGATCGGCCATGACTTCTCGATTTTCCTGCACTGGCAGGGTGGCAAAGGCGTGGCGGTGTCGTTGGGATTCCTGCTTGGATTGCTGCCCTACTCGACGCTGGTCGGGCTGGGGGTGTTGGGGGTAGCCCACCTGCTGATGCGCGATTTCAACCGCAGTGTAGTCGTCGGCATCGCGGCTGTGATTTTCCTGCCGCTGGCCTTCGGCTACGGGCCGTGGATGACTGCCTATGCACTGATCCTGTTCGTGTCATTGTCTGTCAAAAAGGCCATTGATCTGCCCCATGAGCGAAGGGTGTGGGCCGAGCATGGCTGGCAGGGAACGACGGCCCGACCCGGCTGGTACAAAGAGGAAAACGAGGACCGGCCGGCCCCGGCCGGGCTGCACTGAGCATCCGATAACCATTTGTGTCAACTCAAGCTCTGAGCCCCGGGGCGGCCCGGGGACGGGCCTTTGAGCCTTAAGTTGACACTAATGATTCGACAACCCGCCACGAACTGGGAGACAATTATGCTCTACCAGGTGATAATTACCCTGCTTCTACTGGGGATTCTGGCCAATGTGCTCAACAACCTGCGCCTGCTGCGTCGGATGCCCAGGCACGGCCCATTACCCGACCCGCCGCCTCTGCTGTCGGTGCTGATCCCGGCTCGCAATGAGGAACGCAACATCGGTCGCTGTCTGGAGTCACTGCTACGCCAGGATTATCCGTGCTTGGAGATTCTGGTGCTGGACGACGAATCGTCCGACCAGACGGCCGACGTGGTGGCCAAACTGGCGGCCGAGCATCCTCAGATACGCTTGCTACGCGGCCAACTCCTGCCGCCAGGCTGGCACGGTAAGACCTATGCCTGCCAGCAGTTGGCGCAGGCCGCCCGCGGGGAGTGGCTGCTGTTCACCGATGCGGATACTGTCCACGCGCCGCACGCTGTGTCATCCGCCCTGCGCGCGGCATTGGAGACGCGAGCCGACCTGGTGAGCCTGTTCCCCCGTGCTGTCATGGGCACATTCTGGGAGGCGGTGGCCCTGCCGATGATCACTGTAGGACCGATGTGTTACCTGCCGCTGGGTCTGATCAACCGGACGCGCCATCCGCTCGTTACGTTGGCCATTGGCCCGTTCATGTTTTTCCGGCGCGATTTCTATTGGCGCATCGGCGGGCACGAGGCAGTCAAGCAGGACATCGCCGAGGACGTGTTTCTGGCCCGCTTGGTCAAGCGGAATGGCGGTCGGCTGGCGCTGATGGATGGGACACGCACCGTGAGCGTGCGTTTCTATCGGGGACTGAATGAAGCGTGGCGTGGCTTTTCCAAGAGCTCATTCCCCGCCTTCGACTACGACCTGCGGCCGCTGTTGGGCCTGTTGCTGGTCAATCTGGCGGTCTTTGTGGCTCCACTGGGTTTCCTGCTGATGGGGCTGCGGCACGGCTGGCCGGACCCGTTCTGGGTCGGCTTTCCCTTGCTCCAACTGACCATTGGCCTGCTCATCCGTTACCTGATATCGCAGCGCTTTGAACACGAATGGTGGACGGTGCTCCTGCATCCGCTGATGGCGGTATTCGGTGTGCTGGTAGCACTCAATTCCGTGCGTTGGGCGCGGTCTGGACTGGGAATGGCCTGGAAGGGGCGGAGTTATCATTTCGACGATGGGCAGCTCGTTTGTCGGGCCAGGGGATAGAAAGAGCGACGGATTGGCAGGATTATCGGATCAAGAAGAGCGTAGTTGCGATTTCAATCGCCGTCTCCGGAACATCATCCTGATCCTCCTGCTGTTAGCGGCCTTTGCCCTCAGGCCCTATCGGCTGGATCACCAGGAGTTTTGGGGTGATGAGGCCTTCAGTGCCTACATGAGCAAGTTGCCCTTGCCTTCCACGGTTTCCCCCCGTACGGATGTTCATCCCCCGCTCTATTATTTGCTCCTTAACTTTTGGGTCAGGCTGACCGGTTCCAGCGTCTTTGCCCTACGGTTTCTATCTCTTGTTCTGGGATTGCTTACCGTGCCTCTGGTCTATCGTCTGGCACGGCTGGCCTTCGGTGTGTCGGTGGGCCTCCTGGCGGCGCTTCTTTGCGCTATCTCCCCTTTTCAGGTCTACTATTCTCAAGAAGCTCGCATGCATGCTCTGGCGACCTTTTCCACTACCCTCTCAATGTTTCTCTTGGCGAGGCTCGTGTCCAGTGAGAGAGAACAATCTAGACCTCGGAGGTTTTCAGACGCGATTTTGCCAGCAGACCAACCAGATAATCAAGGCAGCTCTGCCAGCAGAAGTACTGCCGGAAACCTCCGAGGTGTTGAGCTGGGCTTGTGGATCGCTTACTTCTTGGCGACGGCAGCGGCCATTTTCACCTACTACTACGCGCTTTTTGTGGTCGTGGCCGAGAACGCCCTCCTGATGGCGTTGTGGAGGCGCGACCGAGGGCGGCTGAGGCGCTGGTTAGCCGTCCAGGCCGCTTTAGTTTTGTCATACTTACCCTGGGTGCTAGCTCAAAGGGGCTTTCTCGGCGGCCAGGCCAGTGCCCGGTTTAATGAACTGACCCTGCCTGTCCTGATCAGCATCCTCAAAAGGAGCCTGGTTGCTTTCAGCGTGGGGACTACGGTCAAGCTGCCCCTGGGAGGTTACCTTACCCTGGCTTTCCTGCTGTTAGTGGCTCTTGGCCTTGTCGTGGCTTTCCGCCACCGGACCGACGGGGATGGCTGGCAGCCCGGGCTCTTTTTGACCTGGTTGGTGATACCCCTAATCTTCGCCTGGCTGGTCAACCCCATCACGCCTTTCTTTCAAGAGCGATACCTGTTGGTCGTTGCTCCGGCTTTCATCGTTCTCGTGGCCTTAGGGCTTAGTTGGGTGGGAGGCAGATCGCCCTGGGCCTTGGCCCTGGGATTGCTCTTCGTCGTCTCCGCCGGTTCCATTTCCCTGCACAACTGGTTCTTCGACCATGCCTACACCAAGGGCGAATATAAGCTCATGATGGACTACGTGCGGGATCGCGCCCAGCAAGGAGATTTGCTTCTGCTAAACAATCCCCTCCAAGGGGCGCTTTTCGATTACTACCGTCCGTCTGGGGTGCCTTATCTTCTTCTTTCCCGTGATGATCTTCACACCGAGGACCGCGCCGACCAGGCTCTGGCCGCTTTGACCGAAGGCTACTCGCGGGTCTGGCTGGTGATGTTCGGCTATGTGGAGCAATACGATCCCGACCACCTGGCTGAGCGGTGGCTGAGCGAGCACGGCTACAGGAGCTCCTACCGCAGTTTCCTCGGAGCCTATCTCACGCTCTACGTCATGTCGCCCTCTGGTGTTGGCTCTTCCATGCAGCACACCGTGGCGGCCAATTTGGGCAATGAAGCGCTGCTCGTAGGCTATAGCTTGAGTGCTGGGGAAATCAAAGCTGGTGAGACGCTTATGCTGACCTTGTACTGGCAGGCCCTGGCGGAGATGGAGAGGCGTTACACTGTCTTCGTCCACCTGCTGGATGCCGACAACCACATCGTGGCCCAGATGGACAGCGAGCCCCTAGGCGGCACCCATCCCACCACCGAGTGGCAGCTCGGCGAGATCGTGCGGGACAACTACGGCCTGCTCATTGCTCCGGACACCCCGCCGGGGGAATACCTGCTCGAGGTGGGGATGTACTATCTGCCAACCCTGGAGCGTTTGCCGGTGTTGGAGGCCTCAGGGAATGTGAGGGATGATCGGGTGGTGCTGGGGACAATTCAACAAGCTCGTGAATGAGTCTCACGATCAACTCGTCTGTCTGCAAATGTTTCATAGAGCCATACAGAGCCACCAAGCGGTCGAATTCCTCAGCATCGTAGAAGGTGCACTCATCCCGGCCGAGGGCTTTGGCCACCTCCAGGCAGAAGCGCACCGCCATCTCGATGTCTATGACCTGGTTGGCCCCCGATGAGGCATCCGTGGCCGTAGCCGGCTGCATGATGCTGCTGAGAATGTGGATCACTGACGAGGCCGTGCTCTTAACCCTTTCCAGCCGCACTCTCTGTTGCGGCAGTGGTAGGGACGCACCGGCAGCAGTAGAGATATCAGGCGATCCAGCCAGTGACGGTGACTGCGGCGCAACTCCCCGCCGCAGACCGGACAGGTGCTGCCGGTCAGTCGTTGGGTCAGCCGCACTCGCACCCGCCAAAGCACTATGACGATGGACAGGACAATCAACACCAGCCCGATCAGGTTTGAGACGGTGATGTGGGTGATGCGGTAGACCACAGCGCGGACGAGGGCTCCCACCGCTCCGCTGATAGTGCGCCAGGCGAGGAGCATGGTGCGGAAGATGGTGACCCGGATCTGTATCCGCTCTACCAGTAGGAAGACACCCAGAAGGGCCATGAGTGCGGCCACCAACTCGACCCGGTACTCGCGAAGGAATCGCTTCATAATGCACATCCCCTTTGCAAAGCAGCTCACCTGCCCAGGAAGTCGCTAGGAAAATCCCTCTGTCAAGGACCGAGGAAGTCTCTTGCCAGGCGTTCGTAAACTTCTGCTGTGAGCCGCAGCGTGCCCATGCTGACTCGCTCGTTGTCTCCGTGCGCCAGCGCGGCGATCTCCGAAAGCGTGAGCTTGTCATCCAGCAGGCTGAAGCCGTAGGCCTGAGCGCCCATATCGCGATAGAAGCGCAGATCCGACGCACCCGTCAATAGCATCGGGACCAGCTCAGCATCGGGCGCCGTACATCGTCGAACTGCCTCGCGCAGCGTGTCTACGAAATCGGATTGGGGTGGGCTGGCGTTGCCCACGGAGTCGGGCAATCCAGGGGCCTTTTCGATCTCGACCTCTGGCGCCAAATCGCCCAGGGCACGCTTTAGATGGTGCATCACATATTGGTCATCCTGGCCTGGGAGGGTGCGTATGTCAACATCCAGGGTCGCTTGACCCGCGATGACGTTGGTTTTCGCCCCACCTTTGGCCACGTTGGGGGAGATGGTCATTCTGGTGAGGGCATGAAGTGCCTTGGCCATCCCTACGTCTTTCTTCGCTGAGAGCTTAATGGCCAATGGCACGAGGTGCCTGTTTTCGAGGAAAAGGCGCATCAGCCAGTTCAACCCCAATCCTCTGACCAGATCCCCGACGAACCTGGTCTCAATGGGGGGATTGTACCTACTCAGCCGGAGGGCAGCTTGGCTCATTTTGAGCACCGCGTTTGGCACCCCATAGGGCATGCTGCCGTGTCCCTCTTCGCCGCGAAACTGGAGCCTCTTCCAGTTGACACCCTTTTCCCCCACCATAAAGACGTAACGAGAGGGAGCGATGGGAAAGCCGCCGGCCTCGGTGACCGCGAAGTCGGTTTTCACCAACTCAGGGTGATGGTCCAGCATCCACTTGGCTCCAAACAGACCACCGGCCTCCTCATCGGACACGGCCAGGAAAACCAGGTCGCCCTTGGGCTGGAAACCCTCCTGCGCCAGACCTGCGAAAACCACTGCCTGGCAAGCCACGATAAACAGCATGTCGAACGCCCCCCTGCCCCAGATGAAGCCGTCCTTCTCCACCCCTTCCCAGGGATCCACCGTCCATGCACTGGGGTCCTCAACAGGCACGACGTCAACGTGGCAAGGCCCGAACATGAGGGAGGGGTGCTCAGGGTCTGAGCCCTCTATCCTGGCGTAGAGGTTGCCTCTCTCTTCGTCGGATTCAAAGACCTGACATTCGACCCCATGAACGGCGAAATACTCCTTGAGCGTTCGGATAGACCTCAATTCGTTCCCAGGCGGGTTGACGCATTTGTTCCGAATCATGTCTTGGAGCAGTTTCTTTATCTCTCTCAGATGTTCCTCTTCGGACATGGTTGCTACTCCAATAGCAGGCCGGAGTCCTCAACTTGTTGAGGTTTGCCGCACCGTACCCCCAACGAGTTGGGGACTCCGATGCTGTGACCCTGCGAAGCTCCAAAGAGCCTGGCCGAATCTGTGCTGAAGCGCCCCGATTCGGTCAATCCATAAATTCGTTGTCACTTGCGGCCTGGACAGGCTCTAAGCAGCTTGTAGGGCCTCCAAAAGCTTGGGCACTACCTGATACAAGTCTCCTACGATCCCGTAGTCGGACAGGGCGAAGATAGGGGCATTGCTGTCTTTGTTGATGGCCACCGTTATGCGAGCCCCCCGAATGCCCACGGTGTACTGGATCTGCCCGGAGATGCCGATGGAGATGGCCAGCCGCGGGCTGGTCTTCTTGCCCGATAGCCCCACCAGCCGATCCTCCGACAGCCACTGGTAGTCGGTACACAGGGTCTTGGTGCATCCAATCTCCGCACCCAGGGCCCTGGCCAGCTCCTCAATGATCCCCAGGTCTTCCCTCTTCTCCAGACCCCGCCCGATGCAGACCAACACCTCCGCTTCTTCCAGGTTGACGGCCTCGCCGGCCTTCTCACGTCGTTCAACGATGCGGGTGCGGGGTTCCCTCAGGTCCAAGTCCACCTGGACGACCTGGCCCTGGCGGGCCTCTTTGGCCCCCAGCTCAAAGGTCTTGGGCATCACGGCGATGACTTTGTGGGGGGTCTTGATGAGCTCCGAGGCTACGGTGTTGCCGCCCAGGGCGTAGCGGCTGACCAGCAGGTTGCCGTCCTGCACCTCCACCGCCGTGGCATCGGTGACACAGCCCGCTCCCAGCTTCTGCGCTAGCCGGGGAGCCAGTTCCTTGCCCCGCTTGGTAGAGGCCAGCAGCAGCACCTGGGCATCGTTCTGCTGCGCGATCTGAACCAGGGCTTCGGCGAAAGTTTCGGCGTGGAAATCGGCTAAAGCCGGATGTTCGGCTACGTAGACCCTGTCCGCGCCGTAGGCGAAATAGTTGTCAGCCCTGGCGCTCGCCCCGTCGCCCAGCAGCGCGGCGGCCAGCCCCATGTTCAGCGCTGCGCCGAACTCCCGGCCTTTGGATACCAGTTCCAAGGCCAGGTCATCTTTTTCGGAGAATACCAATATCTCAGCCATGATTACCTCCCCAGGACTCCTTCCTTGGTGAGGGCGTTGACCAGGTTCACCACCACCTCGTCCAGGTCGCCCTGAAAGACCACCTGCTTCCTCGCTTGCTCTGGCGCCAGGTTGCTGACCACCTCCATGACGGCCCCTTTGGCCCCGACCTCGCCTTCGGAGAGCCCCAGGTCCGCTGCTCTCCATTCCTGGACCGGCTTGCGAGCCGCCTTCAGGATGTCCCTGAGGGAGGCCAGCCGGGGCTGATTGATTTCGGCAGCCACCGTGACCAGGGCCGGCAGCCCAGCCTCCACTACCTCGAAGCTCTCCTCCATGTTGCGGACAGCCTTGAGTCTGTGGTCCTCGATCGTTAGCTCCCGGACGTAGGTGATCTGCGGGAGGTCGAGGATCTCAGCCAGCCTTGGCCCCACCTGGCCGGAGTAGTTGTCTGTGGAGCCCTCGCCGCAGAGGATGAGGTCATACTCCCCGATCTTCTCGATGGCTTTGGCCAGCGCCCTGGCCGTGCCGAAGGTGTCCGAGTCGGCCAACGCGGGATCAATTAGCAGAACCGCTTCATCGGCCCCAATGGCCAGCGCCTCCTTGATGCCGTCCTTCAGCTTGGCCCTGCCCATGGCCAGGGCGGTTACCTTCGTCCCTTCCGTCTTCTCCTTGATCCGCACTGCCTCTTCGAGGGCACTCTTGTCCATGTCCCCGAAGATCAGTGGCGCTCCCTCCAGGAGGGGTTTGCGGTCCTTGATCCTGATCTGTTGCAGATCGGGAATCTGTTTCAAACATACGACAATGTTCACGTCTTGCCTCCTAACTTGGTAGATTGGTAGATCGGTAGGCTGGTAGATTGGTAGGCTGGTAGATTGGTATGTTGGTAGATTGGTCGCTGGTAGATCGGTAGATTGGTAGGCTGGTAGATCGGTAAATCGGGTAGGCCTTCCCAGTCTACCGATTTACCAGTTTCCCAATCTACCGATTTACCAGTTTCCCAATCTACCAATTTACCAGTTTCCCAATCTACCAATTTACCAGTTTACCGAGATTAGCCAAATCGAAATTGCACCCCAAATCCACCCCGGGGATAGTCCCAATCCAACGCCCCGTAGCGACAAGCAATGCGGCAGGTGCCACATTCCAGGCAGCCCTCGAACTCGACATAAATGTTCCCGCTTTCCTCGTTGACCGAATAGAGGTGGGCGGGGCAGACAAACAGGCAGTGTTTCTCCTGGCAGTCCCGCCTGCAGGTTTCCTGGTTGATGTGGATATGGCTTTCCTCGTCCAGCTTGAAGGCGTCCAAGCCTAGTTTGGACTCTATGTTCATTGTAATCGCCATTTCACGATTCTCAAGGTTGGGCGAAGGTCTCGGAGTTGGGCGAAGGTCTCGGAGTTGGGCGAAGGTCTCGGGGTTGGGCGAAGGTCTCCGACCGAGCCCCCTTTCGCCTCGGTCAGAGACCTTCGGCGAACGAGGTGGCGAACGAGACTGGTTTACATCTTGCAGAAACCCAGCACATCTCTCAGCGTCGAGAAGTTCAGTAACTTGCTCCTTACCTCGCCGAAGATACTGCTGAAGAGTCCCTGCTTGGGCCCGTCGTCAATCCACATCAGCTTCTCAAGCAGATCGAAGAAGACCTGGGGGTACAGACTGGTCAGGTGGGGGTTCTCCAGGACGTCCAGGGCATGGCGGAAGGTGTGCATGTCCTTGAGGACGAAACTGTCCTTCAGCAGTTCCTCATAGTAAGCCAGGGTGGGGGCGGAAAAGTCGCCCTTTTCTTTGGCTCGCTGAATGGCCTGGGCGGCCATAGCTCCTGAGGCCAGGGCGTACTCCATGCCGCGGACGGTGATGAGCATGTTGAGCCCAAAGCCCGCCGCGTCTCCCACCACCAGGATGCCATCGGAGTAGAGTTTGGGCATGGCGTGGATGCCGCCCTCGGTGATGACGTGGGCCGAGTACTCCACCACCTCACCGCCCTGGAGGAGCACCCGGATCTCGGGCCGCTGTTTGAAGGCTTCCATGAGAGGGTGTACCTCTTGCAGAGGATCCCGCCCCATCACTGCCTGGATGCCCACCACGATGCCCAGCGAGATACTCACCAGG
>Ga0233423_10000626_pt1 | contig 18124 bp, 19 predicted proteins | sample Watercolumn_Mata_FD_180713 | JGI IMG/M metagenome (GOLD analysis project Ga0233423, IMG submission 180713) | Freshwater microbial communities from Lake Matano, South Sulawesi, Indonesia - Watercolumn_Matano_2014_112_MG | ecosystem: Environmental > Aquatic > Freshwater > Lake | place: Indonesia...
GGCGCGAGCCCGTGCGGCTGCCTCGACATGGCGGGCAATGTCTGGGAATGGTGTTCAGACTGGTACGACGGCAGCTACTACGGCCGGAGTCCGAGAAGCAACCCAAATGGTCCATCTTCTGGCTCGTACCGCGTCTCTCGCGGCGGTTCCTGGGACAACGGTGCCTGGTACCTGCGCTGTTCCGATCGGGTCGGGGATGAACCATCGTACCGGGGCGTCGTTCTGGGTTTCCGTTGTGCCGGGGGTCGGTAGTTTGTCTGGGAATCTGACCCTCTGGGGAATCTGACAATCTGACCTCCGGGAATGTCTGAGCAGTTCAAGGTAATCCAGCGGAGCTACGACTTCACGAATTGGTTGTTTGCGCACACGCAGAAGTTCCCGAGGTCGCTCCGGTTTTCGCTGGCGGTGAGAATAGAGGACCGGATGCTTGAGGTGCTTGAGTGTGTGACCGTGGCGAACAAGCTGCGCGACCGGCTCCCGCTGCTTCGACGGGCCGACAACGCCATGGAGTCTCTCCGCATCCTTGTTCGTCTGGCGCACACCATGCGCGTGCTGGCGACGAATTCGTATGAGTATGCGGCAAGGGAAATGGATGAGATAGGCAAGCTTCTGGGCGGCTGGATTCGTCAGCAGAGCCGGCCGCCTGGTTGAGGGCGCAGGCAGAAATGGCTCGAACCGCGTCAATCGCGGCGGTTCCTGGAACAACAATGCCAGGAACCTGCGCTGTTCCAATCGGAACAGGAATGAACCATCGAACCGGAACAACAATCTGGGTTTCCGTTGTGCCGGGAGCAGTGGCCTTGTGGCTTTCGTACGGATGCCGGATGTTCACGGACCTCCGGACCGGGCCGAGAGGCTACCGAAGAGCCTGTTTCCTGAGTTCATCCGGGACCTTGGGACACGATCCCAAACGTCCGACGTTTGGGTCATGTCCCGCGGCCGGGCGGACCAAAATGGAGTCGTCCGGGTGCCGGTGAGTAAGCGGCGTAGTCGCTCAAATCCGGCACTCGGGCACTGAGCGCGCCTGCCGCGTTCCTTCGGCGGTCTCTTTCCCCGACTGGTCAGCTTCGACAATCTGCTCGCCGCCTTCATGAGAGCGCGTCGCGGGAAGCGTCGTAAGCGGGCCGTAGCCGAGTTCGAGTCTAGCCTGGAGCCGGAGCTGCTGCGGCTTCAGGACGAACTAGCGGCCGGTACGTGGCGGCCCGGTCCGTACCGCAGCTTCTATGTCCACGAGCACAAGCGCCGGCTGATCACGGCCGCGCCTTTCCGCCACCGCGTTGTGCATCACGCGCTACTGAACGTTCTGGAGCCGGTCTTCGAGCCTATGTTCATACACGACTCCTATGCCTGCCGCGTCGGCAAAGGCCAGCACAAAGCAATCGACCGGTTCCAGCATTGGGCGCGCGGGCACAAGTACGTTCTGCGCGGTGATGTCCGCAAGTTCTATCCGAGCGTAGACCATGAGATTCTGATGGCCGTCCTCCGGCGGCGGATTCGAGACCAGCAGGTCCTGGCATTGTGCGGAACGATACTGGCGAGCGGCGCGGGGATTCTCGAAAGCGAGTACGAGATGGCATGGTTTGGAGGTGACGACCTGTTCACGCCGCTGGGGCGCGGTCGCGGCCTGCCCATCGGAAACCTGACGAGCCAGTTCTTCGGTAACGTCTACCTGAATGAGCTGGACCGCTTCATCAAGCAGACTCTGGGATGCCGATGCTACCTGCGCTACATGGACGACATCGCTCTCTTCAGCCAGGACAAGAGGGAATTGTACTGCTGGCTGCTGCGCGTGATGGAAGCCCTGGCCGGTCTTCGGTTGATGCTCAGCCGCGGCCGGACCCGTGTGTGGCAGGCGGGTGATGGTGTCGAGTTCCTCGGCCTGCGGGTCTATCCCGGTCACCGGTTGGTGCGGCGCGCCACCGCGCATCGCTACTGCCGGCGTCTCAAGAAGCTGGCCTTGTTGCGTCGATGCGGCAGAGCTACGTACCAGAATGTGCGCGACTCGCTTGCGGCATGGTTTGGCCACACCGTACGCGCCCACGCGTACCGTCTGAATCGGGAGATACTCGGCCGGTCCGCGCTGCTCGCGCCATGACTCGTGTGCTATGGCGTCAGACTCCGGGGCTTGGCACTACGCTGCGCCGGCGCGACTGATGTGCGGGCGTTGGTGCCCGGAGTCTACTTCGTGAGAGAGGCCCAAGCGCAAGCTCAAGCACAAGCCATTCGGAAGGTCGTGGTGACGAGGTAGAGGGCAAAGGGAGTTGGGAGTAGAGAGTCGAGAGTAGCGAGCAGAACGGAAGACGAGAGGGGCGGGCGAAAGCCCGCCCTGGCTGTTCGGACACTGGCTTCGGAGGGAGTTCAGGCCGACAGAGAACGCCTGGCCGGTTGAGCCATCGTCTCCAGTCTGTAGCCTGTATGGTCTACAAGCCGAAGGGCAGTTTCCGGGCCTATCTGCTTGTGGCTTGGGTCGTTAGGTCATGCAGTAGCTTCTGGACACCCCCGCCCCCTCCGTCGTTGAGGTAGGCGACGTAGAAGATGGTGTGCACGCCCGCGGCGTTGAGCGTCTGCCGGGCCTTCACTTCCATCTCGCAGAGGCTCGCTACCGCGGCCTCGTAGCGCTTGAGCATGTCCGGTCGCCTGTCGTCGAGTATCTGCTTCACCTTGGTGGTGTCGGTCTTTATCTGCCAGTTCATCCGTCGCTGATTCGGGTCAGTCATTGCTTCTCCCTATCTCATCTGCTTGGGTACAGCCACCGTTTTCCTCGGAGGAAAGCGGATGGCAGTCCCTTCATCTTCGGTCATTCGGGCCCGGCCGCGCACTGCGGCTGTGGCCCCTCACTTATCTGTATATCCGCAGGAGGCTAGATTTGCTCAAGAATCTTGGCCCCGTTGGGGCCTTCTCCGTAGCTAGCTGTGTTGCAGCAAGTTAGCAAGGCGAGTCCGGTGCCCGTGGCCGGAAGCGACGCCTCGCGGGTCGCCCCGGGAACCGTTCCCGGAACGGTTCGGGGGGCGGTTCGGAACGCGGTATGCGCGCCGGTTTGGGCGGCGGTTTGGAGGCAGGTTCTTGGGGCGAATGCGACCGCGATTCTGCGGGTCAGTTGGGCCGAGACTTGGACCGGGGTCCAGGCTGCGGCCTGCATAGTGGTCCGTGCAGCGGTTGTGGAGACGAGAGCGACCGTGACTCGCTGGTCGACTCGCAATGCGGTTTGCGGGGGCAGTCCGTAGGCGACTGCGGAAGGGACTGGGGCCGCCGCACGCCGTGGATTCGTCCCTGTCGCTTGCTGCCATGCGAAGTTCTGCGTCCACCTTGACTTCGGCGTGCAGGTTCCTACCATCGGTTCAATTGCGGTACTCGAACGCGTGCATGATCCCGCAATGATGAAGTCTCGACGATGCCAACGGACAACAGCCCCGGTGTCGCGGACCAGCTTCATCGTGGTCCTCCTCGCACTTGCTGTTGTCGGTGCCGCTGCTGAAGACAACGCGGTCCAACGGGCCAGGTACCTTTTCGATCACCGACATCTTGAGCCGTGGTACGAAGCCGAGGCATGGCGGATTCTCGCTGACTACCGGGCCATCTTCCCGCTGGATGCGGAGGCAATCGACCTTTGGTGCCAGGTGAGCGAGGATTTGGGTGACAACACTGCGGACCGGGCCAAGAAGGAGTACTACTACCGGGTCGCTGAGGCAGCCGCAGACACGCTCAGGAGTGAGTTCCCCAGCATCGCTGCCGGTCACTTCTGGTGGGCGGCTGCGCACGGCAAGCGGGCGCTCGCGCGCGGCAGGGCCGCAGCCATCCTGACCGCGCCCACGGTGATAGGTGAGTTCAAGCGAGCCATCGCCCTGGACCCCGGTTTCCCGCTGCCCTACGCCGTCCTTGGTGTGCTCTATCGGGACTTGCCACTTCTGGCCGGCGGCAGCCGGGCCCGCTCGCGCAGCTACCTTATGGCCGGACTCGAACAAGCACCCAATCTGACGCTGCTCAGGCTGGAGTTGGCGCGTCTGGACATGCAGGAGCGGAGGTACACCGACGCCCGCAGGCAGCTCGAGATGATCCTCAGTACAGAACGTCCGTACTTTGAGGCGGCGTTCGTGGTCAACGACCGGCCCCTGGCCGAGAGCTTGCTCGCGGAGATACGGGGAAAGTAGGGGTCGACGCGACGGTCTAGAACTGGTCTACCGGAGACTGGAAGAAGCGGGGGCCGAAGACGGAGCGGAATGAGGCGCGGGTGAGCGGCTTGACCATCAGCGAGGAATAGGTCTCGCGGCGGAATCGGGCGCCGCGTTCTTTGTAGATTGACCTGAGAATCGGGTCGCGGACGTAGTAGTCGACCAGGCCACCGCGCGTCGCGGCAATGATGCGGTCGAGCAGGCGGACGCACGCGGCCCGGTTGCGGCAGATGAACTCCTCGATGCGCCGGCCGAACTTGTCCGGGTCGGTGAAGGCGTAGCCGTCGCGGTCGATGAAGACGTAGTCGGGTTTCATCTTCCATTGCCTGAGGCGGGAGAGGACCCAGCCGCGCGGACGGACCACGAATCCGCATTCGCCGGCCGTGGCTTCGGCGAAGAGCCTTTCGGCGACGGCCAGGTCGGCGATGCGGGTGCGATTGCGCTCGGGGCGCTTGCGCGTCGGCGGGAGGATGAGCAACGCGCGGGGCGCGCGTGCACCGGACAGCGGTATCTCCGCGTATCCGAGTTCGCAGTAGAGAGGACGGGCCACGAGCGAGTGGCTGGTGTAGAGGAAGGAGAACCTGCGGCCGGCTTCGCGATACCGCTCGTGGACGAAGTCGAACAGAAGGCGGGAAAGGCCCTGGCGGGCATAGGCCGGGTGGGTGGCGACGTGGTGAATGCCGAGAGCAGGTTCGGTTTCGCCTGAGCGAGTCCGCACCGTCAGCTCCGCGACGCCGATGAACGAGGCGAGGGTCCGGCCGCGGTAGAGCCCGAATCCGAACTCGTGCTTGCGGCGTTCGTCGTAGCGCCGAAGCAAGCCGGGGTGCTCGGGTACGGCGACTTCGCCGAAGCTCGCTTCCATCAACTCGAAGAAGTCGCGCGGGTCGCGGAGTTGCTCGTAGGGGACGATTCTCATCCACACAGACTATCGCCGTCGCAGGGCAGTTGTCAAATGGCAGCGAATGCCGCCCCTGGAGCCCGCGTTGACTCAACCACAGAGACCTCGGAGTGCACAGAGTTGGTGCAGACCGGGTTTCCGGCCCCTGCCCTCCGCGGACGCCGTGGGCTCTGCGGTTCCGCATCGGGTCGGGGGCGCCCCTGACCGGTTGACTAGTGTGGACTCGGTGGTATGATTTAGCCTCATGCCGAGGCGCAATCCCGTCGCTGTCCCCGATGGTCGAGCTTAGTCAGTTCGTCCGGCGCGACCTGGCTTTCGACGTGCCCAAGGCGTCGAGTCAGCGCGAGGCGTTCGAACTGGTCGCGGCCCGGTTTGCCGAGCGGAAGATCATCACGGACCCGGCTGCGCTCGTCGAGGAGCTTGTGCGCCGCGAGCAGCAGGGCTCGACCGGTGTCGGCCACGGCATCGCCCTGCCGCACACGATGCTGGCAGACGCCACGCAGATAGCGGTGGCGGTGGTCCGGCTCGGCACCGCCCTCGATTGGGACGCCATGGACCATGAGCCGGTGAAACTGTTCGTGGTCATCGTCGCGCCGGCCGGGCAGCGGGAGGAGTATCTGCCGGTGCTCGCCGAAGTCGCCCGGTCGCTCAACCAGCCCGACGTGAGGGACGCCGTGCTCCGGGCAAGGGACATCGACCACGCCGTGCGGGCGATAGTCCACCCGCCGCACGAGAGCTTCCTGATGCGTAATCGCCGGCTGTTCTTCTTTGCCGCGACCGTCGCCCTGACTTTCCTGGCCGCGCGGATGGTCCTGCCGCACATCCGGCTGCCGCTTGACGGCATCTATGCCGACCCCGAGTACGCCAAGTTCAACGGGGGGCGCTGGCTGTTCCACCAGGAGTTGACCGTGACGCTCTTCCTGGCGATGGTGGTCGGTACCCTGCTCTTCTGGCGCTACCGGGTAGCGATCGCCGCGGCCAGCCTCGGCACGCTGCTGATCGCGGGCGTCATGGACCTCGAGACCACGGTCAAGTTCATGTCGATCCCGACGATTCTATTCATCATGTCGATGATGGTGATTGTCCGCTGGCTCCAGAACATCGGCGTGTTCCGGTTCGTCGTGGCCAAGGCGATCGAGCGCGTGCGCGGCGTGCCGTGGTTGCTGCTGCTGACGCTGATGGGCTTCTCGGTCGTGCTGGGTGGTTTTGCCGACGAAGTGTCCGCGATTCTCGTGACCTTCGGGCTCGCGCTGGAGGTGGCCAAGCGCACCCGCACGCCCCTGGTTCCGTACCTCCTGAGCCTGGTGTTCGCAACCAACGTCGGCAGTGCACTGACATTGGTCGGCAACCCTATCGGGGTGTACATCGCCTTCGCGGGCAAGCTCAGCTTCGAAGATTTCCTGCGCTGGGCCTCGCCGGTATCGGTCGTGGCCGCCGCGATAGCGGCCGGGCTGTGCCTCCTGGCCTACCGGCGGTACTTTTTCGGCCGGCGCGTCGAGTTCGAGGCCCGGGACCTGGAGCGGACCGAGGAGAACATCGACCCGGCCCGGCTGCGCATCGGCATCATCACGTTCATCGTCGTCGTGCTGCTGGTCGCAGTGCACCGGCGTCTGGAGCTGCTGCTCGGGCTCGGAGACGGAACGGCGCTGGTGGCCGAGGCGCTGCTGGTCGTCGGTTTCATCGTCTTCTACGAGCAGGAGAAGGGCCGGCTATTGGTCGAGCGCGGGATTGACTGGTGGACCCTGCTCTTCTTCATGTTCTTGTTCGCCAATGCCGCCTGCCTTGAGTACACCGGCGTCACGACCAAGATCGGCTATGTCATCCTGACCCTGGCCCAGCAGTTGGCCGGGGCCGGGGCATCGCCGACCGGCGTGACTTCGGTCACGGCCGTGCTGCTGCTCTGGTTCAGCGGCGTCTCGTCCGGGTTTGTGGACAACCTGCCGATCGTCGCCGCGCTCGTGCCGGTGGTCAAGGACCTGATTCGTACCGGGCTGCCCCACGCCTCGATCCTCTGGTGGGCGCTGCTGTTCGGCGGCTGCTTCGGCGGCAACCTGACCGTCATCGGCTCGACCGCTAACCTGGTGGCAATCGGCGCGTTTGAACGAGTCAGCGGCAAGTCGATCCGGTTCCGCGACTGGATAAAGCTCGGAGCAATAGTGACCGTCGCGTCGCTCGTGGCAGCGACGGTGGCACTGCTACTGCAAGTGGGCCTCGCGCCCTGACAGGAGTCAACAGGAGAATGTTCAGCAAGATCTTGTACGTCGTGAGCGAGAAGCAGGAAGAGAAGCAGATGGTGAAGGAGCTGGCGCGCGCCCACAACAGCGCCGTGCTGTTGTCGGCGATGCTCGCCATCGGCTGCGGGCACGAGGTCAGCACCGAAGGCGCGACGCGTCGCCGCGTACTGCGTGAAGACCGGGAGCGCAAGTCGTGGCATGACCTGTACCGGCTGGAAGAGGAGTTCAAGGCGGACGGTATCAAGGCCTCGGTGATGGCCCGCGAGGGCGACGTCGAAGACATCCAGGCCGTGGCCCACAACACCGGCAGCGACCTCATCGTCCTCAGTTCCAGTAGTCTGGCCGGCAGCAACTACCGGCTGCCCGAGGAGTTCATTCCAAGCCTGCCCTGCCCGATAATCATCACCAACGCTTTCTAGCGGTCGGACCAGGCGGCATAGCGTGAACGCAAAGGAACCGACCGAGACGGTGGGGACGAGGGTCCATCAGGTGCTGATGGAAGCGGCGACCCGACCCGATCTGGTATTCGACCTGCCTGAGGCGGAGTCAGCCGCGCAGGTGTTCGAGGCCGTGGCTGAGCGGATGATGCGGCTCGGGCTGGTGGACAACCAGGCCCGGCTGGCCGAAGCGCTCCAAAGACGTGAGGAGTCGGGATCGACCGGCGTCGGGAGTGAAGTTGCCCTGCCGCATGCGCTGATCCCGGCGGGCCCGTCGCGGCCGGTCGTGGCGCTGGTCCGCGTCAGGCAGGGAGTGGAGTGGCACGCCGCCGACGGGCGGCCGGTGAAGCTGGTCGCGGTCATTGTCGCCGACGCGGCACAACGGGCCGACTACATGGTCGTGCTGAGCGATGTCGCCCGGACACTGCACCGCGATCACCACCGTGCCCGGCTGCTGACCGAGCGTTCGGCCGAACGGGTAGTGCGGTTGCTGCGGTGTCCACCCGCGCCGTCTCGGCTTGCCCGCTACCGACCCGTGCTCATGCTGGTGGCGGCCATCGCTCTGGCCTACGCCGGCAGCAGCCTGCTGATGCCGGCAATCCGGCTCCCGGCCGGCGGCGTCTACGAGCAGCTCGGATTCCTCAAGTTCAATTCCGCTCCCTGGCTCGGCCGGCAGGCACTCGTGGTCGCCATCTTCCTCGGGATGGTCGTCGGCACGCTGCTCTTCTGGAAGTACCGGCTGGCCATCGTCGCCACCGGGCTGGCGGCGCTGCTCCTGTCCGGGGTCATCAACCTCGAGCACATGGTCGAGTACATGTCGCTGCCGACCATCATCTTCGTGATGGCGATGATGGTCCTGATCAAGTGGCTTGAAGACAAGGGCGTGTTCCGCTACGTCGTGCTGAAGGTCGTTGAGCGCGTGGGCGGCGTGCCCTGGATACTGCTGCTGATTCTGATGGGCTTCTCGGTGCTCTTGTCCGGGTTCGTCGGTGAGGTGTCGGGCATCCTCGTGACTTTCGGCCTCGCGGTGGAGATTGCCCGGCGGACCCGGACCCCGGTTCTGCCGTACCTGCTGGCACTGGTCTTCGCCACCAACATCGGCAGCGCGCTGACGCTCGTCGGCAACCCGATCGGCGTGTACCTCGCTTTCGTGGGCCAGCTCAACTTCGAGATGTTCCTGCGCTGGGCCACGCCGATATCGCTTCTCTCCAGCATCGTCGTCGGCGCGCTCATCGTTCTGCTGTTCCGTCGGCAGCTGCGGACCTCGGAGCGAGTCAACCTCGCGGACCTCGAGAAGACGGTCGAAGGCATCAAGCCGGCCGACCTGCGCCTGGGCCTGGCGACCTTCCTCGGTGTCGTGCTGATGATAGTGCTTCACGCCCGGGCCGAGGCGCTGCTCCGCGTCCCCGAAGGAACGATGCTGGTGGTCGCGCCATTGGCCGCCGTCGCCTTTGTCATCTTCATTGAGCAGGAAAAAGGCGAGTCCCTCGTCACCCGCAGCATCGACTGGTGGACCCTGCTCTTCTTCATGTTCCTCTTCGCCAGCGCAGCCTGCCTCGAGCACACCGGCGTCACGACCAAGCTCGGATACCTGGTGATGCAGGCCGCAGAGCAGTCGCCGCTCTCCCGCTGGCAGGGCGGGTCCGGCGTCACCGGCTCGGCCCTGATCTTGATGCTCTGGGGTTCGGGTCTGGCGTCGGGCTTCGTGGACAACATGCCGATAATCGCGGCCCTGGTTCCGGTGGTCAAAAGCCTGCTGGCGGTCAAGCTGCCCCACGCCTCGATACTCTGGTGGGCACTGCTGTTCGGCGGCTGCTTCGGCGGCAATCTGACCATGGTCGGTTCGAGCGCGAATCTCGTGGCGGTCGGCATGTACGAACGCGTGACCGGTCAGAGCGTCCAGTTCGGCGAGTGGTTCAAGACCGGTCTGGTAATCACGGTAGCCTCGTTGTTCGCCGCCACGCTGGCGCTGGTGTTCCAGGTCGCACTGGCGCCGTAGCCCTTGTCGGTTCCCCGCATCGTCGTCGACGGGTACAACCTGATTCACGCGATGCCGGAGCTGGCCCGGCTGGTCGGGACCGACCTTGAGCGGGCGCGGGACGCGCTCGTCGCCAAGCTCGCGGTCTATCGTTCCCAGCGAAACATCCGCGTGACCGTCGTGTTCGACGGCCGCGGCTCGGCCGGCCAACAGACCCGACCGCCCGGCGGTGTCGAGGTCATCTTCTCGCGGGCGCCGCAGAATGCGGACGCGAAGATAAAGAGCCTGATCTCGCTCGAGAAGAGCCCGAAGTCATGGACCGTGGTCACGTCCGACAACTCCATCGTCATCTTTGCCCGCGACTTCGGAGCAAAGACCATCCCATCCGCTGAGTTTGCGGCCAAGCTCGGCAGCACGATTCCCAAGCTCGGCCCCAATCGGCCCGTGCAGAAGGACGCGCCGATGTCCTCGGTCGAGGTGGCCGAGTGGGAGGAGTACTTTCGCAGGGGCAGGCAGAACCGCGACGGGTAGCGCCGGTCCGGCAGCCCGGGAGCGGAGGGTTCAGCCGCAGCACTTCCCTAGGATGCAGAACTCCCTATAATCCCCACAGTGGAATTCGCCTGCAGCGTCAAAGACCTGACCCGCAGCTACGGGGGCCTGAAGGCGCTGGCCGGGATATCGTTCGACATCAAGCCGGGCGAGGTATTCGGTCTTATCGGGCCCAACGGGTCGGGTAAGACCACGACCCTGCGTATCGTCTCGACTCTGCTCCGGCCGTCGTCCGGAGAGGTGTGCGTGTTCGGCATCAACGTGGCGGAAAAACCTGGCGACGTGAGGCGCCTGCTAAGCTACCTGCCTGAAGATGCCGGAGCCTACAAGAACCTGTCCGGGCTCGACTACCTGCGGTTCATGGCCACATTCTACACCGAGGACAACCGCGACCGGGATAGGATGGTCGAGCGGGGAATGGAGCTCGCCGACCTGGGCCAGCGCATCAAGAGCCGAGTCAAGACCTATTCCAAGGGCATGGCGCGGAAGCTCCTGCTTGCGCGTGCCCTGATGACGAAGCCGAGGCTCGCGATTCTGGATGAGCCGACCTCGGGTTTGGATGTGTCGAACTCGATGGGCATCCGCAATCGGGTCCGGGAATATGCACGGGACGGGACGACCGTTCTGCTCTCATCGCACAACATGCTTGAGGTCGAGTTTCTGTCCGACCGGGTCGCGCTCATCAATCAGGGCGAGATCATCGAGACCGGTGCGCCCGAGGAGCTGAAGCAGAAGCACGGGTGCCGGAATCTGGAAGAGGTGTTTCTGAAGATGGAACACCTGTAGAATGACGAAGCACGAAGTGGAAATGACGAATCAAGCCCGAACGAACCGCTGTGCGAAACGAGGCGTTTCGGTATTGGCCATTTCCTGTGTTTGGTCCTTGATCGGGAATTCGAAGTTCGTCATCGGGAGTTCCCTCACATGAGGGTCATTGTCAATATCATCCTCAAAGAAGCGCGTGAGCTCCTGACGCTGCAGGCGCTAACGCCGTTCGTGGCGATGATGGTGGTGTTTGTGTTTATCGGCAGGGCGATCAGGGGCGAGCGGGCAAAATCGTCACGGCCCCAGAGCGTCATCGTCGCCGACAATGACCGGACAGTCACGTCGCAGGGCGTGCTGGAAGCTCTCCAGAGCGAGCGGACGACGGTCATCCCGGCCGAGGGGGACATTGACCAGCTGCTGGCGCTGGCAAAGGACGCCGGCGTCACATGGGTCGTGGTGATCCCGGAGAGCCTGGAGCATCGAGTAGAGGCGTTCGAGACCGCGGACATACACGTCTACAACGTTGTTACCGGCTTTTCGATTACGCAGATGGAGAAGGGCATCAGGCTCAAGGCGCTCTTTGACAGGGCGAATCAGCGGCTCGCGCAGGCAAACCTTGCCCGGGCCTATCCCGGAGCCAGGCCGGAGAACATCCAGGACCCGCTGCGGACGTCCGACTTCGTGGTGGTCAGAGACAAGGTCGTCAGGGGTAGCGCCGAGGTGCTGAGCGGCCTGGTGATGTCGCAGACGTTCATGATTCCCATCGTGCTGCTGATGGTCCTCATCTACTCCAGCCAGATGATTGCCGCGTCAATCGGCCAGGAAAAGGAGAACAAGACGCTCGAGACCCTGCTGACCGTGCCGATCAACCGGACGAGCATAGTCATCGGCAAAATGGTCGGGGCCGCGCTGGTAGCGCTGGTGGTATCCGGCATCTTCATGATCGCCATGGTCTACTGGACCGGGTCCTTGGGCGCGGAGATGAGCACACCGGCGGGGACAGCCGATACGTCCGCGCTTGCGCAACTCGGTCTGAGTCTTGGTCCCCAGTCATACCTTCTATTGGCGATCGGGCTGTTCCTCGCCGTTCTCTGCGGGTTGTCGCTGGCGACGCTTCTGGCGATATTCGCCGATGACGCGAAGAGCGCGCAGATGTCGGTGACGCCGCTGATGATGCTGGTGATGATTCCCTACTTCCTCGGAATCTTCCTCAACATAGACGCAGCATCGCTGCCGCTCAAGATGCTGATGTACGCGATACCTTTCAGCTACCCGTTCCTGATGCCGAAGGCGATCATGTTCGGCAACTACAGTCTGGTTTTCGCCGGGTACGGCTATATGGCATTGTTCGCGACCGGGTGCATCTTCGTCGCCGCGCGCCTGTTCAGTACCGACCGCGTACTGACGGCAAAGCTGCGCTGGGGCAAAAGGCAACCTGTGAAGTCACTGGAATGATGAGTCCAGGAGGGAGATGCGCTGTCAAAGTTCGCGGATCCGCAAAGGCGAGTGACTTGACTGTGTCTGTCGGTCTGAGCCCTGGTTTCTTGGTGCCTCTGTGGCTGGATCCGCGTGATAGGAACTCGCGATGTCTGTGAAAGAGACGGTTGAGGCCAGGTGCCCGTCCTGCGGCGAGGAATCCTCAACAATGGTCTGGCGGTCGATGAACGTCACCCAGGACCCTGATGCCAAGGAGCTGCTGCTGGCCGGGGCCGTGAACGTTTTTCAGTGTCCGAAGTGCCGCTACGAGTCGATGCTCGATATCGACTTTCTCTACCACGACATGGAGCGGAAGTTCTGCGTTCAGTACTACCCGTACGAGCGGCTGTCTGACGACGGCTTTCTGGCGAACTTCACAACCGATGCCGGGCCGGCGATTGCGGTTCCCGACGGTATGCAGGTGAAGCCGGGAATGGAATACCTGGCGCACCCGCATATCGTGTTCGAGATGGGCGAACTCGTCCGCTACGTCGCCTTCCGCGACCGGCTCTACGAGCTCGAATGCCCGCAGCCAGAATCGGGAGCGTCGGGCTAGCCCGCCGCACCCAGGCCCGCTATTCGTCCGCGGCCGCGACTCATCTTGACTCACCGGGGCGGGGGTCTAGAATCTATTCAGGCTCCTAAGTCATGACTTGTGCCGGGATACCGGTACACAGGAGGTGTTCGTTTATGCGTAAGTTACTGCTGGCGCTTGCCGTTCTCGCTGCCGTACCCGCCATGGTAATGGCGTGGCCGCAGCCAGGCGACCCGGCGCCTAGTGTTACGTTGCCGGACACGGCATACGTGAACCACACGATTCCAGGGGACTACGCAGGCAAGGTCCTGCAGTTGTTCTTCTGGCAATCGACCTGAGGGACCTGTCTTGCGGAGTTGCCGCAAGTACAGACGATGTATAATGACTACGGTAGTCAGGGATTCCTGCCGCTAGCTATCAACCTGTGGGAGGACATGGACGCAGTGGTCAAGGTCCACGCCCGCCAGTACACCTATCCTTTCCTTCGTGACGCAGGAACAGCGTGGAATGCGTACAAGATGAACAGCTATATCCCGCTCAACTACGTCATCGACACTGCCGGCCTGGTCGTCGGCAGCATGGAGGGGTACACCCCATCTACCATACTGGGTTGGATTTCGCCCTACCTGACCGGCGTGGATGAGTCACCGGCGACTTGCCCGCTCGAGTTTGCGGTGGCTGGCGCCAATCCAGTGATCGGGCGCAGTGCAGTCAGGTTCAACCTGCCTCAGGCAAGCAATGTCACCCTGCGCGTCTATTCGACGTCGGGCGCGCTGGTGCGGACGCTCGTCAACGGGCAGATGCCGGCGGGCGCGAACACGGTCAACTGGAACCTGCAGGACAACGCGGGCAACCAGGTCGGCAACGGTCTGTACCTGTACGAGCTGAACGCAGGCTCACAGGTCTCGCACGCCAAGGTCTCGGTCCTGAACTAGCGTCAGCGGTTCGGTAGTTCAAAGCGAGGGCCCTCTTGGGCCCTCGGCTTTCAGAAGTGGCGCACCTTGACAGCGGGAGTCGGGCTCCTAGACTCTAGCCAGGTTCGTAGGTCACTATCTGTGCCGCAAGCCGGCACAGAGGAGGTGTTGTCCTATGCGCAAGAACGTTTTCGTCATCGCACTGCTCCTTGCTACCGCCGCTACGGTCTTTGCTGTAGACCGCTGCGTAGTGCTTGAGGATGCCTATCAGGAAGGCTGAGGGTCCTGCGTTGCGGCCAGCAGTGTGCTGGACCAGGTAGCAGAAGCAAACCCGGGACGAGTCGCGCCGGTCGAGTGGCACATCAGCGCGAGCTATCCTCTCTTGTACAACGCTGAAGGCCGGGCCAAGTGGCGTCTCTACCCGCCGCCCTACAACGGCGGCTACGCCACGCCGTGGCTCTGGGTTGACGGCAAGAATCGCGGCTACGTCTATTCGTCGTGGGAGACCTACATCTACGACCAGCTGCTGGTGCCGTCCGATGTCAGTCTGACCCACGTCGGCACGACCTACGACACCACCTCACACAGCGGTCAGGTACAGGTCGAGTGCTACAACGCGGGGGCGATACCGATCATCTCGGCCGGTCTGCAGGTAGTGATAACCGAAGACAGTGTCTACTATACCGGTCCGAACGGCGACCCGCTGCACAACCACGTCTGTCGCGACTACGTTCCCAACCAGAATGGTACCACCGTGACGCTTGGGCCCGGCGCGACCCAGACGGTGACGGTGTCGTATTCACTGGATACATCATGGGTCGAGAAGAACGTGAAGCTGGTGGTCTATCTGCAGAACATGACGGTTCAGGCCGACTCCTCCATGCCCTGCTACCAGGGATTGGTGGCAAACGTGCTCGACTTCGTTCCGGGAGTCGAGGAACCGAGAATCCCTGCCGTCTCCGAGCTGAGAGTGTCGGTCAGCCCCAATCCCTGTCGTAGCGGCTGCGAGTTTGTGCTCTCCGGCGCCGCGGTTTCGGGCGCCGAGATCGGGCTGTACGCCACGGACGGACGGCAGGTCGGCAGTCTTCAGACCTCTGCGAACCGGGCGTCGTGGAGTCGCGCTGGTCTCGCGCGCGGAGTCTATCTCTACCGCGTCACCGCCGGGACCGCAACTACTGAGGGAAAACTGGTCGTTACCGACTAGTACCTGCAATGCAGTTTCCTGGGCGGGCGTGCAGCCCGCCCTTCTCTTTTCAAGGGTCCGCGAGCGGAAACTGGTGCACGCCAGCGGTGACGTGCCTTGACAGGCAACGGCGACATTCTTGACTCTTGCGGTGGTCACGAGTCTTCAGTTGTATCTGGTCAAAGGCATACAGGAGGTGCTTTGATATGAGTAGGTCATGGCTGGTATTCGCAGTGCTCGCCGCCATTCCTGCCGCGGTTTTGGCCTGGCCACAACCCGGGGACCCGGCACCGAGCGTATCGCTCGTAGATACGGCGCTTGTACCGCACACCATCCCCGGTGACTACCCCGGCCAACTCCTCCATCTTTTCTTCTGGAAATCGGCCGACAGTGCCTGCCTCGCGGAGATGCCGCGATTGCAGGCCCTGTACGCTGACTACGGCAGCCGCGGCTGCACGCCCCTGGCGATAAACGTGCTGGAAGACATGGACTCTGTCGTCAAGGTCCACGCCCGTCAGTACACCTAGGGCTTCTTTCTTGACGATGCCTCGGCTTGGCTGGCGTAAACGTCAGCCTTCGTGTCTACTCGCTGTCTGGCGTGCTGGTTCGAGATCTCTGCAGTGGGAGCATTCCGGCCGGAGTCAATACAGTCAGCTGGGACTTGCGTGCCGAGGCCGGCAGACCGGTCCGAAACGGTGTCTACTTGCATGAACTGAAAACCGGTCAACACCGCCTCCACACGAAGGCATCAGTTCTAAGGTAACGTCCCTATTGTCCACGGTCAATAACGCAACAGCCCTAGCGGCTGACTTCCTAACGTACTCCTGCCTTCACCCGGTCAGCATCCCGTGTCTCGCCAAGTCCCCGAATCATGCTACGACAGTACGGTTGCCACCGATGCTACCAGGATCGCGGCACCAGCTGTTATCACCCACTTCGAACTCACTACTGCCACCCTTCCCTCTTCCGCACGCAGATGCTTCATATCTTTATTCATATAAACCTCCGGCATCTTAGACCGCGCCGCATGCGGCCGGATTCAGGTTCAGGTTCGGGGCAGGGCGTTGACTGCCCGGACGGCGGCTCTAGAATAAAACGGTGAACACCAAAACGATCACCGGACTACTACTCGCGTTTGTTATGGTGGGGGGGTGCGGCAAGAGAGCCTCCTCTAGGACAACCGTTACCTTCTGGCATGCCATGGGCGGCGAGTCGCAGAAGACGCTGAAGGCAATGGTCGATCGGTTCGAAAGCACACACTCAAACATCCACGTCGAACTGGTCGGAATGGGCAACTACGACGCGCTATCTCAGAAGCTAATGGGAGCGGTCGCGGCGAAGAACCCGCCGACGATTGCTCAACAATACGAGAGCTGGACCGCGCAACTGCACGCGGGCGCTGAGCTTGTGTGCTTGGACAGTTTCGTGCATGGACCGGATGGTCTGAGCGCCGAGGACCTGGCCGACATCTACCCGGCGCTGCTGGAGAACAATTCGTGGGGCGGCAGGCTGCTGACACTGCCGTTCAACAAGAGCGTGCCGGTCTACTACTACAACGTTCCGATGCTCCAGCGGGCCGGGTTCGCGGAGTTCCCGAGGACGTGGCCCGAGTTCAGGATTGCCGCCAACCGGCTGATGCGGCGCGATGCGGCTGGCAAGGTCGAAACATGGGGTGCGGCGGGAGGGACCGACATATGGGTGTTCGGCTCCATGCTGTATCAACTGGGCAGCCGTTTCCTCGAACAGGAGGACGGCAAGGCCGTGTTCAACCGCAAGGATGGCAGTGATGCGCTGCAGTTCCAGGTTGACATGGTGCTCAAGGACAAGGTGCAGAACACGGACGTGGGCCGGACGCCAATGGACGATTTCCTTGTGGGCAGGATGGCAATGTTGACAGGCAGTTCCACGTGGCGGGCGCCGGTGGTTGACAAGGAGTCCTTCCCGGTCGGGATGGCGCCGATACCCACCTGGGGAACACCGGCGGCAATCGTCTACGGCACCAACATCGGCATGTTCCGGCGGGCATCACCGGAGCAGAAGAAGGCGGCGTGGACTTTCATAAAGTGGTTCACGAGTCCGGAACAGCAGGTCGAATGGTCACTCGGCACCTGGTACGTGCCAATACACCGGCGCAGCCTTGAGGATCCCAGGATGATCGAACGCCTCGCCGCCACTCCGGGATTGAGGGCAGCCTACGCGCAGATGGACTGCGCGGTCTTCGAGCCACGGGGGCTGAAGTGGCTGGCCGGTCGCAAGGCGCTGGTCGAGGAGTTGGAGCAGGCGATGCTCGGTGCCAAGGCGCCGCAGCAGGCGCTTGATGACGCGGCCGCGCGCTACGAGGCCGGGGGAAACTGAACGCGGCTGGCCCGGTACCGGACTGAGTCGAGTAGCAGCCCGCGCGAGGGCGCGGTCTGGAAGGGTGGATATGGCTTTCCCACTAGCGCCGATCGTATGTCTTTCTGAGTGAGCCGTCCGGCCCCGCACGCGACGAGCGCGCCGACTATTCTCCTGACCATCTTGTAGAGGAAACGGTCGCCGGCGACGGTCACCAGGACTTCGTCACCGGATGCCACCACGCGTACGTGACGGACGCGGCAGACTCCGTTCTCGTCCCGGGTCTGGCAGAACGCCCGGAAATCACGCACGCCCTCAAAAAGGGGAGCGGCCCTGCCCATCCTAACGGTGTCAAGTTTGAACCAGACCTCCCAGGCGAATCTGCGGCGCAGGGGAGACTTGCGCTGCACGATGTGGTAGACATAGGTTTTGCCGAGTGCGCTGTGCCGGGCGTGGAACCCCGGTTCCGCCTCTTCAACAGACCGGATGAGTATGTCTTCGGGCAGGAAGTGGTTGATTGCCAGCTTCAGCCTTTCAGGGCCGAGGCGCGAGTCAATGTGGACATTGGCAGCGTAGGCGCGGGCTGAGACACCGGCATCGGTGCGAGCGCATCCGTAGACAGTTACCTTCTCTTGGATGATCCTGCCGATGG
>Ga0233423_10000627_pt1 | contig 18110 bp, 16 predicted proteins | sample Watercolumn_Mata_FD_180713 | JGI IMG/M metagenome (GOLD analysis project Ga0233423, IMG submission 180713) | Freshwater microbial communities from Lake Matano, South Sulawesi, Indonesia - Watercolumn_Matano_2014_112_MG | ecosystem: Environmental > Aquatic > Freshwater > Lake | place: Indonesia...
ATCGCCGGGGTGTTGGCCAGGACCATGTGGCCGTCAAGCCGGTTGACGCAGACGGGATGGTCGGGCGTCACGGCGTCGACCCAATCCCGGCGCGGCAGCTCGACCGGCCGGAAAAGCTCGTGGTCCCATTCACCGTTCTGGATCCACTCCCCTTTCGGAAGCTCCCGGGCCTTGGCTCCGAGCCGGGCGGCAAACTCTTCCTTCGAGGCCGCGTCGCGGAGCTGGACGGCGAGGAGAGAGAACCCGCCGTTGGTGAAATGGACGTGGCTGTCGATGAAGCCGGGCAGGGCCCGCCGGCCGCCGAGGTCGATGACTTCGGCTGAGGAAGCCGCCGTCCTCCGGATTTCGGCCGTCGTACCCAGGGCGACGACCTTGTCGTCGAGAAAAGCGACGGCTTCGACTTCGGGCCGCCCGGAGTCGCCCGTCCAGATTTTCCCGTTGACCAGAATCCGGTCGGCCATGCCCGTCCCTCCTCGGCAGGCGGCCCCGGCCAGCCCGGTCGCGGCCAAAGCCGCCAGCGCCCACAACGATCGACCGTTCATCGCTCCGCCTTTGTCAGAACTTCGAGCCCGACGATCCTCCTTTATATATTCGATTTCGGAGGCGAACTCAACCCGCCGAAGTTCCGACTACTATCCACTTTTCATATTTCGTTTAAAAGTCCATGGCGCGGCCGTATCCCCCGGAGCGGAATGGGACCCTCGTCAGGGTGATGCAGCGAGGGGGATAGGGCCGCGCCATGCACTGCCGACGCCGGAAGGCAAACTGTTATCCGGCCAGGCCGAAGTTGACAGGCCGTCCGGCTTTCGCTAAAAGAGGGTCATGGACAACGTCGAGCTCAAGGTCTCTTCGCCCGGCCGGATGTGCCTCCTGGGCGAGCATCAGGATTATTTCGGCCTGGCCATCATCGCCGCCGCCGTCAACCTCCGGATCGCTTTCGCCGGCCGCCGGCGGGCGGACCGCCGGTTCGTCATCGACCTCCCGGACATCGAGGAGCGGGAGGAATTCGCCTTCGAGCGGGAAATCCCCTACGCCAAGAAAAGAGATTACCTCAAGAGCGCGGTCAACATCCACCGCCGGGCGGGCCTGCCGCTCTCCGGCTGGGACGTCGAGGTCCGGGGGACGATCCCGATCAACGCCGGAACTTCGAGCTCCTCGGCCATGGTCGTCGCTTGGAACAAATTCCTCCTCGAAGCGGCCGGAGACCCCCGGGCGGGGGACCCTCACGCCCTGGCCGAGCTGGGCTACGACACCGAGGTCGCCGAATTCAAGGAGCCCGGGGGAAAAATGGACCACTATGCCTCCGCTTACGGAGGGGTCGTCTGGATCCGGTTCGACGACCCGATGAAATTCGACCCCTTCCCCAACCCCCTCGGGTCTTTCGTCCTGGCGAACTCGCTCCAAAAAAAAGATACGACCGGGATGCTGGGCTTCATCAAGAGCCACGTCCTCGACGGGGCCGCCCGGGTCCGGGAACGGATCCCCGGCTTCACCCTCAAGAGCCCCCTCTCGGCCGAGGTGCTGGCCGAGGTCGACGGCCTCCCGGCCGACAACCGGCGCCTGCTCCTGGGGACGCTCAAGACGCGGGACTTGACGGCCAAGGGAGCCGACCTCTTCCGCCAGCCGTCCTTCGACCACGAGATGTTCGGGGCCATGCTCAACGCCCAGCATGAGGTCCTTCGCGACCTCCTCCGGATCTCGACCGAGAAAATCGAGGCCATGATCCGGGCCGCCCTTGACGCCGGCGCCTTGGGTGCTAAAATAAACGGCTCCGGCGGGGGCGGATGCATGTTCGCCTACGCCCCGCGGGACCCGGAAAGAGTCGCCGCCGCGATTGCCCAGGTCGGCGGACAGCCGTTCATCGTCCGGGTCGACGCGGGGGCTCGCCGGGAAGTCTAGGCAAGGCGAAGGCAGGAAGATGATTGACGCGACTCAAATCCGCAAAGGAATGATCCTCCGGATGGACGACGGATTTCTCTACCGCGTCCAGGACATGCAGCTCATCACCCCCGGCCGGTGGAAGGCCATGGTCCAGACCAAGCTCCGGAGCCTGCGGGACAACTCCATCCGCGACCACCGGTTCCGGTCCGTCGACCGGGTCGAACAGGTCCACCTGGAGGAAATCGAGATGGAGTTCCTCTACCAGAGCGGCGACGACTACATCTTCATGAACCACCAGACGTACGACCAGGTCTCCCTGACGGCCGAGGTCATGGGCGAGGCGGCGAAATACGCCGTCCCGAACGTCATTTTCATCATCGAGATGTTCGAGGGCCGGGCGGTGAGCGTCACCCCCCCGACGACCGTCGAGCTCAAGGTCGCCCACACCGAGCCCTGGATGAAAGGGGCCACGGCCGCCGCCCAATACAAGCCGGCGACGATGGAGAACGGCTTGGTCGTCTCGGTCCCCCCCTTCATCCAAGAGGGAGACATCCTGAAGATCGACACCCGCGAGGACAAATACCTCGAGCGGGCGAAGTAGGGCGGCTAGAAAATCTGGCGGTGGACGGCGACGTTGCCGACCGCGTCCTTGACGAGGACGGTGAGAAGATTGTCCGACCCCGCCGGAAGGGGGATTTTCAGGGCGAACTGTTCGGCCTTGGAATCGCAGATCCCGTCCTCCGGAAAAACGACCCGCCAATCCCCCGGCCGGACGAGGACCCGGCACTCGCGGATGGCCGAGAAGGTGTCTTCGGCCAGAAATCGGACCGACAGCTCCCCGCCCGACCGGACGGCCTGGACGTTCCGCAGGACGGGGACGGTGTTGTCGATGACGAGCGGGCCGCTCGTCCGTTCCCCGGCCTTGTCCGAACCCGGCGGGTTGGAGAGGCCGTCCGAAGCCGTCACCTTGAGGGTGTATATTCCGTCCGGAAAGTGGGCCGTGTTGAAGGCGTAGGTCGTCTCCGTCCAGCGGTCGTCCAAGACCCGCCAGGACTTTTCGGCGTCGCTCTTGATCGCGACCGTATAGGCGAGGACGTCGCCGTTCTCGTCCTCGGCCTCCCACTGGAGCGTCTGGTAGCCTTTCCGCTCCACCTTTTTCGCGGCCATGAACTTCAGCTCGTCCTTCCTGGCCGACGCCTCGGGGAGCCGCCGCTCCAAGCCGAGAATGACCTCGTCGATGTCCGGCGGCTTGAGCAGGACTTCGTTCGGCCCGAGGAGCTCGAGCCGGCCGACCGTCGGGGCGACGTTCATCTGGAGATAATGGAAGGCGACCCGGGAGAGCTCCGGGGACGCTTTTCCGGACGGCGTTTTGAACAGGGCCCGGAACTGAAGGTAGCGGGCCCGGGGGCTCAATACGGACTCCCCTTCGCCGGCCTTGTAGGGGGGAGACCAGTCGCTCCAGCTCGGCCCCGGCTCGGCGGCGTTGCCGCTCCGGGTTTGGAGGAGAACCGAGGCGCCCGCGGGGAGGCTCGCCTCCCAGCTCAGCTTTCCCCATCCGGAGACGAGGCGGGCGTCCGTGACCGGGCTCCAGTATTCCCCGCTCAGCCTCTGCTCGGGATGGATGAGGGTGAGGTCGACCGGGTTGTTGCTCAGGAGATAGACCCTCGTCCCGACGGGAAGGCAGGCGTAGACCTGCTCGGAATTCTTCTGGAGGACGAGGGACGCCCGGCCCGCCCCGTCCAGGGCGTACAGCCGCCCTTTCGGTCCCGTCCCCAGGTACAGCCGCTTTTCGGATTCCGTCCAGAAGAGGCTGTAGGGCATCTCCTCCCCCGAAAGCCAGAGGCGGACGGCCGACCCGTCGGGGAAGATTTTATAGACCGCCCCCGGTTCGCGACCCGCGGCGGCCGGCTTCACCGGCGAGGCCGGGCCGACGGCCTGGACCTGGCCGGCCGCGGCCGGAGCGACGCTCACCGAGGAAATCGAAACCGAGACGTCGACGTCACGCCCCGCCGGCCCGGGCACGGTCAAGCCGTCCCGGCCCCTGGTGGGCGTTCCGCCGGCGGCGGCGTAGATATGGCCGTCGAGGTCGAAGGCCAGGCTCCGGACCTCCTCGAAGGGCGTTTCGAAGATGACCGCCCCCTTGCTCCCGTCCTTGGCGATCCGGTAGACCGACCCGTGGCCGCCGCTGCCGGCGACGATATCGCCGTTTCGGTCGAGCCTCAAGCAAAGAAGGTGGTTTTCGGCCGACTTGTAGGCCAGCCGGCCCTCTCCGCGGGGAGAAATCTCGTACAGGCCTCCGCTCTCGCCGACGGCGGCCAGGAGATTCCCGTTCTCGAGGACGAGGAGGTCCCAGACGTAGCGCTCGGCGGGGTTGAAGAACTCTTCCCCCTTGAGCGGGGCGGTGATTTTGTAGATTTTCCCGTTCGGCGACGTCCCGGCGAACAGGGCTCCTTTTTTGTCCATGACCAGGCAGGTCACGTCCATCTCGGCGGTCTGGAAATACAGCTCCATGGCCCCGCTCTTGTCGAGCCGGTAGATTTTCCCCCCGTGCCCCGTCCCCAGGTAGGCCGGGCCCTCGGGGGTCATGAGGAACGAGAGATAGAAATCCTCGGACGGACCCGCGAGCTTGTCTTCGCGCGGGGCGAGGGTCAAGACGCCGTCGGAAGAGACCGAAACCCCGTCAAACTTGCCCCTCAGAAAATCGTCGAGGCTGCGGAGGAGGACTTTCTGGGGCGTCACGGCTCCGGCCGCCAAGGCCAGGCCGAGAAGGGCGATTCCCGCGGCCGGGGTGCGTTTCATGGGGCTCTCCTATCTCCGGACCCGAAGGGGGATGACGGCCAAGCCGCGGAAGGCGAAGGGCACGGGGAGCTGATGCTCGGCGAGCGTCGAAACCGTGATCTCGGTCGGCGGGGGCGAGGCCGCCCGGGGAGAGGCGAACAGGGACTTCATGGCCGGCGGCAGGTTGGGCATCTCCTCGCCCCGAAGGAAGAGGCCCGGCTTCGGCCCGACGAGCTTGAAATAGATCCGATGGTTGCGGCGAAGGCTGTTGAGCAGGCGGACGAGCTGGGCCAGGCTCCGGGGGACGATGCCCTGGCTCCGGTACTGGCCGGCCTCGACTCTCTGCAGGGAGGCCGTGTCGGCGACGATGAGCTGGAACTCCGACCCGGCCGGCAGGTTGGGGGCCAGGAAGGGTATTTCCTGGACCTCGGTCGTGCCCCGGAACGAGCGGGTGAAGACCTTCATGAGGACGGACTCGCCGGGCGAAACGTCGTACTTGTCGAGCCAGACCCGCTCCAATTCCGCCGTCCGGGGCTCTTCGGTGACCCGGATGTTCAGGTCGACCCGATGGAGTCCGACCTCCTGGAACTCGTTGTTCAACAGGAAATAGACGACCGCGGTCACGAGCCCGGAAAGCTCGCTGACCGGGGCGTCGAGGTTCCCCGAGAAGAGGTCCTCGAGGTGCACGCTCTGGACGGGGGTCGTGTCGAGGTAGACATCGCCGCTGAGCTCGAGGGACAGGTCTCCCAGGGACCGGTCTTCGGACCCGAGGACCTGGGCGACGGACATGTTCGTCAGGAGGGGGGTCAGGAGACGGTCTTTCACGACCTTGAGCCTGAATTCACGGCGCTTCCCTTCGCTCCCGGTCAGGTTGAGGTTGAGGGGGACGAACTTCGGCATCCGGCCGATTTCGCCCAGGGCCCCCGAAGTCCGGTCCTGGACGAAGGCCCCGATGAGGCTCCCGGTCGAAGCCATCTTGAACGAGGTCTCGAGGGACGGGATGACGGTGATGACGCTCGCCTTGGCCATCCCGTAGTCCACCGGTCCGAGATTATAGAGGGGATGGCCGAAGGCGTAGACTTTCGCCCCGTCGACGTAGGTCGCCGTCCCGACCGCCGAAACGTCCAGGTCCCCGGTCACGAGCTGAAGGGCCAGAGGGTCGCCCCCCCGGACGGTGAAATCGGGCGAGGCGGCCGGGGGAAGATTCTGGCCTCCTCCCCCGGGAATGGCCATGGGGCGGAAACCGAGGGCGGAAAAGAAGGGCCGGGCCCGGTCGACGACCCGGGCCGAGAATCCGCCGAAAACGAGCGGCAGGGGCAAAGGCGCGGCCAGGCGATGGTCGGCGCCCGCGTCGAAGGGCGGCGGCAGGGCGTCTTGATGCGCGGCCAGGAGGTCGTCAAGCGAAAGGCGGTTGGCGAATCCCAACTTCGGCCCGGAAGCCCCGCCCGGACGGACTTTTTCGGGGATGGCCAACATCTCCTCGATCGGCGTGATCCCGGCGATCGGCTCCTTGCTGAAGGGGAAGCTGAAGGCCACGGCCCCGACGATTTTGCCGTCGACATAGACGGGACTGCCGCTCATGCCTTGGATGACGCCCGTGGACTCCAGGTTTTGGCCTCGAAGCCGGGCCAGGATCATATTCCGCTTGGCACTCGCGTTGGCCAGAACACCCAGGATCTCGACGTCGAATTCCTCGACCTTGGTGTCGGCGAAGACCGTCCTCCCCTTCCCCTTAAGCCCCGGCCTGATCTCGTCGACGGGAAGAATCTGGGCCGCGGCCGTCGAGAGCGAGGCGAGGAAGAGGACGGCCCGGACAAAGGCGACCCCGCCCGTCCGAGTCCGTCCGACGCCGGCGGCCTGATTTGACCATATCCTCGGGGCCATCGTAGAATACTCTCCCTCATGAGGCACGCGCTGCTGACGGGCGGGACGGGATTCATCGGAAGCCATCTCGCCGAACACCTTCTCGGCCGGGGGATGATGGTGACGGCCCTCGTCCGCGACCCGGCCAAGCTTCGATTCCTCGACGGGTCCGGGGTTCGGATCCTCCGCGGCGACGTCCACAACGTCCCCGACCTGCCTCGCGACCTCGATGTCGTCTTCCACCTTGCCGGGCTGACAAAAGCTCTGCAGGTGAAAGATTATTATAGCGTAAACCGTGAAGGAACGGCAAACCTCCTCGACGCCCTGGCCGGCAGGATGGCCCCTCCCCGATTCGTCTACCTATCCTCCAACGCCGCCGCCGGTCCTTCTCCGGCCGGACGCCCGCGTCGGGAGAGCGACCCTCCCCGGCCCGTTTCGGTCTACGGCCAGAGCAAGCTCGGAGGGGAAAACGAAACTCTATGCCGGAAAGACGTCCTTCCCGTGGCCGTCGTCCGGGTCGGGGGCGTCTTTGGGCCTCGCGACACGGACTTTCTGGATTATTTCAAGTTCGTCCGCTACGGCGTTCTTCCGATTTTCGGCCGGAAGCGGCGTCCGATGACCGTCTGCTACGTCCGGGACCTCGTCCGAGCCCTGGTCGCCGTGGCCTTGGCCGACCGACCGAGCGGAGAGGTCTACAACATCGGCGACCCGCGGCCCTGCACGATCGACGACCTCGGACGGATGGTCGCCCAGAGCTTGGGGGTCCGGGTCAAGCCGGTCGTCATCCCCCTCGGCGTGGTGTTCGCGGCCGTGGTCTTCGAAGAGAAGCGCGCCGGCCTGCGAAAAAAGCCGGCCGTCCTCGACCGGGGCAAGTTCGCCCAGTATCTCCACCCCTCCTGGGTGGCCGACGTCGACAAGGCGAGAACGACCCTGGGGTTCGAGACGGCCGTCCCCCTCGAGGAGGGAATCAAGGAAACGATCGCCTGGTATCGGCGGACGGGATGGCTCTAACCGGCCGGCCGGAGGGGGGCCGTCCGGGTCGAAAACGTGGCCGAGAATTTGGCCGCGCTCTTGTAGCACCACCCCTCGGCCAGTGAGGTGCCGAAGTACTTGACCCGGCCGCGGAGGACGTGGACGCCGCGCTGCGCTTTCGGACTGACGGTGACCGGGATTTCGACGGGCTTGACTAAATCCAGGTACTCTTTTCCCTGGATCGTGATTCGGGGGATGGCCAGGTCGGCGGCGGTGAAAAAATTCTTGGGGAATACGAGTTCGGGGGAGGGTTCGAGCTCGACCGTCAGGCCGGCCGCGGCGCTGACCGCGATCCCCGGCTTGACCGTCAGCTTGAGGATGACCTTGCCCTCCTGTCCGCGGGTCAGCCGCAGGGGGGCGACGCTCGACTCCACCTTGACCAGGTCGGCCGCCTCCCCTCCGGCCATTAGGCCGAGGATGAGGGCGGAGATGAGCCAGCCGCCCGCGAATCCCGTCCGTCTTCTCATCGCGGAGCCAGTGTATGCCCGCCGCCAGGAGGCTGTCAATTTCTTTTGTTTTTTTAGATGGGCTTCTTTATAATGGCCTCCCTGAAGAGGTTACCATGAGCATCCGATCGGTCATCACCGGGACGGGGCACTTCGTCCCCCCCAAAGTCGTGACGAATTTCGACCTGGAAAAAATCATGAACACGTCGGATGAGTGGATCCGGCAAAGGTCGGGGATCTCCGAGCGCCGGTACGCCGAAGCGGGCGTCGGGAGTTCGGACCTGGGCCTCGAGGCCGCCCGTCGGGCCATGGCCGCGGCCGGGACGACTCCTCAAGAGGTCGACTTCGTCATCGCCGCCACCCTCTCCCCCGACCATTATTTTCCCGGCATCGGGGTCATGCTCCAGGCGGGTCTCGGCCTCGGGACGGTCGGGGCCCTCGACATCCGGAATCAATGCTGCGGTTTCATCTACGCCCTGTCGGTCGCAGACCAGTACGTCCGGTCGGGGATGTATAAAAAGGTCCTGGTCGTGGCCGCCGAACTCCAGTCGCACAACCTCGACCTGTCCGACGAAGGCCGGGACATCGCCGTCCTGTTCGGGGACGGGGCCGGGGCGGTCGTGGTCGAGCCGCACCACGAAGCCGACGGGCGGGGGGTCCTCTCGACCCACCTCTTCTCCGACGGGCGCAACCTTCGGGACCTCTGGATGGAAAATCCCAGCCCGCGGCGGAATCCCGTCTTCGACCGGGAACTCTTCGACCAGGGCAAGTTTTTCCCCAAAATGGACGGCAAGAACGTCTTCAAAAACGCCTCGGAACGCATGCCCGAGGCCGTCGAGAAGGCCTTGGCGGCCAACGGCCTGACGATCGGAGATGTGTCCGTCCTCATCCCCCATCAGGCCAACGACCGGATTTCCCAGATGGTGGCCCACAAGCTTCGCATTCCGCTCGACAAAGTCGTCCGGAACATCGACCGGTTCGGCAATACGACCGCCGCCTCGATTCCGATCGCCCTGGACGAGGTCGTCCGTGACGGCCGGCTGAAACGCGGGGACGTCCTCGTCTTGACGGCCTTCGGCTCGGGTTTCACCTGGGCCTCGGCCGTTGTCCGGTGGTGAATCCTACCCTGGCACGAAAATTGCATTTTTCGAGGTCGAAGGAATGGCGTCCCGGCGCGGACGCGATGAAGATGAAGGCCATGGGGTTTCTCGCCTGGGAATTGCAAACGGTCCGGAAGTCTGCTAGGATTCTGGGCTTATGGCCGCGCCTGGAAGATAAAGAACCTTTACAGAGGAGGAGGATCCGATGAAAAAAACCGCACTCGCCGCCGTCCTCGGGGTCATGCTATTCGCCGGGGGGGGATATCTGGCGTCCCAACAGAACTCCGAGGACGCCAAGTTCGTGAAATGGGTCGAAACATATTTCGACGAATACTGGAAATTCCATCCCACGGCCGGGACTTTGGCCGGCTTCACTAAATTTAGCGACAAGCTCGAGGACTGGAGCGAGTCGCGGATCGAGAAGTACCTCGAGCAGCTCGATAAGTTCAACGCCGAGCTCGTCAACAAGATCGCCAAGGACAAGCTCAGCCCCGATGTCCAGGTCGACTTCAACCTCGTCCGGGAGAACCTGGACATGACGATCCTCCGGCTGGAGAAAATCGCCCCCCAACAGACGAACCCCCTGATATACAACGAGGTCCTGTACCACACGATTCGGGCCCTCCTCGTCAAGAACTCCTCCCCTCTCGACGCCCGCCTCACGGCCGCCACGGCCCGGGCCAAGGCCATCCCCGATTTCGTCAAGCAGGCCAAGGAAAACCTCAAGACCCCGCCCAAGGAATACACAGACGAGGCCGTCCGCCAACTGACCCCCCTCCTCGACCTCTACAAGAACGAAATCTTCAAGCTGATTGAAGCGGCGGGCGCGGACGTCAAGGCGAAATTCGGAGCCGAGCACGCCAAAGCCGTCGCCGCCCTGGAAGACTACGCGAAATTCGTCCAGGGGGACCTCCTCGCCCGGTCGACCGGCAATTTCCGCCTGGGCGAAGCCCATCAGCGGATCTTCCAGCTCACGACCGGCGGGTCGATCATGATGAACGAGTTGGGCGCTCGGGCCACGGCCGACACGACGAACCTCCGCCGGGAGATGTTCAAGGTTTGCTTCTCCTACTACAAGATCATGGACCCCGAATTCGACATCGAGAATCCGCCCGATCCGCTCAACAAGCAGGAGCAGCAGCTCATCAACAAGGTCGTCCCCCACGTCCTCAACAAGATCAAGTCGAACCAGCCGACCAAGGAGGAATGGCTGTCCAAGGTCAAGTCCAACGCCGAGGCAATCAAGGCCTTCCTCGACCAGACGAAGCTCCTCGACGTCCCGGCCGAATTGCCGGCCATCGAGGTCGCGTCCCCCTTCGACCGGGACTTCCAGCTCGTCGACCTCGTCCTCCCCGCCGCCTACGACAGCGGCGCGCCGGTCACCCTCCGGGTCAATCCTTATCTCGACACGCTCTCCGGGGAGGCAGCCGCGTCTTTCCTGGACGAGTACACGAACTACCTCCTTCCCTACTGGACGATCCAAAACGTCTATCCCGGGAGCTACGCCCCGGCCGTGGCGGCCCTGAAGAATACCACGTTCGTCCGCCGCCTCTATCCGAACATCCCCCTCCTCAAGGGCTGGCCGCTCTACGCCCAGGACATGTTCGTCTACGCCGGCTTCAACTTCTACGACCTCAAGATGCGCCTCAACGAGCTCAAGCTGAAGCTTCGGGCCCTCGTCGCCTTCCAGGTCGACGCCAACGTCCATGAGGGCAACATGGCCAAGGAGAGGGCCATCAATCACATGATGTCCTACGGCCTCCAGTCCGCGGCCGAAGCCGAGAGGATGTGGAATTTCATCGTCCTCCATCCGGGCGAGGCGGCCCAGGCCTACGTCGGTTATCAAGAGATTCTCGACATGGAAAAGGATTACAAGCAGGCCAAGGGAGCCGCCTTCTCCAAGAAGGAATTCCTGACCAAGCTGACGAGCTTCGGCCCCTTGCCCCTCCGCGTCCTGAAGGCCAAGCTGCTCCAGTAATTGCCCTCTATTCGAATGGATTCCCCCCGCCTCTCCCGGGAGGCGGGGGATTTTTTTTGGACGGACTCCCACGCCCACCTGGACATGGAGGCCTTCGACCCCGACCGGGAGGCCGCCATCTCCCGGGCCGTCGAGGCGGGCGTCGGGGCCTTCCTTTGTCCGATCGACGCGGCGAGTGAGCGGAGCCGGCGCCTGACCCTGGAGATAATGGCCGGCCATCCCCGGATCTCGGCCGCGGCCGGTCTCCATCCCCACCAGGCCGCTTCGGGGACGGCCGAGGCCTTCGAGACGGTCCGCCGACTCGCGGCCGGGGCGAACATCCGGGCGGTGGGCGAAATCGGGCTCGACTATCACTACCATTTCGCCTCCCCCGCGGACCAGCAAACGGCCTTTCGAGCCCAGCTCTCCCTGGCCGGAGAGCTCGGTCTCCCGGTCATCATCCACAGCCGGACGGCTGGCGACGACGTCCGGGCCGCCGTCGACGCCGAGGCGTTCACCGGCGGAGGCGTCCTCCACTGCTTCACCGAAAGCTGGGGCTTCGCCCGGGACATGCTCGACCGCGGGTTCTCCGTCTCGTTTTCGGGAGTGATCACCTTTCCGAAAGCCGGAGACCTCCGAGACGTTGCGGCCCGCATTCCCCTGGACCGTCTTCTCCTCGAAACGGATTCTCCCTACCTCGCCCCGGTCCCCCACCGCGGGCGCCGGAACGAGCCGGCGTATCTCGTCGAGACGGCCCGGACGATGGCCGCCCTGCGAAAGATTCCCCTCCCGGAACTGGCCGAGGCGACGACGGCGAATTACGGCCGGATTTTCGGCCTTCCGGCCCGACGGGGCTGATTGAATTGGCGGCCTTTCGATGCTAAGATAGCCGCGGCTCATGACTCCCTCGACCAAATTCTCCGACCTTAACGGCCTGTATGCCGACATTCAAGGGGACATGGACCGCGTCGAGCGCTGGCTCCAGGAGCTCGGCCGTTCGTCCAACCCCCTCGTCACCGAGATCAACGACTACCTGTTCCAGCCGGGCGGCAAACGGGTGCGGCCCGCCCTCCTCATCCTGGCCGCGAAAATCCACGGCTATCAGGGCGAAGAGCACGTCTTCTGGTCGGCCCTCGTCGAGGTCATCCACACGGCCAGCCTGATCCACGACGACATCATCGACAACGCCGACCGGCGCCGGGGCCGGGACACCGTCCACGCCCGCTGGGGTTCGAACATCACCGTCCTCCTGGGAGACTATCTGTACATCCAGGCCATCGAACGGGCTCTGGCGACCCGGCGTCTGCCGATCATCGACGTCATGGCCGAGGTGACCTCTCGAATGATCGAGGGCGAGCTCCTGGAATGCTCGATGGTCGGAGATCCGGACATCGAGGACAGGGTCTATTTCGAGATCCTGGAGAAGAAAACGGCCTCCCTGTTCTCGGCCGCCTGCCGGATCGGCGGCCTCCTCGGCGGGGCCGACGAGCAGAGGGTCGCAAGCCTGGGATCTTTCGGGACGAAGGTCGGAATGGCCTTCCAGGTCGTCGACGACCTTCTCGATTTCACCGGGAAGCCGTCCCTCCTGGGTAAACCCGTCCTGTCCGACCTCCGAGAGGGCCGGATCACCCTGCCTCTCATCCTCACCCTCCGCCGCCTCGGTGGCCGGGAGCGCGAGGAGCTCCGGAGCTGGGTTCTGGGCCCGAACAAGAACCCCGAGGCCCTATCCCGCATCCAAGCCGCCGTGGCGGCCAACGGAGCCCTGGAGGAGACGGCCCGGACGGCGGCCGGATACGTGGACGCCGCCCGGCAGATCCTGGCCGGTTTCCCCGACTCGCCGGCCGTTAGCACGCTCAGCCAGCTCGGGGATTTCATCCTCTCCCGGACAACCTAGGGTGGTCGAAGTCGAAGTCAAAGTCCGGGTCGACGACCTGGAATCGATCCGCCGGCGCCTCCTAGCCCAAGGGGCAAAGATCCTCAAGGAACGTCACCTCGAGGAGAACACGCTGTACGACTGGCCGGACCGCCGCCTGACCGTCCGCCGAGAGGCCCTTCGCGTCCGGAGAGTCAACCGGAAGACGACGTTAACTTTCAAGGGGGCGCCCGAGAAATCGCGCCGGTTCAAAGTCCGGTTCGAACATGAAACCGACGTCCGGAACGCCAAAGGGCTCGCCCGGATCCTCCGGGCGTTGGGTCTCGTCGCCGTCTTTCGCTACGCCAAACACCGGACCGTCCTCGGCCTCGGACCGGTCAAAATTTGCCTGGACGAGACGGCCGTCGGCTCCTTTGTCGAACTCGAAGGGGAACGCCAAAAGATCGTCCGGGCGGCCCGAGCGCTGGGATTTCCCCAGGCCGGGTGGATCCGCAGGGACTACATCCAGCTTCTCGTCGAGGCCGGCTATAAGGGCTCGTCCGGCCGGCCTTAGAGAGAGGTCGGGGCGCCTTTTCCGATTAGAGAGAATCAATGTTACGTTTTTCAGGCGATTTACGTAAAGATAATTGACGGGGCCGATTTCGCCCTGCGTCTCGGAGCGGTAATGATGAGCCAAAATCAAGGGATCGCGCCGACCGATATCGGCCGGGTGAAAAGGGCGATCGTCCTTCGGTTTGGGCTCATGCCCATCGTCCTGGGGGCGGTCTTTTTCGGGACGGCCGGGACATTCCGCTATTGGCAGGCGTGGGTCTACATGGCGGTCCTTCTCATACCGATGCTGGGCGTTGTCATCTATTTTCTCAAGAAGGACCCGACGGTTCTCGAACGGCGGCTTCGGACGAAAGAGAAAGAAAGCCGCCAGAAGCTCATCCTCCTTCTCGGTTGGCCGTCGTTTCTCGGGGTGTACTTGGTCCCGGGACTGGACCATCGTTTCGGATGGTCGGCGGTCCCGCCAGCGCTCGTCATGGCCGCCGACCTCCTGGTTCTCTGCGGCTATGGCTTCTTTTTCCTCATCCTGCGGGAAAACCGGTTCGCCGGCCGGACCATCACGGTCGACGAGGGCCAGAGAGTCGTCTCGACCGGTCCCTATGCCTTCGTCCGCCATCCCATGTACCTCTCCGTCCTGATCCAATGGATGCTGACCCCGATCGCCCTGGGCTCCTTCTGGGCTTTGCTCCCCGCCGGCTTGCTTCCCGTCATCCTTATCGCCAGGATTTTGAACGAAGAACGGGTCCTCGGCCGGGAGCTCGACGGCTACAAAGAATATATGGGGCGGGTCCGATTCAGGCTCATTCCCGGAATCTGGTAGAATGCCGCGAGGGACGATGAAGAGAACGCTTCTGGGCTTCGGATGGCTCGTCATTTCGGCCCTTCATCTGGCCGGGGGTGGCGCGGACCGATTCGATCCGGTCCGGAAATCCGCCCTGGAAAAAATGGGCAAAGAAGGGCTCCCCTCGATGGCCGTGGCCGTGGCCCAAAACGGAAAGGTCATTTGGGAGGAGGCCTGGGGGTTGGCGAACGTCGAGAAAAAGATCCCGGCCGCTCCGCAGACGATGTACTCCTTGGCCTCGACGACCAAGCCGATCACGGCGACGGCCGTGATGATCCTCGTCGAACGGGGTCTCGTGGACCTCGACAAGCCCGCCAACTTTTACCTGGGCGAGGTCAAGCTGACCGGCCATGACCCCGAGTCGGCCACGGTCCGTCGCCTCCTGACCCATACGGCCGGCCTGCCGCTCCATTGGAACCTCATCTTCGCCGACGAACCCTACCAGCGTCCCGAGATGGAGGAAACGATCCGACGCTACGGCATCCTCACGGCCCCGCCCGGGGAGGCATTCTCCTACTCCAACCTCGGCTACGGCATCCTCGAACGGGTCATCGAACGGGTGAGCGGGAAAAATTACGCCGATTTCCTAAAGTCCGAGGTGTTCGAGCCCTTGGGCCTGGCCCGGAGCGCCGTCCTCGTCGAGCCCGGCCCGGAGGCCGACGTCGCCCAGCGCTACAACCAGCAGCAGAAGCCCTTTCCGTTCTTCGACTTCGACCACCGCGGCGCTTCGGCCGCGTACGCCAGCGCCCATGACCTCGTCCGGTTCGGGATGTTCCACTTGGGGAATAAACTCCCGGACCAGAAGCCCATCCTCAGCCCCCGGGGGATCGCCGCCATGCAGAAGCAGAGGGACCCCAAAGTCGCCTCGAGCGCCTATGGCCTCGGCTGGTCGGCCTTCGCGAATTCCGGGGTCAGGGTCGTCTCCCACAGCGGGGGGATGTTCGGGGTCGGAGCCAGGCTGACTCTTCTCCCCGAGAAGGACGTGGCCTGCGTCGTCCTGACCAATGCTTCGACGGGCATGCAAGGCACAGACCTGTGGGAGGTTGAATGGGAAATTTTCAAGGCGGTCGTTCCGGGGTTTCCGGAAGCTCCCCAAAGACAGGCTCCGGCGTCTCCTCAAACGGCCTTTTCTCCGCCGGATTCCCTGATCGGAGTCTGGGAGGGAAAGGTCAGGATTTCAGGGGGGGACATCCCGGTGAAGCTGACGGTCGAAAAAGCGGGGGCCGTTCGGTTGAACCTTGCCGGACAAGAGAGCCCGGCCCTCACCGGGCCGACCCCTCTCGGTTCACTCCGTTTCCGGGACGGGGTTCTCATCGCCCCGTTCCTGGCCGGCCTGAAGACCGCGGACACGGCCCGCGGGGCGCACATCCTCCTCCTGGAGGCCAAGCTGCGGGGCGAGGCGTTGGATGGCGCCCTCTCGGCCGTGGCCATGAACCAGCGCTTCTGTTATTCGCACGGGATCGGACTCCGTCGCTCCGCCCCAGACCAGGCCGCCATCAAGCCCGTCGGGTCTTGATGTCGTTTCCCTCCCGGGAATAAGATGCCCTCGTTCAAACGTCTCGCCTGGATACGGAGGAAGTTATGGACCGACGCGATTTCCTGAACAGGTCGGGCTGCGGCCTGGCCGGCTGGATGGCCGGAGCGACGGCCGTCCCCGGCTCCGCGTCCCGAACCGGCCGGCAGACCGAGACCCAGACCCCGCCCCCGCCCCGGCAGAAGCGTCCTCAGTACAAATTCGAGATCGAAATCTACGAGGCCCGGGCGGATTCCTGGTGCCACAAGAAAGGGGATAAATTCGCCTATCCCCAGGACTGGGGAAAGATCTGTCCTTGGCTTCGGGCGAGCCTCAACGAATTTGTCCGGGTGATGGAATACGGGGTCACCCTTCCCTGGATGTACGAGAACACGCCCTACCAGAAAGTCAGCGACCCGCAGGGAGTGTCGACGGAATTTGTCCGCTGTCCCGACCCCACCTCGAACTTGGTGGCCAAAATCACCCGGACGCGGGTCGGCTAGCTTTCGTCCTTTTCTTCGGCGATATCCACCTCGGGCAGGTCTTCGTCGAAGGGGGCCTCCTCTTCGGTCTCCAGCCCGATTTCTCCCGGTTCGTGCTCCTCGACCTCGGCTCCGCCGCCTCCTCCCCCGCCATGGTCGTCGATTTCCTCGATTTCGCTGGCCGTAAAGACCTGCGCTCCGGCCTCGGCGATGTCCTCGAGTTTGGAGTGCAGAATGTCGAATTCGACGACCCCGTCCTTGACCTCAAGCTGGGCCAGCCGGATCGGGTTCTTGGTCTTGGCCTTGACCTTCGGTTTGGCCCCCCGGAGAAGCTGCTTCGCCCGTTTCGAGGCGACGATGACGAAGCGATATTTGCTGTCGATCTTTCCGAAATTATCCACCGGCTGACCTCGCTCGTTGGTTTTCGGGAATAGAAAGACGCATTATACGACAAAAAACATCAGAATTCAAATAAAAACGGATTTGCCCCGGGAAGCGGATTCGCCTAAGATGATAGGGACCGTGAAACCCGACGACCTCGACGACCCGGCCGACCCGGGCCGTCACCGACAAACCACGGCCCCCATCCGCTTCGAGGACGGCGACCGTCCGGCCCAGCTGTTTGCCCGGTGGTTCCGGTCCCTTCGCCGGCGACCTCCCTCCCCGGCCTCCGGCCCGGCCCCCTCCCCCCCTAGTGACCCCTCTCCCGACGACCTCCCCGAGGTCCCCGCGGACCCGGACGAGGAGCCTCCGAAGGCCTAGCGGACGCTTCAACCATAGTGAAGGTCGAGGACGGCCCGCCAGTCGGCCGCCGTTTTGACTTCGACGAAGGCCATCCGGACCTTCTTCGGATGGGGATGGAGGCGGGCATAGCCGATTCCGAAATGGCGCATGATCCCCACCGCCCGCCGGGGACCGTAAAAATCCCAGGCCATTTCGAAATGGCGGAGGAGAAGGGCCCGCTGGTCGGCCAGGGACGGTTTGAACGGCTCTCGTCCCTGAGCCAGGTCCCTGGCCTGACGGAAGATCCAGGGATTGCCGATCGCCCCTCGGGCGGCGGCCACGCCGTCCACCCCGGTCTCGGCGGCCATCCGTAGGGCGGCGGCGGCATCGACGACGTCGCCCGAGCCGATGATGGTCCGCTCCGGAAAAACCTTCTTGACCTCGGCCAGAAACGGCCAGTCGGCCGTCCCGCCGTATTTCTGCTCCACGCTCCGAGCGTGGATGCAGACCGCGTCCGCTCCGACGTCGAAGGCGCCCCGGGCGATCTCCCAGAACGCCCGCCCGTCCCGGTCTTCGGCCGAGAACGAGCGGCGGAGCTTGACCGTCAGGGGCCTGTCAACGACGGCCTTCCGGACGGCCCGGACGATTTCGACCGCCAGCCCGGGTTGGGTCATCAGAACCCCCCCCCTCTTCCGAGCGAGGACCTTGCGGACGGGACAGGCAAAATTGAGGTCGACGACATCGAAGCCCATCTCCCGGAGGACGACCGCCGCCTCGGCCATGACCGCCGGGTCGTTGCCCATGATTTGCCCGCCCACGGGATGATCGGCCGGGTCGAGCCGGCCGAGCTGGCGGCGTTTCCTTCCTTCCGAGAGCAGAAACCGGTCGAGCATGACCTCGGTCGTGGCGAAGGGGGCCCCGCAGGACCGGCAGAGGAGGCGGTAGGGAAGGTCGCTGTATCCGGCCAGGGCGGCGAAGACGACCGGGAAATCGAGCTCCAGGGAGCCGATCCGGAGACGAGGCCGAACGGCCGCCGCGTCAGGCATGGACTCAGTATAGCCTTTCCAACCCG
>Ga0233423_10000629_pt1 | contig 18100 bp, 15 predicted proteins | sample Watercolumn_Mata_FD_180713 | JGI IMG/M metagenome (GOLD analysis project Ga0233423, IMG submission 180713) | Freshwater microbial communities from Lake Matano, South Sulawesi, Indonesia - Watercolumn_Matano_2014_112_MG | ecosystem: Environmental > Aquatic > Freshwater > Lake | place: Indonesia...
CTACAACACGATCAGACCGCATGGATCGCTGGGAAGAATCGCACCTTCGGTATTCGCTCAGCAATTTCGAGAACAGCAATTGTCTGCTTGACGTGGTACAAGAAAATGGGTGGGGTCAACAGAAACAAAGAATGACTGCTACAAGCCAAATAACGCACGAAGCAGGTGCGGCAAATTAAGACTGTAAATCCTTAGTAGGATTAGGGCTGGGGGTAGAGTTTGCTCCGTCTCAATTTTTGCGATTGTCTACCAGGCGCAAACCAAAGATGGTTTATATAGAACGACGCGCATATCGATCCGAAAAATAGAGTGTAAAGGCACCGATAAAAGCAGAGAGTATGGCGACAATCAAGATATTGAGCGGAGATAGAGCGATATCAGAAAACTTTGCTAAACCAGAACTGACGCCGACACCAAAAATGATCATCAGAGTGAGATAGACAGTATCAAACAATCCATAAAAAAACTGTCGCACTCGCGGATATCGATGGGTCTCGAGCCCGGTCCCAGTCCCCATCACAACTAAAGAGCACTTGATCAGCCGATCTCCGATCGTCCCTCCAGCAATGCCATCTCGCATCATTGCACAATAGGAGCCATAGACAAGCAAAACAGCAAGGTAAATGTTGATTGTAGCCATTGTAAATCCTTCGCTATCAAACAGATCCCAATGCAAAACATAAACGAGCCCTCCTGCTATGAGAAAGACTGGAGTTGACGCCACTAAAAAGTCGACCAGATAGCCCGATGCCCTATCGGCAGCCAGTATAATCCTCTGCCTGAGCGTGAGTTGGACAATCTTTGAGAGCTCGCCCTGTACGACAACTAGAGCATCGTGATCGATCTGGCTAGCAATGAGATGCGAGCGAGAAAATCGAGGCAGGACTTCGTATTGCATTTGCATATCGATAAAGCTGGTAAAAAAACTGGAGACTGCCATTTTTTTGAACAACCAGAAAAACGAAATAACCGCTACAAGCCAAATAATGCACGAGTGGAAAATCGAAACATTGCCAAAGCTAAGCGCGCACGATACGCCGATTACGACGACTCCGAACAGAACGGCATAGCTCAAAAACTGAAACCATGACTGCAAGCTGTACTGGATCTCGAGCCATACACGTCTTTCGGGAAAAGTAGCCTGCACTACATGTATCCCCATCATTGCTTCACCTGGCGTCGGCATATTGTTTGCGATCTTAAACATATAGCGCAAAACTATTATCGGAAGAGGGCTTGCAAGCACAGCCCCGAGCCAGGGCGAGCAGGCTGCCCCGTCAACTCCAAATAAAATGAAAGGCAGCAAGGCCAGTACAAAGATCGCCCCGGCAGCCATATTGTCGATGATCACGCTAAAGGCCTGACGATAATGGCTTGATTGCCAGAAGGCCTGCAAAGGCGCGATTTTCATATGTCACTTCGATGCTCGCTCACTGTAATCAGAGACTTCTCCATTTTTTGATTATATGTCAAACATCTGGCTTCACGTCTTTCTGAGCCAGCCATCTATCAGATTGAGTAAGGCCTGAGCGATCAGGCCTCCAGATCAAAGTGCCTATTATGGCAAATACTAAAAATGCCGGGGCTATGCTCCAGATCTGCATCTCCGCCACTCTAAACACAATCCAGAACCCATATAATGGAAACAACAAGGAAAAGTAAGCAATATAGAAAAAGAAGTATTCTCGCAAAAGATTGTCGCTTGACCAATCTCGCGCCTCTACATAATACAATTTGGATCGAGAGATCAATTGGCCAAGGGTTGGCCAATGCAACACATTTTGCGAAAAGCGACGATAAAGCATCAAGGGTACAGGAAGGCCTATAGGCAATATCAAGCACAATACTAAAAACCAGTGCTGCAAAATACAGGCGACTACGAACGGCACGTACACAAGGATACAATCGACAGCTATCGCGCAGGATCTCTTGCAACCCAACACATAGGATCGCGTGAGGCTAACGGGAGGGTTTTCTTCTCTCTCGAGTTGCAGTTGTCCGAGCCGCTCATAATCCACTTGATTGATGATTGCAGTCGTCTTACTGGGTCGCTCGTGGATGCGCTCCAGCATGTCCGCATGAGGCTTGCTAAACAGTGAGTCAAAAAGTCGGATAAATACATAGATAAAGGCAATTGCCACTATATTTAGCCAGGCGGCATAATCGACTTTGTTGTAAGCGACCACCATCACATACACGATAAGAGAGCCCACCACGACGAGCAGTGCGACCGACAGCCATTGCCAAAAAGCATAAGCAGTCTCCGCGTCTTTGGTACGCAGCGGATAGGTTTCCTGTACTACATGGATTCCTGAGATGGCTTCGCCCGGAGTCGGCATATTGTTCCAGACTTTAAAAAACAAACGAAAATAAATGATAGGCAACGGCGAAATTGCCAGCGCGATGATTATCCATTGCCAATTGAGATTTGCACGGCTAACAAAGATACTGGCCAGGGGTATGAGCATCAGACCACTAGCCAGCATATTGTCGATGATTATGCTGGTAGCCCTTCTAGCCGTGGTCTTGAGAGACCTTGCAGTCGAGACGGCAGGTTGAGTTCTTTCCTCGACCATTTACTTACCCGATCGGGCCTTTTCTTTCTCTTTGGCTTTTTCCCTTTTGATTTGACGCTTGGCCTCTGCTCTGGCTTCTTCTTCGGCGAGTTCGCGGGCTTCTTTCTGTCGTGCCTTAAACTCGAGATAGTAAGCGTAGTTGCCATGGAACAATGTCATCTTGCCGTCTTCGATTTCGACGATCTTGTTAGCCACCTGGCTCAAAAAGTATCTATCGTGAGACACGACTATGAGAGCTCCAGGAAAGGAGATCAAGGCTTCTTCTAGGGTTTCTTTGGCGGGTATGTCGAGGTGGTTGGTAGGTTCGTCCAATACCAAAAAATTGTTGGGGCCAGTCAGCATTTTGGCGAGAGCCAGACGTGCCTTTTCGCCACCACTGAGAGTACTGACTTTTTTAAAGACGCTATCGCCGCTAAACAAAAACTTGCCCAGCAATCCGCGGACTTCTTTTGTTTCCCAGGTAGGGACCTGTTCCTGGATGGTATCGAGTACGGTGATCTCGAGATCTAGAGCCTCGGCCTGATTTTGCTCAAAATAAGCCAGATTGACATTGTGCTCGCCTATCTTTACTTCACCGTCAAAAGGCTTTTCTTTGCCGCACAATAGCCTCAAAAAGGTCGACTTGCCGCAACCATTTTTGCCAAGGATAGCTATCTTGTCGCCTCTCTCAACCATGAGATTGGCGCCAGTAAAGATGATCTTGTCGTCGTACATGTGCGATACGTCGCGAGCCACTGCGACTTCGCGGCCGCTGCGCGGTGCATCTGCAAACTGAAATTGCAAAGTCCGCTCTTCTGATTCGGGAGCGTCGACCAATTCTACTTTTTCTAGTTGCTTTTCGCGACTCTTAGCCTGGGTAGACCTGGTAGCAGATGCCCTAAATCTATCCACAAAGGTCTGTTGCTTGGCCATCTCTTTTTGCTGGCGCTCAAAGGCAGCTAACTGCGCATCGCGATTGAGCTGCCGCTGCTCGATATAGCTCGAATAATTGCCGTGATAGACAGTGGACACTCCACGCTCCATTTCGACAATCGAAGTGCAGACTCGATCGAGAAAATGTCTGTCGTGCGAGATGACCGCCATGGGCGTGGTGCTTGAGCGCAAATAATTTTCGAGCCATTCGATGGTCTCGAGATCGATGTGGTTGGTAGGCTCGTCGAGGAGCAATACATCGGGCTTCTGCAAAAGGACCTTGCCGAGATTCATCCGCATCTGCCAGCCACCACTAAACTCGGACACCAGCCTATCGCTATCGCCAGGAGCAAAGCCCATGTCCTGCAGCATCTTGTCGATCTTGCCGTCTTGCAGATAGCCACCCTTGGTCTCAAACTCGTGCTGCAAATTGTCCATGCGCTTGAGGAGCTTGTCCAACTCTTCGGGGGTCGCGGTCTCGAGCTTTTTATGCACTTCGTGCAGATCGTGCTGGATAGCATTGAGCTCGACAAAACTACGAAAAAACTCATCTTTGACCGTATTGGTCTCGATCACGTCAAACTCTTGCTCGAGATAGCCGATCTTGCAATTGTTGGCCTTCATCACCTGTCCCGATGTAGGCTCGATGAGGCCCATGATGATTTTGAACTGAGTCGATTTGCCGCCGCCATTGGGGCCGACCAGGCCAATCCGATCGCCTGGCTTGATCTCCCAGGTGACATCGCTCAACACTTCGCCATGCGGGTAGATTTTACTGATACTGTCGAGCCTGAGCACTGCCGGTTTCCTTTTTGCGATCGATATATGTAAGAGCTTGTTTAACAGTTTAAGAGACCAAAGAGTCCAAACGCAATTAAAGCCTTTAAAATAATGCCATGAACAACCCTCGTACCCAGCAAAATCAGGGCAGTGCTGACGCCCAGGACGCGCTTGCCGAGCGCATCAAGCCCCTCAGAGACGATGTGCGCGCCCTTGGCGTAATATTGGGTGACACTATTAAGCGCTTTGAAGGAGAGGGGGTCTTTGCCGAAGTGGAAAGACTGAGGCATTTGTTCAAGCAAATCCACCGCACCCCCGATGCTGCAGAGGCGGCGAGCTTGAGAGAGGAAGCGGTAAAACTCATCAAAAGCCTTGATCTGGATGATGCAATTCGCATTACCAAGGCCTTTCTCACTTATTTTGACCTGATCAATATTGCCGAGCAAAACCATCGTCTCAGGCGGCTTGCGCAAGCAACTGAGACAAAAAAGGACGGCACGCTGGAGAGTCTGTACGAGCGCATGCCTGAGCCTGGCCAGGACTTTCTCGATGTGCTGGAGCATTTAGACATCCAGGTGGTCTTTACGGCGCATCCGACCGAAATCACTAGACGGACTGTGCTGCTCAAGCAGCTCACGCTGTCGGCCTTACTGTACAAGCAGGACCACGCCTTGCTATCACGGGCGGAGCGCAAGCAGATCGAGGATGGGCTCAAGGCAGTCGTAGAGTCGCTTTGGCTGACGGATCACGTGATTCATTTCAAGCCATCGGTAATGGACGAAGTCAAATATGGCATATATCACTTTCACAATGTTGTGATCGATGCGGTGTTGGACGTCCATGAGTCATTGCTGCACAAGGCTTTTGAGATCATTGACGCGAGTGAGCGCAACACACAGGACAAAGACGAGCTCAAAAAGCGGCTGCAGGGCTCGACCTTTATTACTTTTGGATCATGGATCGGTGGCGATCGCGATGGCAACCCCTTTGTGACGCCTCAAGTGACGCGCAATACTCTGGCCTATCAGCGGCAGGTAATCCTCAATCATTATCTCAAGGATCTCGAGACTCTCTTTGATGATCTGAGCACTTCCAGCAATTGGTCCAGACCGAGCGAGGAGTTTTATCGGGGGCTGGAGGCAGATGCTCAACTCTTGCCGGAGATCAGCGCAAAATATGGAGAGCGTTATGCCCTCGAGCCCTATCGTCTCAAGCTGTTATTTATCCAGGCAAAATTGCGCAAGACATTGGACTGCAGCATAGGCGGCTATGGGCTGGCACAAGACCTAAAAGCCGATCTCGGCCTTATTCTGAGCGATATGGATGGTAAAGGCCTGGAGTATTCGCTCACCAGTCTCAGGCGCTTGATGCATGCTGTCACCATATTTGGTTTTCATCTAGCCAAGCTCGATATGCGACAGCACTCCAATCGCCACAGGCAAGCCATGCACGAGATCTTGCAGCAGATGCAGATCGGCCCGCAAAGCTTTATCGACCTGGACGAAGAACAAAAAATCAAAGTCCTCCTCGACGAGATCCAGACAAAGAGGCCACTTGTGCCATGGCATCTTGATTTTTCGCCAGAGACCAATGAGACCATCGAGACTTTCAGGACCATGGCAGAGATGCAGGATCTCCATGGGACAAAGGCCATCGATACATATATCGTCAGCATGACCGAAGAGGCCTCCGATCTATTGCTGGTGCTGGCCCTGGGCAAGTCTCAGGGATTGTTTCAAAAAGGTCGCACTATCTCGGTCGTCCCGCTATTCGAGACGATCAACGACTTGCGCAGGGCGCCTGAGATATTTAAGACCTTGCTAGACCATCCGGACTGCGGTCCTTTCTACCGTGAGTATCTAGCCAGGCGCGGTAATCTGCAGGAGATCATGATCGGATACTCCGACTCAGGCAAAAATGGTGGCATAGTCACGGCCAACTGGGAGCTCTACAAGGCACAGCGCAAATTGGTCGAGGAAGCTTCGGCCATGGGCATCAAGCTCCGGCTGTTCCACGGTCGAGGTGGCACCATAGGCAGAGGCGGTGGCCCAACGCACCAGGCTATACTCGCTCAACCGCGAGGCACCGTGGATGCCACTATCAAGATCACCGAACAGGGCGAGGTCATTAGCTCAAAATATGCCTTGCACGATATAGCCACTCGCAACTTTAGCCGACTTGCAGCAGCAGTAGTGGAGGCTTCGCTCCCCCATCAGAGCGATCCGCACAAAGACATGTCGCAATGGCGGACCATCATGGCCGATCTGTCAGAAAAAGCCTTTCATGCATTTCGTGGCACAGTCTACGACAATCCTGATTTTGTGCACTTCTTTAACCAGGCAACGCCAATCTCCGAGATCGCCAAGCTCAATATGGGCAGCCGCCCGACGAGGCGCAACACTGGCTCTGCGGCAATAGAGGATCTCAGGGCGATTCCCTGGGTCTTTGCCTGGACTCAAAACCGCTTTATGCTGCCCGCATGGTTTGGTCTGGGCAAGGCCTACGAGCAATTGATTGCCGAGCAGCCCGAGGTCTTGCCTGTCATGCAAAAAATGTACCAGGGCTGGCCGTTCTTTAGAGGTTTGATCCGCAAGATCGAAACAGCTCTAGCTGTAGCAGACTTTGATATTGCCGAGCACTATGCCAAAAGCCTGGCTGATGACAAGACAAGAGCCACTGTCTTTAAGCCCATCGAGGCCGAGTTTGCAGCCACGCGGCAAGCAGTGCTGGAGATCTCCCAGCAACAAAGACTCTTGCAAAACGTGCCCTATCTCGATCATTCAATTGGTCTGCGCAATCCTTATGTAGATCCGCTCAGCTATCTGCAGGTGCATTTGATAGAGCGTCTGCGCAAATTTCAGGATCAGAATCAGGATCAAGATCAGGATCAGGACGGCCCCGATCGAGAGATGCTTACCGAAGCCGTATTGATGACCATCAACGGCATTGCCGAAGGTCTGCAAAATACAGGCTGAGCTCAGGCCATATAAACTAGTCTTATTGCAAGGCCTGCATCTTTTGCATCATCTTTGTTGCCATTTCATTTTGCTTGGTCATCTGCAGATATGGCACGTAGGCATTGAGCAATTGCTTGACGCCAGCCTTATTGCCGCTTTTTTCGAGCATCGGCAGAGACTTGGCAAAATACTGGCCGGCCAGTGGATAATTGCGAGTCAATAAGGCAAAATTGGCCAAGCTGGCATACAGCGCGCCCAGCGCGTTGGCGACTGCCTTATTATCAGGCTCGGCTTTTTGCGCAGCGAGCAATTTTTGCTCGGCATCGACAAACCGGCCTTGCTGCATTAGCTTGCTAGCATCGTTGATCTGACCGGCGACTCCCACATAAGCCGTGCTGGCCTGCTTTACGAGCTTGCCATTATTGGCGGTGGCGAGAGTAGGATGGCGATAGATGGCTGCTATTGTGGCTTTATCAGCAGCACTGAGCCCCTCTCGCTTGTCATCGACTTGCGATCTGTAATACATGATGTCGCTTGTATTTGCACTATGCCCGGTGACACCCAATGCGTGCCCGATCTCATGCAAGGCAAGATTGTAAAAATACCTGTCTGTCAAAGTAGAAGTAGTCGACCAGGACGGAGGCTTAGTCAAATACAAGATACGCCCAGTGATGATGCCGTTGTTGTCGTGCAGCATCTGGGCTTCGCCTAACTCGTCTTGTGATTGCATCTTGCTGGCATCATCGGTAAATGCCACCACCAATGATGCACCAGCCGCGGTCTCTGCATATTTAAATACGACCTTTCCTCCCAGCGCCGCCTGCCACTCTGCCATGGCCTTTCTCACCAGGGCCTGCAGCTCGGGCCGATACCCCGGCACTCCCTCAGCCGGCTCAAAATAGACGGTCACCGGCCGCCGATCGGCTGGCCAGTAAGAAGGCACTTGCCGATCCAGCTCGCCATAATACCCCTCTGACTCTGCTGCAGAGCACAATGACTGCATATTGCCGAAGCACAGCCCTGCCAACAAGATAGATATTTTAAGAGTGTTTGTGCACCTGGGCCAAATCATCGCTTAATCGCCCCCATATCGCTAAAATCATATCTGCCCCGCCTTCGAGTGATTTCATCATGCCTTTCGACCCTAATAGCCTCGCTCAAAAAGACTCCAATATCTTTGGTCTGCCCTTTACCGAGCAAGAGGCGCAGATAGTCATCATTCCAGTGCCCTGGGAGGTGACAGTGTCCTACAATGCAGGGACAGCAGCGGGTCCGGATGCCATTTTTGAGGCCTCTTCCCAGGTCGACCTCTACGATCCGGTCCTGGCCGATGCCTGGCGGATCGGCGTTCATATGCAAAAAAAGGACGAGGTGATCCAGCAGCTCAATGACGAGATGCGGCCAAAGGCCGAGGAGTATATCGCGATGCTCGAGGATGGCCGGTCGCCTGAGGAGGATGCGCATATGCGGGTTTTGCTGGGGGAAATAAACGAAGCCTGCGCGACCATGAACCATAAGGTGCAATCGCGGGCGGAGGCTCTACTCAAAGCGCAAAAGATCCCCTGCCTGGTCGGTGGCGACCATAGTACTCCGCTTGGCCTGATGCGCGCCTTGCGTGCAAAGCATCCGACTTTTAGCATCCTGCATATCGACGCGCACGCCGATTTGCGCGATGCTTACGAGGGTTTTGAGTATAGCCATGCCTCTATCATGTTTAATGCACTTAAAGAAAAGCACATCGATCGCATCGTGCAGGTGGGCATCCGTGACTATTGCCAGGCCGAAAAAGAACTGATCGATAGCTCCAATGGCCGCGTCGTGACATATTTTGACCGCGATCTCAAATCTCTGGTCTTTGATGGCAAGTCTTTCAAACAAGTCTGTGGCGAGATCGTCTCGCACCTTAGTCCGGATGTCTATATCAGCTTTGATATAGACGGGCTCGATCCGCGCTTTTGCCCCAATACGGGCACACCGGTGCCAGGCGGTCTGGACTTTGATCAAGTGCTGTATCTCTTTGAGCAGGTAGTGGAGTCGGGTCGCAGGATCATCGCCTTTGATCTCAACGAAGTGGCTCCAGGCAAAGAAAGCGAGTGGGACGCCAATGTCGGTGCACGGGCGATTTATCGACTCGCCAATCTTTTGGCAAAATCTAATGGTCTGGCAGGCCTGGACCTTGACTGAGCTCTGGCGACCATGGCTGTTTTAAGCAAAATTAAGATAGATTGGCTCTCAGACTTTCATTTAGCCTTTGATGATACTATTGAAAACTAACCTTTCAATCTGCTTATCTCAAACCAGAGCCGCTTGTCGTGAAATATATTCTTTCGTTTAGATCTTCTGTCCTTTGCTCTATTGCCATTTCTTTGACGCTTGGCTCCTCGGCATATGGGATGAATCTCAAAGGTGATGCAGCAGGCAATAAGGCCGATCTGCAGACAGGGATCGAGATCAATGATTTTGCAAAAAAGCAGATCAAGCTCGATGGTTCTACGATTGGTTCTCCCGATCTAAAGTGCATAGAGTTTCCGCCGACGAGCGATCCTTTTCAAGAAGCGGTCAATAACGCAGCGATAACTGCTATGGCTCGGGACCCCGAGCTAGTCGAGGTAGACAATACTCTTTCCAAGATGAGGGGAAAGGGCCAAAAGTCCAACGAAGTAGCACGCAATTTTGCGCATTATCTGCTCAATTATCGTGGCGTAGGTCCATCCAGTGATGGTGCCAATGCTTTGATGGAGCGCAAGATCAAAGCCAGCAATACGATCACGACCGAGCTCAAATGGGAAAAAGCAATCGACGAAAAATACGTCGAGACAGTGATGGCTTGCGCCGAGTTGGCCGATGCCCTCGATCGCACCAATGATGCCGATCGCCAAAAGGCACTGGCAGCAGTGACCACCAAGCTCGATAGGTTGCTGGGTGCAGAGGGTGCACTATCGGTGGTGACAAAGTTTAAGGCCCTAAAAAACGTCATGCCCGTCGCCCCGGTCACAGAGAGTACCAGTAGTCTTGGGGTGTCTGTTGAGCGGGAGCGCATTGCCGCACTGACCGAATCAGTGATGAAAAACGACGAGGTGGTAGCAGAAGTCGCCAAAAAGCTGAGCAATTTTACAGTCACCGACAAGACTCAAGCCGTGACAGGCCTGGCTCAGGGTGTACTGGGCGTGGCCGGTCTGGCGCCTAGCTTTGTCGGCCCGGCCGCACAGGTGCTCAAGACTGTGCTCATCCTGAGCACAGGTGGCTCCGAAGAAAACAAGCTCTTCAAAGAGGTATTTCTCTTTAAGCGTCTCGAAGTCCGCACCCGCACCATCTCCAACCTGGCGACCACGGCCGTGCGCAGTCACAACCTGGCGACTCTGACCAACCGCCCCTTTCTCAAGGCCTATTCAGAAGCCATGATGCGACAACTAGGCGACGATGAGCTAGTCAAAGACCTGCTAGCCGGCAAGTATGATGATGGCAAGTATCTCGAAGAGCAAACGCAAAAGGACTCTCAAGAGCTAGCTGTCAAATTGGCGAGCGAAGCACAAAAAGAGCCTGTGAGCCAGGCTACCGCAGAGTCCATAGATAAAGATAAAGATCCAGAGCAGCTGACCCAATAGTCTTAAAGATTGCCTGATCTGCTAAAGTTTTTAGCATGCAAAACAGACTTCACGCATTTATTTTATTGGCGACTATCGTCAATATCGGCTTACCATCTGCGGCACTGGCCAAGGTCGATCTAAACTACATCCAGCAAAATCTGCCGGACGACGAAAAGCGCTTTCAAGATCGCTTTCAAACCGCTATCCTCGATAAGTCTTATACCTGTATCCTGCGCTACAAACGCCGCCCCAATGGTAGCTTTTGCGACCTCAAGGTGATCACGCCTTCAGGTAATGCACGTGTGGACTCGCAGGCGCGGAGCGCTCTGGAGGCCGGTATACCGTATTTTCGTTTCGACGCCGATGAAGACGAGTTTTTTCTCTGCCAGGCCAATTGTACGGCCAGTCCGCGTGGCACCTCGGTGTCTTTGAGCCTGCCCGGCATTGCCGGCGGGTCTTCTAAGGCAGATCGTGTGATAGCGGCCAAACGCCTTGGCCAATTGCGCGATATCAAGCTGATGCAGGATCGGATAGCGACGGCTACCAAGACCCTGGGTGCAAATAACCCCAAGATGTGGGAGTCCTACAACTTTACTGCCAATCTATATCGCGAGGTCGGCCAGCAACAGCAAGCCCTGGACATGTACCAAAAGGCTATGGCCACTCAAGCTAAAACGCCAGACTCTTCCCAGGCAGCTCGAACGATGAGCGACCGGGCCGAGTACTATCTGGCCCTGGGGGAGACCGACAAAGCCCTGGCTGATTTTGAGGCAGTAAGCAAAATGCAGGCCCTGGCAGATGCAAAGGATGCAAATTATCTCCTCAATCTAGAGCGCCTGGCCAAATATCATTTTAAAGCCGGTCGCACGGCCGAAGCCGATGCGCTCTATGCAAAGATCAAAGAAATAAAAGACGGACAAAAGCAATAATCTGTCCTACAATCCTTAGGATGAAAGGCAAAGACGACAGCCCCAGATATTGGCTCCTCAAATCGGAGCCCGATGTTTTTTCGATCGAGGATCTGGCTAAGGCAAAAAACAAGACCACTCATTGGGACGGTGTGCGCAACTATCAAGCACGCAATTTTCTGCGCGACTCGATAAAAAAGGGCGACCTCGTCTTCTTTTACCATAGCAATAGCGAGCCTTCGGCCATCGCCGGCATTGCAGAGGTCGTAAAAGAAGGCTACCCCGACTTTACAGCCTTTGATCCTGACGACCCACATTTTGATCCTAAGAGCAAAAAAGACCAGCCTACCTGGTACATGGTCGATATCAAGCATGTGGAGACCTTCAAAAAACCTCTCTCTCTAGATGATCTCAGGGGGGTGAAAGGCCTGGAGGATATGGTGCTCTTGCAAAAAGGCTCGAGGCTTTCGGTGCAGCCGGTGTCACCCAAAGAATGGGCGCTCATCTGTGGAATGAAGAAAAAATGAGCGATCAATCTCTCAATCTCGTCGACCCAGTCGCCGTCATCTACAAGCACATCGGCTCCAACGAGCCGTATTTTGCTCTGGTCGAGGAGTTTTACAAGGGTGTGCAGCAAGATTTTCTCTTGAGGCCGATGTATCCAGAGGATCTAGAGGAGCCCAAACGCAAACTGGCGCTTTTTCTCATCCAGCGCACCGGTGGCGAGACCACATACAGCGATGAGCGCGGCCATCCTCGCATGCGGGCTCGTCATATGCCCTTCAAGATCGGCATGGCCGAACGCGACGCCTGGATGCGCATCATGACCACAGCACTGGATGCGGTACCACAATTTCATCCGCACCGAGAGTCGCTGCTAGAGTTTTTTGATGGCTTCTCGCTTTTTATGATCAATCAGCATCAATAATAGACACAAGACCAAGCGGGCGACATCTTTGGATAATCAAGACAATCAAGCAGATCTATTGGCCAAAGCCCGAACGGCTATGGAGATTCAGGACGCCCCTGCCAAGGACGCTCTCCTCACCGAGATCATCAAGGCTCTAGAAGTCGTGCATGGCGACAATCAAAAAGAAATAGCGGCGAGATTGCAAGAGCTCGCCAGAAAGATCGAGACCTCTGGAGAGGTCGACAAGGCAATGGATTTTAAGCAGACCACCACTGCCATCATGATGCGTCTGAGCATGGAAAGACGTCGCGGCAAGCAGGCTTTGCTGGAGCAACCAGCGCGCAGGATGGCAGCGCCGACTTCGACTTTCAGCGCCCTGGCCGCTATGCCTATCAAATCCTCTGGCTCACTCTTTCAAGCCATGGTGTATCTTTTGATCCCGACCAGCAATATAGTGAGATCGCGCCAGCTGTACGTAGACATACTAAATGGACGGGAATCCTGGACACATACGGACGGGCATTATCCCTCGCACAAACTGGTGGCCATTGCTCTGGACAGCGGTCCTCGCATGGTCCTTGTACAGGGTTATGAGCTGAGCAAGCAGACCCCGGTCTTTGCTACTGCCGAGTTTGGCGCAGCAGCGATCCATCTCGAGGACAACGGCTTCAAACGCACCACCAGTCTGCACACTCCTAAAGGACCTATACAGTTGTTTGTACGAGAGTCCGGAGAACACGAACAGATCGGCCTGATCCGCTCCAACGCCTGATTTGCTAAAATCCTGTCGGTATCGCTAGGACTCCTCTTTTCAAGCACGAATCATAACAAAACAGAAAAGGATCATTACTTTATGGATTTTGTCAGAGTACTGGGCGCGAGCTTGCTCGTGTGCGGCATGGTTGGTCTGCAAGCAGCACCTGCCCAAGCTGCAAAAACAGCAAAAAAGGCCAGGACGGTCAGATCAAATGGAGACAATGCGGCTCTGGAAGCCGCCAAAAGCGAGCTCAAGGCGCAGGCGGATACATATCTCGACCTCTTTAAAAAAGGCGATGCCCATGGTCTTTCTCAGATGTGGACGCCCAATGGCTCGATGATCTGCACCGATGGACGGATATTGAGCGGTCAAAAAGAAATAGAGAAAGATTTTGCCGCCCTATTTGCCCACACGGGACCGAGAGAAATGGAAGCCTTGCGCTCCCTTAAAGTACAGCAAGAATCCTTGCAATTGGTAGCACCGGATGTGGTGCTGGAGCGGGGCACCAATATCATTGGCTTTGCGCCCGATCAGCCTACCGTCAAGACACGATATATGGCGGTGCAAAAAAAGATCGACGGCAAGTGGTTGATGGAGAGTCTGGTCGAAACCAATATCGATGAATCTCCCATCAAGCTGGATGATCTGGCCTTTCTCATTGGACAATGGAAGGCCTCAGGCGAAAATGGCCAGAAAGAAGTGACACTAAACGGACGCTGGCAAGCACATCATCATTTTTTGATTGTCGAGTTTGACTATAAAGATGGCGAAAAACACGAACGCGAAATGCTGATCAACACTTTTGATCCGAGATTTGGCACGATTACGTCCTGGATTTTTGACTCGCAAGGCGGCTTTGGTCGCGCAATCTGGACCAAGGTAGCAGGCGGCTGGCAGATGAAGGCAATAAGGACCGAGCCTAGCGGATCGATTGTGCATACTCGCAATATGATCGGCATCAACTCAGCAAGCGATCGCAAACTGACCTGGCAAGCACTCGAAAGAAGAGTGGATGACGTGGATCTCGGCGGCACAGCCAAGATCGAGGTCGACAAGGTCTCAGATACGCCCGCAGTCCCATTTTTTGCCACAGAACAACAAGGCAGGTAAGATCAAATGCATAAAAAAGAAATCTACAGATTGGCCTGCATGATTTTGGCTGGCGGTGCTTTATCGAGCAATCTCATGCTCTGGACCGGCGTCACTATGCCCGTCTCGGCACGTGGTGGTTTTGGCGGTGGTGGCCGGAGCTTTGGTGGCTTTGGCGGCGGAGACCGTGGCTTTGGCGGCGGAGATCGTGGCTTTGGTGGCGGAGACCGCGACTTTGGCGGTGGCGATCGCGGCTGGGGTGGCGGAGACCGCGACTTTGGCAATAGAGACTTTGGCGGTGGGGACAGAGGCTTTGGCGACGGCGATCGCTTTGGTGGAGACCACGACTTTGGCAACTACACCAGCAATCCTGGCATGCAGATCCGCAATTATGGTAGTGGCGGCTTGGCCGGCAATACGCATGGAGACTTTGGCTTCGACAAGCTCAATGGCAATTTTTCTCACGATGGCGACCGATATCTCAACACTGGGCACAACACCTACAATTATTCACCGACCTATATGAATAATCGCGCTTATGGCGTGCGCAACAATTTTGATAATTGGGGCGCATTTCATGATGACCACTGGTGGGGCTACCATCCCAATTGCTGGTATCCGTCCTGCTGGGGCGGATGGAATACTGCCTGGATGGTCACCGACTGGGTCAGTATCGCAGCGATGATGGGCATGTCAGCAAGCACAAGGGCGCAGTACTACAACTATGGCGGTAGTGGCACCAGCGGTATCACTTACAACAACAATTATGTCTACTATGGCAATCAGCCTGTAGCCAGTGCCACAGATTATTATAATCAGGCTCAGGCTCTCGCTCTTTCATCCAATACTCAGGCAGTGCAGAGCGCAGCAGTGGCATCGGCCACTCTCGCGCCTAAAAAGACAGAAACGAAAGAAGACTGGAAACCACTTGGTGTTTTTTCGCTCGTGCAAAACCAGCAAAATGACAGCAATATGCTTTTTCAGATCGCTCTGGATAAAAACGGCGATATTGCCGGCAATTATCTCAACGTCCTGACCGATGAATCCCAGCAGATACACGGTAAGGTCGACAAAAAGACGCAACGTGCAGCCTGGACGATAGGCAACAATAGCAATGTAGTCTACGACACAGGCCTGGGCAATCTCACTTCGGCACAAGCACCGATACTGGTGCACTTTGGCGCAGACCGCACCGAACAATGGCTGATGGTGAGGATGGATCAAAAGGATGCTAAAGGTCAAAAGAGCCAGACCGTTAAAACCAGCATGGTAGACGAAAAAAGAAAAGATGGCCCGCAAGGCTAACTGGTATTTTGAGTGACACCATAGCGCTTGTTACTTAACTTTTCATCGGTAAAATAATGGCCTGGTTTTCAGGCGCTTCCCAAAAGCCGCTCTCCGAGCGGCTTTTGCTTTTCAAATCCAGCCGCTATGCACTTTTGCCACCATTTACAAAACAGCAAAACGTTAAGGTGGTAGCAAATATTTCTTGTCAGAGGAAAGAGATGAGGTAATACTGAAAAAGCAAAAACAGCCGGGCATCGGCAAAAGAGACGATATACAGAGTATATCGATCCGCCTTAACCTTTTGGAGGCACCAATGACACAAGCAGACACGACCTATCTGGTAGCCCTGGGAGAGATGATCTTCCGCGTACAAGAAGAATGCCCCAAGAGCGCTCTTGCAGCCGTCAAGGCCAAGATCCTGTGTGATAATACTCGCCCATCTCTGGTCAAGCAATTGCAGAGCGGCAAGGCCAATCTACTGGTCATGGACGAAAACCGTCTCGAGTTTTTTGCTGGAGAGATGGCCGGTACTTATCAGGCCGAGCCCTCAGCCGAGCTGATCGAAAACTTTAAGCGCATTCTCCCCCCTAAAAAATATCGCGACAGAGCCTAAGACGGCTCATCACTGATGATCTCGCCATCACGCATGCGGACTATGCGCCTAGCGTGATTGGCTGTGTCCTGGTCGTGCGTCACCAGCACCACGGTGATGCCTTTGTCGACGAGCTCGTTAAAAAGAGCCATGATTTCTTGAGCTGTGTGGCTATCGAGTGCCCCGGTCGGCTCGTCAGCGAGCAAGAGCCTTGGGTTGTTGGCGAGGGCGCGAGCGATCGAAACTCTTTGCTGCTGTCCACCGGAGAGTTGATTGGGGCGATGGTGCATACGGCCGCCCAGGCCGACCTGATTAAGCACATGCTCTGCTCTCAATAGCCTTTGCTCACGCTTTACCCCTGCATAAGTGAGTGGCAGCATGACGTTTTCCATTGCACTCATGCTGGACAATAAATTGAACTGCTGAAAGACAAATCCAATCGTCGTGTTACGCAAGCCAGCCAGTTCATCATCGTCGAGTGAGAGCACATCACGGCCGTTGAGCACGTAATTACCTGAGGTCGGACGATCGAGACAGCCGACTATATTCATCAAGGTTGATTTGCCTGATCCTGATGTGCCCATGATAGCCACGTATTCACCTTGATCGATGGACAGGGTCAGGTGCTTGAGCGCATAAAGAGGTTCATCGCCCATCTGGTAGATGCGCACTATGTTTTCTAGAGTGATGAGATTGGTGCTACCGCTCATTATTCGGTCCGGAGAGCGACGATAGGATCGAGCTTGGCAGCCTTGCGTGCAGGATATATGCCAAAAAAGAGACCGATCCCCAGCGAGACAAAGAAGGACAGTATCACCGACAGTGGCGTGACGACAGTCGTCCACTGCGCCATGCTGGATATAGAAGAAGAAGCCAGATAACCGGTGACGATACCGATGATGCCACCAGAAAGAGACAATATGACTGCCTCCAGGACAAACTGAGCGAGTATATCGTTAAATCTGGCGCCGATTGCCTTGCGTATACCGATCTCCCGCGTGCGCTCGGTGACTGATACGAGCATGATATTCATAATGCCTATGCCGCCGACAAGGAGAGAAATCCCGGCAGTAGCACCGAGCAAGAGCGAAAAAACACCTGTGATCGACTGGGCAGTTTGCATGATATCGGCCTGGGTCCTGATCATAAAATCGTCGAGATCGGGGTTTTGGATATTGTGCCGTAAACGCATGAGATTGGTGATCTGAAATTGCGCCTGATCGTCCTGTTTTGGCTTGGCCTGAACGAGTATGGTCTTGACCGTCTCTCCTGCAACTGCATTGAGACCAAAAAGAGTGGCATAGCCTGTAGAGATAGGCACAAAGATCTGATCATCCATATCCCCGGCCTGGTTGGCCCCCTTGTGCTCCATGACGCCAATTACTTCAAATAATTCGCCTCTGATCAAGATCTGCTTGCCGATCGGTCTTTCGTTGCCGACAAAGAGCGCGTCTACCACTGCGTCTCCTAGCACACAAACGCGCGCGCTTTCTTTGAGCTCCTGGTCGGTAAAAAATCGGCCCCTTTCCGGCTTAAAATTGCGCACCTCAGGATATGTAGGGTCGGTGCCGATCACAGTGGTCAAGGTATTGAGCTCTTTGTACTGAGCCTGAAAAGGTCCCTGACACTGGGCTGCGACGTTTTCTATAGCAGGGCAGTTTTCTCTTATAGCCTTTGCATCAGAATACGTGAGCGTGGGAGCGGCACCCTGCCCTTGCGAGATCCCACTGGCATTGACTGAACCA
>Ga0233423_10000630_pt1 | contig 18099 bp, 15 predicted proteins | sample Watercolumn_Mata_FD_180713 | JGI IMG/M metagenome (GOLD analysis project Ga0233423, IMG submission 180713) | Freshwater microbial communities from Lake Matano, South Sulawesi, Indonesia - Watercolumn_Matano_2014_112_MG | ecosystem: Environmental > Aquatic > Freshwater > Lake | place: Indonesia...
CGTCACTCTCCTTGATTGTACAGCAGTGGTTGGCGCCCACGTAGGTTTGTGGAACGGGACCAACTGGTACGGCATCGACGCTGACAACGGCGGCTTCTACACCCTGGCTGTCCAACAAGGCACCTACGAGTTCGGCTGCGGCAAGGAGGGCTTAGGCTTCTACTGGGAGCCGGATGTAGTGGTCGATGCTGACTTGGTAAAGAACGCCACCTTATTCCCGCCCTTGAACATCGAGCCTATTGGTGATACTTTCCTTGGCTACGTGACGAATGGAACTGAGTTGTCTATCTTCTTCAACGTTACAGGTGATGCTGGAGGAGTTGAAGGCCTGGCCAACAAAATACATGTTTTCGTGACAGATTGGGATGTCACCCCGCCAGATAAATACGAAGCAACTCCCCTCTCCGAGATTTTGGATCTAGGTGGAGGTTTGTACAACGTGAACTTTATTGTCGACACTGCCCTGCCCATATTCAATAATACAGATACGGGCTACAGTCTAGACGTAGGTATTGGTGGAGAACTGGTTGGTTGGGGCTTCCAGCTATTGCGTGGGACTCTTTACACTGTTTCTGGCTATGTCACAGATCCAACTGATGCTGCAGTTGTTGGTGCCCCTGTCGGCATTTGGAATGCCACATTTGGGTTCGGCAACGACACCGATGTTTCGGGCTTCTATTCAATCTTGGTTTCAGCTGGCATTTACGAGTTTGGTGTTAACCCAACTCCTGCTAACCCCACCTTAGACTTCTATTACAACTCCACCTTCCTTGTTGCAGGCGATGTGACTTTTGATGTTCAGCTTCAATATACGCCAGCCCCACCGACTATGCAAAGATAAAAGGAAAGATTATGAACTCGAGGCTTATCGGAATGATCAAAGGCATGGCTAACCAAATTATGGAGCATATTGGCCAGAGGATATTCAGGCGGGGGCTGAAGAGGACCAGAGAGATCCTCAATAATGTAGATATGATGCAGATTTTCCCATTTGTAAAGCAGTGGGTTAATGACGAATCTTACATCTTCTGGCTTGGTACAGAACTTTCAGTAATTAAGAGATCTTGGACATGGACATGACGAAAATTTCCGCTGTTATTAAGATGGGATGCAATTGACACAATCCACTTTAAAATTAGCAGAGGCAATCCCAGCAGAGGCAATCCCAGCAGAGGCAATCCCAGCAGAGGCAATCCCAGCAGAGGCAATCCCAGCAGAGGCAATCCCAGCAGAGGCAATCCCAGCAATATCATTTATCATACCTGTTGCGAGGGAAGGACTCTCTCTAGTCGATCGTATATCTGATTTTAAGAGGGAGCTTGAAGAATACGGCCACTTCACATCAATGGAATTAATTATGGCAACGGATGTTAATGATCCAGAAACATTATATGCCATACGAAAAATCACAAGAAACAACCACGCTAAAGGATACCAGCTAACCACGAGAATTGGAAAGGGTGGAACAATAAAGAATGTTGCCCATCTATGTTCGGGCAAGGCAATTGTGTTATTGGACGCTGACATTCCAGTCTGCGCCAAAGAAATACACAACGCTATAGGATCAATTCTTAACGGAAAAAGTGACATGGTAATCGCCCAAAGACTAGAGCGGAACCATTCCCTCTCAAGAAGAATCCTATCTATAGCGTACAATTGTCTTGTTAGACTATTTTTCAGAACAAAAATAAGAGATCATCAGGCTGGTTTTAAAGTCATCGATAAAAATGTCTTCATGAATATTGTCCAGAACATCAGAAATGATCGACTTGGTTTTGACACAGAAATGGTCGTCTGGGCAAAAAAACAGGAAAAATGCATTAATGTGATGCCCGTGAAGTGGAGAGAAAGAAGGAAAAAGACAAACTCCAACATAGTTACGATGGGGGCATTGATAACCATGCTCTTAGACCTGTTGATTCTGCGACTGGTAACCGTAGGTGAAAGAAGGAATGTGCTGACAAAGCTGACGGTAGGCAAAGTCATAAACATGCAGGGGGAAATCGTGGGAGACGAGTATGAGGCAACGATAGAATCACACAACAGCCCAGTAATAAATATTCTAAGAAAGATCTACTTCTATTTGGCATTTGGCAAATGAATATTCTGTGGATAAACCATAGAGATCCTCGCCATCCACAGGCGGGAGGTGCTGAGGCAAGGATCCTGGAAATCGGTAAGAGGCTACTTGAAAGGGGCATCCGTATAACGCTTCTCTGTGAAAAATTTGATAGCGCGCCATCAATCGAGAAGATTGAGGGAATGGAAGTAAAAAGGCTCGGAGGAAAATACTGCATACACGTGCTGGCTCCATTGTTCGTAAAAGAACATGGGGAGGAGTTCGACATCGTCATTGACGACATAGCGCATGCAGTACCTTGGTTCTCTAACAAATTCACAAAAAAACCCGTAATAGCGCAAATCCATCATGTGCACCAAGATGTGGTTCCCATCGAATTAAATGTATTAAAATCGAAAATGGTTGCATTGCTGGAGAAGAGGATAAAAAGCTACAACAGTTTTATTACCGTCTCGAGTTCTACAAAGGAAGAACTGGAGACATTCTTCAGGATTCCCGGCTCGAGGATTAATGTTGTATATAATGGTGTTGACCACGATGTTTACAGACCATCGAATAAAAAATATAGCGATCCAACAATTGTTTACATCGGGAGGCTGAAGAAATATAAAAGAATAGACCACGTCATCAGGGCCTTCAAAATCATTGTAGAAGAGAAACCCAATGCAAAACTGATAATTGTGGGCGGAGGGGAGCAACAACAGCCTCTCAAAAACTTGGCACAAGATCTAAACCTATTTGAAAAAATAGAATTCAAGGGGCATGTTTCAGATGCAGAGAAGATCGACATCTTGCAAAAATCTTGGGCATCCGTTGCAACCTCAGTGAAGGAGGGCTTCGGAATTTCAGTTCTTGAGGCAGCCGCGTGTGGCGTCCCAGGAGTAGTGTATGATGTGCCTGGATTGAGAGAGTCTGTAAAGGATTGTGAGACCGGTTTACTAGTAACAAGTGGGAATATGAGCTTACTCGCGGATAGGATCCTCACACTGATAGACGATGAGACCTTAAGAGAAAGGCTTGGAAAGAACGCTCTGGTATATTCAAAAAACTTCAGCTGGGATAATACAGTATCGAACTTCCTAAAAATAATTAAAAACGAATGGGAATCGTACTCAGCTACTGGTGGTTCCTGATTGAGCCATTCGGATGCCAAGACCTAGTTCGTGGTAGCGGGTGGAGGAGCAAATATACCGGCGCAAGTCTCACTCCTTACAGGTAAAAAGGAGTCCCGCATTGATAATCTTAAAAATTATTAATGTAGGTCAGCAACTTAAATATACAAATAGAAGTGCTCCCATAACCTTTGTAGAGAGTATGACAAAATGATTAACATCGGGCGCAGAGTTCTGCAAGCAAGGATCAATAAGGCAATAACCGGAAAGATGACGCCCTTTAAATTAACGATCGCTCTGACTTTTCTATGTAATTCCCGATGTAAAATATGCAACATCTGGAAAATCGAACTCGGCGATCCTGCGAAGATTACGAGTGAATTAGAACTGAAAGACTACGTCCGACTATTTAACGAGTTAAGGGACGGGCTTGCATGGATTGAATTTACTGGGGGCGAACCCTTCCTAAAGAAAGATATTATAGAAATTGTATCCTATGCGCAAAATAATACCTCTGCATCCGCCGTTGGAATAACCACCAACTCGCTACTACCGGAGCTGTCCTATTCCGCCATTCAAAAAATGTTGAGGGGCGGTCACAAAAATAAAAATCTGGTGGCAGCATTGAGTTTAGACGGTGAGCCGGGAATTAATGATGCAATAAGGGGCGTAGCCGGTCATTTTGATAAGACTGTCTGGCTTCTAGGGAGGCTTAAAGATCTTCGCCATCAACACCCAAACTTGGAGGTTCATCTTGCATATACCATCTCGAAATTTAATGCTGGCAATTTTTTAAATTTCTACAAATATATGAGAGAGAATTACGGCATCAACCTGGACGAGATATCCATAACCTTCGAACATTTTTCGGATTTTTACAGGAACGAGGTCTCAGGATGCCCATATGGGGACTCATTCAAAAGGGGGCTAATTGAGGACGCAAGGGCCTATCTCTCACTCCTGAAAAGCAATGCGCCCTCAAAGAAACTAAAATCGCATTTCTACAGATTCTACGTCGAAGAAATTATAAACTTCATAACCAATACCGACAAAATGGTAATGCCGTGCTCAGCAGGCACGTATTCTGCCTACATCGATCCATACGGCGATGTATATCCTTGCACCATGTGGAATAGAAAAATCGGGAACATAAAAGAAAGGAGCTTCTCCGAGATCTGGGGCTCTAAAGCAGCATCTGAAGCGAGATCTCTCATCAAAAGAGGCGCGTGTCAAAAATGTTGGACGCCGTGCGAGGCACAACCAAGCTGGGCAATGAGTTTCGGCCCCCTTAGAGGGTGATCGCGATCAAGATAGGAATCATTACACTCGACAACCCTTTCGACAAGGTGGGGGGAGGGATCGAGTCCGTCACCTATAACTTATCAAAAAGCTTGACCGAATTGGGTCAAGAGGTCTGGATAGTTTGCACGGGCAATACGGACGAGGAAGTCATTGATAATAAAGATGGCATACATTTATGGACATTGCCAGCAAAGCGAAACAGTGGATCATTTTCCAAGTCCCTGATTCTTGCCATAAATCTAAGGGTGATTAAAGAGCTGGAAGAGAGAGGGGTCGGCATTTTTTTGGGTCAGGGAGGTTTCTGCTCGCCGCTCGTGTTCTTCAAGCCCAAAAAGGCAAAAACTTTTTTAACTGTACACACCCTGGACCAAGAAAACCTGGCCAACATTAAAGACTGCTTAAGAGTAGGCCATCATGGGGAGTTTTTTGAGGAAATTATTAAATACTATTTTTTGAAGCTGTGGCGAATTTTATATCTTTGGAGGGCAGACCGCCTCATTTTCGTATCAAGGGTGGCTGAAACTGACTTTAGAAAGCACTACTGGTTCTTTAAAAAAAGGTATCAGGTCATACCTAACGGCTTTCCCGAGGCAAAAAATCTAGGAGGCTCAGAGAAGCAATTTGACTTTATTTACATTGGACGAATAGATAAGAGAAAGGGTCTAGACTTGATTATAAAGGCATCAAAAGCGCTCATGGATAAATCAAATAGATTTTCCGTCCTAATTATCGGGGACGGGCCTTGGAGAGGCGACATGGAACATCTGATCAAACGCTCTGGGCTCGATCGGTGTGTAAATTTACGAAGGAACTTGCCATACGATGAACTACTTGAGCTAATCTCAAGATCTAAGGCGCTCATCCTGCCTTCCTTCTACGAATCTGACCCTTTGGTCATCAAAGAGGCATTATTCTTGGGGGTGCCTTGCATAACCTCCGATATAGCACCCTTTACTGAAAGGATTGTTAGTGGTGAAAATGGTTTTTTATTTAAGAGCGGTGACTATAAAGCATTGGCCACGTTAATGGAGATGACGCTAAACCTGAAGGCAGAGGAGTATGACGAACTATCTAGAAAGGCCAAGGCAAGTGTCGGAAACCAAAGCTGGAAGAAGGTTGCAGAAGAATACATGGATGCATTCAAGAAGTGTTGAAATTGGTAAATTTTTTTTCTAAGTTTCCATTGAAAATTTTAATTTTATTCTCGGCCTTCTTCATTGTTGCCTTATTGGTCAGAGTGCCCTTCCTATTGTCAACCAATTTGGATGAAGGCATCTACTTGACCGTAAGCGATTACGTTTCAAGGGGGTTCGTTCTATACAAAGATATACCTGAAAACAAACCGCCCCTTATTTTCTTAATTAACTCATTTCTGATACCCGTGTTGGGACACAACATCCTTTCTTTCCGAATGCTATTGACATTTCTTACTGCAATCGTAGCGGTTCTTCTTTTTTACATAACCGATAAAATTTCAAGCCCACCAGCAGGTCTGATCTCTGGACTGATCTTCTCCTCTTTTTCCTCGTTGCCCATCTATGAGATCTTCTGGGTGAGGACCGAAAGCTATCTAATTTTCTTAGAGATAGTCGCCCTCTACATTTTTGTGCTCGAACCGAGGACTCTCTGTAAGTATAATTACCTTATTCTGGGATTATTGATCGGCTGCATACTCCTCGTCCGGCAGACCGGCTTACTGTTCGCTTTCGCAATTCTCTGCACGCTTCTTATCAGATTTTCCAAAAGAGACCTAGCGGTAAAGGAATTTTTACTTTTTTTGAGCGGGGTATTTGTTTGCATTTTTATAACTCTCGCATACTTCTTTTTTAATAACGCTTTTCAGGACATGCTTTATTGGGTGATCTTCGAACCATTTAGTTTTCTTAGAATGACCTATGAATCCACCAACATTTTCCCGCTTCTTAAAGTTCTATGGTTCTTGGACATCGTGGTGGTCTCGCTCCCACTAATTCTACTTTCCACATATGGCCTCAAGAAATTCAATCTCAAAGGAAGGGCAAGAATATACGTTATTGTTTTATTAGTCTGGTTGGTCGCTCTCTCCGGGATCACCCTGCTGTCGAATCTGGTCCCAGGTTATCATCATGAGTATGCCGAAATCCTAATCCCCCTCTCCTTGTGCTCCGCCATAGGAATCCGGGCTTTGTGCGTTGATTTAAAGAAGTTAAAATTTTATGGGCTTTTTATAGCCTCTTTGCTTCTGGTATCATTTTTTGCCTTCTGGTACCCTCTGACTCTAAGCAGAATAGACAGCTATGAGTACAGGACAGATGATCTAACGATTGTAAACAACGTCAGCGATTTCTTGAAAAAAAATACTTCAAAGAATGAAAGCGTGTACGTTTTTGAAACACTCTGGCCAAAAAACTCTCTAAACATCTACTTTACGAGCGAGAGGTTTCCCCAGCTCACTAGGCTCTTCTATTTTCCAAACTTTATCACCAGGAATGAAACGGTATTGCTGGTAGACAGTTTAGAAAGGGCCAAAACGCCTTACATAGTTATGATTGGACCTGCCCCCGCTTTCCCGGAAGCAAATAACATCTATCAATATATCACTACCCACTATTCGCCGTCGCTTTCACTCGGTTCATACTCCCCCTTCCCATGGTTGAAGGATCAGCCTATTGTTATCTTTAAGCGAATGACTCCCAGTTAGCTCGCTTTCAACCTCTTTATGATTATGAGAATGGAAGATCAAACAAACAACCGGCGCGTTTGTTTGTTTGTTTACAAACCCTCAATTACGAGTGTAAGTGGTGCTCTAGTCCAATATTTTTACAGTAAACTGACAGTTTTCATCTGTTATCCAACACGTCACGAACAGTCGTAGCATTTAGATAACATTTAATATGGGCGTTTCATGAATACAGGAATGTCGGGGGAAGTTGTTATTTGATCTCCGGACCTGATGCTTATAGGCTTCAATTCTTTTTGGACAATGGCTTTAAACGAAAGGAGTGCAAGTCCTGCAAGAGACACTTCTGGACCATTGATCCTGACAGGGAACTCTGTGGGGACTCGCCGTGCGTTCCCTACTCCTTCATAAGCGCCCCTCCCACCAAGCGCAGTTACAGCATCAAGGAGATGCGTGAGGCCTTTCTCTCATTCTTCGAGAGGAGGGGTCACACTAGGGTCAACAGGTATCCGGTCATAGCGAGATGGAGGGACGATGTCTTCCTTACCATTGCCTCCATCGCATGCTTCCAGCCACACGTGACCAGCGGGGAGGTCCCCCCGCCGTTCAACCCCCTGACTATATCACAGCCCTGCATCAGGATGAACGACTTGGACAATGTTGGCAAGACCGGCGGGCGACACCTCAGCATCTTCGAGATGATGGCCCACCATGCCTTCAACTCCAAGGAAAAGGAGGTTTACTGGAAGGAGGACACCGTTAAGTATCACCACGAGCTGCTGACCAAGGATCTGGGCATAGACCCGAGGGAGATGACCTACATCGAGCACTGGTGGGAGGGCGGCGGCGATGCAGGACCGGACCTCGAGGGAGTAGTCCGAGGAATGGAGGTTTCGACCCTCGTTTTCATGCAGTACAGAAAGATAGGCAACAAGTACCAGGCGCTCCCCCTGAGGATAGTCGACACCGGCTATGGGCTCGAGAGGTTCACTTGGGTCTCACAGGGTACGCCCACCGCCTTCGAGGCCATCTACGGACGTCTCTTTGGCGACTTCATCCATCTCTCAAAGATAGAGAAGCCCGAAGCCAAGGTCCTAGCCGAGACAACGAAGTTCTCCGGCATGATGGATATAGTAGACGGAGGGTCCTTGAAGTCCGCCAGGAAGCGCGTGGCTGACCTCCTCGGGATGGACGCCGGGTCGTTGGAGCGCCGGCTGGCGCCGATAGAAACCGTTATGGCCATCTTGGACCACACAAAGATCCTAACGTTCATGTTCAGCGACGGCATTGTCCCGTCAAACGTACAGGCTGGCTACCTAGCCCGACTGATAGTGAGAAGAGTCAAGAGGATGATGGAATCGATCGGGATGGAGATGCCGCTCTCCGAGCTCCTCTCAATGCAGGTACGGTACTGGAAGGATCAGTTCCCAGATCTGGCAGAGAATACCGACTACATCGCCAAAGTTGCAGATCTGGAGATCAGCCGCTACCTCAAGACCATAGAGCAGGGGAAGAGTTTGGTCCTGAGGATGATAAAGGACGAGGTGGTCAGTAAGGCTGGCACATTGCCATTAAACAAACTCATCGAGCTCTACGACTCCAACGGTCTTCCGCCGGAGATCGTCAAGGAGGTCTGCGAGCCCCAAGGCGTGAATGTAGAGATCCCCGACACATTCGACACAATCGTTGCCGAGAGGCACTCTGGCTCCGGTACATCCGCAGATAAAAAGACCGAGCAAAAGGACATCCTCGAGGAACTGCCCGCCTTGCCCGCCACTGACCTTGTGTACTACAGCGACGCGAGGGCGCAGAGGCTCAAGGCCAAGGTTCTGTATTCGGATGAGAGGCGCATCGTTCTGGACAGGACGATCTTCTACCCTGAGGGGGGCGGTCAGCTGAGCGACTCGGGTAGGATAACGGGAAAGGGAAAGGTGGCTGATGTCGTAGTGGTTCAAAAATCCCGGAACATAGTGGCTCACTTCGTAAAAGGTGGTGCGACGTTTCACATAGGCGACGATGTGGAGTGCGTCGTGGACTGGCAGAGGCGAATGAGTCTAGCGAGACACCATTCGTCAACGCACATACTCTTGGGCGCCGCGAGGAGGGTCTTGGGAGAGCATGTCTGGCAGGAGGGTGCGCAGAAGAGCGTGGACAGGAGCCGTCTGGACATCTCACACTACGAGAAGATCACTCCTGCACAGCTCAAGGAGATCGAGCTCGTTGCCAACCGCGTCGTTCAGGAGTGCAGGCCCATAAAGACCTACTTTGAGGACAGGAATAAGGCTGAACAGCGTTTTGGCTTCAGGCTCTATCAAGGCGGTGTGGTACCCGGTCCAACCCTCAGGGTCGTGGAGGTGGAGGGGTGGGACGTAGAGGCCTGCGGAGGGATACACTGTTCGAACACTGGCGAGATAGGCCTAATCAAGATAATCAGGTCAGAGAGAATCCAAGACGGGGTTGAGAGGATAGAGTTCGCCTCGGGCGAGCCTGCCCTCAAGTTTGTACAGTCCCAGGAGTCCGTCCTGCAGGAGGTCTCGAAGACCATAAACACCCCGGTGGAGAGGGTGGAGAAGGCCGCCTCAAAGCTTATGGAAGACTTTTCAGAGTCCAAGAAGGACATCGAGCGGTTGCGCAAGTCCCTGGCGGCGGAGATCTCCCCCATGGTCATCGCCGAGGCGGAGCCCGCTGGCAAGCTAAAGCTAGTATGGAGGGTCTTCGACAGCCTGCAGGGAGGGGACCTTTTAACTGTTGGCTCGAGAACCGTGGAGCAGTTTCCCTCGGCAGTTGCCCTCTTCGCGTCGAGGGCCGACGGTAGCGTGCTGGTGATGACTGGCACCGTGGCAATGGGCGCAGGCGCGAGCGCAGGCAAGATCGCCGAGAAGGTCACCGCCTTGCTCAAGGGCAGGGGAGGGGGTAAACCCGACGTTGGGCAGGGAAGGGTGCCCCAAACCGAGCTGAACCGCTTCGGAGAAGCCGTCTCGAAGGTCAAGACAGTACTGGAAGATATTTATAGAAAGAAGGCGTAGTGAATCATTCGACTTTGAGTGGTGATTCCTTGTCCATAGACTTCCGGCAGCTGGAGGAGAAGTGGCAGAGGCGCTGGGAGGAGGCCCACATATTCGAAGCAAATCCGGACACGACACGACCAAAGTTCTATGTAACGGTGGCTTACCCTTACCCCAACGCCCCCCAGCACATAGGTCACGCTAGGACCTACACGCTCGCCGACGTGCACGCGAGGTACATGCGCATGAGGGGGTTCAACACGCTGCTTCCCATGGCCTTCCACTACACGGGTACCCCCATCTTGGCACAGAGCAAGCTGATCGCGGCTGGCGACGAGGAGCTCTTGGGCTACTTCAGAACCCTCTACGGCGTGCCGGGGGAGGTCATCAGGACTTTCAACGTCCCGGTGAACATAGCCAAGTACTTCCACAGGGACCTAAAGCTCGGAATGAAGGAGATGGGCTTCTCGATAGACTGGAGGCGGGAATTCACCACAATCGACCCCGCCTACAGCAGGTTTATCGAGTGGCAGTTCCAGCAGCTCTCGTCCAAGAACTACATGACCAAGGGGCTGCACCCCGTTGGCTGGTGCCCCTCGTGCAGGAACCCCGTCGGGCAGCACGACACCAAGGGCGATATGGAGCCTGAGGTGGGCGAGTTCACCGCCATAAAGTTTGACCTTGACGGCGTGGGCCTCCCAACGGCCACGCTCCGGCCTGAGACCATTTTCGGCGTGACCAACATATGGATCAACCCGGAGGTCGCCTACGTGGAGGTGGACGTTCAGGGCGAAAGGATGATAGTCAGCAGGCAGGCGGCCAGCAAGCTCTGCGAACAGAGATCCTGCGTCTCTGTCGGTCGGGAGCTTAAGGGCTCCTCTCTCCTCGGAAGGTGGGTCACGAACCCCGTAAATGGCAGAAGGGTGCCCATTTTGCCAGCCGACTTCGTCCACCCGGATAACGCCACGGGGGTGGTGATGTCCGTCCCAGCACATGCGCCCTACGATCTGCTCGCCCTCAGGGACATAAAGAGGACGCCGCAGGTTTTGGAGAAGTACGGCCTCGACAGCGGAATCCTCTCAGGGGTGGAGCCCATACCTGTGGTGAGGCTGGAGGGCGCGTCCGATATCCCTGCCCAGGACATCGTGGACCGGATGAAGGTCAAGGATCAGATGGACCCCAAGGCCGAGGACGCGACCAAGGAGCTATACCAGAGGGAGTTCCACACCGCCCAGATGCGGTCAGAGACGGGCAAGTATGCAGGCATGCCCGCCAGCAAGGCCAAGGAGGAGGTCAAGAAGGACCTCATCTCCGCAAAGAAGGCCTTTGCTTTCTTCGAGATCCTCAACGGCCCGATATACTGCAGGTGCGGTTCAAAGGTGACCGTGAACCTGATGAGCGATCAGTGGTTCATAAACTACGGCGTCGAGGGGTGGAAGGCCCTCGTCCGGGAGCACCTGAAGGAGATGTCCCTCCTGCCGGAGGACCTGAGGCAGGAGTTCGAGAACGTCGTGGAGTGGCTCAAGGAGAAGGCCTGCGCGAGGCGCTCCGGCCTTGGAACACCACTGCCGTGGGACAAGGATTGGATAATAGAGAGCCTCTCAGACTCCACGATATACATGGCTTTCTACACCATCGCAAGGTTACTGAATGAGCAGAAGGTTGATCCGAACTCACTTGACCACGCCGTCTTCGATTACGTGTTTCTCGGGAAGGGCGACCCGTCCTCGCTCACAATAGATAAGAACAAAGCCGAGGCTATGCGAAGGGAGTTTCTATACTTCTACCCACTCGACAGCCGCCACTCAGGAAGGGATCTGGTTCCAAACCATCTGACGTTCTTTATCTTCAACCACATCGCCATCTTCCCCAAGGAGCTCTGGCCGAGGCAGATAGCCGTAAACGGGAGCGTCCTGATGGAAGGGAAGAAGATGTCGAAGTCCTTTGGCAACATTATCCCGCTCAGGAAGGCCATAGGGATCTTCGGCGCCGACACGCTCAGGGTCTCCATCCTCTCCGCCTCGGAGCTACTTCAGGATGCCAACTTCAGCGACGCCCTCGCCAAGAGCACAAAGTCCAAACTTCAGGAGTTCTACACCTTTGCGGTCCAGTATGTCGATGCTGGATCCCTGGATCTAAAGTCCATGGACGCGCTGGATCAGTGGCTCGTCAGCAGGGTTCAGAGGGTCGTGGAACAGACGACGACATCCATGGACTGCCTGCGAGTCAGGGAGGCGATACACGCCGCATTCTTCACCCTCCAGCAGGATGTCCAGTGGTACCTGAGGAGGCGCGCCAATAACTGCAGCGATCCCAAGGTCAGGAGCGTGGTCAGGTACGCGCTCGAGACCATAGTCAGGCTGATGGCGCCCTTCGCGCCGCACCTATGCGAGGAGATCTGGGAGGGGCTTGGAAACAAAGGGTTCGTCTCAACCTCCGAGTGGCCCAAGGTCGCCCCGTCGCTGGTCGACGAGACTGCCGAGATCTCCGAGGAGCTGCTGAAGAGCGTTGTCTCCGATACCGCCGAGATCATCAGGGTCACCGGTCTGACCCCAACAAAGGTCTGCTACTACACCGCTCCGGCCTGGAAGTGGGAGGTCTACCTCAAGCTCATAGCCCTCTTGGAGGGTGGCACCGACCCGAAGCTTCTAATCAAGGAGGTGATGAAGGATCCCGCGATCAGAGGCAGGGGCGGGGATGCCGCAAGGTTCATATCATCAATGTCGCAATGTGCGGTGTCTATGCCCAAGGCGCAGAGGAAGAGGCTACTCACCTCCAAAGTGGTCGATGAACTGTCCGTCCTTAAGGTAAACGCCTCCTTCCTCTCAGACTACTTCAGAAGCCCCGTGGAGGTCTATCCCGGCGCCTCCCCCTCCTATGACCCGAAGAAGAGAGCCGGACAGGCGGCTCCTCTAAGGCCTGCGATCTACATCGAGGGCTAAACATGCTCAGCGTGAGAAGGGAGGCCGTGGAGGACCTAAGGTACCTGCTGAGTAGGGGATACGGCAGGATATCCGCGGTAAAGTTTGTTGGCGACAAATACGTGCTGGACAAGTCACAGCGCCTGTTGCTCTACAGGGGTGTCTACCCGCCGGAGGCGGCCTCTGCTCACCAGAGGAAGATGGTCGGATCCGCTGATGTTAATCAGTCATTGTTATCGGTCGACGGGTTTAACGTCCTTTGGACGGTAGACGGTGTGCTCAAGGGCAGACCTCTTTACCTCTGCGACGATGGCTTCATGAGGGACATCTCGGCAATCCACGGCTCGGTCACGGAAGGGGAGATCTCAAAGCCGCTTGGGATGATCATCATAGCCCTCAAGGATCTAAACCCAAAGAACGTACACTTTGTCTTTGACAGGCTCATCAGCAGGAGCGGCGAGATCTCGCGCGAGGTCAGAAAGCTCCTCTCCTCTGCCTCCATCAGTGGGGATGCCTCCACAGCATCATCTGCCGACTTTGAGGTCCTCCGCAGGGGCGAGATCGCCGCAACCAGCGACTCGGTGATGATAGAGAAGGCGTCACGCGTCTTTGACCTGGCCGCCTACGTGATCACGAGACAGCTCCGCCACAGCCCGCCAAAGATCTGAGGCTTAGGGCATCATCTAGGTTTTGCGCCTCTCACTTCTTTGGGGTGCACCCTCTCTACAAAGTCTATTTTGTCGTAGTCCTCGTCCTCGCTGATTATCTTCCCTATGTTCTGCTCTAGCATGGTTGCTACGTTGATTGCGTCTTTGGGTCTCTTGAGTGCGGTGATCTCCATGATCTCTAGGGCGTGCTCGAGGGTGATCCGGCTCATCTCGTATTTTTTTATCCCCTGTAATTTCAGATAATCTCGCGCCACGCGTATGGCGGTCTCCATGGAAGTGAGCTTGGATAGTATAAAGAGGACCTCCTCTAAAGTTTCTAGGCTGGTGGCCGCATTTATCAGCCCCTTAGCGGCCATGTTTATGGCATTCAAGCACTCTCTCTGATACTCTGCCTCTTTGTCGACGGCGTGTATCAAGGTGGTGGAGTCAAGAAAATAGGCTGTTTTTTCTTCGTCCAACTAGAGCCGCCTCGCCTATCTTTTGGGAAATGCTCTCTGTCGTTCCTCGTCTGCCCTTTCCTTCAACTTCTTCGCCGGCAGTCCTATCGATACGGTGTCCGCGAGCTTGGTCAGGTCCTCCAGCGGGTCCTCAGGGGCTTTTTGGAGGCGAAGGGTCAGTTCTCTCCCCTTCACGATGATAGTGACCTCGTCTCCAGGGTCCACCCCGAAAGCATCCCTTATATCCCTTGGCAGAACTATCCTGCCCTGCTTCCCGACCTTTGTCTTATATATCGTTGCCACAAATTTCGCCCCATCTGGAAAAGATGTTTGGCACTATATAAATTTGGTGGCATATTATGCATAATGTGGCATATTTCCTTTAAGTGTCCAGATTATAGAAATTGGTCAGGAAAAGTACTGCTTTAGTCATGTAGGTGAATTGAACTTGACCTCCAAACGGTTCAAGAAAGGTTTTTGTAACCTCCTCCGACGAGAGCATATCCACATGCTCGTGTACTCTCATAAAGATCAAGCATTACCAGCATTAGATGCTGAGCGGCTCTCCGCAGGGGCGAGATCGCCGCAAACCAGCGACTCGGCGATGATAGAGAAGGCGTCCGAGAGTGCTTTGTATTTGGTAACCGTCAACCCAATCATCTTTGCCTTGACGACCTGCCGGACAATCATCTCTTGTCCTCTTCTCCGGTTCGATAATAAGACACATCATTTAAACGGCTCAATTCATGTCCTGAATTTTTTAGGCTTTTCTTGCTAAACTTTTATAAATATAGGATCTCGTTAATGACCTTTGGCACGAAGCCAGCGGGTCCGTGGCGCAGACTGGATAGCGCGGCGGCCTCCTAAGTCGTAGGTCGTGGGTTCAAATCCCACCGGACCCGCCATCGAAACTTTTTATCATATGTCTAATGGCAAAGCTACTCAGACAATTAGTAAAAAACAAATAACGCCGCATTCAGAACATGATCTAAGGAATAGGCAATGAGAATGATAAGAGGAATTGATAAACGGGGACGAATTTTACTGCCAAAAGAATGGCGTGTCAAAAACGTAGCCTTAAAGAAAGTCATTCTGAAGTCCGAAGGTGAAAACCTAATTATAGTACCGTATCGCTCCGTAGATATAACAAAATTCTTTGATGGCATAGAGGTTGATGTAAAGGCAGACCTTGCTGACTGGAAGAATCTCAAGACGGAGCTACTTGACGGTCATGATACAAGCAGGCGATTGCGTTAATGCGCCTCAATCTCACAATGGGGCTGATTGTTGATGCCTAAGAATCTGTGTATAAAAGCGGAGAGGGTCATGGGGGAGTCTGTAAGGCGAACCTTGTTGAGACTTGGTCTATTTGATAATTCGAGGAAGATAAAAACAACCGGTGATACGCTCCTCATACCTATCTCTCGCAAGCCCAGATCAGACGAACTGACCGCCCTGAAAAATGTGGGTCGTATAAGGGTTGTATCCATGGATCTCCCGGCTACCTTCGCCCGTCCTAAAGACCTGGTGGAGGTTCTCGACGGCAGGCTTCCACCTTACCTACTGGCGCAGCTCCCAAGATCGTACGACATGGTGGGTGACATAGTCGTGCTGGAGTCCCTCTCCGCCGAACTTGCCCCCCACAAGAAAGAGATCGGGGAGGCACTCATGGATCTGCACCCTAGCATAAAGACCGTTCTTCTGAAGACCGGTAAGGTCAACGGTAACTTCAGGGTACCCCGTCTGGAGGTTATGGCCGGCACAGAGAAGTTCGATACCATTCATAAGGAATACGGCATGAAGTTCAAGGTCGACCTCTCCAAGGTCTACTTCTCTCCTAGGCTCGGCTCGGAACGCCACCGGATAGCCTCCTCCGTCTCCGACGGCGAGACCGTTGTGGACATGTTCGCCGGCGTGGGACCATTCTCCCTGATGATCGCAAAGCGTGCCAAGGCAAAGGTTTACTCGATAGACCTGAACCCCGATGCTATCAAACTCCTCAATGAAAACATTAAAATGAACAGTATCCGTGGCGAGGTAATTCCCATATGCGATGATGCCCGAAAGGCCGCAAAGCGGCTAGCCGGGGCAGCTGATCGCATCATAATGAACCTCCCTGCCAGCTCATTAGCCTTCTTGGATGTCGCCTCAGAAATTCTAAAACCCGGCGGTGGCATGATCCACCTCTACGTCTTTGCCACCGATGAACCGTCAACAAATGCCGAGAAGACCTTCAGGGAGGCCGCAAACAAGCTCTTCAAGCACTACGAGATCAGGGCGATGCTCATAGTAAAGCCCGTTGCCCCCAAGGAGTGGCAGGTGGCCTTGGACGTATGGGCCTCCAAGTAGTTCTATTCCTCGCCGACAATTAATGTTATCTTGATGCGGCTATCCCGTCTTTTTAGGCACTCTACCAATGCCCTATCCAGGTCGATGGCTGCCTTATCCGAATTGATCATCAGCGTCCTTCCACAGACGTAGCGGCTCTTCCTGACCACCATCTCCTCCTCGTTGGCAAAGGTCAGTGACGGGTGTCCTGTTCCACGGATCCTCTCCACCAGCCCGCACGCCTCGATTATCAGGGTTATCTCTGCCCCCTCAACACGCGCGGCGTTCTTCACCTCCGCGGGTAAATCCGCCAAACCGACCTCCGACGAGGTGGCAACAACGCAGTCCCCGTAATTCGACCTCACACTCCCTCTGGTCACCTCCAGAGTTGTGTCATGCAATGCCGTTATCCTAGGGTCGCCCCTCGCGTAGAAGGTGAACCTTGTCATAGTGACCAAGACTTTTTTAGACCCGACCTCAGATAAATCTTTAGAAGTGGCTCCAGTTGGAATCTTCTGCCGATAAGCGAGAGTGGCTTATCAAGCGGCTTATAGAGGAGGGCGTGCTCAAGAAGCCCGAGGTCATCAGGGCAATGCTGAAGGTGCCTAGGGAGGAGTTCGTCCCGGCCGAGCTGAAGGATCATGCCTACATGGACTCTCCGCTCCCGACCCTCGAGGGCCAGACAATATCGGCGCCGCACATGGTTGCCATGATGTGCGAGTTGCTCGAACTTAGGCGCGGCCACAGGGTGCTGGAGGTGGGTGCTGGGACGGGTTACCATGCTGCGGTCTGCGCAGAGATCGTCGCACCTCAGGAGGCTCCCGAGCCGGAAAGGGGGCACGTGTACGCCATAGAGCGGTTCAAGGCGCTCGTGGAGTTCGCCACCGAAAATATAAGGAGAACTAGCTACGCAGACCGGGTCACTATAATTGAGGGCGACGGAACCCTCGGGCACCTTCTGGCGGCGCCATTCGACAGGATCTTGGTCACCGCGGCAGCCCCGCGGATCCCTCCCCCGCTCAAAATGCAGTTAAAAGACGGCGGAAGGATAGTTATACCCGTGGGCGAGGCCTACTCGATCCAGGATCTGATAGTGGTCGAGCGTTCAGGAGACGTATTCAAAGAATGGACCTACGGTGGCTGTGTATTCGTCCCGCTCTTTGGGCAGTACGGCTGGTCCGATAGGTAATAAAACCTCAGAACCACCTCTCCAGGCTCGGCTGCTTTCTCACTTCCTTGCTCGTCTTCTGGATCCTCTGGAGTGCGGCCTCGATCCTCTCCAAAGAGAAGTCAAAGGAGTTGCATAGGATCTCCTTGACCCTCTCGCCGTCTATTCCCCTCCACTCCAGGTGGTATTCATCGGTGGTCTCCGGGTTCAGGAAGATGTCCCTTATAGCATCGAAGTCAATCGTAGGATCTGCCTCGACCTTCTTCTGTTCTATGACCGCCTTCAGCGAACCGAACTCCTCTATCGCCTTGAGCGCCTTCTTGGGACCTATTCCCCTGAACCCGACGGGGTTGAAGTCCGTTCCGAGGAGTATCCCTATGTCTATGAGCTGATCCCTCGTGATCTTTAGTTCTAGTAAA
>Ga0233423_10000632_pt1 | contig 18077 bp, 31 predicted proteins | sample Watercolumn_Mata_FD_180713 | JGI IMG/M metagenome (GOLD analysis project Ga0233423, IMG submission 180713) | Freshwater microbial communities from Lake Matano, South Sulawesi, Indonesia - Watercolumn_Matano_2014_112_MG | ecosystem: Environmental > Aquatic > Freshwater > Lake | place: Indonesia...
ATGGAAGGGTCGTCGGTGCTGAAGGCGCTATCCCCTTCATCGAGAACCTGAAAGATGACGCCATAAAACGGTTCCAGGAACAGACCGAAGTCGTCAATATCATGGAATCTGAAGACCTGGGCGCCATCAAGGCCAAGATCAACGAACTCAAGGCCAGAGACCCCGGCGCTTTCGCCGCTGACCCAATGGTCGTCGAAGTCAAGGAAGCAGCCGGTGGTGTCGAAGAGGCCGGTGGTGTGGTACGCCCGCTCTCGGGAGAGGTCGCACTCATCACAGCCCGGATGAAGATCATTGAGAAGATGGTGACCGACATCGGGTACCGCGACAAGTTCGCAGCCGGTGTGTATGCAGGAAAGATCGAGGGCCTCATGATCGGCCTTATCGTCTCGTTCGCCCTGCTTGGATTCCTGTGGTTGAGGTGAGGAAGATGGCAGAAGAAGTAAAAGCTGCAGGACCAATCAGAATGGTCGCAATCGAAAACATGGTTGAGAACATCCGCTATAAGGCACAGATCCTGGCGCGGACCAACAAGCTGGACTCGAGTGTTTCCTCAAGGGGTGTCCTCGGGTTCGTTGCCGGCCTGTTGACCGCCCTTATCATGATCGTCGTGCCGGCGCTCCTGGTGTGAGGTGAAAGACATGGCAGACAAGAAATCACCCGCAAGCGGCTGGCCGCTCATCAAGGGAGACTTCATCTCCGGTGACGCCAACAGCCCGGTCGCTGTCGTGACCATGGGTTCCCACCTCGACGAGAAGGGTATCTGCGACGCAGGCGCCGCACTCTGCGGTTCCTGTAAGACGGAGAACCTCGGTCTCGAAAAGGTCATCGCCAACGTGATCGCCAACCCCAACATCCGGTTCATGCTGTTCTGCGGTACTGAAGTCAAGGGCCACCTCTCCGGCCAGACTTTCGGTGCTCTCCACAAGAACGGCATCAAGGATGGAAGGGTCGTCGGTGCTGAAGGCGCTATCCCCTTCATCGAGAACCTGAAAGATGACGCCATAAAACGGTTCCAGGAACAGACCGAAGTCGTCAATATCATGGAATCCGAGGACCTGGGCGCCATCAAGGCCAAGATCAACGAACTCAAGGCCAGGGACCCAGGCGCTTTCGCCGCTGACCCAATGGTCGTCGAAGTCAAGGAAGCAGCCGGCGGCGTAGGGGAAGTCGCTGCAGCAGGTGCAAACCCGCAGTTCCTCGAAATCGAGAAAAGGCTCGACAAGATCGAGAAGAGAATCGAGTTCGTGGATGCAGAGGTTGCCCAGCGCGTGGGCAGGAAGATTGGACGGGATATCGGCATCCTTTACGGGCTGGTCGCAGGGATCACCGTATTCATCATGCTGCTGTTCCTGTTGCAGAAACTTATGGTAATGATGTAATGGAGGTGTAAATCAACATGTTCAGATTTGAAAAAGAACAGAGCGTCTGGGACTTCAACGGTACCATGATTGGCGGACAGCCGGGAGAATACCCGACAGTCCTCGGTGCCTCGATCTTCTACAACAAGCATGAGGTCGTAAAAGACGATCATAAGGGTGTCATCGACAAGGCAAAGGCCGAGGCACTCTGGAACCGCTGTCAGGTACTCTCCGATGCGACCGGGATTCCCCACTTCATCCAGATTCTTGCGGAATTCCCAGAAGCGTTCGAGAGCTATATCAGCTGGTTCGACAGCATCGACAACAAGACCGCCTTCCTGATGGACTCATCGGTACCAAAGGCCCTGGCACATGCCTGTAAGTATGTGACTGACGTCGGTCTTGCAAAGCGTGCGATCTACAACTCGATCAACGGCTCGATCCTGCCGGAGAACATCGAAGCGTTAAAGAACAGTGATGTCGATTCGGCGATCGTGCTCGCCTTCAACCCCGCCGACCCGTCTGTTGCCGGCAGGGAGAAAGTGCTTGTAGAGGGCGGCGTCGCAGGGCAGACAAAGGGCATGCTCCAGATTGCCGAAGAGTGCGGGATCACCCGCCCGATCCTCGATACCGCAGCAACCCCGCTCGGTCTGGGATCCGGCGGTGCATACCGCGAAATCCTTGCCTGCAAGGCAATCCACGGCTACCCGACCGGAGGTGCATACCACAACATGACGGTTGCCTGGACCTGGCTCAAACGCTGGAAAGGCACCAGCAAGACCCCCTCAGTGCTCGCCGAGGGTTACAAAGGCAAAGACCTCCTCCTCGAACAGATGTCACACCACTACCTTGGCGGTCTGGAAGGTATCAAGCAGGCAGCATGGTCCGCTCCCGACATCGGCTGCAACATGATTGCGAGCACACTCGGTGCCGACTTAATCATGTACGGTCCCATCGAGAATGTCGAAGCAATGATCACGGCACAGGCATATACCGATATCACAATCCTTGAGGCGACCCGCCAGCTCGGTATCGAGGTTAAGGCTGAAAACCACCCGATCTTCAAACTCATCTAATTTTTTTTAAAAAGGGGATTACTCGGATTTTTTCCCGTGCGGGAAGTTTACCATTTTCATGCAGGCATCTGCTTCCTTGGATCGCCCCAGGTTCCTGAGCGTTACGGCCTTGTGGTACATTACAAACGAATTGACCGGATTTAGAGCGAGAGCCCTGTCAAAATAGGTAAGGGCTTCCTCGTTCTTTCCCAGTTCACGCAGCGCAATTCCCTTGGCGGTCATTGCACGGAGGTTCTGCGGGCTTTCTGAGAGCGCCCGGTCGAAATACTCGATCGCTTCACGGTATCTGCCCATCTCATTCAAAGCATAGCCTTTGTTATTCAGGGCAAAGAGGTAATCAGGATCGATTGCCAGCGCCCGGTCGAAACACTTTATCGCCTCTTCGTAACGTTGAATCTTGCGTAAAGTATAGCCCTTTTCAAAGATGGCCGAAATATTGGATGGATTTACGGCAATCGCCCGGTCATACCATGCTATCGCTTCGTCATGCCTTCCAAGGTAGTAGAGGGCTCGCCCGGTATTTTCCATTGCAGTTGCATTCGTCTTATCGATGAGAAGTACCTGGCCATATAACGCAACTGCATCTTCATACCGGCCGACTTTTACCTTCTGGCGTGCATGCTCGAGAAGATCCGGTACATTCATAGTGATCATAGCGTACATCCCCCTTTCCGGAAGATAATACTATACGATCATCGGTCCTCTCCCGGGTTTACTAATTGATTGTTGCCGCAGGAATGGACATATAAATATGAAGCACCCCATTCCGAAGACATATAACGGCGGATAATGATTCATTTGAAAAGTGAAAAAAAGATAGATCTGATATCATGCTTCGAGAGGGCTGAAACCCTCCTTCTGGATCTTTCCAAACGCCTTGGTAATCTTGGGATCAAGGGCGCAGACAGGGCACCGGTAATCGTCCGGAAGATCGTCAAACCGTGTTCCGGGTTTTATACCACGGTGAGGTTCTCCCCGCGCCTCATCATAGACGTAGCTGCAGAAGGAGCAGATATAACGCGTCGGGCGCCACTCATCAAACCCCCATTTGCCGACTCTCCCCTTGCCCTGGAAACCACAGAGCGGGCAGACATAAGTGTCCGGGAGATCGTCGAATTCAGTCCCCTTGGGAATCCCATTATGGGGTTCACCCCGGAGCGGAGAATAGATATACCCGCATAGCCGGCATTTATATCGTACGACAGATGATGCAGCAGTCCTGCTTTTTGCCTTGCTGCCAGCAGCTTTTTTCTTCGTTGCAACTGTCTTTTTCTTAGGTGTTTTTGCTTTTACCGCAGATTTTGCCAAAGTGCACCTCCTTAGGATTATCTCCTTCCCTAGGTATGAACTTCAGAAAGAGCCTGTACACGGATGATGGCGGTTCTTCCGTATTATGTATTGTGATTGGAACAATGATGACCACACCATTCCTTTTTTTTCAGACGCGTAATACCAACCAAACCATTTATTCGAAGAGAGTGAATATTACCGGGAATCCTTATGTCGGATTTCTTGGCAGGGGTCATCTATTCGTTCGCCGCACTGTTTATCATCCTCGACCCGCTGCTAAGTGTACCGATCTTTGCAGCAATGACAAAAGGGCAGACACCTGCTGAGATTCACCGGCAGGCGTTCATTGCCATCGCTGTTGCCGGCGGGCTGATGTACCTGTTTCTCATCTTTAATACCTATATCTTCGATCTACTCGGCCTGAACCTCCCCAGCTTCCAGATTGCCGGGGGAATACTCCTGTTTATCCTCGGTATCCAGGAAACACTCGGTATTGATATAGGGAAAGGCAAGAAGAATTCAACCTCACCTGCCGGAGTTGTAATCGGAACCCCTCTCCTCTGCGGGCCTGGTGCTATAACAACAGTAATGCTGCTGTCCAATACCTATGGTATCTTAATCCCGTTTATCGCGATCACCCTTGCTTTGGCAGCCACATGGCTGATCCTCTATTATGCAACCAGTATCCAGAAGATCCTTGGTGATGTCGTAACCGATATCATGGGGAAGATACTTGGCATGTTCCTTGCTGCTATTGCTATAAAAATCATCTATAATGGTATCAAGGCGTTAATCTGAACCGGGTAATAAGATACAGACGGGACTATTTCCCTGTTTGCGATACCTTTCATCCAGAAATGTGAAGATAACGATGCTAAAGAGACAAACAGGTGAGGATTACCCTTTTTTTCTAACGGAACAAACTTCTACCATATGGTGCGGATGATACCGTATTTTTGACTCCCGCAGACCGTAAATACCCAGGTCACTTTCGCGGTTGATGAATGTATACTCCTGCGCAAGTACAGCTGCAGTCTCTGCATTGATCGCCTTGTAGATCCCTTCACAGTCCGGAAGCCCTTTCTCAAAATGCACCAGTGCGGTATCCGTATTGAGTGGTTCGAACAATGACAGGGCGCCAATCGTTTTATCGACCCTGATGATAATGCCTGAGAGGTCCAGTGCGTGAATATTGTCGATAGCAAAAAATACCGCTTCTTTCTCGTGTGCAAGGACGCGATCACCCTCGCACCCCTTCCACTCACACCATTTGATAAGGAATTCCTTTACCTCTTCGTGATTATCTTCTGTCAGAGGTTCAACGGTATATGCACAGTTTTTCCTGAACTTGTTGAGCTGGCGCCGTATGGAAAGATACTGCCCCCCGGAAAGTGCTGCAAGATCCTTTGCACGGTATACGTATTCAAAGTGGTTTCGGTCAGGGATCATTTCAATGCCGGGACAGAGTGATCGCACCATGGCTGCCGATTCCGGGCCGATAAGAACGACTGGTTCCTCGTCACCTTCTTCAAATGCAAGCTGGAGAACAGCTTTGGTCAGATCCGTATCCTGTGGCCCGATCGGAAGGCGAAAGCGTGTCCTGCCATCGATTGTGCTGGACAGGATGACAGATCCATTGACAACAGCATACCGGTAATGGGCATAATGGTTCCAGCAGACCATGTTGGTAAACGTATTGTCGCTGTGCACCTGTGGATAGAGGGTATAATGTCTTGAAAAGAAATCCCGGTCCTGAAGTGTTACCGGGATAAAATCGCCGGCTTTTATCATTCAGATAGCCCCTTCATAGAGGAGAGGGATAAAACCCTCCATTTTCCTGAACCCAAGTTTTTCATAAAATTGTTCACAGCCCGGCTGGGAGATTAGTCCAATCCAGTTAAGACCCCGCTTTTTACATGCCACGATAAGCTTCGAAACGATCCTGTTTCCGATCCCGGATTTACGATATTCCGGAAGTACGACAAGATCCTGAATATACCCGTCAGAAATGCCATCGGAGATCACCCGTCCCATGCCGACAGCTTTGTTAATAACGGTGTCCACTGCAACAGCAAACAGAAAACTGCCGGCAATAAGGGACGGGATACCTTTTTCATCGTAATTCTCTTTCCACCAGCCCCCGGCACGGTACAATTCAACAATCTGGTGAATGTCCCATTCATTAACAAGACGTATCTCAAGGGTATCCAAAGGTACCATATGGTCCAATACCTTTTTTTTTAAGATATTGCAGGATTCTGTAATCCGGAGATCGCCGTATCAACAATCCTGCCAAGCCCGGCAACATCCCAGTGTTCCGAGTTGAGCGTCATATGATAGATAGAGAGATCGTTGATATCGATGTTATAATACAACCGGTATCTTCCCGCTTCGCATTGCTCCCGTTCGAGCGTAACCTCTTCTGCAGTCTGACTGTCAATAACATGATCGCGGTTAACAATCCGGGTGATGCGGCAACCAACCGGGGCAAAAAGCCAGATCTTCAGTTCGGCGTTTTCAACCATCCAGCCCGAGAGCCTTCCTTCAACCACAATATTGTCGCGTTCCGATGCGATCTCTTTCTGCCTGGCATCGATCATCCGGTCAAAGGACGGGTCCTGTTCTGCGAGCCTGCCGAATTCTGCAAGCTCCATGTTGCGCTCCTTTGCGAGCTGACGAAAAACTTCCCCGGCAGATATCATAGCAAATCCGTGGCGTTCTGCAAGATAGCGGGCAAGCGAGGTTGTCCCGCTCCCGGGCAGTCCGCTCACGGTTATCCGCATCAGAGTCCCCCGATGTTCAATGCCTTCCGTATAACCTGGCTGAGAGTCAGCGAACAGATCATATACCAGACAATCCAGGCGGGGACCACCCAGAGTACCGGATCGCCCAGGTTATGGATCCCGGAATAAGGGAAGGTGATAGTTGAATGAGTCTGGCTCATGCGGTAGAGGAGCCAGAAAAAGATTGGCACAGTCAGGACGAGGATGTATGCCATGGGTTTGAACTGCTGCTGGGAGAGCTCGAGCTGTTCGCGCATCACCCGGTCTTTTTTGGCATCCAGTTTCTTGATCCTTTTTTCATCCTGAGAGAGCTGGGCTTCGCGATACTCTTTCTGGAACTCCTTCATCCGTTCCTGAACTTCGGTCATCCTCTCGTAATCGATAGTATATTTCTGGATGATCGATGAGTAAAGGCCGGTGATGGCTGAAAGTATTACGATAAGGATAAAGAAGGGTATCCTGAAATCACGGACAAGGGGGGCAAAAACTCCATCTATCGCCTGACCCACGCCAACTCTGAGAGGTTCGACGCTGTATGAGAACATCATCAGCATCATCATGGCGAGGGCTATAAAAAGGCCGTACTTCTCCCAGATCTCACCGAGTCCCATGGATTCACCTGAGCACAGCCGCCATTTCCTCAGCGCCGCGATCAAGCAGGAAATCGGCGTTGATAACAATCTTGACGGTGCAGCCGGTCAGCATCGCATAGGACGCTGCTATCGCCCGGTTGAACTGCTGGTGCTCTGAGATTGCTTTGGATCCTTCCCTGTCACGTGTCCGGGTCTCGTCAGAGATCCTGCGGATCAGGATCTGGTCGTCATCGGTCTCGACAAGTACAATGGTATCAGGCATTATCTCGCGGAGCACCCATTCGGGCAGACCGGCAAGGTATCCCTTGGGCGTCTTTACCGATGCATGCGTGTCAATCAGCACGTTTCCTGAAATCCTGGCAATTGCCTGCGCTGCCTGCTGCTGAAGGCGCTTCTGGACAGTGCGATCGAGTGTACGCATCTGATCCCGGTCCTTGACGACACCATCGGCTTTTGCGACATCGAACATGAACGTGCCGAAATTGATTGACTGGTATTCAATCCCCTCGGCCTTGAGCTTTTTGAGCGCCTCATTGACTACAGTTGTCTTCCCGACGCCCGGCACACCTGTAATGATGACTTTTTTTCCCATACTTCCCAATCCTGCAGTTATTCCTTTCCAAAGAACGTCCGCATGAACGGATACATCTCCATGATCTGCTGGCTGGCAATTTCTTCATAGAGACGGTAAGTTATGCTGACCGTTAACAGGAGTCCTGTTCCGCTGACAGCCCCGATAACTCCAAAGAGATTTGCGATAACACTAAGCAAACCAATGAAGACACCGCCGATAATTGTGACCTTGGGGATATAACGATCAAGGTATTTTTCCAGTACCTGCGGGTTGCGGCGGTAGCCGGGAATTGACATTCCAGAGAGCTGGATCTGCCGTGCGACGTCCTTGGAATCGAGCCCGGCAGTCTTGATCCAGAACAGTGCAAAGATCGCACCTCCGACCACCATGAATGTGATATCCACCCCGAGACGTATTATGATCTCCCATGGGGCGTGCCCGAGATCGGTTGCCCACCACATCCAGTCCGAAGGCCCGTTTATTGGGGCAAGGTACCACATTATTCCGTTTATCGGCGTTGGTCCGACAAATGTGCCAAATACAGTGATTCCGATGTTGGAGAGAAACATACCCAGCATCTGGATATTAGCCTGCAGGACACGGACAAGGATCATCGGGAGCACACTGGCGTAGATTAATTTGACAGGGAACCTTGCGCGTGCACCGCGGACCTGTGCATGGGCGAGCGGGATCTCGATACGTGTCGATTCCACGTAAACGATAATTAAGAAGATCGTGATGGTTGTGACAAAGGCAAGAATATCCTTCCCGAAATACTGGATATAACTCGCACCGTCAAGACCTATCGCAACCATCCGAGGGAAAAAACCGACCGGATAGGGATCAGAGACCGGGGCCCAGTTGATAAACCCGTTGACAAGCGCCTGTGAGATTCCGGCAATAATGAAAAGACCGACACCGGATCCGATACCCCATTTCGTAACAACTTCATCCAGCAGGAAGACAAGGAAACCTCCGATGCAGATCTGGAGGAAGATGATGAGAGATACAATAAAAGTATTGCCTCCAAAGAAAGTGGCTGCAACAACTGGATCCGGGGTCATAAATCCACCGATAAGGTTCGGGGCAGCTTCGATCACGATCATGACCATGATCAGGACCTTCTGCAGCCCCATGTACATGACCTGCCCCCGGGTATCGCTGGTATCGATCTGCAGGATATCTGCTCCCTTTAACAGCTGCAGGACGATGGACGCTGTCACAATAGGCCCAATCCCAAGATGGACAATTGAACCATATGCTCCACCAAGCAGGGCCCGGTAATAGTTGAATATATCCTGTCCGCCTGTACTCAGACCCCACACCGGTATGTTGGTCAGTGCAAAGTACAGAATCAGGACCGCAAGGGTCCACAGCAGCTTGTTCTTGAAATGGACATGTCCCTCCGGGCTCTTTACTGCGGGCATCGCAGCGAGCAGGGGTTCCATCCGATCCAGCAGAGCTCCCATGTTTTCACCAAAAAATGCGGGGTTGTCAGTTGACCTGTGCCTTTCCGCCCATCTTTTCGATCTTTGCCTTTGCCTGTTCGGAAAATGCCGGTGCAGAGATGTTCAGTTTCCTGCTTACCCTTCCAGTGCCCAGCACCTTTTCAATACCGATGTCGGCAGCATTTATGGTTATAACTTCGCCGTCCTGCTTGGCTACACCCTGAGCAAGCAGGGACGGAACAATCTGGTCGATTGTGCCGATATCCATGGTAGTGATAGTCTCCCGCGTCGGGTTGACAAAACCATCCTTACCATAGATCGGCCCGCCCATCTCAAGATACCACTTGACAAAATGATGGGCATTGATTCCGGCGCGTCCCCTCCCACCGCGGTTTCCGGCACCGCGACGGTTCTTGTGGGTGCCACCTCCGCAGGTGCGAGAACCCCGGTATTTTGATCGCTTGTTGGTTGGCATCCGTATTCACCTCATCTTATAGAGGAGAGTATTGATCTCCTGACCATAATAGCCAAGCGCTCCACCCTGGGTAAAGGTACGTTTGGTTGTTTTGTAGCCTTTACGAGGTGGATGGAGACGGAGCACGGGTTTAAGGCCCGGGATATCGCGCAGCCGGCAATCTCCGCTTGCAAGCCCCTTTGCGAAATCAGCTATGCTGCTAAAAGACGAGTTCGACTTGACATATTCATCAGTCAATGCCGAATCTCCGATGACGCGTCCGCGCGTGCGCAACAGCGTTTCGATGGTTGCCGCATCAACTTCACCATATGCAACGTAATCCTTGACCTTCCGGATCATACCGAGGTTTTCGGGTGAATCCGGTACCAGAACGCAGTGGTTGATATGGTGGAGACGGAGCATCTTAAGCGTATCCTTGATGTCCCGCCGGGTGTTTACCACGCCACGCACCTGTACGACTGCATACATTACGGTGCACCCCCGATCCTTGTCATATTCGTTTGCTTCAGGGCGTTGAATGTGGCCTTGGCAAAGTTAATTGTCGTTCGGGTCTGACCACGGGCAAACGTCCAGGCGTCCTTGATACCGGCAAGCTCGAGCACTTTTTTACTGACCTCTCCAGTAACGAGCCCGATACCCTGGGGCGCCGGTTTAAGTGTAACCCGTACACTGCCTGCGGTTCCCTGTACCTGCATCGGAATAGAGTGGGTTGCATCACAGCCGCATTCCCAGCTGCCGCAGCCCCTCCTTACCTTGATAATATTCATCTTTGCCTTGGTAATTGCTTTCTTGATAGCGTCACCGACCTGAACGTCCTTGCCCTGCCCGAACCCTATGTATCCGTTCCGGTTCCCGACAATGACAACAGCACGGAACTGCACGCGGCGACCGGAGTCGGTCATCCGCTGCATCATGGCGATGTCAAGGACCTCATCTTCGAGGTCAGGGAGGAAGGTATCGACAATCTGCGGTTCTTTGATTGGCCGGCCACTTTCAAGCACCTGATCGATGCTCTTGAACTCCCCGTTTGCGACGAGTCTGCCAAGACCGGTGACCGGGCGCCACTCCTCCTTTTCGTATGCCATTTATACCAGCTCCTTCTTAATGGCGTCTGCCACCTGTTCGACATTCTTTACCAGATCGGTTGCACTCTTGTTATATGAAGCGATATGGGCACCCTTGGCTCGCGCATCATCGGGAAGGATTTCCTCTCCATGAGGTACATTGAGCCCTGCTTCTACCGCACCTTTGAGGGCGGCAAAAACCCGCGCTCCCGGGGTTGCTCTGGCAAGCCCGATATCCAATATAGCTCCTTCATACTTGGCCTTGCGGGCTTTTGCCCCAAAGAGCAGCCCGGTAAGGTAGGCGGCCGGTGTGCTTGACAAGGATCCTTTATAGCCATATTCACCCAGCTCGGAAGAGTTTGCAGCAACAAGAGTCCGGTCCCCGTCCATTTCTGCAGTAATGAGCTGGATGATTATATGCCGGTTGGTCTTCCTGACAACCATACGCGGAACTTCCGCGACAACCAGCTTCGTGCGCTGGTAATAATCGGTCTTGCCTTCTCTCCTCCGGCGATAGGAGACAAAGTAACGTGATCCTGTTGCCATGTTACTTCAGCCTCCCTGACAGGATCTCCAGCTGCGCTTTCATATGGGCAACACTCCGGAACTGTCCACCGGCGGCTTTCCTGTAGAGGATACGGTACTTATGCCGGTCAATTGCGCCTGCATCGCGAAGCGCAATAAGCGCCTTTCTGATAGCCCGGATCTTCTGTATCCAGGCCCGTTTGCCAGCATTCCTCGCACCTGTAGCACCTTTCCTCCGGCCGGGACCTTTACAGTGGCCATACGATCGTTTTGCCATCTTTGCACGGGCCCTGCCACGACTAACGCCTTTCTTCTGGCGTGCCTTGATAGCGCCATCGGCAACAAGTCCACGCAGATCCTCGCGGGAGATTGCATTCTCGATATCGGTAAGCCGCTCTGGATCGAACCATACACGGTTGACACCGCACTTTAGGATTGCGGCCACGATACGTTTCTGGCTTGCAAGGTCACTCATCGCTCTTCACCTCTTTTGCAGATTCCTTTTTCTTGGGTTTACCTGCAGGTTTTGAGGCAGCTTTTTTTGCAGGTTTGGATTCTTTGGCGGTTTCTGCCTTCACCTTTGAGGTCTTTTTGGCTTTTGGCTCAGCACCTGTCTCCGGTTTTGGCTTTTGTGCTTTTTGTTTTGTTTCTTTCTTTGGCTCTTCGACAGGTTCGGCCTGTGCTTTTTCCTGTTTCTCTTTCAGGGATGCCGGTTTCTCTTTTCCGGTCTCTTTCTTTGCCTTCTGAGGTTCTGCCTTCTTTTCCGCTGCAGGTTTTACTTTCTGCGCAGGGGCTTTCTTTTGAACCTGTTCTTTGGCTTTTTCTTCTTCCGGAGCTGCTACCTGTTTCTTCCCCGGTTTTGCTGCCTTTGCATTCAGTACCTTAAGACCGGCTGATATCGCCTTCTCCTGAATTGCAGACCGTTTACGGTTCCCGACAGTGGCTGCGATCCGGATTGCCTGAGTATTTGGGTCCAATCCCTTCAGATCGTTACCTGAGTGAACGAGCACTTCAAAAAATCCACTGGGGTGCATACCTCTTACTGCGATCGGACTACCGAAACCCGGCTTGGGTAGGTTGCCTCTTGCCTTCTTCTGCTCCCGCTGCTTGTTGTGCTGGCCCCGGGGTTTTCTCCACGAATCGGAAATCTGGGGTTTCTTGCCAAAACCGCTCCGTTTGAAACGGGCACCCTTATTCGTCCGGACGCGGATTAGCCGTCTGGTTTCATCTGTCATCTGCATCAGCCCCTCTGGACAATGAAGATCCCGTCCTGGAAGACCCGCGGATCGCGGTTCCGGATGTGAGTGGCGTGTTCGATATTTGCCGCGGAGTTCCCGACCAGTTCGCGGTTGATACCGGTAAGGACGACCTCATCTGCACTCACCTTGGCAGAAACTCCCGGTTCGATCTGTGCATAGCGTGCTTTTTTCTCGCCAAGGAAATTGTTGATCTCCAGCCTGTTACCCTGAAGTTTGAGCTGAATTGGGAAATGGCTGTATACCACCTTCATGTGGTATTCGAAACCCGCCGTGACACCCCTGCACATATTCTTGGTGTGTGCTTCAAGGGTGCCGACCATCGCTATAATCTCCTTTCTCTTCGATTCGGTTGATATCACGACTTCCTTGGAGTCGGTAGTAACCTTTACCTGAGGAAACCGGATATCGCGTTCAAGCTGCCCCTTGGGACCGGTCACCTTCATTATGCTGCAGTCTACCAGAACCTTGACTCCATCAGGGATCCTGACCTTGCGTATTGCTGCCATGGTTGCACCTCAGTAGACGTACCCGAGCAGCTCTCCGCCGATACCTGCTTTCCGCGCCTGCTCGTGGGATAACACGCCGCGCGAAGTAGAGAGCAGGAGAATCCCGAAGTTTTTCCCCGGAAGGTACTGTTTCTCCCAGTATTCCATCTCATCAAGCTGAACCGAGAACCGGGGCGAGATCGCGCCGCAGTTGTTGATTTTTCCGGATAAGTGCACGACCAGCTGTCCTCCCCGGCCATCTTCAATAAACTCGAAGCCTTTGATGTATCCTGCTTCCTGCATTATGCGGAGCATGGCACCGAGTAGCTTGCTTGCGGGTTCGATTGTACACTCGGACTTCCCGGTATCACCGGCATTCTTGAGGGTGCACATCCCGTCTGCTATGGTATTCAAACGTGTCATTTTTGTTCACCCTCAGCTCATCTTTTTAAAGCCCATCTTGGGCGCCCATTCGCGGAAACACTGCCGGCAGAACATAATGTGGTACCTGCGCACAAGTCCCTGCTTGCGCCCGCACATCTTGCATTCGTTCGCACCGCGACCGTATTTCTTCTTCCTCTCTCCCGCCATCAGCGCACCTCCACAAGGTAGTGCTGTTTAAGAAACGCTATTGCGTCCGTTTTATTCACACGCTGTTTCGCCGGGAGCTTTTTCTGTTCCGTGCGCCTGCGCGTAATCCTGATCCCCCTGCGTTCGAGCACGACATTGATATCCATCCCGTAGATACCGATCTGCGGGTCATATGACATTCCCGGGTAATCGGTGTGCTCTTCAATGCCGAATGAAAAGTTCCCGCTCTTGTCAAACTGGTTGTCGAACAGGATCCTGTCAATGATTCCAAGCGACGTCTTGATGAATTCCTGCGCAGGTTTGCCCCGGAGTGTCACCTTGCATCCTATAGGTGCCCCTTTCCGGACAGAGAATGCCGGCTGGGTTTTCTTGGCAATCGTCCTGACCGGGGTCTGCCTGGTGATCGCCTTCATGATCTCTTCGGCCTTGACAAGCTTCTCGCCGCTCTCGCCGACACCCATATGGACGACAACCTTATCGATATAAATATCACGCATGGGTGTCACTGTTCAATCCCCCACTTTGCGAGTGCAGGCGTCTGTCTGCCCACCATATAGACATATGGCGTGATTGTATCAAAACGGATTTTTGTCGTTTCATCTTCTAGGACGACCCGGTTTGGTACACTGCCCGGAATCCTGGCGATATCCACTATACGGGCAACCTTGCCCGAATGCCTGCCACCAATGATCATCGCCATATTACCAACGGCGAAGGGGAAATGATCGACGATCTTGTACCGTGCGTCCGATTCGAGAGAAACAATAACCGAGTCCCCCGCCTTGTAACTGTTATCGGCAAGGATATTTGCGCCATCACGCATGTTCAACTGAACCTTACCATCCTTAACAATCGTCTTGTTCCGGATCTTGCAGAGACGGGTTTTTGCCGATTCGGCGTCAATCTCAATGGAGACATGGCGACCATCCTTGTCCCTCAGAATACGGTAGTATTTACCGATCTTGGGCATCGCGATTATATCGAAGATGCCAATCCCCATCTTTGAGTCCCTGCAGGGCCGCCCGTTGATGATTACCTCTTTCTGGGAAAGGATCTGTTTGACCTCTTTCATGTTTTTCGCAAAGCCCATCCGGTCCCGTAACCAGACTGCAATCGGCATCGCATTGGCGTTATGCGGTCCTGCCGATGTCTTGGTGACGAACTTAGTTGTCTTCTTGGCGATATGCCACGAGTCCGGGGCGTTGAGGCGCTTTAGATGTTCCGACATTTATTTCTCCTCCCCCAGCTTTTCCTCACGGCGTTTGTCATTGAGGTTCAGTTTGGTGATCTCGACCTTGGAGGCGTCAACAACACGGGGCACTTCTGTTCCATCCGCCTTTGTTGAGGATACGCCATGGACGACAAGTTTTGCTCTGCCGACATCCACAGCATCAACAACCCCTTCATCGCCGGAAAAGTCCCCTCTGGTCAGCTTAACGGTATCGCCTTTCACGACCCGCAGGGTCTTTTTGCCGTACTTCTCTTTCAGTCCCGATGACAACGGGGCGTTCAGGAATCGCGTTTTCTCGTGCGATGCGGCGTTAAAGCGCGCTTTTCTCTGCTTGCGCGGCTGTTCACTGGCAATTCGTACCATATTCCTGCCTCACACGATGATCGTTGCCATGGAACCGAGTTTCGGGAACCGTTCTGCCACTTCACGGGCAACCGGCCCCTTGATCTCAGTACCTTTCGGCTCGTTCTTCTCATCAACAACGACAACTGCATTGTCCTCAAAAGAGACCCGCAGTCCGTTGGGTCTGTGCATCTCCTTCTTCTGCCGAATTACGACTGCGCGGACAAGCTTGCGGCGCATATCGGGAGTGCCCTTCTTTACACTCACGGTGGCAATATCCCCAAGCCCCATCTTCGGCTGGCGTCTCCTGACACCATGGTACCCGAAAACCGAAACTATCTGGACGATACGTGCACCGGTATTATCCGCGCAGGTCAGCTGGGTGCCGGTCGCGAGTGCACGCGGGGTTCTTGACTGCTTTGCCTTCATGGTTTTTGCACCTCCACAACAACAAACGTGGTGCTCTTGGAGAGGGGGCGGCATTCAGCAATCCTGACCATGTCACCGGCCTTTGCCTGTATGCATGGCGGGTTGTGCGCATGGATTTTAGAACTGCGTTTTTCATACCGCTTGTATTTCCGGACGTAGTGCAGGTAGTTACGTGCGACTACGACCGTTTCCATCATACGATCGCTCACGACCTTACCGGTGATCACCTGGCCGCGCACCGGTAAAGTGCCGTGGAACGGACAATTAACGTCCTTGCATTCCTTTTGCGGAACCGGGACGTCCAATCCTATGTTTCGTGCCATTATGGTATCCTCTTTCTTTTATGCAGGCTGATCCGTTTTTCCGGTGCCAGCGCAAGTACTGATCCATCAATCTCAACAAACCGGTTACCTGTCAGGCTCAACCGGAATATGCTGTGCTGTTTGGGGATCTGTTTGATTCCCGCGGTTGTTTCTATGGCAAGCATATTTTTTGTCTCATCGACGATACGACCAGAGACTCCCCTGTGAGAGGGATTGCTGGCATCGGTTACCAGAACACCAAGCCCAATCAGTTCATGGACCGTGGCGTTCTGGAAGGCTATCATGCGGTTCTCCTGCGGTTCTGTTCGGTCATCATCCGCGCTATAGTCCGGCGAAGTTCGCGGATATGCCCGGGATTCTCCGTCGCACCTCCGGCACTTACCTTGCCATAATGCTGGACCAGTTCCATGCGGAGCTTGCTCATCTGTTCCTGCAATTCGACATCAGAGAGCTGCCTGACATCACGTGCCCTGAATATTGCCATTATCGTCCGGCCCCCTCGTCAAGCTCATCGGGGAGGGCCGGTTCATTATCGACCTCTTCGCCGATGTTGGTAACAGTTACTTTCTGTACAGGTTTCTTCTCCTGCTCGATGACCTCGAAGTGGTCGGGGAGCTTCGCTCCTGCCGGGACAATTTTGACCTGAACGCCGATAACGCCAAGCTTCTTGATAGCAACTGCATAGCCTTTTTCAACGATTGTGTTGCTTGGTTCGCCGCAGTGCTTGATGTAACCTTCAGTGAATTTCTGAGTCCTCGCACGGGCACCGGTCAGTTTGCCGGCAATAACCACTTCGCACCCCAATGCACCGGAATCCATAACCCTGCGTAAAATGCTGGTGCCAGCCTTTCGGAAGTACCAGCCCCGCTCGAGAGCGTTTGCGAGTCTTTCTGCCATGATCTGGGCATTGAAACTTGGTTCCTTGACCTGCTGGACCTCGATCTGGGGGGACTCCACGTTGTATTTCTGGGCAAGATCCTGTGTTAACTGCTGGACAAGTTTGCCCCCTTTGCCAATGACGATGCCTGGCTTTTCTGCAAAGATCGTGACCTGGGTTCCGAGCGGAGTCCTGGCGATATCCATGCCGCCATACCCTGCCCGTTTCAGCTCCTTTGTAAGATACTTTTCGACCCGGGCTTTCCGGACCCCCTCAGCTATAAATTTCCTCTCGACTGCCATTACGAAACCTCCTGAGCGACAACCTCGATATTGACCGTTTCGTGTATTTTGGGTGTGGCCCGTCCCATTGCGCGGGGAAAGACTGCTTTCTGGGCCCTTCCCCGGTTTGCCGAGACCTGTACGATCTTGAGATTCTCTGCATCAAGTCCCAGATATTCGGCATTTTTCTTTACAGATTCAAGGAGCCGGATGTACGTTTTGGATGCTTTTACCGGGTATCTCCCTGCATCCCAGTTGTCCGGAAGACCTCGTTTGTGGGCCACGTTCCGGTTGAAACGTCTGAACGGTATCGCTTTCTTGAGCGCTATGACGTCATTGAGGTACGCGATTGCATCATTGATCCGCTTGTTCCTGATGAAGCTGGCAATCTCAATTGAATGTTTGGGGGAGATCAATGCCTCATTGATCTTGCCGCGGGCAAACATATCGCCCTCGAACTTTTTGGAATATTCAACACGTGCCATATCCATCACTTCAGGGGAACGTACTTGCTCGACCGCGTTGCACCGATGCCGGCGGAACCATGGGTAACCTTTTTTCTGGTGAGTGCGAACTCGCCAAGATAATGGAAGACCGATTCCGGCTGGAATTCGACTTTCACGAACTCCTTGCCGTTATGGATTTCAATAGTCCGCCCAATCATCTCCGGCATGACTATCATCTCGCGCAGGTGGGTCCTGATCTTCGGGTCATTGTCACGGATTCTGCTCATCAGGGTTTCTTCCCCGCGAGAGAGCCCGCGCATTACCTTGCGACGTGCACGCGCCGGCATGAGAGGCAGGAGATCGCTGATCGCCATCGCCTTCAGCTCATCGATTTTATAGCCACGGTATGTGAACTCTTCACGCCGCCGCGGCATCCTCTTCTGGATTTTTCTGGGTGCTGCCACTCTTGTCACTTCCTGCTCTTACCTGTCTTACGTGCAGCCACATGCCCGACAGTCCTGCCTGGCGAGGTGCCACGTGCAACCGTCTTGGGCCGGCCCGCATGCTGGTGACCCCCGCCACCGAAGGGGTGATCGATTACGTTAATGGCAACTCCACGAACGCGGG